>SDBV01000385.1_pt1 | contig 62829 bp, 58 predicted proteins | sample 2277081 | NCBI WGS metagenome assembly SDBV01 (sample SAMN10402039, study PRJNA504765) | marine sediment metagenome | isolation source: marine sediment core GS10_PC15, 223 cmbsf | place: Arctic Ocean: Southern Knipovich Ridge | collected 2010
TCCTCAGCGGGGCAACGCTCCGGATTGCCGCCGGTTTTGAACCGAAGGAAACGTTCGAATCGATCTCATCGGGAGAGTGCACGGTGATGATCGGGTTGCCGATGCATTTCGCCGATCTCATGGATCAGGCCGGTTCGCCGGGATCGTCCTGCAGGTTGCGTTTCGCGGTCTCCGGCGGCGGTCCACTCGACAGCGAAGTTCGAACCCGTTTTGAATCGACTTTCAACACCTGGATCGCGACAATATACGGCGCCTGCGAAACCAGCCCGACCATCGCCGTCAACGCCACTCATCTGGCGGATGCTCCGCGCGACGCCTTCGGTCGCGCTATCTCCGGTACCGATATCCGAATCGTCGATGGTCAAGGCAAGGAGCCGCCTGTCGGCGAGGAGGGTGAGATTGTCGTGCGCGGCCCCGGGGTCTTCCGTGGCTACTGGAACAAGCCGGACGCCTTGAAACTTGCGGTCGATGACGAAGGGTGGTTTCACACCTCCGATCTCGGCAAAATGGATTTGAACGGCCGGCTCTATGGCATGGGGCGGCTGCACGACCGGATCAACAAGGGCGGCTACCCGGTTTATCCGCGCGAGGTCGAGCAGGTACTCAATGACCATCCTTCCATATATGCAAGCGGGGTGATCGGGGTGGATGATAAGAAGTACGGCGAAGAGATCATCGCCTATGTCGTACCGCATGCTGGTCAGCCGGTCCAGGAAGAGCCGTTGATTCAATACTGCGCCGAGCGGTTGGCGCGCTTCAAGGTTCCAAGGCAAGTGCGCGTAATAGATCATCTGCCCCGGACTGCCGACGGCACTCTGTTGCGACGGGCACTCCGTGAAATGCGGGCCATACGCCACAACAGTCACCGGTAGTCGCTATCCGCTTTACGTGGAATTCAGTTATCCAGGATCTCGCGTGTTTGAAGTCAGAGTTTGTGAGACATTTTTCGTGATATGTTTATGTGTGGTTTTGGGGTTAGATTGACATCCGAGGAGATCAGTCATGAGTCCAAAACCAGGCAAGTCCCCATCCGAGAAAGCGGTTCGTGAGATCAAGCGCAGGACCCTCCGCAAGTTCTCCACTGAAGGAAAGAAAGCAACTGAACTTGAAATCAAGAAGGAACAACAACTAAATTGTTAATACCAGAATCACACATAACAAATGTTCCGAAATGTTCTGAAGAAGTACAGTAATCGTCCTGGGACTGTAATTACGGGTACGCATTACTCCTCTTACCTGGTCAAGGAGCCGGGACCTGGTTTTATATCGCGAATTTTCCCGTTCATGTTATGGGTCAATATTGGTAAGCCGGCACGATTGAACCAAGTGACTTTATATCAATGCAATTTATTGGATTAGCCGGAAGGGGGAATTACATTCCGGCAAGAGTACAGACACAATATCAGGTTTCAAAGGCCTGGAATGTTTCTTCATAAATAGTAGTTATATATCAGTGAATAGAACAGTGGTTCCGCCCATATATGGAGGGTTTTAAAATGGATCGAGTCCAGTATGAATCGATAATAATTCAGGATATTCTGAACTTACAAAAATCTGATGAACTGGATATCTCTCCTTGGTATCAGCGTAGGTCTGTGTGGAGCATTCCTCAGAAGGCTTACTTAATCAACACTCTCCACGAACAAAAGCCGATTCCAGCAATCTATATTAGGCACTCACTAGACCTTGACAAGGGCAAGAGCATTAAGGAAATAGTAGACGGGCAGCAGCGTACCAGGGCAATTATAGAATTTTGCGAGGATAAATTTTCTTCCCGCCATCCACAAACTGGGGAAAGAAGGAAATTCTCACAACTAAATGCCTCACAACGCCAAAAATTTTTGCTGACAGCAATTCCAGTCGGTTACTTATTGGGTGCAACTACTGCAGATGTAATCGATATATTTGGGAGAATTAATTCTGTGAGCAAGATCCTAAATGCTCAAGAAAAGCGAAACTCTGCATACAGTGGAGAGTTTAAGCAGTTCTGTCTGAATCAAGCCGCTTCACGTGTTGAGCTATGGCGCAGTTACAATATTTTCTCAGCTAATGACATTTCTAGGATGAACGAGGTACAGTTTGTATCAGACTTAACATTGAATTTATTAGAAGGGCTATCTGATTTTAGCGCTTCTAATCTAAATCGTGTTTACAAAGAGTACGAAAATGAGTTTCCGAAACGCGCTGATCTTACTAAGCGTTTAGATCGCTTGTTTGATTTCATTGTTGATCTCGGCCACTCGGCCATTCGTGATACAATATTTAAACGACAACCAATTCACTTTTCTCTATTGGTGGTATTAGATTCGCTTGAGAATCTGAATGCAAAAGCAATCGAGGAGTCGCTGCACGCGATGGATGCTCGGTTTAATGACGAGAACAATCAAACAAACGAAGACAAAGGATTTGTAACGGCATCTACTGCGACAACCCAGAGGATCAGGCAGCGCCAAATCAGAGATGAGTATATTCGTGGACATCTTGAATAATGCCGGTTCCACGACTCGATATTACCCTTCGTGATACACGAAGACGTATTGATTATTTAGCTAACTTCAGGAGCGATTCAAGAGATCTCGCTCCAAGATATCAATACTTTATTGCAGAGCTGATCATGCTCAGATTATTCGCAATGATGGAAAATGCGATTGCTGACGTGGCGTATAAACTTGTTGCTGGCGCAGTTTATATTAATGGTAATAAACCAAGAAGATTGTTTTCCGCAAGTAGTATTGCTGGAGCTAGAACCGCTATGCTCACATACGGAAGATCAAAACCACGACAGAATCTGAGTTGGACTAAATATAAGTACATCAAAGAAAGTACGTCCACAGTGCTTGAGTCAACGGAAATCTATTTAACTTACGCTCAGGTTCATGGAGGTACATTAGATGAGCTGAGAAAGGTTAGGAATTTCATTGCCCACCGAAACTCTACCTCCCGGATAGGATATAAACAAGTAGTGCTGGCAACATACGGCGCGAACAGTAAAATAGATGTTGGGCCGTTTCTGGTATCCGAGCAACGATCCTCACCTGCAAAGATAGATTCTTATCTTTTGACCGTTAAGATTATTATTGCTGATTTGGCAAATGGATATTGATACATAACAAGGCGCCCCGTCGGATGCTTCGCGCCGCTGGGACGAGGGACGATTATAGGAAAGGAAGTCCGAGACATAGCCCGAGAAGGATATGCTGCCAAGCTTATTCGGATCAATTTCGACGTGCGGCCAGAGCTACATCTTCCACTCGCGTGTGGAAAACAATGAGAAGGTCTCAAAGAGTCTTGGCAAAGCCGTGGAAAAGGCACTTGGCAGATGAAGAACGACGATCGCCGACTTATAGAAGACTACCTTCCGATTCACGTGATCTCGTCCACTAAGATTCCCTCCCTGTGCGGCGGATATCGCTGAAACAGCTTTCTACGCGCACAGGCATACAGCCTCTATCGGTTCCCATCCCGCCCTCTTGGCCGCCAGCGCCAGCCGGCTCAGGGTTGTACCGGTATGGATCACATCGTCAACTACAATAAGCTTTGTCTCTGCCGGCGGGTGATCGAATCTGAAGGCGTTTCTCAGCGCTTTCCGGCGTTCATCATCCGGGAGTTGCGATTGCTGTTGCCCGTATTGCACACGGCATGCGAGCTCCGGCATGCAGGGACGATCCCAGATCCTCGCGAGATGGATCGAGATTAATTCGGCGGGGTTATAGCCACGCTCACGCCTGCGCGCCGGGTGGTCCGGCACCGGGACGAGAATCCCATCTCCCTGCTTCCAGTTTCTCTGTTTCAGAGCATAGGCCAGTTTAGCCGCCAGAGGCTCTGCCAGATCGTCCCGGTGACCGAACTTGAACCTGTGGAGTATTGTCCTCATCCGCTCATCGTAACTGAAGCCGACCGCTATCCGCCGTACATGTCTCGGATTTTCGTGACCCCCGACGGGAAGCAGGCTCCCCCAGCATGCTTCGCATACACCGCCTTCGGCTATCGTTTCCTCCCGATGGCAGACAAGGCAACTGTTCGGCCAAATCGCATCGAGCAGCCGCTTCCGGCCAGCCTCCATAAAGCCCCGGAGATTCCGGATCACCGGGCGATCCTTCGCTTATCGCCCTCGCGGAGCGTAAAGCCTGAACCGTCAAGCAAACCGAGCAACGGGATCACATACTTGCGCGAGGAGGAAAGCGCCTCGGCGGCTTCTCCCACGGTAAAGGTCCGGTCATACCCGAATTTCTCTTTTAAACTGCTCTTTACCTCCTCGATCACACCGGCTTCGACCACGACTTTCTCATCGAGTATGACCACCTGTCTCACCTGCTTCAAGGCCCTCAGCAGTCGGCGGACCTCATCCTCGCTCTCCCCGATGCTCTCAGCCAGCCTGGAAGGCAACGGCACGTTCAATCCCGCCTGACGCAGCTCCCGCATGATCAGTTCGCCGGTCTCCTCGTCCTCGGGCTGCAGCCGTGCAGTGTGCTCGCCGTCCCGCAGGATGCCGCCGTCGAAGACCGCTTCGTCCGCCTCACCGAGTTCCCCGATCAGCGCCGCCAACACCTCCTCGGGGACCTCCTGTCCGATCACCAGCTTCGCCCATGCATCCCTGTGCATGCCGGGCTCATCCGGATGATCGCGATGGAATTTTGCAAGCACATCGCGGGAACGATTCCGCCAACCATTCCAGACATCGCTCTCGATGTACCACGTCTCCCGGCCTTCGACCGGGCGGACATGGCCCTCCTCGGCCAGCCCGGCGGCCGTTTCCGCCACCATACTTTTGGACCAGGGCAAAATTCCAACAAGATTCTCCAACTTGATCAGGCGACGCGACGCGGCCAGGGCTCTGACACACCTGTCTCCACCTGCCGCGAGATCCTCGAGCCGCGCCTCAAGCCCTTTCAGCGTTCTGCGACGGTCAGGGGGGGACGGATCAAGCACGATCACGCCTCCGAGGGTCTCGAGGGGCGAATAGAGCCTGATCACCCCCCGGTCGCCAAGCATCGATGCCAGCGGCCCCTCAAGCGCAACCCGCGACAAGCCCGAACTACCCGGCTCGATGAACTCCGCGCCGACAATGATCAGACGCCCGATTACCTCGCCGGTTCCGAAATGCAGACGTACCCTCGTCCGGTGGCGCAGCCTCCTCGCATCCGGCAGAAGCGAAACCTTGATGTCGAGGAATTCGGAAACTACCCCGCGCCCCGGAGTGACCAACTGACCGCCACGGCGCGGCACGGTGTCCCCTGTCAGGTTCAGCGCGGCACGATCACCCATCCGCACAAGTTCGACAGGCTGCTCATGCGCCTGTAGCCCACGCACTCGCATCGTCACACCGCCCGGAAGCAGGGACAGCCGGTCGTCCTGCGCCGCCGATCCGCTCCACACCGTTCCGGTGGCGACTCTGCCATGGCCCTTCATCAGGAAACTGCGGTCGATGGGCATCCGGAAGAATCCGGGATCGCCGGGTTCCACCGTCTCCTCGATCATCCGGTCGAGTTCGCTCCTCAGTTCATCCAAACCGCGCCCGCTGATACTGTCGGCCACGACTATCGGGGAACCGGCGAGGCCGGTCGGTTCCAGAAGCTCGCGCACATCCTCGACTACCAGCTCGATCCACTCATCGTCCGCGAGATCGGCCTTGGTTACCACGACCACCCCCTGCACGACCCCAAGCGCATCGAGCACCGCAAGGTGTTCGCGCGTCTGGGGCATGACACCGTCATCGGCGGCGACGACGAACAGCGCCGCACGCATCGCCGAAGCACCGGCGATCATGTTCTTTACCAGCCGCTCATGACCGGGAACGTCGACAAAGGCCGCTCGGTCGGAATAGAAGGCGAAACCGAGTTCGATGGTGATCCCGCGACGCTGCTCCTCGGCAAGGCGGTCGGTATCGGTCCCGGTCAGCGCCTTGACCAGCGCGGTCTTGCCGTGGTCAATGTGACCGGCGGTACCGATCACAAGGTGTGGGGTTCGGTTTTCGGACATGATTCAAGTTCTTACGGTAGATAGAATTAAGGTAGGATAAGGAAGAGGAGGTTCGTGTTGCAAGTGCGGACAGAGCCCGCGTTGCAGCGCATCGGGGTTTACTTTACCAGCAGGATCCTGCGGCTCGCCTTGTCACTTCACCAGTTGCACCAAGCGAGCCGAGGAGCCAGGAAAGCCGGATGACCTTTTTGCACACAACTCAGGACTTGATCCGAGTTCACGGATTTGACTCAATCGAGAATAGTAATACACGGTTATGAACCGGGAACTTTCCAAATTATAGGCAAAAAAAACGCCCCCACACGGAGGGCGATGGTTCCCCGAAGGGAGTGTCCTGCGAAACTTGTTCTTATTGTGGCAAGCAACACAGGCACCAGTAAGTTCCACTTGTAAGAAAAGTAAATATTAATCATGCCTTTGTCAAGCAACTTTTTATTATATTCTCTTTCCCAAAACATCACGAGGCTATATTTCTTGACCAAAATCGTGAAGAAAGGGGGGGGGGGAATGAGCAAGGCAAAGGCGATACTTGGGCTTGATCTTGGGACAAATTCCATCGGCTGGGCGCTACTCGAGTTGGAATCAAAAGGCTCGGGGAGTGTAATCGACTCAGGGGCTCGAATCTTTCAGGAGGCTGTGGAAGCAAAAACGCGAACGCCGAAGAACACCGCGCGCAGAGACGCCCGATCAGCACGTCGGTGCCTTTCTCGGCGGAGGAGGCGCAAACAGGACCTCAGGATTTCATTGATCAAGGCGCGTTTATTGCCGAAAAAATCAGTCGAGTACAACGAACTGATGCAATCCGAAGATCCCTACGACCTCCGCCGCAGAGGTCTGGACGAAAAACTGTCTTTGTATCAGATAGGGCGTGCACTCTATCACATGAACCAACGCCGGGGATTCAAAAGCAATCGAAAAACGGATGGTGATGAAGATTCCGGGACGGTCAAACCGGCCATCACTGAATTAGCGAAGGAAATGGAAGTTGCTCGGTCTCGAACCCTCGGGCAGCATCTCGCGCAACGTGACAAGAAACGGGGCCAGTACACCGGACGCTCCATGTACGAAGAAGAATTTGACCTCTTCTACGACATCCAGGCGGCGCATTACCCCTCCGTGTTGACCGAAAAACTCAAAACGAAACTCCATAAGATCATATTTTTTCAAAGACCTCTCAAGTCCCAGAAACACTTGATCGGCAATTGCACTTTCGAGAAAAACCGTCACCGTGCCGCAGTCGCAACCCTCGCCTTCCAACAATTCAGGTTCCTCCAGACGGTCAACCAGCTGGAAATCCTGAACCCTTCCACCCATCAATGGCGGAAGCTGACCGAAGAGGAGAGATCCGTTGTCATTAAAGCCGTAGAGAACAGACAATCCATGACCTGGAACTCGCTCCGCAAACAGCTGAAACTCCATGACGGAGAAGTTTTCAATCTTGAAGACGACAAACGCGACAAGATTCTGGGAAACCGAACCGCAGCAAAACTTCATAGTATACTGAAGAAGAGATGGGACAAGATGACCCCGGACCAGCGGGAGCAACTGGTCACCGACCTGCTGACCATCGACCAGGATGAGGGGTTGAGGAAACGCCTCCGTCAGCATTGGGAGTTTGACTCGGAGACCATCGCAAAGCTGGCGAAGCTCGATCTTACGAAAGATGCCAAGGGGTTCGGCAACCTCTCCACCAAGGCGCTACGAAAGATCAACGAACACCTCGCCACGGGCCTGCTCTACGATGATGCCTGCGAAGCGGCGGGATACAACCACGCAAAACCGGGTGGCGAAAGGGAGGCTTCCGAGCTGCTCGGATCACCGCCCGACCTGAGAAATCCAGTAGTTATAAAAGGGTTGTGGGAGACCCGCAAGGTGGTCAACAGCCTGATCCGGGCTTACGGGAAACCCGATGTTATCCGCATCGAGATGGCCCGGGATGTGAAGAACTCGGAGAAACGGCGCAAGGAGATTCAGAAACAGCAAACCACACTGACAAAGAAGCGCGAAGAGACAAAGAACATCCTCGGCGACCTCGGGATTCCGCCTACGAGAGAGGCCGTTCTCCGCTACCATCTCTGGGAGGAGTGCGGACACCAATGCCCATATACAGGCCAGATGATCTCCAAGGAGATGCTATTCGGCGGCGGAGTGGACATCGAGCACATTACCCCCTACAGCCGTAGCCTCGACGACTCCTACATGAACAAGTCGCTCTGCATGCCGACCGCGAACCGCGAGATCAAACGCAACCAGACACCCTGGGAGGCGTGGGGTCAGAACGAAAAGGAGTGGTGTGGAATCACTCAACGTGTCCGTGCCAGCAAGATGCCTCGCGGGAAAAAACTCCGCTTCCTCGAGAAAGAATCGAAACAGGATGATTTCTTCAACCGTCAACTCAACGACACTCGCTACCTCTCCCGAGAGGCAAAAGGATATCTCGAGGAACTCGGTGCCAGCGTACAGGTCTCGCCCGGCAGGATCACCGCCGGTCTGCGGCATGTCTGGGGATTGAACCACATTCTCGCTCAAGACGGATCTGGCGAAAAGAATCGCGCTGACCACCGTCACCACGCCATCGACGCCTTCGTCATCGCAGCTACCAGTCGAAGCCTGCTCCAGCGCCTCTCCACCGTCGCAGCTCGGCTTCCGAAGTGCGAAGGGCTGCGTGACAAGCATTTCGATGTGCCGCAACCCTGGCCCGGTTTCGCGCAGGATGTCGCCCGGTCCATCGGGCAGATCGTCATCTCCCATGCCCCATTACGGAAACTGCACGGTGCCCTTCACGAAGAGACCGCCTATGGTATAGCGGAGACGGTCGATGAAAAAGGCAGGATGACGCTCGTCTACCGGGTCCGTCTCGAGACGATCACCGCAAACCAGGTGGAGCGTATCAGAGACGGTGCTGTTCGCGAACTGGTCAAACGGCGGATTGCGCAGCACTCCAAGAACCCCAACAAACCGTCAGCGAAGGAGATCAAAGCCGCGTTCACCGAGCCCCTGTTAATGACGACGAAGAGCAGAGAGCCGGGTCCGAGGATAGAAACAGTCCGTATCACCCAGCAGGTATCCGCTTCTTCCATCTTCCTGCTCAAAGACGAACACGGGAACGTCCTGAAGGCTTTCCCCTACGGCAGCAATCACCACGTCGAGATCATCGAGAACGTTGAAACAGGGAAACGCGAGGGGCGGTTCGTGACGATGCTGGAAGCGGCCCGCCGAGCGCGGATCGAGAAGAAACCCATCGTCCAGAGAGATCACGGCCCCGAGTGGAAATTCATCATGGCCCTTCACATCAACGACATGGTGGAAGTGACTGACGAGGAAACAGGAGAGTTGAAAATATTCAGAGTGCAGAAAATTTCGGGAGCAAACAACCGGATTAATCTCCGACATCACTCTTCTGCCACATTAGACGATTCAGATCTTGGATTACAAACAACACCAAACACATTGAAAGGGAATTTAATACAAACAGATCCCATCGGATGTGTAAGGACTGTAGGTGATTAAGCGCATCGTCGAGATCACCAGTCCGGCGAAGCTCTCCCTGCGCAACCGCCAACTCCTCGTCGAGTGCGAGGGGGAGGAGGAGGCGACACTGCCCATCGAGGACCTCGGCCTGCTGATCCTCGACAGTCCGGTATGCAGGCCGAGCCAGGCGCTGCTCGCCGAATGTGCGAAAGCCAGCGTGGTGGTTCTGCTCAGCGATGACAAACACCTCCCTGTCGCCACGTTGCTCCCGCTCCACGGCAACACGCTCCACAGCCGGGTACTCGCCCAACAAGTCGCTGCAACTCATGGTGTACGAAATCGCATTTGGACTTCCATCGTTCGGGCAAAGATCAACGGACAGGCGACTGTTCTCGACCTGACCGGCAGCGACGGCGCTTTCCTGCGTGCCATCGCCAGCCGTGTTCGCAGCGGTGATCCAGACAATGCGGAGGGTCGAGCCGCCCAACTCTATTGGCGGGCACTGTTCGAGGAAGATTTTCGCCGTGACCGGGATGCTCCCGGTATCAACGCCCTACTCAACTACGGCTACGCGGTGATGCGCGCCACGATCGCCCGTGCCATCGTCGGCACCGGCCTCCATCCGGGTCTCGGAATCCACCATCACAACCAGTACGACGCTCTTCCCCTCGCTGACGACCTGATGGAACCGCTGCGGCCCCTCGTCGACCTCCGCGTCTGGATGCTCAGTCGGGGTGATGTTGAGCTCGAAATAAACAGGAAAAACAGGCAAGCCATGCTCGAACTGTTGGTGCACCCCTGCGAGGTCGGCGCGCGATCTTTCCCGTTGATGACCGCCACGCACTCCTACGCCGCGGAGGTACGCCGCACGCTGGCCGGGGAGCAGAAAAACGCGGAGCTGCCACGGGTCCGCTTCGAGGAGCTGACCATGCTGTAGGGGAAAAAATGCTCTCCTTCGGGGGATTCAGGAGTATGTGGGTGATGGTCATGTTCGACCTGCCGGTCGATACGAAGCTGGCAAGAAAGCGGTACCGGGAATTCGTCAAGTTCATGAAGAGTGACGGGTTCCAACGTCTGCAGTACTCGGTCTACGCGCGCCCCAGTCCCAGCGAGGAGAACGCTATCGTCCACCGTGAACGAATCGAGAGCGCGTTGCCGCCGGACGGCCAGGTCCGGATCATCACTTTCACCGACAAACAGTTCGAGCGGCAAAAGGTCTTCTGGGGACGAGTGCGGAAAGCGACCGAGAAGGGTCCTGAACAGATCTCCTTCTTCTGAGGACACCGGACTCCGGAAGGCTGATGAGAGGTAGATTGGGCAAAAGGGAAAAGTACTGTCGCTCCGTCTGGCTCAGTCCTGCCACCGACTCAGAACCGAAAAGGGAGCCATTTGATTGGCTCCCTTTTCTTGGAACTCCGCTTACCGGACGGATTTCCAGCCCAGATAGTGGAACTTACTGGTGCCTGTCCGCAAACCACAACTACAGTGAAGATTTACCCCTGGTCAACATCTAGTGGAACTTACTGGTGCCTGTCCGCAAACCACAACTTTCATCTCTTCTTCGATTTCCTTGTCTAAGTGGAACTTACTGGTGCCTGTCCGCAAACCACAACTGGGTTACTGATTGGGAAGCTATGATAATAGTGGAACTTACTGGTGCCTGTCCGCAAACCACAACGATCTCGCCGCTTTCCGCTAAGTCGTTCAAGTGGAACTTACTGGTGCCTGTCCGCAAACCACAACTAGCGCAGTGTCGTCAACGTAGATCGGCAAAGTGGAACTTACTGGTGCCTGTCCGCAAACCACAACTCTCCGTAGGTTCGACCGTCGCCGTAATGAGTGGAACTTACTGGTGCCTGTCCGCAAACCACAACTCGAAAGTTGATGAGGAGGGTAACGCGGTGAAGTGGAACTTACTGGTGCCTGTCCGCAAACCACAACTCTGGTTCGCGTTAGGGTGATCCCTCCAACAGTGGAACTTACTGGTGCCTGTCCGCAAACCACAACCGTTGTGTAAGGCGACACGCCAGGCCGAAAAGTGGAACTTACTGGTGCCTGTCCGCAAACCACAACTAAATGAGTGTATATGCCGCAACCGATGAAGTGGAACTTACTGGTGCCTGTCCGCAAACCACAACCTGGGCGTGGAGCGGTACGTCGAGTGCGTGAAGTGGAACTTACTGGTGCCTGTCCGCAAACCACAACTACATGCAAGTGCAATGTCACGGTTGCCCTAGTGGAACTTACTGGTGCCTGTCCGCAAACCACAACTCAGATGTCGAGGAAGAGAAATATCCGTGGAGTGGAACTTACTGGTGCCTGTCCGCAAACCACAACTGTTGAGCCGATCTTGAAGCGGGTATCAACGAGTGGAACTTACTGGTGCCTGTCCGCAAACCACAACTCCGGCGACTTCGACAGCGCGCTTTTTGGAGTGGAACTTACTGGTGCCTGTCCGCAAACCACAACTTGCAATCAGGTTGCTTGATGGCCTGGCCGAGTGGAACTTACTGGTGCCTGTCCGCAAACCACAACTCGCTCCTGCGCTTTAGTTAGGTGGTTTAGAGTGGAACTTACTGGTGCCTGTCCGCAAACCACAACGCAGTATTGAACGCGCTCTCGTCAATATCTAGTGGAACTTACTGGTGCCTGTCCGCAAACCACAACAGGCGGGCTCCATGTTGGTCAGCTTGCGTCAGTGGAACTTACTGGCGCCTGTCCGCAAACCACAACCAGTCCGAGACAGGCTGGTTCGGCACGATAGTGGAACTTACTGGCGCCTGAACCGCCCCGGGTTTTTCGGAGGCTGTTTTATGTGAGTCCAGCCGCCATGGCTGGCACCCTTCATCCTTGCTTCTGACTCCGATAGTATAACTCCTAAAACTCGGCCGGTGGGATGTTCCCGATCGGCTCGAGCAGCCCGAAGCGCTTGAAAGCGAGCAGGGCGCGGAAGGTGATCCAGGGGCTCGGTTTACCCTTGACGTCGATGTCCGCATACATCTTGCCGTTAAGCCCGCCGGTCATCGTCCACATGCCATCGCGCCTTCGTTTCGAGAGCACCAGTCTCAGCCGGTCGTCGATCACCTCGTCCCGCTGAACGCCCGCTTCGCCGAGCAGCAGCAGGACCTCGAGTAGATCCGAGTTGTAACTGTGCGGGAAACTGAATCTGAGCCATCCGGCCTTCTCCTTACGCGGTTTGTCACGCCCCTGTTCGATCCATTCACGCTTAATCTCGCGCACCCGACCGATGGGATTCTTGTCGACGAATTCGAGAAATTCTCCTCCCCGTTCGGGCACATATCGAAACAATTCGTGTCTTATCAAAAGGTCGGCGAGGTCCTCGATCACCTTCTGTTCATCCCCGGTCCTCAGCTTCGCGGGAAGCGCGAGGAAGGCTTTGAGTACCTCCGGAACGGTCATGAAACATTTCGGCTGAAGCGAGCCCTCGATCACGGAGCAGTCGAACCCTTCCTCGCGGTCGAACACCGCCCTGCAGGTCGCAAGTGCAGCGCGTGTAATCGGCTGTGAGGCATGGCCGAAGCAGGCGAGCACCCTGGCCATTCGGGCGGTCAGGCAGGCGGCTGGAAACCGGAACATCACACCCTCAGGCGCCCCGGAGAACCGCTCAGCCTGGCGTCCCTTCAGCGCCGCAACCGGCTTTGCGCTGGCCAGCAGATGCCGGACCCCGGCCTGGATCGGTTCCAGGTCGCCCGGCGCGCCCATGTCGCAGAGGTGAGCCAGCACCCATGAGGTCCCCCGGTATTTCTGATAGAAGTGGAAGTGCGTTCCCCAGGTGCCATCGCCGTTGTGAGCGGCCAGCGTCGCCCTGATCCACGGCTGTTCAGGGATACGCCTGCGCGCTTCGACCAGCTCTGGGTCGTCATCGGGGTAATCGAGCAGATCCGCGAGCACTTTAGCGCGTAGCGCGGGGTCCGACGGGTCTGCAATGCGCTGAAGCAGACCGGGATCGGGACCTGCCGGTTCAAGCAAGGTTTTTTCGGTCATTTGTGAAGCCTTCGCCGTTGTATTTTCCAGGAGTTTTCGCTGTATACTCAAGGCTCCCATGCTGAGGAAATTTACATAACTTCTTCTCAGGGCTTGTTCCTGCCCTTCCCATTTTGGACATTTATCAAGTTACATGGAGACTCCATGTATGCGCTATATTACAGCAGAGAGGTACTTTCCGGGGGGATAGAATGAAACTCGTCAACATCGAGGTAAAGGCGCGCTGCGCGAACTTCAAACCGGTTCGCGAAAAGCTTAAGCAGCGTGGAGCTTTTTTCCAGATCGAGGACCATCAGATCGACACCTATTTCCCCTGCGCCAATGGCAGGCTGAAGTTCAGGAATGGGCTGATCGAATATCAACTGATCCATTACGAGCGCAAAGACAAGGCCGGGCCAAAGGAATCCCGAGTGACCATCCACCGTGCAATGCGTGGTTCTCGGTTGATGCAAGCCCTCGAAAATGCTTTGGGCAGGCTCGTCGTGGTCGATAAAATCCGAGAGGTTTACACGCTCGACAACGTCACCTTCAACCTCGACAAAGTTAAGGGGCTGGGGAATTTCATCGAGATCGAGGTTATGGACACGACCGGTTATTACGAAATCGATGATATGACTGCGCAGTGCAAGGAATACATGGAGTATCTTGGCGTCAAAAAGGAGGACCTCGTTGAGAAATCATACGGCGACCTGCTCCACGACAAGAAAAAGGGAGCGTAGGAAATCGCGTTTTCCAGACCAACTCCATAAAAACCAATAATCGTCCCGGATCACTCCCCTAACGCTCTTCCTGGATCGTTCCACGTTGAATGCGGCAAATTACCAACTTGCACTAACTTCGTGCAAATAGTACCTTTAGTTTATCAAATATGCCAAAATGACAGGATTTCTCCGCCCCCATGGCAATCTTCAAACTCATCAGCAAATATGAACCTCACGGCGACCAGCAACAAGCTATAGATCAGCTCGTGAGCGGCTTCCGTGCAGGCCAGGATGCGCAGGTGTTGCTTGGCATCACCGGTTCGGGCAAGACCTTCACCATCGCCCATGTAATCCGCGAACTCGGGCTCCCGACACTCGTGATGAGCCACAACAAGACTCTCGCCGCCCAGCTATATGGCGAACTCAAGCAGTATTTTCCCGAAAACGCCGTCGAGTTCTTCATCAGCTATTACGATTATTACCAGCCCGAGGCGTATGTCCCGACATCCGACACATATGTCGAGAAGGAGACTTCGGTCAACGCCGAGATCGAGCGGTTGAGGCTGCGGGCCACCTCCTCGCTGTTCGAACGAAAGGATGTTATCATCGTTGCCAGCGTCTCTTCCATCTACGGCCTTGGAAGCCCATCGGATTACAAGGAGCTGTACCTCCTGCTCGAACCCGGGATGGAAAACAGCCGCGACAAGATCATCCGCAAATTGGTCGACATCCAATACGACCGCACCAACTCCGACCTTGAGAACGGCAAGTTCCGCGTCCGGGGCGACACCATCGAGATACTTCCCGCCTACGACGAGGATGTCGTCCGTATCGAGATGTGGGGTGATAAAATTGAGCGAATCACAAGGCTTCACCCCATTACTTTCGAGATCAAGGCCACTCTGGAGAGAGTTGCGATTTACCCCGCCAGTCATTATGTCATCGGTGTGCGAAACCTCGAACGGGCGATGGACAGTATTCGCGAAGAACTCGACGAGCGGCTAGAGGTACTGCGCGCAGAGGAGAAACTGGTTGAAGCCCAGCGACTCGAGCAACGCACACGATTCGACCTCGAGATGCTTTCCGAGGTCGGCTACTGCAGCGGCGTCGAGAACTACAGCCGCCATTTCACCGGAAAGCAGCCCGGCGAACCGCCATATACGCTTTTTGAGTACTTTCCCGACGATCTTCTCGTAGTCGTCGATGAATCCCACGCCACCGTCCCGCAAATCGGCGCGATGTACCATGGAGATCGTTCCCGCAAGCAGGTGCTGATCGACTATGGGTTCAGGCTGCCCTCCGCGCTCGACAATCGCCCTTTGAAGTTTCATGAATGGGAGAGTCGCGCCAGGCACATCGCCTTCGTCAGCGCTACTCCCGGCCCCTACGAGCTGGAGCGCAGCGGCGGTGTCGTCGTCGAGCAGATTATCCGCCCAACCGGCCTGCTCGACCCGGAAATCGAGGTTCGTCCGACAAAGGGACAAGTAGATGACCTGATCGAGGAGATTCGCGGGACGGTAGAGGAGGGGGAGCGGATACTCGTAACCACCCTGACCAAGCGCATGGCGGAGAATCTCGCAGATTACCTGCGTAAATTGGACATCCGTGTCCGTTATTTACACAGCGAAGTCCACAGTCTCGAACGTGTTGGAATTCTTAGAGATCTGCGACTCGGAAACTTTGATGTGCTCGTGGGGATCAACCTGCTCCGTGAAGGTCTCGACCTGCCCGAGGTGAGCCTGGTGGCAATCATGGACGCCGACAAGGAGGGATTTCTGCGCTCCGAGACGAGCCTCATGCAAACCGCCGGTCGCGCGGCGAGAAACGCTGCGGGAAGGGTACTTTTCTACGCGGACAACGTGACCAATTCGATGCGGAAAGTCATCGATGAAACCGCCCGTCGAAGAAAGGTCCAGGAGGAATACAACCGGGAGCATGGGATCACCCCGAAAACGATCAGCAAAACCGTCGAGGAGATAATGGCGCAGACTCAAGCGGCATACGAGCGCAGAGGAGATGAGACCGATCTCCCGGAAATTGAAACCGAAGAGTTGACGCCGGAAGCTCGCGAGGAGCTGATCGCCAGGCTCGAGGAGCAGATGTTCCGGGCCGCCGATGCGTTGGAATTCGAGAAGGCCGCGAGGTTCCGCGACCAGATCGAACGTATACGCGGGTCGCAGATGCCACAGGAAATTGAATAGTAAACGCCGGTCAATCGACTGAGCCGGAGGAACGCACGATGGAGTATACAAAACTGGGCCGAACGGGTGTCAAAGTCAGCAGAATCTGCCTGGGAACCATGAATTTCGGGCATTATGTCAACGAGCAGGACAGCTTCGCAACCATGGAGCGGGCGTTGGAACTGGGGATAAATTTCTTCGATACCGCCAACGTTTACGGCGGCAAAAAAGGGCGAGGCGCCACGGAGAAGATCATCGGCAACTGGCTGACGCAGGGTAACGCCAGGCGCGAGAATATCGTGCTTGCCACAAAGGTCTACGGCAACATGGGCGACGAGGTCAACAATCGCGGACTCTCCGCATATCATATCCGGCAGGCTTGTGAGGAGAGCCTGAGAAGGCTGCAGACCGACCACATAGATCTCTACCAGATGCACCATGTCGACCGCGATACGCCGTGGGACGAGATCTGGCAGGCGATGGAACAGCTCGTTCACGAGGGCAAAGTTCTCTATGTCGGGAGCAGCAATTTCGCAGGCTGGCATATCGCGCAGGCGATGGAGACCGCAGCCCGTCGCAATTTCCTCGGGCTCGTATCCGAACAGAGCATCTACAGCCTGAACAACCGCCATATCGAACTGGAGGTGATACCGGCGTGCGAGGCTTATGGCGTCGGCATAATCCCCTGGAGTCCGCTCGGCGGGGGTCTGTTGGGAGGGGTGTTGCAAAAGTCGAAGGAGGGACGGCGAACCGAACAGGCCCTGCTTGAACGCGTCGAGAAGGAGCGTCCGAGGCTGGAGGCCTATGAGCAGCTCTGCGGGGAGATCGGTGAATCACCCGCCGATGTCGCCTTGGCGTGGATGCTGAGCAACCCCGTGGTCACGGCGCCGATCATCGGGCCGAGGACAATGGAACAACTTGAACAATGCGCCCTTGCGGTCGAACTCAAGCTGAACGGCGACATCCTTCGGAAACTGGACGAAATCTGGCCCGGCCCGGGTGGACCGGCACCGGAAGCCTATGCATGGTAAAAAATTACATTGATTGCAACCCGGTCGAATTCGCCTGACCTGATCGCAGGCGGTCGACCGGCATAAGCCCGCAAGACAGAGAGGAAGATGATGAAAGTATTGGTCGTCGGCAGTGGAGGTCGCGAACACACGCTTGCCTGGAAGATTCGTCAAAGCCCTTATGTCACCTGGCTCGGCGCGGCTCCCGGTAACGGAGGTACGCGCTCTGTCGCCGAACCGGTTGACATTCCCGCCGACGATGTCGAAGCTATCGCAAAATATGCCCGTGACAACGAGATCGAACTGACTGTTGTCGGTCCCGAAGACCCTCTCGCCGGAGGCCTGGTGGACCTGTTCGAGGGCGACAAGAACTACATTTTCGGACCCTCTTCGGCCGCGTCGCGCATCGAGAGCAGCAAGAGTTTTGCCAAGGACCTGATGAGTTCGGCGGGTATTCCGACCGCCGCCTACCGGGTTTTCACCGATGTGGCGTCGGCGCTGGATTACATCGAGAAGCATCCCGTTCCGCTGGTCGTCAAGGCCTCGGGTCTCGCGGCGGGCAAGGGGGTGTTCATCTGCGAGACCCGCGAGGATGCAAGGCTCGCGGTGAGACGGAGCATGGAGGAGAGAATCTTCGGCGATTCCGGCGACGAGGTGGTCATCGAGGAGTATCTCGAGGGACCCGAGGCGAGCCTGTTGGCCATCACCGACGGCACCGATTACATCATGCTGCCGCCCTCCCAGGATCACAAGCGCATCGGCGAGGGCGATACCGGCCCGAACACCGGCGGTATGGGCGCTTATGCCCCCGCGGACGTCGTCGACGATGACCTGATCCGGAAATGCGGCGGCGAGATCATCGAACCCACGCTCAAGGCTTTGCGCGACTCCGGCACGCCATACCACGGCGTTCTCTATGCCGGCTTGGTACTTACCGCGGAAGGACCGAAGGTTCTCGAGTTCAACTGCCGTTTCGGCGACCCTGAAACACAGGCGGTGCTCCCGCTGCTCGGCGTGGACATCATCGACCTGATGCTGGTCGCGGTTACCGGAAAGATGGGCAAAATGCAAAAGCAGCTCAATCTCGAACCGCACCAGTGGCGGCGCATATCGAAAACAGCGTGTGCCGGCTCGGTGGTTGTCGCCTCCGAAGGATATCCCGGAGCCTACGAAAAGAACAAGGAAATCACCGGCATTCCGGTTGAGGGCGAAGATTTGATCGCCTTCCACGCCGGAACTTCCTGGCGTAATGGCCGTCTCTATACTTCAGGTGGGCGCGTACTCGCGATCACCGGGCTCGGCGATACGCTGAAAGCGGCGCTCGACAAGGCTTACAAGGCGATAGAAGGATTGAACTTTGAAGGCAAGGTGTTCCGGCGCGACATCGGATGGCGCGCCTTGAAAGAGGGTTGATATCGAACAATGAAGATTCGTTTTCTCGGCACGGGTTCAGGTGTCCCGGACCCCGATCGCATGACCAGCGCCATCCTCATCGAGGGATCCGATGGGGGGTTGTTGATCGACGCTGGTGAGGGATCGGCTCGCAGGCTCCGCGAGAGCGGAACATGGGCGCAGGAAATCGCCACCATCCTGCTGACACACGCTCATGGCGACCATGTCAGCGGACTGCCCATGCTCTTCATGGGATGGGACGCCGAGAAACGAACACGTGCAATCGAAATCCTCGCCCCAGGCGGCTTGGACAAGGCGGCCCTTGCGTGGCTGAAGGCGCTGCGGCTGGGAACCGAGCGTCTCACCTTCGATGTCCTGATTCGAGAGCTCGTCGAGGGCGAGCTCGAAACAGCCTCGGGTCACCGGATCGAAGCCTGGAGGAACGGCCATATATCAGCGGACGATTCCGGCGGAGGCAGCTTCAGCGTAGCCGTGCTCCTCGATGAGGGGCGATGGGTCTTCAGCTCGGACCTCCCCAGGCTTGACGCGCTCGCCGGGCGAATCGCCGGGGCTGCGGGTCTGGTGGTTGAGGCGACCCATGTCGATCCTCGCGCTGCTGTCGAGCTGGCGAGACGGGAAGGCGCCGGGAGGATTTACCTTACACACATACAGCCGGGACAATCATGTCTCCAAATCGAGAATGCGATCTGGGCCCGGGATAACCTGCTACTCGAGGGATAATTGGCACAGCAAAACAAAACACCGAAAGATGAAACCGGAGCTTCCCGTCTGGGAGTGCTGGACCGTCTTGTCGGCCTCAGCGATGCGATCGACAAGGTGCGCCTCCTGATCCGTCAGGTCGCGCCGACAAAGATCGCCGTTCTCATCGGCGGCGAGAGCGGCACCGGTAAGGAGATAGTGGCCCACCTGATACATGATTTGTCCCCGCAGCGGGATGCCGAATTCGTGCCGGTGAACTGTGGCGCAATTCCGGAGGGTCTCTTCGAGAGCGAGATGTTCGGCCATGAACGGGGCAGTTTCACCGGCGCCGAACGTCAGCGCAAGGGCTATTTTGAACGGGCCGACGGCGGAACCCTGTTTCTCGATGAGATCGGCGAAATGCCGCTCGAGATGCAGGTGAAAGTGCTGCGCGCACTCGAGAGTGGTGAGTATTTCCGTGTTGGCGGCACCAGGACATTACATTCGAACGTCCGGGTCATAGCTGCGTCCAATCGCGATCTGCGCGAAGAGATCGACCGCGGCAAGTTCCGCGAGGACCTGTACTTCCGTCTCCGCGCAATAGAGATCGACATGCCGCCGCTCCGCGAAAGACCCGAGGACATCCCGCCTCTCGTCAACCGCTTCGCCGAGGAATTCTGCCGCGAGAACAACATTCCACGGCCGCGTATCCTCAAGGACACGATGGACGCTCTCAACGGTTACGAGTGGCGGGGAAACGTGCGCGAGCTGAAACATTTCATCGGAACCTTGATCACGCTTGAGCACGAAGGTCCGATCGATGCCGAGGCGGTGCGCCGACACCTGCCGGTGAGCGCCGATCCGCGCAATCTGCCGATTCTCGCGCCATACCAGCGCGACCAGCTCGACACCGCCCTCCTGCTTCAGCAGGTACTCGACCTGAGGCACGAGGTACAGGAGATCAAGCAGATGCTCGCGCAGGTCATGGTTCTCGGGCGGTATCCTCCCGGTCTTCCTGAGCGGGTGTCCTACGTTGATGACGGCGAGCCTCCGCCCAGACCGACTCTCGAGGAGATCGAGCGTGAGCAGATTCAGCAGGCATTGCTCGAGAACAATGGGAATCGTCGCAAGGCGGCCAGGATGCTCGGCATAGGCGAAAGAACCCTGTACCGCAAGATCAAGGAGTATGACCTGTGAGGCTATGCATAACCGTCGTCATTCTGGCAGCCGTGTCGCTTGTCGCCGGCTGCGCCATCTACACTTTCAGCGGGAACGTCCCCGGCCATCTGAAGACCGTGGCAATCCCGGCCTTCGAAAATCAGACCGCCGAGTTCGGACTGGTAGAGAAGCTGACAGACGAGCTGGTCGACAGGTTTATCCTCGACAACAGCTTGAAAGTTCGGGACTTGCGGGATGCAAACTCCGCTGTCTTCGGCACAATCGTCCGCATCGAAGACATACCCTTCAGCTACAGCGCTGATGAAACCGTCGAGGAGTACAAGGTGACGGTCGTTGTCAGGGTGCGGTTCGAGGACCTCGTCAAGGCCAAGATTGTCTGGGAGGAGACTCTTTCTCAGTTCGGTGTTTACCCGTTCTCCGGTGGCAGCAGCGCCCAGCGGGAGGAGGGCATCGACAAAGCGGTCGAGAAACTATCCGAAGACATATTGAACAAAACGGTGTCCGGATGGTAATCGCCGAGTTGAAAAGTGGTGAGGCGCCGACCGAAGTTGTTCTCGAGATCGTCCGCCGGCTCGAGCAGGGGCAGGTGCTCCTGCTTCCGACAGATACCGTTTATGGCCTGCATGCCCATGCGAGGCATGCCGATGCCGTCGAGCGGATACGCCGTATCAAGGGACTCGACAGCGGAAGCCCCCTCGTCACGCTCTATGGAACCGTGGTCGATGTCGGGCGTTTTGTGGTTCTGCCCGAGGGCGAGAACCGCCGCACGGTGGTCAGCGCCTGGCCGGGACCCGTGACCTGGGTTCTCCCCGCCCGTCGGGAAGTGCCGGAATATCTGCTCGCTGACGATCAGACAATCGGGATCCGCATACCCGGACATATTCTCATGCGAACCGTCTGCACCACGCTTGAGGATCTGGTGGTTTCGAGTTCCGCGAACCGTCATGGCCAACCGCCGGCCGCACGGCGCAAGGATCTCGACTCGACGCTGCTCGGCGAGGTCGACGGTGCCGTTTTCGAGCAGGAACCTCTCTCCGGCAAACCTTCCGAGGTAAAGAGATGGACCCCCGCCGGACCCGAAGTCCTGCGGGCACGCTTCGACCGATTGGAGGCGAAGACGGAGAGGCTGAATGTTCTTTTCGTTTGCAGCGGCAATATCGCCAGAAGCCCGATGGCCGAAGCCGCGCTCCGCGCCAGGATGGAAAAGCTCCTGCCTCAACGCTTGACCGTACGCAGCGCCGGAATAATCGCCGCGCAGGGAATGAGAGTATCGATGTATGCGGTTGAAGCGATACGCGAACTTGGCATCGACCTCGGAAATCATCGTTCACGGCCTGTGTCGCAGGAACTTATGGACTGGGCCGACATCGTGTTCGCAATGAACACCGATCATCTCGCTGAACTGCATGAACTCTACCCAGGTCATTCCGGGAAGGTTTTTCTGCTCTCGGCGTTTCCGGACAAGGATATTTCCGGCCAATTCGGGATAGGCGATCCACATGGCGGCGATCTCGAAACCTACAGGAAGATTGCCAAGACAATCGTCGAGGAGCTGGATCGGATTGTTCCTCTTCTCCTCGAGCGGGTAGAGTAGTGGATCGATTCACATAAATCGGTTCACTATGGCGAATTCCGGCCCATTTCAGGACGGGAACCTTGATTCAAAAACCTGACAGCACCTTGATCGCCAAACATTCACCAGGGCGCGTCCTCGTCATCCAGACCGCTTTCCTCGGCGACCTTGTACTGACCACGCCGCTGCTCTCTGCGATTAACCGGTCTTGGCCGAAAGCGGAAATATTCGTTCTCGCACACAAGACCTATGCCGGAGTACTCCACGGACAGCCGATGCTCAGCGGGATCAGAAACTATGACAAACAGGGCGCCGAAAGGAGTCTGCGTGGAATGGCATCGGTCATCCGCGATCTCCGCGCATGGCGCTGCGACCTCGCTCTGCTCCCGCACCGTTCCTTCCGCAGCGGCCTGATCGCCTGGTTGGCGGGAATCCCCCTGCGCGTCGGCTTCGAGGGAACACCGGGTTCCATGTTTTACACTCACCGGGTTTTCCGCAACCCGACCGCTCATGAGAGGAGACGTAACCTGGCGCTATTGGAAGCTTTCGGAATCGAGGCTGCGCCACATCGGCCGATACTTTTTCCCGGCTCCGATGATCAGGGCGAGGTCGATGAGTGGCTCAAGGCAAACCGTCTCCCCGCGGCAAATCCAATCGCACTCGCCCCCGGCAGCGTTTGGACGACCAAACGCTGGCCCGCCGAATACTGGCGGCGACTTGCCGCCGGTCTCGTTCAGCGGGGTGCCGGACCAGTCGTTCTGATCGGAGGCCGCGGCGACCGTCAGCTCGCCGAAGCTGTCGCCGACAAGTCAGGGAACGGCGTTTTCAGCGCAGCGGGACGGCTTTCCCTGCTCGCCAGCGGCGAGCTCATCGGGCGCAGCCGCCTTCTGATCACCGGCGACACCGCGCCTCTGCACCTCGCCCAGGCTTTTGACACGATGACTCTTGCCATCTTCGGACCAACCGTACCGGAGTTCGGGTTCGGACCCACCGGCGATGACGACCGGGTGATCGGCATGGACCTCGCTTGCCGACCCTGCGCGATACACGGCGGTTCACGATGTCCGTTGGGCCATCATGATTGCATGAAAAAACTGCCGCCCTCTCTGGTTTTACATGCGGCTCTCGACATGCTCCGCACCGGTTTCTCCTCCGAATCGGCCGATGGGAGGGAATCGGCCTGATGTCTCATCCACCCGAAACAGGCGCAACCGGCAAAGCCTATCGAGTAGAATCGCCGACTCACATGTTTCGCGAGGGCATGGTTCTTACCGGCTTTTCGCTTATCGGAAAGCTATCCGGATTCGTCCGTGAATGGCTGATGGCCTTTTTCTTCGGTATAGGAATTATTGCCGATGCTCTGCGTATCGCCACCGATCTTGTCCACTCGTTGACCTTCGTACTCGTCGGTTCGCCGGTTGAAACCGCGATGGTACCGATTCTCAGCCGGTGGCGGACCAGGGGCGCCTTGCGCGCCTCAGCGTTGCTGATCCGAATTGTTTCGCTGCTTGCGATTGTCGTCTCGGTTCTGCTCGCGTTTACAATCGGAGGGTTTGCAGCGTTCATCACCCATCTGCAGGCTCCCGCTTACGGGATCGATGAGGCGCGGAAGGTAACCCTGATTCTCCGGTGGATCGCTCCCGCCATACCGTTGTTCGTCGCATGCAGGCTGACAGGTTACATGCTCGTCAGCGTCCGCCGCTTCAGGACTTTCGCGATGCTGCCGCTGGTGCTCAATATCGGCCAGGTGATCGGCATCCTGCTCGTCGGCCTGGGGAAATTGCCGCTCATCTGGCTCCCTGTATCATACTCCGCGGCGCTTGCAACGACACTCATCGGGCTCTTTCTCGATGCGAAGCGACGGTGGCCGGAAAACGTGCGTTCGACCACCAGGCGGATAATTGTGACGGTCACTCCATTTCTGCGAAACCTGTGGCCGTTGCTTATAATCGGCATCCTTACACAGCTCCGAATTTTCATCGACAAGCGAATCGTATCCGATCTTGGCGTCGGTTTCATTGCAGCGCTATGGTATGCACGGTTCATAATCGAGACGCCGCTCAACACGGCCGGTATCGCCCTGATCAGAATAATATTGCCGCATTTCAGCGAGATGGTTGAACTTAACCAGGAGAAGGAAATTGCGCGACAATTCATCGCTCTCATCGATACAACTCTCTGGCTGCTGCTCCCGCTGATTATTTTTCTCGAGTTGGCCGCTGAACCGGTTGCCACGGTGATTTTCGGCTACGGCGCCTTTGACCGAAAGGCGATAATCATGACATCGTCGGCATTGCTCGGCGCTGCACCCGTTCTCTGGACGGGGATCATCTACCCGTTGACGAACCGGATCTTCAATGCCTTCGGACGCAACAAGGTGATTCTCTGGGTTGGGATCGGAGGAACAGCGATCAACATTTCACTTGCGTACATTCTCGCCGGTGTTTGGGGACTTGCGGGAGTTCCGCTTGCGATGGGTATCGCACAATTGGCGATGACTCTCACCATGATTCCGTTACTCAGGCTCGGCATCTCCCGGCAGGCCTACTTGCGCATAGCCCACTGGTGCGGGCTGGCTGTTCTTTTGTACGTTGCACTTCGGGTAGTGCCCCAGCCGGCGTCGCCGCTGCTGGCGATACTTTCGACGGGATTGGTGATTCTCGCCGGGTGGACGGCTGTCAGCGTCGCTGTTCCATGGGGGCGCGTGCAGATTCGACGTATTCGCGGGTTAATCACTGGAATGAGGTCATCATCTTGAGCAAGGTCAGGGAGAAATTATTGGATCACGTCGTCCAGACCGCTCTGGTCAGACTGCGTGAGAGCAGCGCGAGAAACCTGCTCGACCCCGAGTACGAAAAAAACGGATTCGCCAACCCGCGCTACCAGGAAGTCTGCCTGACCCTGGCCATATCCGCCGTAAATCGCATCGCCATCCCGCCGATGACCCGTGAAGTGGAAATAGTCACGGCGGCCCTGAACGCCGCAGATGGCTGGTTGCGTCTCCAGCACCGTAGGGGCGGGGTCCAATATCTCGCCGAGGGTCTCCTCGATTCCCAGGCGACAGCATACGGAGCCTTCGCCGTCGCGCGAACCCTTTCGCTTCTCGATGACAACATTCCCGGCTCACTCCGCTCGCGAGCCGTGCGCGGCCTCAAGCGCGCTGCGCGCTTCATAGCGCGCACTCCGGTTCCGGAGGGTCCGGAGACCCGCCCGTTACGTTACGCCGCCCTGCGCAGCATCGCCGATTTTACCGGCAGCCCCAGGCTCCTCGCCGCGTCGGAAATGATGAAAAAGAAAGCCGTCGCGATGATCTCCGAGGTCCTCGGTGAGAATCGCAGGCACCCCGCTGATGCGGGCGCGCTCGCCCTCGCATTGGCTTATTTCGCGATGAGCGCAACCCATCCCGATTCCGGCGACATCGAATTATGGAGAAGGATTTCGGTCCGATGCCTGCAATCAACGCTCGAAAATGGTCTCTTCGGCGGAGGTGCGGAAGCCTCGATTGCCTGTCTTCCGGTTTCCACCGGGTTCGATCTGCTGGTCGACCATATTCCCGAGGCGGCCGAGACGGCAAAACGGATCGAGACCGGATGGGAGCTGGGACTCTATGACAGCTTGCTCGATATCGACGTTCCCTGGCTTACTCCGATGTCATATCTAACCGCCGCCGGTCTCGCATATAAAATCGAACAAGGGGCTGGCCGTACCAAGACTCCTCCGGCGGGGGCGGTTCACCCTCAACTGGGCGTCGATGCTCAGGGCGCAGGCAGGATAGAGATCGGCGATTGGACCCTGCGGCTCGGCACGGGGGGAACCATCGGCTGGCTTCACCACAAGCCGACCAATTCGACCCGCGTTTTCGGTTCGCCCGCCGGGTTCGCCCTGCGAGAGGGTCCATGGACGATCGAGGGCGAACGCTTGCGTCAACCCTCAATTTACGGAAGATTTACAATCGACAGCGAAGATCCGTTCATAGTCAGTGGAAAGCTGTTCTCCGTCCCGATACCCGGAATTGAGCACGCGCCGAGACGCATCGGTTTTCCAGCCTGGTGGGGACGCCAGGCAAAACAGCCGACACGGCTTGTCCCCCCTGCCAGGTACACGGGGGTGATCTCCGGTGCGGCGGTCGACTACCGCCGGGAGATCTCGCTGAAGCTCGGCGCGCTCGCGATCGAGACCCAGATCGGTGCCGACGCAATACACAGGATTCCGGTCATCTGGCCGGGAGGACGCTTTGGAAACATCCATATCGACAAGGTTCCAAACGAGGGGAGCAGATCTGTGCAGCAGAGCAATGTCCGGGAGATCGTACTCGAAGGTGGGGGATGGCCGAGCTGGAAGCTCCGTTTCGACCGCCCGGTGAATCTGCTCTATGCGCCGATTCTCGGACCGATAACCATCCACCCCTTGCGCTACCTTTCGGCAGCCGCCGCAACGATAGACATCATCGGCGAAGACCGCATCCGGATGTCCTGGCGGGTCGTCTGACAGCCCGTCCCGGACATAATAAAGAACCGACTCCGATCAGCCGAAAATAAACCCGGCGAGCACGCTCGCCGGGTCACACCACGGTTCTGCTGCAAACCGGACGGAGCGCTGAACTTATGCAGCCCCCCGGAAATCGCTTCAGCTCATCGCATCACAAGGCTTTTCCCCTTAATGTGAAGCCGGAGAGCCGCTTCAATTCGACCTCGATCACGCTGCCCGGCTCGTGCTTCCCCGGGAACACGGTGACATAGCCTGCCGGTGTCCGTCCCATGCTTTCTTCCACACTCTTAGCACTCGGACCTTCCACCAGAACCGGAAACCGACTGCCGATCAACTTGCGACGTCTCGCTTCGCCGCTTCTGCGAACCAGCTTGTTCAGCTCCATCAGCCTGCTGATCTTCTCCGGTTCCGGAACGTCATCTTCGAGTTTCTCCGCGGCGGTTCCCGGTCGCTCGGAGTAGCGGTAGATGAACGCATCGTCGAATCCGATATCCTCGACAAGTTCCACCGTCCGGCCGAAATCATCGTCGCTCTCGCCGGGGAATCCGACGATAATATCCGTGCTTAACAGCAGGTCGGGGACGAGTTCCCGCGCCATATCCACCAAGGAGCAATAGTGCCCGGACGTATAATTACGCCCCATGCGTTTGAGAATCCTGTCGCTCCCCGCCTGCACGGGAAGATGCAGCTCCGGGCATACCGGCAAACCGCATCCGATCACCTCGAGCAGCTCGCGCGAGCAGTCCTTGGGATGCGAGGTCATGAACCGCACCCGCTCCAGCCCGGGTATTTCAGCGACACGCGCGAGCAGATTCGGAAAATCGATGTTGTCGTACCCGTAGCTGTTCACGTTCTGGCCGAGCAGCGTAACCTGGAGAAAGCCCTGCTCTACCGCCTGCTCGACCTCGCGCAGAATCGAGTCGACGTTACGGTGCCGCTCCCCGCCCCTCGCCCCGGGAACCACGCAGTAGGTGCAATGGTTGTCGCAACCGCGCGAAATCGCCACCCAGGCGTTGACCCCTTCATGGCGCGCAGGCAGTATCTCCTCGTAGAGTTCCGCCTCCGGGCCACGGGTGAGCAGATATGGACCGGCTTCGGCCGGTTTGCGAATCAGGTCGGGTAAACGGCGATATGCATCCGGACCGAGTATCCAGTCGAGGAACGGTAGACGTTTCGCAATCGCTTCGCCCGCATGGCTTGAGAGGCAGCCGAGAACGCCGACCCGCAGAGTGGAGTCATTCCGTTTGAATCGCTTGAACCTTGCGATGTTCGAGACAACCTTCTCCTCGGCATGCTCGCGAACAACGCAGGTGTTGACTAGAATAACGTCGGCCTTTTCGGGGGAATCGGTGGTCTCGAAACCGCTTGCTTCGAGCATTGCGAGGACGATTTGGGAGTCAACGAGGTTCATTTGGCAGCCATAGGTCTCGATATAGACCTTTTCCGGCTTGAATTCGCCCTCTTTTCGTGTCGTTTGGCCTGTTAAATGAGGAAACATGTGCAAGAAACACCAAATTAGACGCGAAACAACACGCTTTCGCGTTGAAAAACCCTTGCGGTGATCAGAATTCCAATCGCTGCGTATATCGATGTCGAAAGCAGCACCATGCCAAGATAACCGGGGTCGATACGCCCAGAGAGGATATCCTTCAACGCCAGCGACACGTTGACCAGCGGAATCCATGCCTGTTTTGCGGTGAGTGTCGTCCCGGGCATCATCGACATCATCGCCGGGAGGATCGCAATCACCATCAACGGGGAGAGGTATCCCTGGGCTTCACGCGCGCTCTTCGCGAAAATCGCAATCGTCATCTCCAGCGACGCGAAAAAGGCCGCCAGCGGAACCATCATCCCGACCGCGAGCAGCGCAAGGCCGAAATTGAGTCCGAAATCGAACCTCGAGGCCAGTTCCGGCCCGATCATCGAGACCCCGAAACCGAGGACGAGGACTATCGAGACGAGCGATGCGGTCGCCGCGACTATCGCCGCGCAGGTAACAGTAAGAAATTTCCCCATCGCAATTTCCAGCCGGCTCGCCGGACTCACCAGCAGTGTCTCGAGCGTGCCGCGTTCCTTCTCGCCCGCCGTCAGGTCGATCGCCGGGTAGAGCGCACCGGTCAAGGTCATCAGGATCATCATATAGGGAAGAAAAGAACCAAGTATCCTGCCCGACATCTGCTCGCCGGTGGCGATATTTTCGACTGACCATTCATACGGCGTCAATATTCCCGGCGGTGCGTTCAGCTCGCTGAGACGCTGCTGAATGATTCCTTTCCGCACCCGCTGGAGTTCCTGCCCGACCTTTCCCAGGATTATCTCGGATTGCTCGCGGCTCTCGTTCGTCAGCAGCAGGAGACGCGGCGGTTGCTCATCGATTGTTTCAAGCCCTTCCGGCGGCATCACGATCACGACCTCGACCGCGCCGCCCCGCAGCATTTCACGAGCCGGGCTTATGCCGCCGGTGAACTCCACGAAATCGGCGACGTTGGATTTTTCGAGCGAGGCGAAAAGATCGGGGGAGCGTTCAGCGCCGATCACGAGCACTGTGTAACGGGCGGCTTCCATGTTATTGATCTGCTTTACGACAATGAAACCGGCGCCGAAAATAAGCAGCGGGATCAGCAGAATCGGAAGGACGATCATCGTGATCAGAGTGCGGCGGTCGCGTATGATGTCGAGAACTTCCTTGCGCCAGATCAGGGCCACATTTCTCAAACTAAAACTCATCGCGAGCCCTGGCTCTTTCTCTTCGATTCCGCTACCCTCTTCGCAGTTTCCGAATCGATGTTTTCGACGAATTGTTGCAGGTTCTTGAAGGTGCTCGCCCGAAACTGGGCCTTGTTCCTCTTCGCCATCCATTCCTCGATCCGCTTCCAGGGCGGATCTTTGGGCCATTTCCACTCCTTGCTCGAGTCGCCCGAGAGCAGGGAGTCGATACCGTCGATAGTGATTTTTTCCGGATCGCGGGCGATGATTATCACCTTACCCCCTTGCCCGCCACGCTGAATCAATCCGCCTTTTACCAGTTGACTCACTGTCTGTTCGACAATGCCGGGTGGTATGCCGAAGCGTTCGGTCCATTCCTCCAGGTTGACCTCTTCGCGCCTGCCTCGGAATGCGCGTGTCGTTTCGATCAGAACCAGGTAGGCCAGCGCATCCTCCTGTGCGCGTGAGAAAACGACATGCTTCGGTTTGGTCAGCAGCATATTGTAGTGCTGTGCGACGAAACAAAACTCCACTCCGGCAAGGACCACGATCCACCCGAGATTGACCCAGACCATCAGCAGCGGCACCACCGCCAGCGAGCCGTAGATCAGGTCGTACTTCACCAGTTTCCCGGTATAGAAGATGAAACCGGCCTTTACGATTTCGAAAAGGATACCGGCGAAAACCGCCCCGGCGAGGGCGAACCTGTTGCGCACACGGGTGCTCGGGACGAAACGGTAGAGCAGGAAGAAACCGACGATGACCATCAAACCCGGCATGAAACGGCTGTAATAGGACTGGACGAAATCAACCCGTCGCACCGCTTCCTGTACCGTCCTCTCCACGAGCGGCAATGCCTGTATGTAAGTGGTCAGCGCCACTGAACCGATAACAAGTATGGGAATGATCGTCACCAGCCCCCAATACAACGGCAGCCTGTGTAGTGCGCCGGCCCTCGATGTTACACCCCAGATGGTGTTGAAAGTCGATTCGATCCCGGCGAAAATCGCGTAGACGGCGGCAACGAGCAGCAGCAATCCGATCCCGCCGAGAGTGGTGCTGCCGGCGCTCTCGATGACCTCTTGCAACCGTTCCACCACCGTCGGACCGGAACCCGGGGCGAGGTATTGCAGGATCAACGGCCGGACCGCCTCGGCGTACCATTCGCCGCCACCGAAAAGGCGGAAAAGACTGAAGGAAATCACCAGCAGCGGTATCAGCGAGAGCAGCGTGACGAAGGTGAGCGCCATCGCCTTGAGCACAAGACGGTCGCTTATGAATTCACGCACCGTGATCTGGAGAAAACGGCCGACATGAACAAGGAAAAACATCGGCTTCGGCAGCTTGCTGTATTCTTCGGCGTTTCCATCGAAGGATTCAAGGTTCTGGAACCATCTCTCGAATATTCTCGTCACGCTCTCAGTCCCTTCCGTTTGTCCACCCGGGAGAACATGCCGAGCGCCGCCTCGGAAGCTCCGGCAACAATCTCCTCTTCACCCTCGATTTTGCGATGCCTCATGACTACCATGCCGTCGCATACGACGCTGTTGACGACATAACCGTTCGCTGAATAAACAAGGTTGCTGGCGATGTCATGGATCGGGTTCATTTCGGGCAGGGAGGTATCTATCAGGATGAAGTCCGCCTCGCGACCCACCGTGATGGACTTTCCGGTGAGTCCGAAAGTCTTTGCGGGATTATCCACCGCCATCGCGAGCGCTTCCTCCGCGGGCAGGGCGGTCGGATCGCCTTCATGAAATTTCTGCAACAGCGCCGCAACCTTCATCTCCTCGAAGAGGTCGAGGTTGTTGTTGGTCCCCGCACCGTCCGTCCCGAGCGCCGTGACCGCACCGGCCGCCTGAAGCTTATTATAGGGGTATACTCCGCCGACCGCGAGCTTCATGTTGCTCACCGGGTTGTGCGCGCAGAGGACACGGTGCCGTCCGAGTAGCTCGATGTCTTCATCGGAGAGCCAGATGGTGTGAGCGGCGACCAGACGTTCGGAAATCATCCCGAGACGGTGCGCGTATTCAACCGGACTGCAACCGTGCTCATCATGGCAGTCCCGAACCTCCTTCTCTGTTTCTGACAGGTGTATGTGCAGGATCAGCTCGTGCTCACGGGTGAAATCGGACGCCCAGCGCAACGATTCCTCGGAGACGGTGTATATCGCGTGCGGGGCTACCGCGAAGCTGATCTTCGAGGAATACTCTTTCGATTCCCCGAACAGCCTTTCATTCAGCGCTATCTGCTCCGCCGCCTTTTTCGGGTCGCCGAAGTCGATGAAGACCGCCGACAGGCAGGCCCGCATCCCCGAGTCCTCCACCGCCCGCGCCACGGAGTGCCAGTTCCAGTACATGTCGTTGAAAAAAACGATCCCATTACGGATCATTTCCAGACATGCGAGCCGCGCACCCCAGTATACCTCTTCGCCGGTAATCCCTTCCTCGTATGGCCAGACACGTTTTGTCAGCCACTCCATCAAGGGCAGATCGTCGCCGTTGCCGCGAAACAGCGTCATCGCCGAATGCGTGTGGCTGTTCAGCAGCGGCGGATGCACGATCATTCCGCGCCCGTCGAGAACCTCGTCCGCCTCGCGTTCGGGTCCGATCCCGGCGATACGTCCGTCTTCGCAGAAGATGTTGGACGGCTCGCCTTCCAACAGAACGTTTTTTACCAGTAGAGACGACATTCTTCCTACCCGGATACACTTGGTTTCAAAATACTAACAGGATGTCACACGAGTTCCTTGAGGCGCGCTCGGCTCTCCTCCGGCAGCTTCTTCGAAGCTTCGGTGAGCAGCGTTTTCCTGCACCTCGGCGCCCACCATGCGAGGAAACGCTCGACCGCCTCAAGGTCCCTGACCTCGCGTATAGCCCATCCCGCCGCTTTGATCAGTGTCTGTTCCTCGGAGGTCATAACATGCCTGACGACGCGAAAAGTCTCGTTCGGATGGCTCCAGTCGCCGTGGTTCAGCACGACCGTTGCCGCCACCCCGAGCCGCTTTTTCCACACGGTTTCGCCACGTACCGCCCAGGCTTCGAGGTAGCCGATACGGCTGATGTCCCCGAGGACCCACCATCCGACCGTCTGTGCAAGCTGGTCGGTCGTCTCCCAGTTGTCAAGTTCCCGCGCCCATCCTCCAGCACGTTCGCCGAAGAGGTCATCGAGTGTATCGGCCCTTTTCCCAAGTCCGACCGCGCCGGCAATTATCTCCTCTCGCCCATGTCCTGGTATCACCACGCTCAAGTATTTCACCCAGTCCATCGGTTCGAGCTTATGGCGACGGTTTGCTTCACCGGCAATTTCTCGCAGTTTGGGCAGGGGCACTCCGAGCACTTTCTCCACGCCGGGGACCACCCTGGCGATTTGCCTTGCGTATCTTTCGCCCGCCAAAGGCCTCAGCCGCTTGAAAAGCCATGCGCGCAACTCATCTGTACCGATTCGGGACATCTCTATTCCGGCTCCGTCCGGCTCTCCGAGGATTGCCACTACCGCTGTTAATCGGGTTCTCCCTGAGCCAATCGTTTATAAATTTATAATTTGAAGAAACAAATCATCGAGTGCAAGCAGGCGTTCGAAAAACACGGGGAGCGGGGTCAAGCGATTTCCGCGTGCTCAATGGACTTTCTCCATCCCGACTTCCTCCCCGATTCAGCCTCCCCGGTAGCTGCGCATTCCACTCGAAAAGAAGACGTTCCGCTCTGTTCGCAGTTGCCTTTTGGGTCCGTATTGGATTACGTTTGCAACAGGTGAAAAACTTCGTGTACAGCCAACCAGGATGAACGATGGAGAACAGTATTCTTAAGGCAGGTGGCAAGGATGTCACCCTTCGTGCAGTCCGCTCTTTGGCGATTTCGACAGCGCTGGTAATTGGTTTCACTTTCCTCACCGTGCTCGGCGCAAGAGTCGTGATTCCACTTCCCTTCACACCGGTTCCGATCACGCTTCAGACCCTGATGGTCCTGCTCGCCGGCGCATTCATCGGCTCGGCTCGCGGCTCGATCAGCCAAGTCCTCTATCTTCTCTGGGGCGTGGGCGGATTGCCGCTTTTCGCCGGAGGTCTCGCCGGATTCGCGGTGATCGCCGGTCCCACCGGCGGATACATCGTCGGCTTCATCTTCGCCGCATACCTGGTCGGCAGGATGATCAGGCCCGATGCAGCGCTCTGGTCGCAGGCGCTGGTGTTCTCGCTGGGGGTCCTGGTGATACTCGCGGCCGGCTGGCTGCACCTGACTTTGATCTATACCGGCGGAGACGCGCTTCGTGCGCTGGTGATCGGCGTTCTGCCTTTCCTCCCGGGCGCGGCGCTCAAGGTTGCCGCCGCCACCGCGATCTACCGTGCGGCAAGGCGAGCGCTATCCTGAAGCCACATCTGAGGGGAGTCGTGTTTTCGATATGAAGAGGGGAAAACGATAAACTGACAAACTGTAGTAAACGGATCGCTCGGTCGGGAGACAAAGGCGAAACGCCGCGCTTCAGAGGGGATGCGGCGTTTTTTTAGCTCCGTCAGGTCTTTAGCTCCGCAGCCCGGGACCACCCATCATAACCGGAGTTGCGTAGAACGTGGTCTTCGAACACGGCAGCAACATTATTCCGCCGGGTTTGACGGCCCCGGCGTTGCCTAGGCGAGCGCCGCTGGGTGGCCCGACTTCACCAGAAGTCGGGTTTCATCACTGCGGTTGAGCCAGCGTAGCCCGGGGTTGCTGACCCCGGGGATTTAGTTTCCCCGGCAACACGTCGCCGGGCTACATTTTGGTGTCCCCCGGGTGGCCCGACTTCACCAGAAGTCGGGTTTCATCACTGCGGTTGAGTACTCTCATCAGGATCAGAAGAGCTTTACCTGCACCCCTTTTTCTTTGATCGTCGCCGCCATCGAGTCGATTTCCGCGAGTGTGCGGACGAGCTGGTTATGGAGCGTGTCCGAATAGAGGAGCCTGCCGAGCGATCCCCCGCTATCGGAGAGCACATTGCTCAGCGCATGTACGTTTGCGGTGATCCGCTCGGCATGTTCGGCGACACGGTTCATCCTGACCATTATCGAATCGACACGCGGGCGGTTGTCCGCCATCAGTATGTGCAGTTCGCGTCCCGACGCTTCAATATCCTCGGCGCCGTGGGTCAGGGAGACCGTCGCCACGTGCAATTCCGTGCGCAAAGCCTTGGTGAGCACGTTAAGGTCCTCCAGCGAGGAATTGAGCCTGTCGCCGAGTCGGCTCTCGACCAGCGCCGAGTCGAGGCGCATGGTCGTCGTCCTCATTTGGCGAATCATCGCCAGCAACTCGCCGACGACTTCTCCCGAGGCCGCCATGACCTCTCCCATTCCAGAGGGCACACTACCGTAGAGCAGGACATCCGGCTGAAGCCTTTTCGGCCCTTTCCCCGGGTTGATGCTGATTATTCGCCCGCCCATCAGTTGGGGCGCAAAGAGCAGGACTTCGGAATCCTCGTAGAGGATTATCTCCCGATCAAGGTGCACATCCACGAGTGCCCCCTCGGAAACGAGGGTTATCGCTCCCACCTTTCCATGCGCAACACCCTGAATGAGTACGGTCGATCCCTCCTTCAGTCCGTAGACAGAGGGAAACTGCACATGGTAAGTCTGGTGCTCACTCTTGAAGCTGACTCTCTTGCCCCACATGATCCCACCGGTAAGGACGACGAGCGACAGCAGGACGGTGAGTCCCACCTTGAATTCATCGGCTTTCCGATTCGCGCTCACTGTACCCCCTCAAATCCATTCTTCGTGCGGATTCCTCAGAATTTATTATTATGCACTGATTCATCTCGACGTAAAATTCAAAAACCGTTACTAAGTGGACGAGATCACCGTGAGCGAGCGACCGCCGTCTCTGGTCATTCTCTCCGCCAGTTCGGCGACATCGTAATTGTCCCGATGTACGAGGAACGAGAGCAGCATCGGCAGGTTGACTCCGCTGACTACCGCCTGACCCTCGCCGATTGCGGCGCAGGCGCGCCTGCAAACCGTCGTCCCCGGACCGTCGACGAAAACGATCCAGGGATCATCGCCGATAAATTCCTTTACCCTGCTGGTTATCTCCTCAGCGGTCAGCACTCCCGCGCCGAAACCTTCGAATCTCTCCTGCTCCCCGTGAATGCGCCGGGTCTCCGCCACCAGGGCTTCGGCCAGTTGACCATCGGTGACAACCAGCCCGCCGATACTCATTCGAAATCCCGAATAAGGTACTGTTTTACCCGCTTGCGGTCAATCTCTTCCGACATTCGTTGGTTAAGTTCCTCAGCCGGGTTGAATCCATAGACCCTGAGGTGAACGTTCAGCGCAATCACCTCCGCGATCATCGAGATGTTCTTGCCGGGGAAAATGGGCAGACGGACGAGCGGGATTTCGACACCGAGGTACGAGGTCGTCTCCTGGTCAAGCCCGATACGTTCCCATTCGACGTTCTCGTCCCATTCCTCGAGATGAACCTCGACCTCGACCCGTTTCTGCATCCGGATACCACGTACCCCGAACATTCGGCGCACATCTATCAAGCCGACACCCCGTACCTCCATAATGTGACGGATCATCTCCGGTGAGGACCCGGTCAGCACCTCTTCGGCTTTTTTCACGAGGTGGACGCTGTCGTCGGCGACAAGGCGGTGGCCCCGTTCAACCAGGTCAAGCGATATCTCGGACTTGCCGATACCGCTGCGTCCGGTGAAAAATATCCCGGTCCCGTAAACGTCGACCAGCGAGCCGTGGACGGTGATGTATGGTGCAAAACGGTCGTCGAGGTGGATCGAGAGCAGATGGATCAGGTCGGTCGTACCGAGTCTGGAGCCGAACACCGCAATCTTGCGCCGGTCGGCCGCCTCGAGAAGCTCAGCGGGTGCAGGATTGTCGCTGGTGACAATCAGGCATGGGATATCGTGCTCCATCACGCTATCGACGGCCTTGCGCCGGTCGGCTTTCGCAAGCTGCTTGAGGTATTCGATCTCCGTGTTGCCGAGAATCTGTATCCGGTCGAAGGTGAAAAGCTCGAGGAAACCCACCAGCGCAAGGCCGGGACGATGCAGGTCTTTCGCCTCGATCTTACGGCACATCCCGGCTTCGCCCGCCAGCAGCTTGAGATACAGCCGCTCCCGATTGTCCTCGAAGAATTCCTTTACTTCGATATGTTTCAGACTCTCCCCGACCTGTTTCTGTTCTTCGCTCAGGGGAGTGTTCATGGGCACCTCAATGTTTTCGCATCTTTTCCTTGTATTTTATCACCTGCTGCGCGAGTTTGTCGACCGCTGACTCGGTGGCGATTTCGAACTTGTCTGCAATCTCCGAGGCGATGAGGGTCTGATCGGGAACTTTGACCCTGATCATCGCCTCCTTCCTGTTCAATTTCCCCTCAAGGGTTACTTCTACCTCGTGTATTCGATCAAAATAACGATTCAAACGTTGCACCTCTTTTTCGATGTACTCTTTCAATTCATCACGGGCACTGAAACGACGGGCTTCAATTATGATCCTCATCGGTCCCTCCGTAATTGGATTGATCCGCACAGGTTAACGGCGGCTATGTTGAATCCGAGACGGCTGACTGTAAGTCAGGTCTTGTCACCTCCTGTTTTGAGCTCTCTTCCCTGTTTGAGCGCCTTCTCTTCTTCGCTTCCCAGTTCCGCCCGGGGATGTTTGCTTCGGTAGACGGCCTTGAGCCTCTCCGCACTCACATGCGTATATATCTGGGTGGTCGACAAGGAGGCGTGCCCGAGCAGTTCGCCCACCGTCGCGAGTTCCGCCCCATGATCAAGCAAATGCGTCGCGAATGCGTGACGCAGGGCGTGAGGGTGGCGTCCCTTCCCCTCGCCCGCCTTCGACATCAGCCTCGTTATCGCCTCGCGCGCGACCCTCGGGTCGATCCGCTTTCCCTTCGCACCGAGCAGCAAGGCTGCGCCGCTCTCCTGCGTCACCCAGATATCGCGCACCTTCAGCCACTCCTTCAACGAACGTATCGCCTGATCGCCCAGGGGTACGTCGCGCTCCTTGCCCCGTTTGCCGAGCACCCGAACCCAACCGCGATCAAGGCCAAGATCGCCGATGTCCAGGCCGACGGCCTCGGCCAGGCGCAGGCCGCAACCGTAAAGTAGTTCAGCCAGAGCGAGATCGCGAAGCAGACGGACCCCGTCATGGTCGAATGCCTCGTCCAACGCCCTGGCGATTGTCCGCTCACTCGGCACACTGGGCAGCCTTTTCTCCCGCTTCGGACCGTCAATCGATTCAGCGGGCGAGGATTCAAGGACTCCGGTTTCAACAAGATAACGAAAAAAGCCCTTGAGGGCAGACAGTTGACGTCCCATCGAGGCACGTCCGATCCCTCTCGCATGCCTCTCCGCGAGGTAGCGGCGTATCCATCGGGGTCGAACTTTGACGGGTTCCGGGATTTCGCCGGAAACTGCATCCAGGTGGTCGAGGAAAGCTGAGATGTCTTTTTCGTAGGCGGTGACGGTGTGAGCGGAAAGGTTTCTGACGGCGCGCAGGTACTCGAGGTATGCGGCCAGTTGCTCACGCATCGGACGACTCTTCCGGCTTTGGTTCTCTGTGTTTGCATTCGGGGCAGATGAGCTCCTCGCCCTTGACCACCCTCAGCGGATAGTCGCACCTGGGACATTGCGACTCAACCGGCTGGTCCCAGAAAGCCACCTTGCACCCTTTCGCTTTCCAATTGGTGCAGCCGTACATGATTTTTCCGCTACGGGTGCTTTTCGAGATGATTTTCCCTCCGCAACCCTCGCGGGGGCAGGGAATTTTGAACTTCGGTTGACCTGAAGTTCCGCCCGGGCCATCCTTCTCTTCGCCCGGAAGCTTTTCCGTGTAGCGGCATTTCGGATAACGGTTGCAGGCAGCGAATTTGCCGTAACGGCCGGCGCGGATAACCAGTTCTCCCTCGCCGCACTCGGGACAGGCGCGTCCCGTGCTCTGCGGAATTCTCGCTTCGCCGTTCTGGTCCACGCTGTTTTTTTCCACGTACTTGCACTTTGGGTAATTGTCGCAGGCGACGAATTTCCCATAGCGGCCCCACCGCTCGACCAATTCTCCTTCGCCGCACTTCGGGCATTTTCGCCCGGTGCGAACCATCGTTTTCTCTTTGAGCTCGCCGCGTTTTTCCTGGAAACGGTCGATGTTGTGCTTGAACGGTTCCCAGAACTTCCGCACAGTTTCCGTCCAATCGCCGCCCTCCTCCACGTCGTCGAGCGCCCGCTCCATCTTCGCGGTGAAGGCGACGTTGAAGACATCATCGAATTCGGACACCAGGATACCGTTAACCGTGCGCCCCAGTTCGGTCGGAATCAACCGGCGTTTCTCGCCTCGCTCGATGTACTTCCTGTCGAGGATTGTGCTGATGATCTGCGCGTAGGTCGACGGCCTCCCGATGCCCTTTTCATCCAGGGTCTTGACCAGCGTCGATTCGCTGTACCGGGCCTGAGGCTGCGTGAATTTCTGTTCGCCGTCGATCTCATCCAATGTCACCGGGATGCCGACGGCGATTTTTCTCCCCTTCGCCGGCGACGATTTCGGGAAGAAGATATCCGGAAGCTCGGTGCCTTCATCGCCGTTGCCGTTGCCGTTTCCGTTCTCTTTCGCCTGTTCGCCCCAGAGACGGCGAAAACCGGGAAACAGGAGTCGCCGGTCGCTTGCGCGCAGCAGGTATGGCGGCTCGTCCGGCGCGCCCTTCTCAAACCCGGCGGGAACATCGCCGGGTCTGCCCACGGCGACATCCACCGAAACGCTCTCGTAGATCGCATCGGCCATCTGGGTCGCCATGAACCGGTTCCAGATGAGTTCGTAGAGACGGAACTGATCAGGCTTGATGAACGGTTTGATCTTTTTCGGCGTCCATTTCGTGCTCGTCGGACGGATCGCCTCGTGGGCGTCCTGTGTACGGCCTTTCTTCTTGTAGACCCTGGGTTTCGGGCAGAGGTAATCAGGTCCGTATTCATTCGCGATGAATTCCCGCGCCGATGCGACGGCGCTACCCGCGACCCGGGTTGAATCGGTGCGCATATAGGTTATCAGCCCGACAGCGCCTGCATCGCCGAGCTCGATCCCTTCGTACAGACGTTGTGCGACGGACATCGTTCGTCTCACCGCGAAGCTTAGGCGGCGCGCGGCTTCCTGTTGCATGGTTGAGGTGGTGAAAGGCGCGCCCGGACTTTGCGGCTTGATGTTGTGGCGGACTTCATGAACTCTCGAGGGCAGCGACCTCAGGTCGTCCAACACCCCTTCCGCCTGTTCGCCACCGTCGATCTTCGCTTCCGATCCCGCCATCTTGACAAGCTTGACCGTGAAGGGAGGCTCTTCCTCGATCTTCGCCGACGCGGTGATCAACCAGTACTCCTCGGGCACGAATGCTTCGATCTGCTCCTCGCGCTCGACGATCAGCCTCAGCGCCACAGACTGCACTCTTCCCGCCGAGAGCCCGCGCGCGATCACCTTCCAAAGCTGTTGGCTGACCAGGTAACCGACCAATCTGTCCAGCACACGGCGAGCCTGCTGAGCATCCACTTTCTTCTGGTTGATCTTGCCGGGGTTGGCGACGGCCTCCTGCACCGCCTGCTTTGTGATCTCGTTGAACATCACACGGTGGATGGGTACCCCATCCCTGTTGAGCAGGTAGGCGATGTGCCATCCTATCGCCTCGCCCTCACGGTCCGGGTCGGTGGCGATCAGAATCTCACTCGCCGTTGACGCAGCCCTCTTCAGCTCGTCTACCGCTTTCTTCTTGCTCGGTATGAGGATGTATTTGGGCGCAAAATCATTTTCGATGTCGACGGCTAATTCCTTCTCGGGCAGGTCGCGCACGTGCCCCATGGTCGCTTTGATTGTGTATCCCGAACCGAGATAACGTTTAAGCGTCTTCGCCTTTGCGGGTGATTCAACAATTACCAGTTTGCCAGGCATGATTCCTCGTGATCGTCAATTACACTCAGGGTGAGTGAACAGTATAGTAATATCAAAAACGTCAGAAAGAAAAGCGCCTCCGGTGTTCAGGTGGCTCCCGTTCCCGGAAATCCCACGATCATCCCGTCAAGCGAGTCATCGAGAATCCCGGCACTCCTCTTTCTCCAGACGCCCGTAAAGCACCATCGTCCGGCGCAGTTTCCCGGCGAGTTTCCTCGTCAGCGCTCTCTTCTGAACCCGCCAGCTCCAGTTGCCCTGCGCAACACTCGGGGTGTTCATTCTCGCCCTGGCGCCAAGCCTCAGCAGGTCCTGCATCATCGCGACCGCGTAGCAGCTCACCGAAGACCAGGCGAGCCGCAGCAATTCCACATCCGGTCTCCTGACCCTGCGTCCGAGGTACTCGGAGATATGCGACCTGATCTTGCCATCCGTTTCCCGGGCCCACCATCCGCGCGTCGTGTTGTTATCGTGCGTACCGGGATAGACGATGCTGTCCGGCTCATGGTTATGCGGGAGGAAGGGGTTGTCACTCCCGGGTTCGCCCCAGGCGAATTGGAGCACCTTCATTCCCGGCAGACCGAAACTTTTGCGCAACTTGACGACATCATCGGTAATCACCCCGAGGTCTTCAGCGACAAGCGGTATCTTCCCGAATTCCTGGGCAAACCGTTCAAACAGCGCATGACCCGGCGCATCGACCCACCTCCCCTTGACCGCGGTCGTCTCGGACGCTGGGATTTCCCAGCAACCGGCGAAGCCGCGGAAATGATCGACACGCACCAGGTCGACAAGTTCGAGCACCGTCCCCACTCTCGCCGTCCACCAGCCGAAACCGTCTTTCTCGTGCTCCTCCCATCTGTAGAGCGGGTTGCCCCAGCGCTGTCCCGTCTCGCTGAAGTAGTCCGGCGGCACCCCGGCAACCACCGTCGGATTACCGCAGTCGTCGAGGAAGAAAAGGCGGCGGTTCGCCCAGACGTCCACGCTGTCATGGGCCACGAAGATCGGCAGGTCTCCGAGAATGCTTACACCTCTCTCCTTTGCAAAGTGGCGCAGTTTCCACCACTGGGTGAAGAACTGGTACTGCCGCCATTCTTCGCTTTCAACCCCTTCTTTCAGTTCGTCATGCGCTTTCCCGAGCGCCTCCGTTGCGCGGTCGCGCTGCGCTTCCGGCCATTCGGTCCAGACCTTGCCGCCGTTGAACTGCTTCAACGCCATGAACAGGGCATAATCGGTGAGCCAGCCGCCCATCAGCCTGCGGAACTCATCGAAATCGGCGCGCTGCTCCTCACCGGCGCCCAGCCTCCAGGCGTTGAAGGCGGATTGCAGCAGTTCCTGCTTGGCCGGGATGATTGCGCCGAAATCGACATGGTCCTTCGGCAGCTTGCGCAGATCGGCCAAATCTTCCCGCTCCAGCCATCCCTCCTCCACCAGCTCGTCGAGCGAGATCAGCATCGGGTTCCCGGCAAAAGCCGAGAAGCACTGGTAGGGCGAATCGCCATAACCCGTCGGGCCGAGCGGCATAACCTGCCAAAGGGTCAGACCGGCATCGGCCATCCATTCGATGAACTCGCGGGCTTCACAGCCAAGTTCTCCGATACCGTTGTTCCCCGGCAGCGAAGTCGGATGCAGGATTACTCCGGCTTGACGTGTCCGTTCCATCGTGAACCCTTGAAGGTTGGCGCCGGACTCCCGGCTGAATACGGTCCGGCGATTACGCATGCGATAAAGGTAGAGAAATATCCCACTTGAAACAGTTTGAGGCAAGACCGATATTTTTTACCGGCTCATGCCCCTCTGGATTGAATCTGGCATTGACCGGAATGCCTTGATATCTTCTCAAGTTCGGCCGGAAGCCGATATAACAACCGCGTTCAACCGGAGATCATCCGGCCCGTTGCTCTTTTCATGCAATAATTACAAGCTGTTGCAGGACCCATGTCCATCTGGATTTCAGGCCCCATCCAACCATATGACAAAGGGAACGATTCATGTACGGGACGATCCGCGACTACCTTGCGCAAGAGCTGGATGAGATCCGCGAAGCCGGGCTCTACAAGGAGGAACGTCTTCTCCAGACCCCTCAGGGACCGCAGGTTGAGGTTGAACAAGGCAAGATGCTCAATTTCTGCGCAAACAACTATCTCGGGCTCTCCAACCATCCGCAGCTGATCAAGGCCGCGCACAAGGCTCTTGACCGCTGGGGCTATGGGCTCTCAAGTGTCCGCTTCATCTGCGGCACCCAGGAGATCCACAAGGAGCTGGAAAAGACAATCGCCGGTTTCTTCTCGAAGGACGATGCGATCCTCTTCAGCTCCTGTTTCGATGCCAACGGCGCTTTGTTCGAGGCGCTGCTCGATGACCAAGACGCGGTGATTTCCGACCAGCTCAACCACGCGAGCATCATCGACGGAATCCGGCTTTGCAAGGCCCGGCGTTTCCGTTATCAGCATGCCGAGATGGCCGACCTCGAGGCGAAGCTGAAGGAGGCCTCGGCTGCACGCCACAAACTGATCTTCACCGACGGCGTCTTTTCGATGGACGGCGACACGGCGAAACTTGACGAAATCTGCGATCTCGCCGCGCAATACGACGCTCTCGTCGGTGTCGACGACTCTCACGCCACCGGTTTTCTCGGCCGGACAGGCCGCGGAACGCCCGAGCTCAAGGGCGTCCTCGACCGCGTCGACATCATCACCTCGACCCTCGGCAAGGCGCTGGGAGGGGCATCGGGCGGATTCATCGTCTCCCACCGGGAGATCATCGACCTCCTGCGTCAGCGCGGACGGCCCTATCTCTTCAGCAACACCCTCGCCCCTGCGATCACCGCCAGCGCCATCGAGGCCTTCAGGCTGATCGACGAATCGACCGAGCTGATCGGACGGCTGCAAAAGAACACTGAATATTTCCGACTGATGATGACCGAAGCCGGGTTCGATATCAAACCCGGGGATACCCCGATCGTGCCGATCATGATCCACGATGCGCCCAGGGCGCAGGAGTTCGCTGAAGCCCTGCTCGCGGAGGGCGTATATGTGATCGGCTTTTTCTACCCGGTGGTCCCCAAGGGTGAGGCGCGGATTCGTGTCCAGCTCTCGGCGTCGCACACACGCCAGCAGCTCGATCTGGCGATTGCCGCCTTCATGCGCGTCGGCAGGAAACTGGGTGTGATCGACTAGTGGACGAGATCACATGAATCGGTCCGCTATCAGGACGGGCGGGCACCGTATCATGCCCCACGAGCCGGGCTGATGATCTGGCCGAGCGGCTTAAACTTGTTATATTCAAAGCGGTAGCAGTATCGCAATGCGATATTTTGAGGAAAGTAAGATGGATAAGCGGAAGTCAAAAGACAACGGCAGCTTCGAGGTGAAGGTCGGCCTGGCGGACATGCTCAAGGGCGGGGTGATCATGGATGTGACCAACGCCGCACAGTCGAAGATCGCCGAGGATGCGGGTGCTGCCTCGGTGATGGCCCTCGAACGCGTACCGGCCGACATCCGGGCCGAGGGAGGCGTCGCCCGCATGTCCCAAATCGAGGTCCTTGAAGAGATTATGAGCTCGGTTGATATCCCGGTGATGGCCAAGATTCGCATCGGGCATTTCGTCGAAGCCCAGATACTCGAGCAACTTGGCGTCGATTTCATCGATGAGTCCGAGGTCCTCACCCCTGCGGACGAAGAGAACCACGTCGACAAGCGCCAGTTCAAGGTGCCCTTCGTCTGCGGATGCCGTAACCTCGGCGAGGCGCTGCGCAGGATCGGCGAAGGCGCTGCGATGATGCGTACCAAGGGCGAGGCCGGGACCGGAGACATTGTCGAAGCGGTCCGCCACATGCGCCAGGTAATGGGCGACATCCGCCGCATACAGCACATGGATCGGGCCGAGCTGATGAAAACCGCGAAGGAGCTGGGTGCCCCTTATGCGCAAGTCCTCTTCATCCACGAACATGGCCACCTGCCGGTCCCCAATTTCGCGGCCGGAGGGATTGCGACCCCCGCCGACGCGGCAATGATGATGCAGCTCGGCGCTCAGAGCGTATTCGTCGGCTCGGGCATCTTCAAGGCCGGTTCGGACATCAAGGACGAATCGGAGCGTTACCGTGTCCAGGGCGCTCTCGCCGCGGCGATCGTCCGCGCCGTCACCCACTTCAACGATCCGGAGGAGGTACTCGCCGCGCAGCGCGACCAGGGCGCGGTGATGCGCGGTCTGGATGTGCGCACCATGCCCGAGGAGGAACGCCTCGCCACGCGGGGCTGGTGATGCTCGTCGGTGTCGTCGCCCTCCAGGGCGACTTCGAGACTCACGCCGCGGCTCTCAAGCAGGTCGGAATCGAAACCGTCAATCTGCGCCGGGCCGAGGACGCCGGGTTCGTCAATCCCCACGCTCCGCGCGAGAAGGCTTCGCAAACCACCCGCGACCGGGAGGTCGCCCTCCGCCCCGTCCCCGACGGTCTCGTCGTCCCCGGAGGCGAGTCGAGCACTTTCGACCTGCTCGGACGACGCTATGGACTCGATTCGCTGCTCGCTTCCTTCGCCGCCGCAGGAAAGATCATCCTCGGCACCTGCGCCGGGGCGATCTGGCTCGCCAAGGGCGCCCACCACAAGGTCACTCCCCTCGGCCTGATCGATGCGACACTCGAACGAAATGCCTATGGGCGGCAGGTGGACTCCTTCATCGCGCCGGTTAAGGTAAGGGGACTGGACAAGCTGTTCGAGGCGGTCTTCATCCGCGCGCCGAAAATCATCGAGATCGGACCCGATGTCGAGGTACTCGCCGAATACGGCGGCGACCCGATCTTCATCCGGCAGGGCAACATCTGGCTGACAACCTTCCACCCCGAGCGCACCGACGACCGCCGCATACACCGGATGGTCTTCGGCGACATGTGAATCCACCGATTCGCTGATAGGGAAAAACCGCGCATGAAATACGGCGTCTGCCACATGAAATTACAGACGAACTTAATCCCTGTTGCGTCATTCTATTTCTGACAGCGAAAGGTTACCCGTTACATCGTGTATTACTGTTCCGTCAGGTCTTGTCAGCCGGGAGGGCGGCGCTGCATGTGATAATAAACCCGGCGAGGCGCGCTCGCCGGGCCACCCAACGGTTATTATTTCGAGGTGGACGGACCATCATAAGAAAAACGCCGGCTTTGCAGCGGCGCTTGATAGCAATACAGATATTGCTCCCCCCTCCGTCGATCTCAAATCGAACTAACTTCAGCCCACCCAATAATCGGTTGACTGACACTCCTTGAGCCATTCCCTGAACGGACGAAAGCCCTTTTTCACCTCTTTCGGTTCGCCGCTCGATTCCACCTTTTCAGTCTTCTCTTCCTTTGCGGGCCGATTCTTGATGCCTTCCTTTCGATTGGCGGCACGTCGGTGATTAGCGCTTTCAAGTCTGATCTGGGGATTGACCGACGGATCAATCTGCATTTTCATTGTCTCCTCCACCGGACAACTACAGACTTCCCCTTATTGTTTATACAATAAATACTTGTCAAATGCAATTACTCCGGAGTCCGCAGGTACTCCAACAGCCGTTTTTTTCGGAGAAAACCCGGAAAACCCGTGCTGGGAATTTAATTTCGCTTCTTTTTTATGTTTTCCCCTATACTTTGACTGCCTTCCATGAACCTCCGGCGAACTTCACCGTCACCGTTATCCCGTAGACAATAAGGTAGAGTCCGAAAGCGACCCATGCTCCGGTATGGCCCCAGCCGAGGACGAAGGCGAAAAGAAGCGTGCACGGTATGAACATCCCCCAGTTGACAATGACCTCCGCGATCATCACCCAGCGGTTCATCCCCGCCCCTTCGAGCGCCATCGAGAGCACCATTCCCGCCGCGTCGAACACCTGCACGCAGCCCATTATCCTCAGCGGCAGTTTCCCGGTGGCGATGACCGCCGCATCCTCGGTGAACAGGCTCATGATCCAGCCCGGGAACAGCAGGAAGATCGTTCCCATCGTTCCCATGAGGATGAACCCGAGCCGCACCGTTTCCCAACCGTAGGTTTCGGCGAGGTCCGGTCTCCCCTCGCCCAGCTTCTGTCCAATCAGGCTCGATGCCGCGATTCCGAGTCCTGCACCGGGCAGGAACGAGAGCGAAATCACCGTGATCGTCACGTTCGTCGCGGCGAGTTCAACCGTGCCTATCCTGGCGACAATCGCGCTGAATGCCGAAAAGCCGAGCATCACCAGTAAGGTGTGGAGGCTCGACGGCGCAGCCAGACGAAGCACTCTCCGGGCCACGTCACCGCTGAGATTGTCGCGGCGATAATACCGGAAGCGTTCACGCCGTCCCCCGCTGAAGGCGAGGAAAACGAAATACGCCGCACCGATAGTCGAACCAAGCGTGCTCGCCAGGCCCGCCCCGGCCGCGCCCATCTCGGGACAGCCCAGCTTCCCGAAGATGAACATGTAGTTGAACAGCACGTTGAAGCTGTTGATCAGCAGCGCGACGCGCATGTGGAGCTGGGTCTCGCCGATGCCGTTGAAAAAACCACGGTGAGCCCAGATTAGCATGACCGGCAGCCCCCCGAGCAGGCGGTAGAAGATGTAGCCGCGTCCATAGGCGGCCACTTCCGGATCATTGGCAAAGAGTTGGAACAATTCGCGCATTCCGATCGAAATTCCGCCGCTGCAGACTATTCCAGCGATCAGCGCGATGGCGACACCGTTGTCGAGTACACGTCCCGCGTCATCCATTCGCCCTTCGCCGAAACGCCTTGCCGAAACAGCCTGGACTCCGATGTTCAGCGCCCCCAACGAACCGAGCACCATCCAGGAGAGTATGCCGCCAAGACCGGCCGCAGCGAGGGCGGAGGCTCCCAGACGGCCGACCATCGCGGTGTCGACCACGTTCAACAGGGTCTGGGAGATCATCCCGATCACCACCGGCCCGGCCATCTTCCAGATGTCTTGTGTCAGATCTTTTCTGGGTAAAAGCCTTATCATCTTCAACGACTTTCGCAAATTGTCAACATCATCACCACCCTGCGCACCAAAGAGCAGGCGCCGCATCGATTGCACGACTTTCCTCGTCGTGAAGGTATATGATCAAGTTGTGAAAAGGGAGCAGCCCGAGTTCTCAGGCTGTCAAAAGCACGGAAGAGAATTGACCGGCCTGGTCAGCTGCGGAAGGTATTATCAGTCAAGGGAATCATATACGGCACCTCGCGCAAATCTGAAAGGCCGAAAATAGCCAATTGCCGCATGGATTGCAATTTGCCGGGCATCAGTGCTTGCGCTTTCTTCCGAAGAGGCCCGCGAGAAAACCGCGTCTTTCCTGTTCCGCTTCGGGTTCGCCGGAGCCATCGCCGGCCGTGTCGGTTCCCGATCCCTCCGAACCCGCGCCCATCACAATCTCACGTACCGGGCCTGCCTCTCCACCCCCGCCGAAGAAATCGGAACGCCTCGCCTCCGCGCCTTCACCGGCCTTTGCAACCGCTATTTCAATTATTACCCGGAGCGTGGCGAAAACCCCGAAACCTGTGGTAGCGACCGCGGCGAAACAGGGCAGGCCGGTCGGGTTCATCTTGGCGTTCATCTCCTCGAGGCCATAGGTGAAACGCAGGTCACGTTTGTTGAACTGGATCACTGTCGGCAGCCTGGATGGATTGATACCGGCTTGACGCATCAGTTTATCTATTCGCAGCAGGGTTTGCAGATTGTCGCCCATCTTTCCGACATGGCTGTCGGCCACGTAAACCATCCCCTCTGCATCCGCTATCAACCTTTGCAAGGTATCGGAATCCTTGACATTACCGGTAATTGCGGCGAGAACCAGGTTCAAGGGTCGCCCTTTTGCTTCGGGCAACCCGTTCGGCCGAAGCTCGAGCGTCAGCAGGCCGCCTTCCTCGAGACGTTCCTCGACCAGCTCGCCACGCTGGGAAGCGTCGATTCTATCGCAAATCGTCCTCAGGTTGGCACCTCTGCCGCTTGAAGCAGGTCCGAAGTAGACTATTTTGCACTGTATCTCGTCGTGCCTGGTCTCTGTCATGTCCATCATGGTCCCTTCGGTGGACAGGCGAGCCTTCTTTCGATAAACCAACCGGCTCTAATTGTAGTCCTGATCGTGGGGCTGTCTTCCAGGAGCCATTCCCTTGAATATCGTACATCTGATATAATACAAGCGTGACGCCGCGATTAGTTCTTTCGGTTCAGAAATATAATATTAAGGAATTTAAACACGGCAGTACCAGACCCATGTCACATATCATAATTATCACCGGTCTCCCGGATGGACCCTGCCTGCTCCGCTGTCATCCATTATATACGCGGTCAGAAGACACCAGGGTGCATTCCGGCATTCCAGTGAGTAACTTCTTCCGCCGGAAGGGTGCTGGAAAATATGATTATGGGGGATACCCGGCATGAACGTCATCTGGTTCCTGCTTGTTTTTATTGCGTTTCTGGTCGCGGCGATCCTTGGACGGATGGAGGAGGTCACCGGCGCCGCGATGGATAGCGCCAGGACGGCCGTCGAGCTGGCCATCGGTCTGATCGGCGTAATGGCGCTCTGGCTCGGTCTGATGAAGGTGGCCGAGAAAGCGGGGCTTGTCAGGCTGCTCGCGCGGCTGCTCCGCCCGTTGATGGTCAGGCTCTTCCCTCAGATTCCGCATGACCACCCCGCGATGGGAAGCATGCTCGCCAATATGGCCGCGAACATGCTCGGGCTCGGGAATTCGGCGACCGCGCTCGGTCTCAGGGCGATGCAGGACCTCCAGCGGCTCAACCGCGACGAGCGCAGCGCGAGCAATTCGATGGCCACTTTCCTCGCGATCAACACCTCCTCGATCACCCTGATTCCGGCAACCGTTATCGCAATCCGTTCCGCCGCCGGTTCTACCGCCCCCGCCGAAATCATCGGGCCGACACTGGTCGCGACCGCAGTATCCACCATCGTCGGGGTCACCGCCGTAAAGCTCCTGCAACGGTTTTCCAAGCCCCAGGTGAACAAGACGTCCAAACCGCCCGATCCTGAACCGGAGCCGGAATCAGATCCCGGCCGAACCGAAAACGGGGAGGGTTGATCGATGGCCGAGAACCTGCAAGCCCTGCTCGGCGGCGTCGGCGCCTGGGCGATACCGCTGGCGATGGCCGCAATCGTAACCTTTGGCCTGATCAAGCGTGTCAAGGTCTATGAAGCATTCGTCGAAGGCGCGAAAGAGGGTTTCAATGTCGGCGTGCGCATCATCCCCTACCTCGTCGCGATCCTCGTCGCCATCGGTATTTTCCGCGCTTCCGGAGCGCTTGAGATGCTCGGACACGCGCTCTCGCCGCTGCTCTCGCTTATCGGGTTCCCACCCGAAGCGTTGCCGATGGCACTGATTCGGCCCCTCTCGGGAAGCGGCGCGCTCGGCCTGATGAGCGATCTGGTCAACACCCATGGCGCGGAATCGTTCGTCGGCCGCCTCTCGAGCGTGATGATGGGTTCGACCGAGACCACCTTCTATGTGCTCGCTGTCTATCTCGGAAGCGTCGGCATCCGCAAGGGCCGTCACACGCTCGCCGCCTGCCTGATCGCCGATGCCGCCGGTATAATCGCCGCGTTTATCGTCTGCTCGATAGTGTTCTGACCTCTTTCGGAGAATCCAATGCCTGATTCACGGAAACCGGACACGGCCCTGGTTGTGCTCAATGGCGACGCTAGGGAGATGCTCGAAAGGGTTGACTTCGCCGCCTACGGCTACGTCCTCGCGGTCGACGGCGCGCTCGATCTCCTCCGGGATGCCGGATTATGCCCCGATGCCCTTGTCGGCGATCTGGACAGCGTCACCGAAGAGGGGCTCGAACGTTTTCGCGGCGACGGCGGCCTTGTCGACCACCAGCCGGATCAGGAAACCACCGACTTCGAGAAAGCTCTCGACCACCTCGCCGGCAAGGGGGTTGCCAACGCGGATGTAATCGGCCACCACGGCGGGCGCATCGACCATCTGCTCGCCGCTCTCCATGCCGCGTTGAGGTATTCAGGTCGAATAGAAGTGCGTTTCCTCGACCCGCTCGGCACCGGCTGGATCGTCTCTTCCGGCGGAGAGAAAGTTCTGACCGGAACGCGCGGACGCAGCTGCAGCATTATACCCCTGCTCCCCTCCGAGGGCGTGACCCTCGCGGGGTTTCGCTGGTCGCTCGAGAGCGCGAACCTCGCACCCGGCATCGCAACATCCTGTTCGAACGTCGTGAATTCAGCCGAAGCGGTAATCCGGGTGCGCGAGGGGGCGCTTTTCATCTACCTCCACAAGAGTGCGGCGGGCGGTCTCCCTGAGGGGTAATTGCCGTCTCGGTTCGATGCGATCCGTACATCATGAATCGTAGTTATATTTCATCTTTCCAAGGGTCGGAGTAGAATCCGGTTGACTGGAAGCGACGCCGTTCAGTCAAGAGCGACCACTCTTCTCAGCGCGTACTCGCCCCCCTTCGCATCGTCGCGGTATACCTCCACCGATACGCCCTCATCCCCGACGTTGACCTTAAGGAAGGTGCTTCTCGCGCCGGTATCCCCCATCCCCCGCGCATGACCGGCGTCGATCTGCCAGACCACATTGATCTTCGCATCGGAGTAGTTGTGGGTATTACCGCAGAAATATGCGGCCACACCGTACTCGCGCAGCAGTTTCTGGAAACGTATGTTGTTTTCGGGGTAGGCGTTCATCGAATCATCGATGTGACGTTGGCGGCCATTGTCGGCGTCGGGAATCGATACCATCGGATCGTGCCCGAAGACGAAGGTCACCGGCTTCAAATTAGCCTCGAGGTCCGACTTCAGCCAATCGTAGAGTTCGTCGACGACATCGCCGTCGGTGCCGGTGTCCGAATCACCGTCATAGAAGATGTTGAGCAGGACGAAATGGACGTTGCCGTGCTCGAAGGAAAAAGTGGTCTCCTCGGACCCCTCGGGTCCTCGACGGACGAGCCCCGGAATTTTCCCCCCATACCATTCGCGAATCCATTCCATGTCACCATCTGTCTCCGCATCATGGTTCCCAACAACCGGATACCAGTAGTAATCATCGCCGAGAACCCGTGCGGTCGTCTCGCTGACTTCCCATGGCGGATCAATGTCGCCGGGGCTGATCATGAATGCGCCTTTGCCAACCTGCTTGATCGCTTCGCATGCGCCTTGGAAGTATTTGGAATTCTGATACTTGGAACCACCATACTCGCGCATGTCCGCGGTTACGATGAAGCTGAAGTCCGTCTCTTTGCCATAGGCATCCTCCAGCTCGGCAAGCTGTGCCATAAACAGGAACACAACCACCGCCGTGAGTAAAACCGCCGTCGAAAGCTTTTTCTGCACGCCTATCCTCTGCACGTCCATCGTCGATTTGCTCCGGTTATGGATTGGAATCGCTGACAAGATGTGATTTTACACCGTTCAAGGCAACATGGCGCATGGTTGATTTTCGGACCCGGGAGAAAGCGTCAAGCCCATAACCACGGAGAGAAAACTGGAAATCGCAACAATTTCTTCCTATAATAAGCTGTAATTGGTTTTAACTGGTACGAGGTATTTTATGTATTTTTACAACGTAGACGTATCCGGCAGTTGCGATAAATGCGTAGACATGCAATTGGGAGGGAGCGATGCCTGATTACAATGATCAACCTTTCAAGGACAAACACGAAGTCCGTTTATTTCCGATCTCCAAGAAGGGAGAAACGGAGCAAAGGGCAACAGCCTCACTGTTATCGATGATCATGGCCGTTTCAGAATTCGGTAGAGCTTTCATAAAAGATGCAGGAGGACCCTCGGGATATATCCAGTGCTTCACTGAAATACCCTTTCCAAGCAATAAAAAGATGGATAATAAAACACCCCGCCCCGATGGTGCAATACGCGTTGTGAAGGCGAATGGAGAGGAAAAATGGAAGGCGTTGCTCGAAGTAAAAACGGGTGATAATTCCATAGATCAAAAACAATTTGATGTTTATCAAGATATTGCGAGAAGTGAAGGGTATAAGGCTCTTCTCACCATCAGCCACCAAGCTGTTCCACTAGATCGGCTACCTCCTGTAAAGGTGAACAAGAAAATCAAGACGGTGAAATTTATTCATTATTCTTGGGATAGATTGTTGAGCATGGCGCGAATCTTCGCCGAAAAAGAGGGTATCCACGACGAAGACCAGGAATATATGTTAAAAGAGTGGATCAGGTATATATCTGACGAAAAGGCGGGGATTATTGAGCCACCCAAACTCAGTCAACATTGGGGAGCTGTTCTAAGTGCAATAAAGGATAAATCTCACGTTAATAAAGTTCAGATGAAAGATGTAGTAGAACATTGGGCCGAGTTTTTGCGAAAGGTTGCATTAAATCTTTCATCTGAACTTGGCGTTAGGGTAGAGCCAAAGCTCTCTAACGAGGAACGAAAGGACTACAATAAACGTATTTCGAATCTCTTAAGTCACGTTATCGATAAAAGTGAATTGGTTGGAGATTTGAAAATCAAACGTACTGCTGGTGATCTTTCCCTTCGAGTAGATCTGAAGACAAAGCAGGTGAATTTCGGTGTTATGCTGGATGCACCCAACGAAGGAACCCAATGGTCTCGCCTTAGCTACATTAGCAAGCAGCTAAAGAAAGCTAAAAAAATCCCAAAAGACACAAAGGTTTTTGTCGAGTGGGAACGAAAGCGTGATCCAACTTGCCGTTATGCAGAAAAAGTTCGCACGAGCTGGAAATGTCTCTTAGATGACGAAAATGGTGAGAAAATCTCAAAAGTAACAATGCCAAAACGATTTCGTGTTAAATGGAATACTGCACTAAGGAAAAAGAAATCAGAAGTTTTAAAAGGGATAGCTGAAGATTTAAGGACATTCTACAGAGAGATAGTGGAGTATCTCGAAGCCTACAAACCGAAACCAGCAAAGCTCTCGAAAGAAAAAACTCCTTCAGAGGAAAAACAATCAAAACCGAATGCAATTGCTAAGCAGAAATAAGCAGCTCTTGCAGCGCCGACAGATCAAGCGTGATCCACTGCTATTGCGTTCGATTTATGCACAATAGGCACCGAATCCTATCCACCGTCATTACGAGGGTCTCTTGTCCGTCTACCGACGGAAAGGCCCGAAGCAATCTCGTCGGGCTACCCAACCGTCATTGCTTCGCTTCGCTCGCAATGACAACCTATTAGCCCGGAATCCTGCCAGTGGGCGGATCTTCGATACCGCATTCTGGGATAAAGACGCGACCGTTACCACATGACCCCAAGGGGACTCGAACCCCCTTGGGATGAAAAACGGAGTACAAACAAAAGGCTCACCGTCAACGGCGAGCCGATTTTTTTATGGCGACCCCAAGGGGACTCGAACCCCTGTTGCCGGGATGAAAACCCGGAGTCCTGGGCCACTAGACGATGGGGTCATTACTACTCGGACGTTTGTTGAAGCGCACCGCACAATATTCAAGCGGGACGGCCCCTGGATGGCATATCGCCTTCCTCATCCGTCCCGACAGGGTCCGCGAAGGGATTTGAACCCTCGACCTCCTGAGCCACAGTCAGGCGTTCTAACCAGCTGAACTACGCGGACCACGAAAAACCTCAAACAACATCAGACAGCCCCTCCGGTCCAAGCCCTTGGTGGTTCGTCACCCATGAATCGAGGAGTTCTGCTTGTCGCCAAGTATTCAGATTCAAGACGTATCTGCGCATAGGTACGCCTGCAGGGACTCGAACCCCGAACCGCCGGCTTAGAAGGCCGGTGCTCTATCCTGTTGAGCTACAGGCGCAGGTCTCAGGCGACTCTCTCCTCCCGGGACGACACCGGCAAATCGGCGGTCCATAATAATAATAATAAATACCGGCCGTGGAAGTACCATGCCGGGCTCTGACCTCCGAGGCCGCCTTCATGTCGGGGCGGTCGGATTCGAACCGACGACCCCCGGCTCCCAAAGCCGGTGCGCTTCCGGACTGCGCCACGCCCCGAGGGCGTTCCATCACCGTAAAACCGAGGGCCAAAATAACCGTTGCGCTCCATTGTGTCAAGTATAGCTGTCAGGGGGGTCGAGACTGATTTTGTGTAAGCCCCCACCGATGATTCGCCGTCGAAACGGCGACCCGTTCAAATCGTCGCCCGCCACTTGCCCGGGGGACACAAATCGGCTTAGGTTCAACCCTGATGGCCGCCGTTCTCGTCGAGTTCGTTCAACGGGAGCAAAAAATGAATCTTACCGGAATCCATTTCATCCTCACCTATGCTTGCACTTATGAATGCGATCACTGTTTCCTCTTCAGCAGCCCCGAGGCGAAGGGTACTTTCACCCTCGCGGACCTCGACAACGTCCTCGCACAGGCGAAAGAGCTGGGCACGGTCGATTGGATATACTTCGAGGGCGGCGAACCGTTCCTCTTCTACAGGCTGATGATCGAAGGCATGAAACACGCGCGCGATCTCGGCTTCAAAGTCGGCATCGTGACCAACGGCTACTGGGCAATCACGCCTCAGGATGCCGAGCTCTGGCTGCGTCCGCTCGCCGAATACGGAATCTCCGACCTCAGCGTCAGCGATGACGCCTACCACAATCCCGAAGGCGACGAATCGACCGCGAAGCACGCGCTCGCCGCCGCCCGCAACCTCGGCATCCCCACCGCACCAATCATCATCGACCAGCCACAGCAGTCCATCGCCGAAACCGGGGACGGCGTTGAAGTCGATAGCGCCGGCGGTTGTGGAGTGATGTTCAAGGGACGTGCGGTCGAGACATTGACCGAGGAGCTCACGCTGCGCAGTTGCGCTTCGTGCAACAGTTGTCCCCATGAGGATCTCCGCTCGCCTCAACGCGTCCACGTCGACCCCTATGGCCATGTTCACCTCTGTCAGGGGCTTACTTTCGGAAACCTCCTCGATACCCGTCTGACGCAGCTCGTCGAGGACTATGATCCCGATGCCCACCCGTTATGCGGTCCGCTTCTGGAGGGAGGTCCGGCGAGGCTCGCCGAAGTATTCGGCGTCCCCGTGCCCGAGGACGTCGCAGATGAATGCCACCTCTGCTTCCTGGTGCGCCGTGAGCTGATCGGCCGCTTTCCGCAGTATCTCACCCCACGGCAGGTTTTCGGACTCGAGTGAGGCGTCCCGGCCCTGATCGGGTGAAACACTTACTCTCCCGCACGAGCTCCCGTACAGACCGCTCGTGCTCTGACTTGCACGTCATGATTCTCAGAACAGGCGAGTACCTGGATGGTTGGGCTCCGAGAATGGTGAAAATCACGAAAAAAACCAAAAAATCTCGCCAAAATCGTCGATTCGAATCAGGTATCGCCGCTTCTCGATATGGCTTCGTTGACTCTTGGAAATAACAGAGTTACATTTTATATTGTGATAAGCCAGTTCTGCTGAAAATCACTTTCATGGCGGTATCGGGGACGACTCATAGGATCCGGAACGTGGAGGGTCCACTGCGGAGATTCAGGTGGGCCATCGCCCGTAATTCACGAACGGAACAGATGCAATACCCTCGCACCGCACGGTTATGAATAACGCCAACCTCCCTGGGTGACAGACTGATGATGAATCCTGAATCCGTCGAAAGGAAACCGGAGAGGAAATTCACGGTTCTGCTCGTGGATGACAACAAGGATCTTCTCGATACTCTCGGCGAAAACCTGATATCTGATTATACGGTTATCCTCGCGACCTCTTCAGCCGATGCGCTCAAAGCCGGCAAGTTTGATCAGCCGATCGATGCCGCCGTCTGCGATTACATGATGCCGACTCTCGACGGGATTGAGATTCTCAGGCGTCTCCGCCGTGACGATCCCTGGATAGCATCGATCCTTATCAGCGGACACCTTAACCTCAACCTCGCTCTCCGCGCGATAAACAGCGGCGCCGTCGACCGTATTCTTCCGAAGCCGTTCAGTCCAGCCGACCTTCAGAAGTCCCTGAAAGATGTTCTCGATCAACGCGAGATAAAGCGCCAATCCACAGGTAAAACCAGCCGCTGATTTTGTTTCCGATTGCAGTAAGCATGGACTACAACAAGAGCTGTCGCGAAACGCCCTTAATTTATTTCCCTCAGAAGAAGTTCGCCACCTTCGTCGCCAGTTCTAAGCCGACACGCGCCTGGGCCTCGCCCGTCGATGCGCCGATATGCGGCGTCACCGAGACCCTCGGGTGTTTCACCAGCGCCCGGTCCGGTTTCGGTTCATCGTCATAGACGTCAAGCGCGGCGGCGGCGACCCTGCCGGATTCGAGGGCGTGCAGCAGCGATTTCTCCTTGATCACCCCGCCGCGGGCGCAGTTGACCAGGTAGACGCCCTTCTTCATCTTGTTGATCATCGTCCTGTTGATCTCAAAGTGTTTCTTGCTCGGCACGTGCACGCTGATGAAATCGCTCTCGCCGAGCAGCTTCTCGAGTTTGCGCACGACCCGGACGTCGAGCTCGCTCCTGATGCGGATGACGTCGTAGGCGATCACCTTCATTCCGAGCGCCAGCGCCTTGCGGGCCAGCGACTGGCCGATCCGTCCGAAGCCGATGATTCCGAGCGTCTTTCCGGCCAGCTCCACACCCTTGTAGGCCTTCTTGTTCCATTCGCCCTTGCGCATGGTCACGTTCGCCGCCCCGATGAACCGCGCCATCGAGAACATGTGGCCGAGAGTGAGTTCGGCAACGCTGTCCGAGGAGGCCGCCGGGGTGTTGATTATCTCGATGCCCTTCTTCTTCGCGTAATCGACGTCGATGTTGTCCAGCCCGACGCCGCCGCGTCCGATCAGTTTCAGGCTCGGCGCGGCGTCGATATGCTCCTTGCGGACCTTCGTCGCGCTGCGCACGAGGATCGCATCGTAGTTGCCGAGTTCGGCGGCGAGTTTTTCCTGCGGCACCTTCTCCATCGTCAGCTTGTGGCCGGCTTTCTGCAGGATTTTCGCGCCCTCGCCGGATATACCGTCGTTGACCAGAATATTCGCCATCGGTGCATCCCCCCTCTGTTCTTATCCGTGCTCCTTCATGAAGTCCTTGAGGAACCTGATCACATCCCTGATCGCCCCGATTGGCGTCGCATTGTACATCGAGATGCGCAGTCCTCCGACGCTACGGTGGCCTTTCATCCCGCTGAACCCGGCCTTCGGCGACGCTGCGATCAGCTTCGCCTCGAGCTTCTCGTCGTGCAGCCGGAAGCAGACATTCATCCGGCTACGGCTCTTCCTCTTGACCGGAAGGCGGAAGAAATCCTTGTGCTCATCGAAGAATCCGTAGAGCAGCTTCGCCTTTTCCTTGTTCTTCTCTTCCATCGCCTTGAGGCCGCCCTGGTCGAGGAGCCACTTGAGCACTTCGCCCATGAAGTAAATCGCGAAGGTCGGCGGGGTGTTGAAGAGCGAATTCTGCTCGACATGCGTCGCATAGTTGAGCATCGTCGGCAGCTTCGCCTTGGCCGTCCTGAAGAAATCGTCCCGGAGGATAACCAGCGTCACCCCGGAGGGGCCGAGGTTTTTCTGCGCACCGGCATAGATCAACCCGAAGGGTTTCGCGCTGAACCTGTGCGAGAAGATATCCGAGGACATGTCGGAGACAAGCGGAACGGCGCCGGTATCGGGGAATCTGAAGAACTCGGTGCCCTTGATCGTATTGTTGCTGGTCAGGTGGACGTATGCCGCGCCCCTGGTCAGTTTAAGCTCATCCTGTTTCGGCAGCCGCATGAAATCCACTTCGTTGCCGTCAAAGGCTACATTGACCTTGCCGAAAAGTTTCGCTTCCTTGATCGCTTTCGTCGACCAGGTGCCGGTGTTGATGTAGTCGGCGGTCTGCCCCTTGCCGAGGAAGTTCATCGGCACCATCGCGAACTGCGTACTCGCGCCACCCTGGAGGAAGAGCACATGGTAGTCCCGGCCCAGCTTCAGCAGCTCACGGGTGCGTTCGATTGTCGCGTTGTGGATCTTGTCGAATTCCTTCGAACGGTGGGACATCTCCATCACGTTCATCCCGGCGCGATTGTAGTTGAACCACTGCTTGTGGACCCTCTCAAGCACCTTGATTGGAACCGCCGCCGGTCCGGCGTTGAAGTTCCAGATCCTGTCGTACTTCATCGTTCGTCCCCTTCTGCATTCGTATGTCGCAGTTCTCGTATCCGAATCGAATTTTTCGCAAAGCGCACAGCTTGACCGGATTCATCTCCTACCCAGCCCACAACTCACAACCCCAGGTCAATTCTTTCTTTCCAATTCTTAATTCTCTATAAGGTGGACGACGAGGCCGCTTCTCAGCTTCGGTTCGAACCATGTCGATTTCGGTGGCATGATCTTCCCGGCGTCGGCGATTGCGATCAACTGTTCGATGGTCGTAGCGTGCAGGCTGAAGGCGACGGCCATCTCGCCGCTGTCTACCCTCCGTTCGAGTTCGCCGGTGCCACGGATGCCGCCGACGAAGTCGATCCGCGCATCGGTACGCGGATCCTCGATGCCGAGCACCGGCCGCAGCAGGTTATTCTGCAGAATCGCAACGTCGAGTTTCTCGACCGGGTCGTCCTCGTCGAAGGAACCGGGTTTCGCCTCGAGACGGTACCATTGCCCGTCGAGATACATTCCGAAGATCCTGTTTCTCTCCGGTTCGACCGCGCCGTTCCCCTTCGAGGTATAAAACTTCTCTTCGACCTTCGCAAGGAACTCCGCGCTGTCCAGCCCCCCGAGATCACCGACCACCCGGTTGTATGGCAGGATTTTCATCTGGTCGTGGGGAAAGATCACCGCGAGGAAGTAGTTCCATGCTTCGCTGCCGGTGAAATCGGGATTGGTTTCGCGGCGTTTTTTCGCGACGATGGTCGCGGCGGCGCTGCGATGATGGCCATCGGCGACATAGAGCTGCGGCACCTTCTTGAAGAGGTTTGAGATCATCTCAACCCGCAGTTTTGATGAGACGATCCAGAAGGTGTGACGAATCCCGTCGGCCGCGGTGAAGTCGTATTCCGGTTGGGTCTGCTGGATCGTCGCCAGTTCCTTGTCGATCTCCGGGCGGGCGATATATGTCAGGAATACCGGCCCGGCCTGGGCGCCGAGTGTCAAGATGTGTCGAACCCGGTCGCGTTCCTTCTCCTCACGGGTCAGTTCGTGTTTCTTGATCTTGTCGTCGATGTATTCCTGTACCGATGCCCCGGCGACCAGTCCGACCTGGCGATGATCGCCCATCGTCTGGGCGTAGAGGTAGTAGCAGAGCGACCGGTCCTGCTTCATCACTCCATCGGCGATCATCTTCCGCAGGTTTTCATCTCCCTTGGCGTAAACCTCGTCGGCATATATCTCGGTTCCGGGCGGCAGGTCGATTTCGGGCTTGTTTACATGCAGGAAGCTGTGAGGGTTGCCTCTGGCCAATTCGCGGGCTTCATCGCTGTTGAGCACGTCGTATGGCAGGCTGGCTACTGTCTCGGCGAATTCCCTTTTAGGTCGCAGACCGGGAAATGGTTTCACCACGGCCATCTGCTCCCTCCTCTGCCTTAGTCGTGAAGAATGTAGCCTTCAATCACCGTATTCCAAGAATATATCAAGGTCCTCTCCGAAGATCCCGGGGCGCGGTGTCGAAGAGCGCCCACCGGCGGGGTCCCGGGCCAGCCTGGAGAAGTTTACAAAGATTGGCTTGTAAAGATACACTCGCCTCGCGGCATGGTTCAACTCCGGCGGGATACGGCAACTCTGGAAGCATCAATTGCATCGATGTCGCCCGGTTTCCGTTCACGCTATACGGGCGCGAGTGACCGGAAATCGGAATCAAGCCGCTCGAATTGTCGGCAACATTTGGCGTGTGGCCCGACTTCAAAAGAAGTCGGGTTTCACCATGTGACCCTGGCGGCTTGCCCGACAGGGTGTATTTCAAGTAATGGCCCCCTTTTAACAACCTTTGCGAACCGATGTCGCGACTTTCATCATGAAATTAGTGACTTCCCTGAAAAAACGCAGCAGATCATCTTTCTCCGAGATCTTTCCGACCTTCTTCACCATTTTGTCGTAGGTCTTGAGGCATTTCCTATGGTAACCGGCTTCGAGCACGCCGCGCGTCTCATTCTTCCAGCCCTCGACTTACTTGAGCAGTGATTTCGAAGGTTCGGCGTCCATCACTTCCTGCACCAGCTCAAAAAGGCTGTTCGCCCGGTCGATGATCCCGACCGCCTTTTCATTGCGTTTTTCCTGATCGCTCATTACAGATCCCTCTCATTGCCAAAACGTTCATTTTACACAATACTGCACAGCCATGCCGCGAGAAACGCGGCGTAGTTCCCGATTGCATAACCGATCAGGGCCATCAGGATGCTCACCGGCACCAGCCTCTCGTCGTGGAACGAGGCGACAATCGGGGCCGATGCCGCCCCGCCGATGTTCGCCGCGCTGGCGATTGCCGTAGTGTGGATGTCGATCCGCAGCAGCCTCGCCGCCAGCAACATGAACAGCCCGTGGATAAAGATCCAGATGTAAGCCCCGGCGACGAAGGGAATCGCCTGATCGGCCAGTCCGGCGAGGTCGGTCTTCGCACCCATCCGCGAGACGAAAAGGTAGATCAGCGCCATCGCAACTATGTGGCTTCCCGGTATCTTTTTCGCCGGAGAAAATGATAGCGCCAGCCCGAAAGTCGTCACCAGCAGTATTTTATAGGTGTTGGCGGACAGCACCGGCGGAACCTCGGGAATCATGGAGGCGATCAGTTTGGCCGCCCAAGTCGCCGCCATTCCGATTGCGATCAGGTAGATCAAATGCCGCATCTGAGGCCGGCCCTTGTCGATCATCAGCTCGTCGGCCGCCCTTTTCATCCGGTCGAGGCGTTCCCGCGAGACCCCGGTGAACCGGTGAAACGCCTTCGCCCAGTTCTTGCAGTTGAGCAGCAGCGGCAGCCAGACGAGGTAGACCACGTTGTCGGCGATCACCGCCAGCCCGAAGTCGCTGCCGGAAGTTCCGAGCCCTTCGGCGACCGCGGCCATGTTCCCGGTCCCGCCGATCCAGCTCCCGGCGAGCGCGCCGTAACCCTTCCAGGCCTCCGGTCCGAGCCAACCCTTGACCGCCGCATAGCCGAGCGGCGCGCCGATGACCACCCCGGCTGTGCCGATGAGCACCGCCCAGACCCCGCGTCCCATCACCCGAAACGTTGCCCGCACATCCACGTCGAGCAGTAGCAGCACGAGGAAGAAGGGCAGCACGGTGTCCCCCATCCAGTCGTAGACTCCGCAACTCTTCGGTATCAGGCTGATGTTCGAGAAGCCCACCGGCAAGAGGTAGATAAAGATCAACGGCGGCACGAATTTGAACAGCTTCGACCCGGTTTGTTTCTCGAGGAAAAACCAAAACCCGGCGTTCGCCGCGAGCACAAAGAGTATCCCCGCGGAGTCTTCGATCAGCGAGCTGTGCATGATGATCCCTGTTTTCTTTGTACCGGTTCTCTAAAACAACTTTCTGTGTCAGCCAAACGTAATATACTGTTGGGTAATTAGTTAAGGTTTGACTCAAGATCAGTTAGGTATTCGACCAGGATTTTGTAGAAATCCTGGCTTCGGTGGTTGTATCTGAACTCCAGTTCTTTGAGATAGAGCGGGAACCTCGCCGACGGGATTCCTCAGAACTTAAGCAATCACCATGAATAACTCAGTTGCATTTCAAGATAGTGGTACGTATGTGCGTCTACCAATGGAATAATAGGTCAGACCGACCTCATACACATACTGCATGTTCCAGATGTTTCTACCGTCGAACAGGACCTTGTCCTTGAGCATCTCGGCAAGCTGCACGATTGACAGGTCCGCAGGCACATCGTACTTTCTCGCCATGGGTGTGTCTCCTTTCGTAAATGGTTGAAATGGCTTTCTAACCCGAAAGGCAGATCACACCCTTTCTCAATTTCCACCAACTACCGGGACGCAGCTGTTCCCAAGGCAGCTCAATTTTATCATAATACGCGCCAACCTATACCTGGGAGAATGAGGCAGGTAAAATGAAATTCGCTGGCAAAACCATAAAAGAGTATTATATAGCCTCAAAGAAGTTTTTGGCTGTTATATTCATTTTCATGGTGATTATTGTTGTTTTAGAGAACGAGGAGATTTAATGAAGTTTAAGTTCGACTGTGTCTTCTACGAAGACCGGCCAAGCACTGTTCGGTCCTTATGCGCAATCAACAAGTACTTATGAGAACCGGCATAGTACCATTTCATGGGAAGGAGCGGGAAGTGAAAATCACCTGTCATCAGCTCGGCTGCAGGCTGTCAACAGCTGTCGTCTGGACGCTGATTCTGGTCCTCTTCACAACCGTGATGGTGTTCGGCACCTTGGCCTCGGCGAAACCATTGTTCCTGGAACGTTACGGAGCGGAACAGTTAGACCTTGAGTATTACTGGATCTCCGGATTGACCGACCGTCCCGGCTCTATATGTTACCCGTTTGTGCGTCTTCAGAGTCTCTGAGATAGTCTCTAAGGTGCGATTTTGGCTTGGGCAATGTAGTTGTTTTTCCTTCCTGATCTCAAGTTCTGGAGCTTTCTTTCCCGTATTGTCTTCCGCTTGATCTCCTCCCTTCTCTGGTGATGATTTCCCGTTGCCTTCCATGGTACATGGCCACC
>SDBV01000386.1_pt1 | contig 62778 bp, 52 predicted proteins | sample 2277081 | NCBI WGS metagenome assembly SDBV01 (sample SAMN10402039, study PRJNA504765) | marine sediment metagenome | isolation source: marine sediment core GS10_PC15, 223 cmbsf | place: Arctic Ocean: Southern Knipovich Ridge | collected 2010
TTGTCGGCTTTTATTCGCCCACACATTACAGGGCCATGGTTGACGGGGCTTTTTATGTGGAGCTAAATAATGAAACGGGGGAATTCCTCAATGAGCGTTTTTTTGAGTTTGAACCCTGGTTCCTGGCTGAAGCCATGGCACCAGATCCAAAGAAACCACCAAAAGAAATGTACTGGTTCAAGATACGTCACATGATACGTAGAAATAATGGTGACTTTCTTGTACTGGCAGAGAATGAGATCGAGCAGAACTATGATACATACATGAATATAGTAGCCATGAATTTTAGTCCCGGGGGAACCCTTAACTGGAAGAGGGTTATTCCAAAGCGTCAGGGAATTGACAAGCAATCTAATTTCAATTATTCTTCCTTCCAGGTACATGCACCCATAAATATGGATAAAACTTACCTGGTCTTTAATGATAATATTAAGAACGGGGAATGGCCTTCCGAAGATAAGATTAAGTCTTTCCATCCCAATGGTAAGGCAACCCTTAAAGTAATCACTATCGGCGCTATGGGTGAAATTTCCAGCAGTATTATATACCGAAAAATTAAAAAGCGGATGAAAACCCCTGTGCCTCTGCGATACTATGACATGTTAAATCATGAGATGGTAATTCCCTCCATCCGATATAAGAAATACACTTATTTGAAAATAGGTTTTAATGAATGATCAGGGTGCGCAGGTTTTCGATCTTTCCTGATATCTCCTGCATCTGTGCGGGAGTGATGTTGATATAATACTTGCCGGCAGAAATTATCTTTTTGCTTGTATCAACCTCCACGTCTCCCTTTTTGTAAAAAAGCTGGAATTTATCATAGGTCCTCCGGAGGTTCTTAAGCATCAACAGGTATTCCGCCAGGTCCAGATCAGACTGGTAGTTATTCATTAAGGCAATAAGGCTGTTGAGCGAGTACTTTTGTTCGGCGATCTTATCCTGAAGGGCAAGGTTCCCTATGTCCATTCTCCAGATCCGGGTAGCAATATACATTGATTCAATCCACCCTCCCATAGCTACCAGGGATGCTGCCCCCTCCTGTCCGTCGGATTTCAAAAACTCGTCTGTAGCAATATACAGATCCATCGCAACTCGTGATAAACTATCCTTGTCGGTGACGAAAAATTCCAAGTTTTCAAGTACATCCCCGTAGATTCCTTTTGGAATATTCATCTCTCCTGCAAGGCGGTGTATCGCATTCAGGCAGGCGACAGATCTCTGATGTTGTCCGAACATTTTTACATAGCTGAGGTCCACACCGTAAACACCAAGATTTAGTGCAATCTTAACCGGCTTTGTATATTTTCCGAACTGTTCAGGGGGATTCAGGAATTCCGGGTAAAAATCAGCACCTACATGGTCAAATAAACCCGCCATTTCTACCGGGAGGGTCATCTCATAGGATATGGACCGGGTTTCGGAGACAGTGGTTTCACTGAACTCTGTCATATCGGTAACTTCTTCTTTTACCTGTTCTGTCTTTTTTTCGGACTTGCAGGAAATTATAAGCATAAGGCTCATCAGGAAAAATACTGTTCGGAATATATTGGGATTCATAGGCTGGAGTTGTGATGTGTTAGATAAAGTTTCGGGTTTTCATCAGTCCAATAATACTATCGGCAATTTCTTCAACACTCAGGGTCATGCTGTTGTACCTGACATCGAACCGGGTATAATCCGTGCCCTTTCCATGAAAATAGTCTCTGAACTCCCTTCTTTTTTTATCCACATCAATAGAAAATTTTGTGGCTTCTTTTTGTGTCATACAATATTTCTGTGCATTTCTGACGGCCCTCCAATCAAGCGGAGCCTCCAGCATAATATGAAGTGATCTTTCGATCTCCCGGGTTATGGCAACCCCGCCCCTGCCAATTATTATCACATTCCCTTCGGAAGCTATATTACGGACGACCTTTGAAATTGTTTTTCGTATCTGCCGGTCACTTTTATAATACTTGCGGGATTGTGAAGACAGGATATCATCAAAGAAGTTTTTCTTTTCAAAATTGAATACATATTCGATTTCGGAAGGATCAAGATTCAGCTCCCTTGCAGATTCCGAGAGGATTTCCTTGTTTATCCACCTCCAGGGAATATTCTTGGCTTTGGATCCCTTTATATCATCCAGTCGGGAGGCCAGCAGGGTGGCAACTTTTTGAGCGGGACAGGCAGATTCTCTCGCAATAGTGATGACAGGACCCTCAAAATCCTGTTTCACCTGAGACTCGTTGTATCGCTGGGTTAGATATTTTGAGAGATCTATCTTCATGATATGCCTGTATTTGACTAACTGTTAAAGTTACGCTTTTCTCAAAAAGATGTCAAGTGCTGAAATCATGCAGCATCATTTGCTGAAACCGTGTTACCTCAGAAAAGGCTTTACTGACTATTGTCTGTTCAATTGCTGTCAGCTCTTCCTGCCCTACCATGTTGTCGGGTGCCCGGTTTGCAAGTATTGCACTGACCTGTGAGCGGAAACGAATCTCCATAAGGCGGGAATAGATATTTTCAAGCTCCTGGCAATCGGACTCCTGGATAATATTCAACCTCAGCAGTTTTTCAAGTCTTTGGAGGCTGTTGCTCTCGCCCACCTTGTTCTGTAGTGAATACGTCCTGATAAATCCCACAAGGGGAGATATTGCATTTTTTACATTTATCGATTCAGGAACAGCCCCGGACCCTGCTGTGCCATTGAAAATATTTATCGGAATCTTGTATTCAGCTACCTCTTTAGCCATGTATGTGAAAATCATTTCGTTACCTGAAATTGTCTTGTGAATATGCTGGCGCAATTCTTTTGCATACTGTTCCTCCCCGTAGACAATCCGGAAATCGAAGAAAACAGCGACACCGAGCAGGCCTTCCTCAGATTTTTCACCCATCCAGCTGGAAAAATAATTTTTCCACCTTGATATGGGCTGACACCACTGGGGATTTCCGGCCATAACCTCCCCCTTGCAGTACTGGTACCCAATTCGGTCAAGCCAGAGGTTGATCTTTTTTCCGAAATACAGGAAGTACCGGTTTACTTCAGAATACTTTTCATTGGGAACATCCTCGAATATTATTGCATTGTCCTGGTCGGTTACCAGTGTCTGCTCCCTTCTTCCCTCGCTTCCAAGGGCCATAAAAGCAAACTTTGCCGGGGGTTTTCCCATTTCTTCTATGGCAAAATCAATCAACCGGTGAGTAATGGCATCGGCCACCGTGCTAATCATGTAGGTGACATTCTGTATCCTGGCTCCACTTTCCATAAGGATCTTTACCAGTACCGGAACCTTGTTATGTATGATTTTTAGTTTGTCAACCGTTTCGGCCGCTTCCACTTCCCGGATCAGGTATGAGATTGAGTTATGCTGGACCTCCAGAAGGTCCTTTCGACTGAAAATCCCACAAATATTCCCGTTCTTATCCTCAACCACCAGGTGTGATATCTGATGTTCTTTGACCTGGAGTATTCCTTCATATAGTAGAGACTGGTCTGAAATACGTACCAGCGGAGAACTCATTATCCCGAACACAGGTTCTTTAATATTCAGTTCTTTTGATACTACCCTGCTGCGCAGATCCTTATCCGTTATTATTCCAATCGGATCACCCTTGTCTTTGGTTATGATGATGGCATTATGCCTCTTTCTTTGCATGAGTGAGGCCGCTTCCTTAATGCTTGTGTCTATGTCACAGCTGATAAATTCCCGCATGAAAGAGGCAATCGGGAGATTCATCATTAATATGGAAGAATGCAATTCATTTCTGAGGTGCTGGGATTCCTGTTCAATCCTCTCCCTGCCGGACATATCCTTGCTTATGACTATAAATCCCTTTTCTCCTTTTAGATCAGCCTTCGAAAAATTAAGGACCACATCCCTTAAATCACCTCCTTTTGTATATATTCCAGCTTCAATATTAAGGGTTCTTCCTGCTTCTGCAAGCTCCTCATACAAGCCTTCGAGCGAAAGTTCAAGTTTCCCTTTTCCCTTAAAAAGGTCTTCGAACTTCATTTTTCCCAGTTCCTTCATCGTATAGCCACACATGGCCAGAAAAACAAAATTCGCGTATGTGATTCCCGTACCAATGATCATAAATGTTCCCTCGGCTGATGTTTCCAGGAGAGACCTGTATTTATCATCTGCCGCTTCAATTCTTTCTCCAGCATGCTGTCGCCCGCCCTCATCCAGGATTATATGCCTGATCAGAAGAAAGATCATGAAAGTAAATAACACAATTGAAAGTATAAGACCATAAACCCTCCAGGACCCCGGAAAAGGCATATCCAGAAATGCGGACAGGAAAACGGCGATAAACACCAGCAGTATTATACTCAGGGGCAGGATGTACCTTTTTATAAATGTTTTTGTGATTTGCACGGCATTGGTTTTAATTGAGTGCTATGGCTTCAAATTTATATTTTTCAGTATCAAGGATCAGGTAACCATTCCTTCCCTTGCTTCGGGTTATGGAGGGAACAATTATAACCTGGGGGCGGCGGATAATCTCATCCTCACGGAAATAATTCATTCCAAATGCCTTTTTGGAGATCTGTGCATATCCTTCAGGATGTGCATGCCCTGCGAGTCCCACCAGGCATCTGTTTTTTTTTACAACCCTAAGGTGTTCCCTGAAATCCTTTAGTTCAGATGGTGAACTTTTCCGGCTGCCTGTTATATCCGGCCATATGAAATGTGTGGCAAGAATGCTGAACCTTACATCTTTTATCACCAGTGTCTCGGGCAATTGCCTCAGATAATCGGAGGATTGTTTGCTCACCGCATGGTCAATATCATCCTCATACAACCAGAGATCCCCTTTGGATATTCTGCTTCGTTCCCCCAGATCTATATCATACCAGTCTTCTGTCATACCCAGCTCCTTATAATTCGAGGGTAGCCTCAGGGAGGCATGCAGGTCATGGTTGCCACAGATTACATCATCGCAATGATCGCGGACCAGTTCAATACAGGCATCCGGATCTCTTCCCTCAATATAATCTGCATAATGGTAGCTGTATCCGACAATGTCACCAAGGCATAATATCCGGTCGAAACCCGAGTGCTGGATTTTACCCAGTGCCTTTTCAAGGCTGGGAAAATCGGAGTGGATATCGGATATAACTGCTAGTCTCATATTTCAGTGTTCAGGGAATAATTTCAGGATATCCTTTTCATTTGCTCCACAAATCCCTCTTTCGGTTATCAATCCGGTAACAAGCCTCGACGGGGTAACATCAAAACCGTAGTTTGAAATGGGACTCCCGGCAGGAATAATATCCACCTCCCGGATTTCTCCATCTGATACCCCTTCCATTTTGCTGACTTCCCCAGTATCTCTTTCTTCGATCCGGATCTCCTCAATTCCTGATCTGATACCAAAATCGATGGATGAAGATGGAAGTGCGACATAAAAAGGAATTTCATTGTCATTTGCCGCCAGGGCCTTCAGGTAGGTCCCAATCTTATTGGCAACATCACCTGTTCGGGTTGTCCGGTCGCTCCCGACAATGACCATGTCAACCTTCCCGTGCTGCATCAGGTGTCCCCCGGCATTGTCAACCACCACGGTGTGCGGCACGCCATGCCTTGCCAGTTCCCAGGCAGTAAGCCTGGCCCCCTGATTTCTGGGTCTTGTCTCATCAACCCAAACATGAACCGGGATACCCTCATCGTGGGCCAGGTAAATGGGTGCTGTTGCAGTTCCGTAATCAATACAGGCCAGCCAGCCAGCATTGCAATGGGTAAGTATATTGATTCTTGGATCATCCGCTGAATCACCCTTTTTCTGTTTCCAGATCTCCCGAATCAGCCCGAGCCCGTGCTGCCCGATTCTTAAGCAGGATTCTCTTTCCTGTTCCATCATGGCTACAGCCTCCTCAAGCGCAATCCAGGTTCTATCGTGAGAATCGCCGGTTCCGCTTATGTGTTCCATCATCCGGTCAACTGCCCAGGCCAGGTTAACAGCAGTCGGGCGGGCAGACCTCAGCAGCTCAGCCCGTTCTTCCAGGTACTCGTTTCCGGATCCATGGGACTTTGCCTCAAGGCATGCCAGGTAGATTCCGAAAGCTCCTGTCACCCCGATAAGAGGGGCGCCCCTAACCTTCATGGTACGGATAGCTTCAAGGGCATCTTCGGAGGTTTCCATAGCTTCAACCCTTAACTCAAAGGGCAGGAGGAGCTGGTTGATATAACGGATTACTTCGGGATTTGATGCATCCACCCAGATGGATTGATATGGTTTCCCGTCAACGTTCATAAAACTTCGTTTAGACGTTGGGGCGAAGCAAGGTGGTGGACCCGTATCCCAAGTGAATCGGCAGTTTCTATGTGTACAAGGGTATCGTCAATAAAGAGAGTTTCTTTGGGCAACAGTCCCACATCATCGAGCACATACCTGAATATTTCATCATCGGGTTTTCGCATTTTCAGATCATGTGAATAATATACCTTCTCAAAAATCCTGTCAAGGTTCACAATGCCATGCTCACTATTCAGTTGATTATTATAATATACCTCGTGGATGGCGTTGGTATTACTCAGCAGGAAAAGGCGGTACTGATCACGCAACCGCATAACAAGCTGAACACTTTCTGTACTGAAACCCAGTATCATAGCATTCCAGGCCTTAAGGATCTTTTCCTCCGACAGTTTTTTACCAGATATATCCATGACTCTTTTCAGAAAATCATCTGTTGAGATTTCTCCCGTTTCAAATTCATGGAAAAACGGATATTTTGAAAAAATAATATCAGCGCTTTTTAATGTCGGAAAGCCGAGTTCCTGAAACGCCCGGATGGTAGCATCAACATCAAGCTCAAGAATGACTCCCCCCAGGTCCAGGATCACATTCCGTATGCCGGTCATATCAATTTTTCCAGTCTCCATTTTTCTTTATCAGTTTTACGAGTTCCTCTACCGCATCCTCTTCGGCTATGTTTTTCTTTACAATTTCCTTCCTCCTGTACAGGCTCACCTTCCCTTTTCCGGCCCCAACATAGCCGTAATCCGCATCGGCCATTTCCCCGATACCATTAACAATGCACCCCATTACCGCAATTTTTAAATGGATTTGGCGGGAAGTGGCTGACCTGACTTCCTCGAGCCGCTTCTGAATATTAAATAATGTTCTTCCGCAGGAGGGACAGGCGATGTATTCGGTCTCCGACATACGGGCCCTGCAGGCCTGGAGGATTTTAAAGGCCGTTGACCGGGGAACAGGCCGCCGGGCGAAAGGATTATCCAGCCAAATTCCATCTGCATGTCCGTCAATAAAATACCATGCCAGCTCTGCTGCTGCTTTCATCTGGAACAATTCCAAGTTGGTGTCATTGTAATCGGCCTGTATAAATATTGGATGGGAGGTGCCGTCGGCCAGGTTTTTGAATGCTTCCCTTGTTTGAGAGTCTGAATCATGCATGAAGACCAGGGCAAGGGGAATATCAATGGTGTTCAGCTGTTCCAGTGCCTCTGTAACCTCATCAGGCCGGATGAGGATTAGATTAAGAAGTCCGGATTCCTTTTCCCTTTTTGAAAAGCCGGTCAAATCAAACAAAGGAAAGAAGTTATGCAGAGGATAATGATCAAGGATCCATGCTTCGTAGTTCATAATATAGGGCCTGTCGGCCGGCAGATCCTCCAACAGGCGATGGTTAGGCACGAAATCAAAATCTGAGACATGAAAGCAGTCGGTATCAGAAGATCCCAGCATGGATGATGGATCGGGTTCTCCGTTTTCATCAATTTCTGATATCACTACCGGCACCTGTCCCCCTCCAATCAAGCCGTTGGTAAAAGAATCACGCCGCTTGAATTCGGTTATGGCTGTTTCATTATTTCCTGCTGCTGATCGTATTGCTGACCCTTTGTTTCTGCCTGTTGCTTCAAGCAATTTTTCTGCTACGGGAATTTCCAGTTCAGGCTCCTCGGTCAGGGAGACCCTGATCGTATCGCCCAATCCTTCCAAAAGCAGGGTTCCAATACCCACCGCCGATCGAACACGTCCGTCCTCTCCGGAACCGGCCTCTGTCACCCCGAGGTGAAGGGGATACTCCATGCCCTCTTCTTTCATTTTCCGGATCATCAAACGATTGGAGTAAATCATGATGCGCGTATTGCTTGACTTAAGTGATACCACAACATTTTTAAAATTCTCGCTTTCGCATACCCGGAGGTATTCTAGCGCTGAGGCGACCATTCCCTCAGGTGTGCTCCCGTATTTTTCCAGTATCCTTTCCGACAGGGATCCGTGGTTAACACCAATGCGGATGGCAGTATGGTGCTTTTTACATAAATCAAGGAATTCCTTAAAGGGGATTTCCATATCTCCTTTCGCGAAATTTCCCGGATTGATCCTTACCTTTTCAGCTATTGTGGCTGCTTCAAATGCTATTTCCGGATTGTAATGAACATCGGCGGAAATCGGCTGTGAATACCCTCTCCTGATGAGCTCGTCCCTTATTATCTTTAAATTTCCGGCTTCCTTAATATTCCGGGTCGTAAGGCGCGCAAGTCTCCCTCCCGCATCAAAGATCCGGATACACTGCTCCACACATGCATCTGTGTCCATGGTGGATACGCTGCACATGGACTGTATTAGAACAGGCTGGCCGGGACCAAGAGATACATTGCCGATTGAGATGGTTATTTTGTCAGCTTCCATTCAAACCCGTCCTTTGTATCTTTTACCTCTATACCCAGGCCGGTCATTTCATCGCGGATCCGGTCGGCCATTACAAAATCCTTGTTTTTCCGGGCATCTGTCCTCATTTGAAGTAACAATCCGATCAGGCGGTCACTGAGAACATCATTTCCTTCTTTTTCCCTGTGAGCCCTTAGTCCGAGAACATCTCCAACGGCAGCATTGTAAAATGATTTCCAATGCTTAATGTCATCATCGGTAAAAGAACCATCCCCGGCAAAGGCAGAGTTTATTGTCTTTATTCCGTCGAAGAGGTGAGCAATAGCAACGGGGGTATTAAAATCATCATTCATGGCATCGAAAAATGCCCTTTCCGCTATGTTAATCTCCTTGCCCGGGGATTCGGAAGTTGAAATTTTATCAAGGTTGGCAATGCCCTCAAACAGCCTTTCAAGTCCCTTTTCAGCCGCAATCAATGCATCATTTGAAAAATCAAGTGTCGAACGGTAATGTGCCTGAAGCATGAAAAATCGGATCGTCATGGGAGAGAAATCCTTTTCAAGCAGTTTGTGGTCCCCTGAAAAAAATTGCTCAAGGTCAATGGTGTTCCCCAGTGATTTGCTCATCTTCTGTCCGTTCAGGGTAATCATATTGTTATGCATCCAGTAGCGGACGGATTCTTTTCCGTAGCCTGCAACTGTCTGAGCTATCTCGCATTCATGGTGCGGAAAGAGCAGGTCCATTCCCCCTCCGTGAATATCAAATTCCTCACCAAGGTATTTTGAGCTCATAACCGAGCATTCCACATGCCAGCCAGGAAATCCATCCCCCCATCGTGAAGGCCACCTCATGAGATGTTCCGGATCAGCATTCTTCCATATTGCAAAATCAAGAGGGGATTTCTTATCGTCCTGCTTCTCAAGTTCTCTTGTGTTTGACAGAAGATCATCTATCTTCCTGCCCGAAAGCTTGCCATAATGATGTTCTCTGCTGTATTTTTCCACATCAAAATACACTGAGCCCTTTGCCTCATAAGCATAACCCTTTTCCAGTATCCTCTCAACAAGATCCTGTTGTTCCATAATATGTCCTGATGCTGTGGGTTCAATGCTGGGGGAGAGTACATTCAACCTCATCATATTGATTCGGTACTGGTTGGTGTAATGCTGAACGATCTCCATGGGTTCAAGCTTCTCCAGCCTTGCCCTTTTGGATACTTTATCTTCACCATGATCAAGGTCACCCTCGAGGTGACCCACATCGGTTACATTCCTTACATACCGCACCTTATACCCCAGGTGCTTCAGGTAGCGGAATACAACATCGAATGTGATAGCCCCTCTTGCATGTCCAAGGTGGGGTTCCCCGTAAACGGTTGGTCCGCAAACATACATTCCAACCATGGGTGGATGAAGAGGTTTGAACTCTTCTTTCTTCCTCGTGAGGGTATTATATATCCGGAAAACCTTTTCCATTAATTGTCAATCTGTTTGAAATAGTAAAGTTAACAATAAGAAAGTTATTATTTCTTAACTTTCCTATTCTTAGAAAACCAATTCATGGCGAAAAAATCCAATAAAAAGAAAGGCCAGGATGCCCTGTCCAATTCGGTGCTGGGTATCTTCAGTAACCACCCAAACCAGACATTTAATTACAAGCAGCTATCCAAGCGTTTGAATATCAAAGATGTATCAACAAAGCGTGCAATCATTCCTTTATTAAAATACCTGGAGGAAAAAGAAGAACTGGTTGAGATCTACCCGGGTAAATTTAAACTTAAGTCCCGCGGTGGATATGTATTTGGCACCGTGGATATGACTCAGGTTGGTTATGCTTTTATCATTACTGATGCCATTGAAGAAGATGTATTCGTCTCAAGAAACAACCTGAATCATGCCTTGAACGGAGACTATGTTAAAGTCTACCTGTATGCCCGCAGGAAAGGAAAGCGTGTGGAGGGAGAGGTGGTAGAAGTTATTGAGCGTGCACGGAAAACTTTTGTTGGTATAGTAGAGATTTCAAAGAACTGGGCATTTCTGAATCCGGACAGCAAGGAAATGCCTTACGACCTTTTCATTCCCCCGGATAAACTTAATGGGGTAAAAAACGGACAGAAGGCAATCGCAAAAATTACGGAATGGCCAAAGGGTTCCAAAAATCCGGTCGGGGAGATCCTGGAGGTTCTTGGTACTCCCGGAACAAACGAAGTTGAGATGCATGCAATCCTGGCTGAGTTTGAGCTTCCCTCAAAATTCACAAATGAAGTAGAACAGGCAGCCGAAGCTGTTCCTGTTAAGATCACAGAAAAAGATTATTCTGAGCGAAGGGATTTTCGTAAGATCTGTACTTTTACCATTGACCCCGCGGATGCGAAGGACTTCGACGATGCCCTTTCATTGCAGAAGCTCAGTAATGGCAACTGGGAGGTGGGCGTTCATATTGCCGACGTAAGTCACTATGTTATCCCGAAAAGCCTGTTAGACCAGGAGGCATATGAGCGGGCAACCTCTGTTTACCTGGTTGACCGTGTGGTGCCCATGTTGCCAGAGAAACTATCAAACATGGTGTGTTCCCTTCGCCCTGATGAGGAAAAACTTTGTTTCTCTGCGGTTTTCGAGATTAATGAAGAAGCCCATGTTGTGAAGGAATGGTTTGGGAGGACAGTAATCCTTTCCGACCGCAGGTTTACCTATGAGGAGGCACAGGAGATCATTGAAACAGGAGATGGACAGTTCAAAGAAGAGGTTCTTCAACTGCACTCACTTGCCCAGTTGCTTCGTGGTCAGAGGTTCCGGGATGGCTCTTTTTCTTTTGAACGTGTGGAGGTGAAATTCCATATTGATGAAAGCGGGTCTCCGACGGGGGTATACTACAAGGAGAACAAAGAATCCAACCAGCTGATTGAGGAATTTATGTTGCTGGCCAATAAACGTGTTGCAGAATTTATTGGGAAACCATCAGGCTTCAAAATGGATGCCAATACTTCATCAGATGCTGCTCCAAAAACAAAATCCAGAACTTTTATATACCGTGTCCACGATAAACCCAAACCCGATCGACTTGAGTCCTTTGCCTATTTCATCAAGCGCCTGGGGTACAGCATTCAGACGAGTGGACAAAAAAGGATCTCCGGATCGATTAACCGTTTGATGGAAGAGGTCCGCGGCAAGAAGGAGCAGAACATGATAGAGACGCTGGCCATCCGGGCTATGGCCAAAGCTGAGTATTCAACAATGAACATCGGGCATTACGGACTCTCCTTCCCCTACTATACCCATTTTACATCACCCATCCGGCGGTATCCGGATATGATGGTTCACCGCCTGCTTGACCATTACCTGAAAGGGGGAGAATCTAAAAGCCATCAGAAATATGAGTCCCGCTGCAAGCACTCCTCTGAAATGGAGCGCAAGGCAATGAATGCTGAATGGGCCTCGATCAAATACAAGCAGGTTGAATTTTTAAGTGATAAAATCGGGGAAGTCTTTATGGGAGTTATATCCGGGATTACAGAATGGGGCATTTATGTGGAGCTGGTTGACAACAAATGTGAGGGAATGGTCTCCATGCGGGACCTGACGGATGATTTCTATGATTACAATGAGGATAACTTCAGTCTGGAAGGCAAAAAAACAGGAAAAAAGTTTCAACTGGGAGACGATTTAAAGGTGGTAGTTGCCAGGGCAAACCTGGCTCGCAGGCAGTTGGACTTTAAGCTTGTTTGAGGCTATTCGGCAGCAGACACTTTTTCTTCCTGGGCATTTTTCTCTGGAAGTATCGGTTCGGCAAAGAATCTTTTCTGCCAGATCAGAATAATGGATACTCCTACGGTAATAGCTGAATCGGCTATGTTAAACACGGGCCTGAAAAAGACAAGGCTGTTGCCTCCCCACCAGGGAAACCACTCAGGCCATGTTCCGCGTATGATAGGAAAATAGAACATATCAACCACTCTTCCTTGCAGTATTGTAGCATAGCCTCCGCCCTCAGGGAAAATGCTCGCCACTCTTCCCCAGCTATCATTAAAAATCATCCCGTAAAATATGGAATCGATAATGTTGCCCGCAGCTCCGGCAAAAATAAGCGCAACTGCAAGTATCAGTCCCACAGTAGATTCAATACGAATAAGATTTCGCATATAAAAACCGATGCCGGTTATGGCAACTATCCTGAAAAGTGTCAGGAATATTTTGCCATTGTTCCCTGGCAGGTCTAATCCAAATGCCATACCGTTGTTTTCTGTAAAATGCAGAATGAACCAGTTTCCAATCACGTGTACCTCTTCTCCGATGGTCATGTTTGTCTTGATCACGATCTTCAGGACCTGGTCAATCAATAACACTCCAAGAATAAGAAATATGGCTTTTTTTGTAATTGACATCTGGTGAAAAAAAGATCGGGTCTCCCCGATCTACAACGTAGTTTATGATTGTTGCTGTTTCGCGTCTATGCTCAGTGTCGCATGGGGAACTGCCCGGAGGCGTTCCGGCCTTATCAGTTTTCCCGTTGCACGGCAAATACCGTATGTTTTGTTTTCTATTCTTACCAGGGCTGCCTGAAGGTGTTGAATAAACTTCTGCTGTCTCTGGGCAAGTTTTCCTGCCTCCTCTTTTGAGAGGGTTGCTGCTCCTTCTTCTAAGACTTTAAATGTAGGGGAGGTGTCCTGGGTATCATTGCTTGCACCTTGAGTAATTGATTCCTTCAAGAGTTCGTAGTCTTTGCTTGCTTTATCGATCTTATCAAGAATAATCAGTTTGAATTCCTGTAACTCCTCTTCCGAATATCTGGTCTTTTTTACCATGACTCATAAAATTTTGGCAAATATAAGAAAAATAAATATATGTAAATATGTTGTTAAAAGCCACTGGCTTTCTCGATTTTGATCCAGGTCTGTACATCCTCGTCAATCTCCACTTTCCGGGCATTTCCGGTATCCATCTCATCTACAAGGTCAATCTGTATAGCCAGTGTTTGTGTGCCGATATAATCTTTGTGTTGAAGAATGGCATCATCTATTGATGAATGGCTCATTATCAATACTTTAATTTTATCGGTTACATCAAATCCGCTTTCTTTTCTATAATTTTGGATCCGGTTGATAAATTCTCTGGCAATCCCTTCTCGAAGTAATTCATCCGTTACGGTGACATCAAGAGCGATTGTGAGGTTACCATCGTTGGCAACAAGCCACCCGGGTATATCTTCAGTTGAGATCTCAACATCTTCTGGCATAAGGTTGATTACTTCTCCAGAGATATTCAGTACCCACTTCCCCTGTTTCTCAAACTGAGCAATGTTTTCCTGGTTCATTTTCCCTATCTCTTCTGAAATGGACTTCATGAGTTTGCCGAAACGGGGACCGAGAGATTTGAAGTTTGGTTTTATCCGCTTGACAAGGATTCCGCTGGTATCAGTAAGGAATTCTATTTCCTTAACATTGATCTCAGTAAGGATAAGGTCTTTAACGGCTTCCACCTTTTTTTGAAATCCATTATCAAGCACAGGTATCATCAACCTGTTCAGGGGTTGTCTCACTTTAATATTAACCTTTCTCCGGAGTCCCAGTACCATGGAAGATATCCTCTGGGCAAGGTTCATTCTTACTTCCAGTCCCCTGTCAATAAATTCGGGATTATGAACAGGAAAATCACAGAGATGAACTGATCCTGTTTTATGTTTTTGGGTAGCTGTGTTGAGATCTGTGAATAGTTTTTCTGAATAGAAGGGTACAAGCGGAGCCATGAGCCTGGATACTGTTTCAAGGCAGGTATAAAGTGTCTGATAGGCAGCCCTCTTATCAAGGTCAAAATCCCCTCCCCAGAAGCGTTTCCGGTTCAGCCGTACATACCAGTTGCTGAGATGCTCCACTACAAATTCCTGGATTGCCCGTCCGGCCCTTGTGGGTTCGTAATCATTCATCTGAAGATCCACTTCCCGTATCAGGGAATTCAGGAGTGATATTATCCAGCGGTCTATTTCCGGCCGCTTACTGATAGGAACTTCATCTTTGGTATATGTGAAGCCGTCGACATTTGCATAGAGGGCAAAAAACGAATATGTATTATACAGTGTGCCGAAAAACTTACGCCTGGCCTCATCCACACCATCGATGTCAAATTTCAGGTTGTCCCAGGGCTGGGAATTGGTCATCATATACCAGCGTAAGGGATCTGCACCATGTTTTTCGATGGTTTCAAAAGGATCTACGGTATTGCCCAGGCGTTTTGACATTTTGTTCCCGCTCTTATCAAGCACAAGTCCGTGTGATATGACGTTTCTAAATGAAACTGTATCTGAAATCATGGTAGCAATGGTATGCAGGGTAAAAAACCAACCCCGGGTCTGATCCACACCTTCAGATATAAAATCAGCCGGGAACAGTTTGTTGAACTCATCCTTCCTTTCAAAAGGATAATGCCACTGGGCATAGGGCATTGCCCCGGAATCAAACCACACATCTATCAGGTCGGCCTCCCTGTACATTGGCTTACCCGAATCGGAGACCAGCAGGATATCGTCAACAAAGGGACGGTGAAGGTCAAATTGCTGGTAATTATCATCCGAATTGTCACCGGGAATGAAATTTGCCAGGGGATTTCCAGGCATAACTTCAGCTTCTACTGCCCTGTCGATTTCAATCTTAAGTTCCTCAACAGATCCTATGCATTTTATTTCATCCTTATCCTCGGTCATCCAGATTGGAAGGGGCGTGCCCCAGAATCTTGTCCGGGAGAGGTTCCAGTCCACCAAATTCTCAAGCCACTTTCCAAATCTCCCTGTACCCGTGGAGGTTGGTTTCCAGTTTATGGTATTGTTCAGTTCCAGCAGTCTCTCCTTTACTTTCGTGGTCCGGATGAACCATGATGAAAGTGGATAATAGAGTACGGGCTTGTCAGTGCGCCAGCAATGGGGGTAATTATGGGTATATTTTGCTATCTGGAAAGCCTTTTTTTGTTGCTTCAGGCTGACAGCAATGCTGACATCTATAGTTTCGCTTCCTTCCGGTATGGATTCATCGTATTCATTTTTGACAAATCTTCCAGTGAAATTACCATAGGTTCCGAGGTTTACATATTCCTTTACAAAACTCTCGTCAAGGTCTTCCACCCGGTACATCCTCCCTTTTCGGTCAACCATGGGCTGGGTATTTCCCTCCTTGTCAACCACTACTAATGCAGGAATATCGTTCTGTTGGGCTATACGATAGTCATCTGCCCCAAAAGTGGGGGCAATATGGACAATTCCTGTTCCTTCTTCGGTTGTCACAAAATCTCCCATTAAAACCCTGAATGCAGGTTTGCGGGGTTTCACCCAGTCGATCAGCTGCTCATATGAGACCTGTTGAAATTCTTTTCCCCTGTGCTCGGCAAGTATTATATATGGTCTCTTTTTATCGCCTGGTTTGTAATCATCCCAGACAAGCTCAGCATTTTCAGCCGGGAAATAGGTATTAAAAAGCGCTTTTGCCAGAACAACTGTAATCGCATCCCCGGTATAGGGATTAAAGGTCTTAACCGATACATAATCCATTTTGGGTCCCATGGCCAGAGCTGTATTCGAAGGCAGGGTCCATGGTGTTGTTGTCCATGCCATAATGAAAACATCGGTATCGGTTTCCCGGAAAAGGAACTCTGAGCCCTCGTCCCTGATCAGCTTAAACAAGGCGACAATAGTCGTATCCTTTACATCCCGGTAGCATCCAGGCTGGTTGAGTTCGTGGCTCGAAAGTCCCGTGCCTGCAGCAGGGGAATAGGGCTGGATGGTATAGCCTTTATACAGCAGATCCAGGTTATACAGCTTCTTCAGCAGGTGCCACAGTGTTTCAATGTATTTATTTTCGTAGGTGATATAGGGATCGGTCATGTCGACCCAGTAGCCCATCTGTTCGGTAAGCTCTTCCCATTCCCGGGTATATTTCATGACCTCCTTGCGGCAGGTTTCATTGTACTGGGCAATGGTTATTTTTTTTCCAATGTCTTCTTTGGTGATCCCAAGCGTTTTCTCCACAGCAAGCTCAATTGGCAATCCATGGGTATCCCATCCGGCCTTGCGGTCAACCCGGAAACCTTTCTGTGTTTTATACCGGCAAAAAACATCTTTAACTGTCCTGGAAATCACATGGTGAATTCCGGGCATTCCGTTGGCAGAGGGGGGACCTTCAAAAAAAATAAAGGCTGGATCATTTTTCCGTATTTCAATGCTTTGTTCAAAGGTACTATTGTCCTTCCAGAATTGTACAATTTCTTTGTTTATTCCGGAAAGATCAAGTCCCTTATATTCAGGAAATTTCGCACTCATTTTACCCTCTTTCTCACCTCATTTTTCAGGAAGCGACAAAGATAAGAATTATTTCGGAAAACATGATGTTTACAGGCCTGTGGAAAGAACGCACCTGTCCTGAAGGATAAATTTGGATTTTGAATGAATCGTAAGGATTGAAATATTATAAATGTTAATTTCGCATTGTACCAATACCTTGAATTATGTTTTCAGGAATTGTTGAAGAAACTGCCACTGTAACCCGTGTTGAAAAGGACAGGGAAAACATACATTTCAGCCTTTCATGTTCATTCCTGGGTGAACTTGACATCGACCAGAGTGTTTCTCACGACGGGGTATGTCTGACGGTTGTCAAGGTCACAGACACAGAATATACGGTAACGGCGATACAGGAAACTCTTTTGAAGACTAACCTTGGGAGCTGGCAACCCGGAACAAAGGTTAATCTGGAGAGGAGTGTTAAAGCCGACGGGAGGCTTGACGGACATATGGTTCAGGGACATGTGGACCTCACTGCAAAATGTACAGAGGTCAGGGAATCAGATGGCAGCTGGTACTATACCTTTCAGTACGAGCCTAAAACAGAAGAGCACCTGACGGTCGAGAAGGGTTCGGTGTCAGTTAACGGTGTGAGCCTTACTGTTGTCAACTCACGGCAGAACACCTTTCAGGTAGCCATCATTCCATACACCTACGAGGTGACAAATTTTCATGAGTTCAAAACCGGCACCACTGTAAACCTGGAATTTGATATCATCGGAAAATACATCGCTAAAATTCTGAAACAACTCGGTAAAATTTAATTTTCGGATGTGAGCTGCCTGATATAGTTCAGTATTAGCATTTTCAGTCCCCTGATCTTATTATGAATCTTTTCCAGGTTAATCAGCTCATCCCCGGCAACAGAGATCCTTATCTCTTTTTCCACATTATCCAAATGCTGAAGAGCCATGAATAAAAAATGAATTTGTTGTCCGGCGCCTTCAGCGCAATTGCTGTGATTCAGGTTTAGCAGGAAATGATTCAGCTCCCTCCTTATCCGAAGGAAACTTGAAAAATCAGTGTTTTCTTCTGCCGAATCACCCAGTCCCGCTACCAGGGAAAAGGTAAGGTCATAATTGCTGTCTGAGTTCATATGATCTGATTTAACACAGGTCTGTTTGTTACTTAATCCAGAAAAAGCCGAAAAATCAGTCCCTTGTCTTTGTTTTTTTTAAATTTAACCTGCTTTTTAAATATTTGTTCATGATTCTTGTTACTGGAGGTACCGGATTGGTGGGAAGTCATCTCTTGCTTGAGCTCACCGGAAAATATGACCGGGTAAGGGCCATTCACAGGCCCATGTCTGATACTCAAGGTGTGCTAAGTATTTTTTCCATCTACCTGGATAACCCGGAAGAAAGATTCGGGAAAATTGAGTGGGTTCACGGTGATATTACTGATATCGATTCCCTGCTTAATATCATGGACGGGATTGATTATGTCTATCATGCGGCAGCCGAGGTTTCTTTCCAGTCAGGTTCAGTATCTGCCCTTCTGTACAATAATGCCGGGGGTACTGCCAACGTTGTAAATGCCTGCCTCGAAAAAAACATCCGCAAGCTGTGCTATGTAAGTTCAACTGCTGCACTCGGTTCTGCTCCCCCGGGCACAGATATAACGGAGGATTTGCAGCGGACAAATTCCAGGTCCCGGTCAATGTATTCAATAAGCAAGTTCCAGTCGGAAATGGAGGTCTGGAGAGGGATTGCTGAGGGACTAAATGCTGTGATCGTAAATCCTTCAATTATTATCGGACCGGGAGACTGGAATCGAAGTTCTTCATATTTGTTTACCGTTGTCTGGAACGGGATGAAGTTCTATACCCTGGGGGTAACCGGTTATGTTGATATCCGGGATGTTATACATTCCATGACCCATCTTATGGAAAGTGATCAGGCCGGGGAACGGTTTATTGTCTCCTCTGAAAACCTGTCTTACCAGGAGGTCCTTGAGATGATCGCGAAAGCACTTGTAAAAAAACCACCCGGCATCCTTGCAACTCCATTCCTGATCTCCATTGCCTGGCGTGCAGACTGGCTCAAAAGTAAGCTGACCGGAAAAGCCAGAAGTATCACAAGAGATGCTGCCGGATCAAGCAGAAGAGTAGCCTGTTTTTCTAATCGAAAAATCACTGAAGCGACCGGCATAGAATTCATTCCTGTAAGCCAGTCTATCAAGAAAACCGCTGATCTTTTCCTTGCAGCACATCAGAAATAATCCATTTGTCTGTATGGGTTTCCCAAAAAAGCGTAGAACTGTTGAACCTGATCACCTCCCTGTATAAAAATCTAATAAATCAGAGTTTATTTTTCTTTCGGATATAAATCCCGGGTAGCAGGGAGAGTATTGTTGCTGCTGCCAGCAATAACAGGATTGCCGGAATTTCTCCTGCCCCTTGAATGAAAAGGACCAATGCAATAATTACCAGGTTTACACCCAGCAAGACACCAGTGGACTGAAGATGGGATAAACCCGCATCTACCAGTCTGTAATGAATATGGTTCCGGTCGGGTGACAAAGGGGATCGACGTTGGAAAATCCTTATAATAATGATGCGCAAAAGATCAAATAGCGGTACGATCAAGACTGCAAGAACAAAGGCCAGGGGTATTTTAACCTGCAGGTTTAAAAAATTAATCTCTTCAATGTTCAGAATACGCACAGCCATCAGTGACATCAAAAATCCAAGAAGCAGGGAGCCGGTGTCTCCCATGTAAATCTTTTTCGTGGGACTGAAAACATTGTACCATGCAAAGCCGGCCAGGCTTCCGGAGAATATAACCGCCATCAGTGTCCATACCTGAAGTTCTGCCAGATAAAAAACGATTCCGAAAACAGCAGAGGCGAGCAGTCCGATCCCCGCTGCCAGTCCATCAATACCATCAATAAGGTTATAGCTGTTTATTACAGCTACAATACCCAGAACTGTTATCAGGATACTGAAGGCTTCATTACCGGGACCAAGTCCCATCAATCCTCCCGGATTCATTATTCTCAGTCGTCCGGGCATGCAAACGACCAGGGCAACCAGAAACTGTCCCAACAGCTTCCACCAGGGGGCGATTATAAGTATATCGTCTTTCAGGCCAATAAAAAACAGCAGTAATGCTCCGGCAATCAGGTAGGGTAATACAGGGAGTTCAGAAAAATCGGCCAGCAGGCTAAGCGGAATCAAAACTCCGGCAAAAATAGCCAGTCCCCCAAGAGTAGGCACCTTTCTCCCCCTGGAACCCTTGTCTCTCTGAACGCCATAAAGTCCCTTGCTAATGGCAACCTTAATAATACTTGGGATAGCAAGCAGGCTTATAGCCAGTGCGGATAAAAATCCTCCCAGAAGTATTCCGTTCTGCATTAGAAGTATAAAGTTCAAATTTGTACTCCGGATATGCAAATTTTATTTGCGGACGATAATCAGGAATAAAGGAATCGCTTGATTTTCTGTGTGGCTGTTTTCTGGAACGGTGAAGTCTGGTGAACGACCGAACTAACCTGGGAAAATTTATTAACCCTGGCGTTAACGTAAGATTTAACCTCTTTCAGGATCTCTTCAGTTTTTTCTTCCATAAAATTGCTGACTTCCTCTTTAAGATGTTGATAAGCCTGTTCCATTTCTTCCATATTGATATGTACCATGGCCACCAGCTTCCCTTTTTTCTCAATGACCAAAGATTCCACTACATGCCTGAAATTATTGATCACAAATTCAATTTCCTCGGGATAGATATTTTCTCCGCTTGATCCTACGATCATGTTTTTAATTCTGCCTTTTATAAACAGGTTATTATTCCTGTCGAAGGTTCCAAGGTCTCCCGTTCTGAACCATTTATCTTCGGTAAGAACTTCTGCTGTTAGTTCGGGTTCCTTATAATATCCCTGCATAACATTTGGTCCCCTGGCCCAGATCTCTCCTTCCCCGGTTTCGGGGTCTGGATCATTGATCCTCAGTTCAACTCCATCGGCCGCAAGACCGGTTGAGCCAAGCAGGGTTTTTCCGGGAACTGCCCCGGCCAGCATAGGTGCTGTTTCCGTAAGTCCATAACCTATGGCATACGGAAAATCTGCCTCAAGAAGGAACTGTTCTACTACGGAATTCAATTTAGCCCCGCCTATGCCAAAGAACGTTAGGTTCCCACCAAATGTTTTCATTAATTTTTTTCCTGCGGCTTTGTGAAATGTTCGACGCATAAAAGGTATGCCCATAAGTGCTCGCATTGTTTTGCTTCCCTCAAGGGCTGGTTTTACCCTCTGGAAATATATCTTTTCGATCACCATTGGCACCGTAAGCATAATCGTAGGCTTTATTTCCGCAAGCGCAGCCATAAGAATGGTCGGTGACGGGGGCTTTTTTATATAATATATACAGGCCCCGCTCATAATGGGTAACATGAATCCGACAGTGTTTTCAAGGGTGTGAGACATGGGAAGAACGGACACAAAACGGTCTTTTTCAGTGATGGGGTGAAGAAGAGCGCAGGCAAGAACATTTGAGCTAATGTTTTTGTGGGTGAGCATAACCCCCTTGGAAGAGCCTGTTGTGCCAGAGGTATATATAATTGCTGCAAGATCTTCCTCATTTACTTTATATTTATTGAGGTCTGTTGTCTTGTTAAAAGCGGAAAAATCTTCTATCGGAATTGTGTGTTCGAGTGTGGGAGCATTCACATCCTTCAGTTTTGGCATCAGTCCCTCTGATACGAAAATTGCTCTTGATTCCGAATGCACCAGTATGTTTTCAAGTTCCTTGGGAAGGAAATCGGGAAGCATTGGTACCACAATGGCCCCCATAAACGTGATGGCAAAATATGCTATTCCCCAGTTGGGCATATTCGTGCTCAGGATTGCCACCTTGTCGCCTGGTTCGATTCCCAGAGATTCCAGGTGTGCAATAACCAAATTAATTTTTTTCTGAACTTCCCGGTAGCTCATTGGATTTTCCCCAACAAAAGAAAGTGCATTTGAATCTCCAAATTGTTCTGCTGTCTTCCTGAACATGGAAGGGAATGTTAAAGAAACCTGATCTGTCATGGTTGTGTCTGATTTTGCCTTAAAAATACGAGGTTTTTATAAGCTGAATGATTTTTTCATACCTTCAAGGCTAAGATATGGCAATTTAATGCGATAATTCTTCATTGCAACCAAAAGAATCTTTATTATACTGCGCAATTACCTGATATTCATAAAATACAGCTAAAAGTCGATGCCCGGCTATAAGGACTATCATAAAATACTTGGGCTTAAACGGGATGCAAAACCTGAAGATATCAAGCAGGCTTACCGGGCTATGGCCAAGAAATTTCATCCGGACATTAACAAAGCCCCGGATTCACATGATCGATTTATCGAGATCACTGAAGCATATGAAATCCTGATGAATCGTGATCTGCATGCGTATTATCTCAGTCGTGACAGGACTGACAACCAGGAATTCGCACGTGCCCAATACGAGCGTGCACGTGAAGCGGCTCAGGAAGCAGCCCGTCGATACGCCAGGATGAAATTTGAAAAATTCAAGCAGGAGCAGGAAGCATTCAAAAAAAGCGGCTGGCATGATCTTATATTAACTCTTCGATATTTCATTCGTGTTCTTGTCTTTCCGCTTATTGGCATATTCATTGTGTTGCCCCTGATCAGTGAGGAGGTCTCAGAACACCCGACCGGGTATATTATATTCTGGATAATTGCACTGATGTTGATGTTTTTTGTGATCAACAACTGGAAAAACTATTTCAGGATTGATTCCTTCTACTATCATTTAAGTGATCTTGGCAAACTCCGCGATGGTTTTTTTCATCATTCAGGCCAGGAGTGTTATTACTGCCCGGGACAGAAAGCAATGGCTTTTTCCTATAAGGTTTCTCTCTTTCGGATAAAAAACATCCGTGTTCAAAACTTCGGCGCTATTGACGGGAAGAGGTCCGGCATCAACCGGGACTACAAAATCATCAGGATCCCAAGGAGCCGGAAAGCATTTATCGTTCACTCATTGGCTTCGCTTATTAAAATCTCTGTTCTTTTATTGTGTTTGATTTATGTGCCACAGATCCCGTTTTCAAGGCTCAGTTTACCTATTGGACTGGTTCTTGGCGGTTTGCTCTCAGGTTTTTTTCTTGCCATAAGCGGTACAAAACCAAAATCCTCTTACCTGCTAAGCTACGGAATGCTCATTAAAATTTTGGTGTGGACACTTCTTATCTGGTTCCTGGACAGTTATGCCTTTATTTTTCTCTTTTTCGACCCAATGCTGGAAGCCCTGTTAAGATTCTTGTCCAATGAGCGTCTTTTTATTCCGCTTGTAAAACAGTATCCGCAGCTTGACCACCTATTTCGCAATCAGTATCAGCTTTATATGGAACTGCCGGTACTTAGTGTTATGAATCCCCTGTTAAAATGGCTTCTCTGATGAATCCGTAAATTTATGCACATGAGTTCATTCCGTGACAAGAAAATTAAGGAACTGTTAACCATTGAATTATTCAGGGACAGGTATAAAGATTTCCCGAAGGGGGATTTAATTGCTTCCGAATCCCCGGATTTTATTCTCAGCATTGGACCCAAAAAAAAAATCGGGTTGGAGCTTACACGACTTCACCAGCAAATCACAGGAACAGATCCTTTTTCCCATGAAAATATCTCTGCCTGCCTCCTGCAAAAAGAAGAAAAACTAAGGTTATACCGAAAGAAAAAGCTACAGGAATATTGGCTTATACTATATGTACAGGACCCTGCCCTTAGGCCCAGGTATAATCTTCACAACAAAATGATCGTTTGGAAATTTAATTCTGGCTATAACAGGGTATTCCTTTTCAACAGCATCAGCGGGGAGGTTTTCATCCTTGACACTTCAGGATAAGCCTTGACAATTCGGGATAAACCTTGCCACCAGGGCAAAACTCTTCCATTCATGTCTCTTCAAACTGTAATGTGGTCCAGAAAAACTATGGTAGTAGTCCGGGATAACTCAGGGTGTCTACTGTTCCCGTGGAGGCCTGGCCTGGTTTACTCTTAGTTCCCTGCCCTTAATATCAGATCCGTTTAGTTCATCAATAGCTTTTTGAGCAGCTGCATCATCAGCCATTTCAATGAATCCAAATCCTTTGCTCTGATCAGTATATTTATCCCTGATAATTTTTACGGATGTAACTTCTCCGTATTCTGAAAAAACTTTCTCAAGGTCTTCTTCGGAAAGACCGTAATTGAGATTTCCTGCGTAAATGTTCATTTTAAAAAAATTAGTTCAAGGCGTAAATATATAGATTTAATCTATTAAATATCAAAACATTCGTGCTTTTTAACTGAATAATAAAAACATCACAATATATTTACAGTATAAAATTGTTATATATCAAAGATTCGTACATTTGTTCTTTAATTCAAAACCAGTCAATCACTTATGAACAATTACAAAGGGAGTTTGCAGGATAAGCCGGAGAGAAAAAAACCGGTTTTTTTAATTATACTTTTAATTGGTCTCGTTTGTGCGGTTGGTTATCTTGGTTATACATACTATGAATTAAAGCAGGAATCTGAAGCCGAAAAAGCTGAATTGACAAGGCAGAGAGAGAATCTTGAGACAGAATTAATGGATATATATGTCGAATACGACTCTCTCAAGTCTGAAAACGATACCATGAATGTAAAGCTGGCTGAGGAACAGGACAGGATTGAGCGTCTGCTCAAGGTCAGTGCAAATAATGTGTATAAAATCCGCATGTATGAAAAAGAGCTGCAGACTATTCGAAAAGTTTTGAGGACTTATGTTGTTCAGATCGACTCTCTCAATACAGCTAACCAGGAGCTCCGGGCACAAAATATTGAGGTTCGTCAGCAGCTTCGCAGGGCAGAGAGCGAACAACGTGAGTTAACTCTGGAAAAAGAGGAGCTGTCGACCAAGGTGGAGATAGCCTCTGTTTTGAATGCAAAAAATATTGTTATAACAGCACTCCGGAACGACAAAGGGAGAGAAACAGATCGATACGACAAGACAATAAGGCTGCGTGCCTGTTTTACACTCAGGGAAAACCCCATTTTGGAACCCGGTCCCAGGACAATTTACATGCGAATCGTCCGCCCCGATAATGTAATTCTTACTTCCGGTGTGAATTTCTTTGATTTTGAAGGGGAACAAATCGTTTACACTGAAAGCCGGGAAGTAAGTTATGAAAATACTGATGTGGATATGTGCATTTACTGGCAGAATGATGGACAGCTGGTTCCCGGCAACTTCACCCTTAACTTGTATTCCGAGGGACACATAATTGGATCGACAACTTTTGCACTTAAATAATCATTACTATAATTAATTACTATGAGAATTGGATTTATCATTGGTAGAATTGGCGGAGTTGACGGCGTTGCCCTCGAAACCGAAAAATGGATTGAGGTAATGCAGCGCATGGGTCATGAGATCTTTATTCTTTCCGGTCAGTATGAGGAAAGGCCCATGGACAGCCGCTTTGAAACCCTTGTTCCTGAAATGTCTTTTTTCTCTCCCGAAAGTTTCTGGAGCCAGAAGAAAGCGTTTTTCTACCCCGAAACTAAACCGGATGAACTTATTGACCACATTGATCTCTACAGTAAGGTTATCTATAAAAAGATCCTTGAATGGATTAAAGACAGGAATATAGAATTAATCATCTCGGAAAACGCATCCTGTCTGCCTTCTCACCTTGAAATGGGACTGGCAATTAAAAATGCGGTCAAAAAATCCGGAATCCCAACCATTACCCACGACCATGATTTTGCCTGGGAAAGAGGTGACCGATATCTTTCCCCCCATAAAGCCATAAACGAATATGTAGAGTCACACTTTCCGATGAGGCTTCACAATGTTCATGCTGTGATAAATACCCATGCACACAATACCATGAAGGATCGGTTTGAGAGAGATTCTGTAAATGTTCCCAATGTAATGGATTTTGACATCCCCTACGGTATCCCGAATAATCATAATAAAAACATTCCAAGAGTACTTGGGTATAAGGAAGATGATATCTTGCTTTTTCAGATTACCCGGGTTGTAGGAAGAAAAGGGATAGAAACGGCTATTGATCTTGTACATCAGCTTGGAGATGAAAAAATTAAACTTGTCATTACGGGCAACTATGCAGATGATGAGGGGGGTAAGTATTACAATGAACTGGTTAATCAGATCCATGAGCTAAAACTGGGAGACCGTGTCCGGTTTGCATATCATTGTTTTCATAACAAGGGAGTCGTCGAAAAAAGCGATGGTATCGGTTATGGTCTGACGGATGCATACGCCAGTGCCAGGGCCTGTACATATTTCAGCACCTATGAAGGTTTTGGTAACGCATTTGTTGAGGCGGTTCTTGGTAAGCGACCAATTTTTGTAAATAATTACGAGCCTGTCTACTGGCCAGATATTGGCAGCAAGGGATTCAAAGCTGTAATGCTTGAAAATAACGTTATTACCCCGGAAGCTCTTGAAGAAATGAAACTCGTTATTTACAACGACAAAGTGAACAGGGAGGTTGCTGAGCATAATTTTGAACTCGGGAAGAAACTTTTCTCCTATGTTACCCTGGAGGAAAAGCTCGGAGAGCTCATTGAACGCGCCGTTAAGGCAGCCTGATCAGATAAATAAATCCTTCATTATGTGGTCCGCGATAAACATTCCCTCACGGCTTAGTATTAATTTATCGTCAACAGAGGATATTTTACCGCTTTTAATATAGGGAGCTGATCTATGTATAATATGCTCATAATATTCTTTCCCCCACTCTTTCTCCAGGTACTTCAGATCAAGTCCCCAAACAGTCCTCAGTGAAGTCAAAATATAATCATGATAGCGGTCCTTCTCTTGCAGTGACTCTTCTTCATAAACAGGCAGTCCGTTTAAGGTGCCCTTAATATAACTGGCATTCTTTGAGATATTCCAGCGCCTGTTGCGGCCGTTGTAGGAGTGGGCCGAGGGACCAACACCCAGGTATTTCTCACCCCTCCAATATCCTGAATTGTGTTTCGATATACGGCCCGGCCTGGCAAAATTTGAAATCTCATAATGCTGGTATCCACCCTGGTCCATTTTTTCTGTAAGAATTGTATAATGATCAAAACTCCGGTTTTCGTCTGCCGGTTGTATTCTATTCCTTTTCAGGCGATAGTCCATAACGGTGCCCGGTTCGTAGGTTAAATGATAGGCTGCAAGATGAGCCGGTTTGTACTGAATAGTAATATCCAGATTTTTGGTCCAGTTTTCATTGCTCATTTCCGGGGCCCCATAGATCAGGTCCATGTTGAGATTGTCAAATCCGGCATTGTATGCATTTTCCAGGCATTCCCGGGATTGTTTGGAATCATGCCTTCGTTTCATCAATCTGAGATCCTCATCATGGAAAGACTGGATTCCAATGCTCAGCCTGTTGACTCCTGCCTCCCGCAGGAAAGAAAGATAGTCTGGTGTCAGGTCATCCGGATTAGCCTCCATTGTAATCTCTGCTTCTCCGCTAATGGTATAATTCTTTTTTATAGCACTAAATAATCTGGTGAATTGCCGGGCGCTGAGCACCGAAGGCGTACCTCCTCCCAGGTAGATTGTTTTTAACTCCTCTTCTTCGAGGTAATTTTTTTCTTGCCTGATTTCCATTTCAATGGCCTGGAGCATTGGTTCAAGCTGTCCGAGAGAAATACTGAAGTGGAAGTCGCAGTATGAACAGGCATCCCTGCAGAAGGGAATATGAATGTAAAGGCCGGCCATATTATTCCGATCCTGAAATAAATCCAATCACAGCATTTGAAACAGCTCTGGGTTCGGAAGGGAGTGAATAAATATTCTTTTCGTACTCGTGGTTATAGGGTGAAATATTTTTAGTGTCTCCTTCAACTACCAGGGTGCTGCTACCGCCCGGGTCGAATCCCATGGCGTCGGTAATATTGAATTTCTGCAGGATATCGGCCATGTCCTGGTGGGTTGCGCCGACCGATTCCCGAATCCTTCCGTTTATCGTCAACACAGAAAGGTTTCCACTTGAATCTGTTCCCACGGCAATTTTTGGTCCCCTCATATCTGTGTAGTCCAATCGTGCTGCCTGGGTTATAATTGAGTTACGGCTCTTCCATCCTTCTGTTTTCATGTTGATGCTAATTTTTCCGTTAGACAGTAACATGGGACCGGCCTCAACGGCATGTTCAACGTTTTCCATTCCATACAATATCAGATCCAGTTCCCGGTCAACCATCCCGAACTCCTCCTGAAAAACATCCTTCCGGAATGAAAGAGTAAGTCCGACAGGAATTACAGGAACCTTTTCGGCATCCCTGATAACTTCTTTTATCCTTGTGCCGGCAAGTCTGACAATTACTCTTCCCGTAGCTGAAATTTCCTTTTTATCGGACAAGAGATCGTAGTAGGAATACGGTATGTCGGGGGCGGAGTTATTGTACCCTTCAGCCTGAAATTCAATGTTGGATTTATTCGTCTGAATCCTGAATCCACCTGAGACATTCACTCTTTTTATCTCGATTTTTCCATCCGGATAAATCAACATGGCAGCTTTGTTGAAAAGCGGAGCTGAGAGCAATTTGTGTTCAGATATGATCATCCCAAGCGGGGAGCCAATATATGTTTCCGGCAATCCCAGTTTACCTACCAGTTCGGGATTCAGTATATATCCTCCGTTCCAGGCTATCTTTGCTGAATTTCCGGTTGATTCTTCAAATTTCTTGCAGAACGCTGTAACCCTCATGGGTGATTGCTTTGCAGAGACCGCAACGAATTTCCAGTTTTTCCCGGACCCAATGTTGTTTGCATTTGCAATGGCACCGCTCCATGGGTGTCCGTCCTTATATAAACCGCTAACATATTTATAGTTTACCTGGGATATTTTTTCTTCTTTACCTTCCAGTTCTTTTAGCACCTGGATTACCGGTGAGCCCCCGGTGAAAGCGTCATCCTGTAGTTTTTTCAGGACCTTCTCCTCTCCCATTGTATCACAAAGTTTAAAATACAATTCACTTTTTAAAGCTTCGCTCAGATCCTTAGCGGTTTGTGTTGGTGTTGGGTAAGACAGGGTGGCGCGCAGCCCTGCCGGCACAAATTGTATATAACCGCTTTGCACAGGTATGCCCAGCATATTTGCGGAAACCTGGCTCCTGACTTTTCCAATATGAAAACGGTCTATCGAAACAATGTCTGTCATTACTGTAGCATTTCGGCGGTTGGTGATTATATAACCCCCTTCTTCCTGTATTTTCCGTAGGATCTTCAGTGCCCTGGCTCCCAGTTGTGGAAAATGAATTCCAACGCTCAACTGCTCGGTGGAAACGATCCTGAGAATTCTATGTTTATATAATAATTTCAATTCTGAATTCTTCCCTTTTTCGATATACTCAATGATATCTGTTTTATTAAGCTGTCTTACAATTGAATGTTCCTGGGCAAAAATATAAACCGGTGCGATAATTATTCCGGCATTCTCGAGTTGCTCAGCGGTTAATTCCTCCTCTATTTTCAGCCTCAGGCGGGACCGGACAGACTGCAGTGCAAAAAATTCAAGTTCATATTTCAGAAAGTCACCAGGAAAATATGCAATTGGCAGGTTTTTATGCATTTTTTCGATCAGCTTGTAGCGGTCGTCAATGGCAAGTATCGGGCTTGTTGTTAACTGTGACAGGGCGAGCTTCCAATCTGTGAAAAAATGCGGGCTTTCTTCTAAGTGCAGGCGTATCCGTGGCTTAATTATTTTATTGTACAAAAGGTTTATAACCCCTGTTAATTCCTGTATTGTGCAATCCTGGTAGGGATAATAATTATTGTTGCGGTGCCGGTATGACATAGAGTGGTCATGACGTATTTCAATTTCGCCTTCTCTGTAAGAAAAAATATTGTCGACAGCATTATAAAAGGCGGTGGTTTTTTCTTCCGACAGATTCTTATGGGAAGGATCCCTTGTTATTATCGCCCTTGCAAAACTGAGGGCAATTCCTTTAAACATTTGTTGCTCGATCCTGAAAAAACTTGGATCAATGAGTGATTTAAGCAGCAGCATGAATTTCAGTTTTCCATATCCCGGTAAATAGTTCCGGTGTTCAGTGTTAACTAATGCCTCGAGGTCGCTGTTTCGGAATCCAACCCGCTCCCTGAAGTCAATCAGTGCCTTTCTGGTAATTTCCATTGAGTCACGGTTCGACAAAAGCTGATTGTAAACGCGTTTGTAGATTTCTGTCAGGTTTTCCTCAAGGGATATCAGGCTGTAACGTTTCATAACAGCTCTGCGGTTATGAAGAACTTCATCAACGTATTTATTCGGGAAAAAAATCCGGTCTATTATTTCATGTGTGTGTTTTGGTTTTATGTTTTTTCCATCAAATCCAATCACTCTCAGGCGGTCTTTTTCCTCCAGGTGTTCTCCGATTACCTCCCTGTACACATCCGTGGGTTCATATCTGCGGCAAAAAATCGGGGTTCCGCATGCCGTTGCCTCAATGATGGGCAGTCCCCTTCCCTCTGTTTTACTTGGCAGAAGTATAAGGGATGCGATATTATACAATTCCGGAATACCTGCTGGATGTTTAAAACGCTTCTTAAATGATTCCCTGTCAAGTTCGCTGAAAAGGCAGGCCATATATATCCTCTCCCTGTATTCTTCACGCAGCTGATCCATAAATCTGTCAAAGCTTTCGATTAATTTTTCAAAATAGGCATACTGTCCTGCAGCTATTGGCCCGGTAATGAGTAATGTGAGTTTTAGATTGGGGTTTTTTTCCAGGTGGTCAATAAAAACAGGATCCAGAAAAATTCCTTTTATTAGAAGAAAGCTTACCTCAATCCTTTTCCTGGAAATTATTCTTGTCGGTTGCAGAAATACTATATTCTCAGACGAAAACTTATCAATCGCCTTTGTTTTGGAGCCTATAAGTATAGGTTTGGGGTTTTTCTGGTCAACCAGCTTGTTGCTTATGACATCTTTGACTGAATATCCAACCAGTGTCTTTTTATACCTGCTCAATATTTTTTCAATTTGCAGATAGGCGTTTATTTTATCTCTTTTTGAAATGTTCTGGTAAATATTCGTATCAACAGCCGTGCCTATTTCAAAAATATTTGCCGGGTTATGACCATTTTGTTTAATCAGGTGTTCAGTCTGTCCTTTATTGATATTTACGTTTATCCATGATCTTGATTCCCAGGGATAAAGAATTTCTATAATGGAGAAAAACTCACCTATGTCAGAATTGGTAAAGAAAAAATCTCTCGGTCCCTTCCCGACCCTGTTCAGTTTCAGATCAACGGGCCTGCTGCCTCCTTCCCAGTAAAAATCATGATTGTTATTCACAACCGGGATGCCCAGGTATTCCGATATCAGAACAAGGGAAAGGCAGTAGGCTACATTTCCCGGATTGGAACAAATATTAATTATGTACAAAAGGGAAATCTCGTTGTCTTCGATGTACTGACCAAGTTTCTTACAGATTTTTTTAACCTGCTTCCATAATTTAATGATTAGTGCATTATACTCCTGGCTCCCTCGCTCAAGTTTAGTAAAATAGAAATCTTTGTATAGCTCCCAATCATCGAATCCCCTCAATTCCTTCATTTCAAATCTCTTCGCTCCATTCCCCAGCAGTTCTTCCGCCTCAGGAAAAAACTGTCCTGCTATATAATGGATATTTATATCTGGAAATTTTCTCTGGAATATCTTTGAATATTTTTCCACTTCAATGGTAACCCCGTCAATTGAGTAGTGAAATGTCGCAAAAGCCATGGAACGGTTGTTCAGATATCCCTTAAAATCTTCTAAATTGCCATGAAATTCAGCCGTTGGAATTGGATTATTCTCCTTAAACCTGTCAATATACAATCCAAGGTCAAACCAGGTAAGTATTTTTTCCCGGTTGATCTCCTCCATCATTTGGGAAGCAGACATTCTTTTCATCATCGGCAGGTCATGTGGGCAGAAATTTATTGAATCTAAAAAATCTATTCTTAGTTTTCTGCCCTGATTAGATTAACAATAGGTAATTTAAGAAAATTTTATTTGTCCTGAAATATGAGAACTGTAATGAATAGAGCATTTTCATACTGGAAAACCATTATATGGTCAGCTATTATGCTTATCATCTTCCTTTTGCCCGCAAATAATCTATCAAAAGCCCCTTCTGTTTCAGGACTCTCGGAATTTATACACATGTTTATGTTTGCTGTACTGACATGGTCCATTATCCGGGAACGACAAGTCAGAGCTTCCGTTAAAAGACCAGGAAGTCAGATCTATATATCAGCGGTAATTTTCAGCCTTTTATTCGGGGTGGTGGTTGAGTTACTGCAAAAACTTAGCGGATTTGGACGCACTGCAGAATTAATGGATGTCATGTTTGACCTGGCCGGAAGTCTTTTTGCTGTGGTTTTTATACTACTTTACTTCCGTAAAGTTCGGCACAGATTTTTTAAATCATAATCTTTGTTTTGCCGTTTTTTATCTCTTCTGCGAAATCTGAAATTTTTTCTTTCTGGAATAAGTTATACAGGTTTTCTCTGATTTCACCATATTTTTTGTGTGCAGAACATGGTTCTTTATCGTTGCAATCCTCCAGCCTTATCATACATTTCTTGAAAAGATCTTGTCCGTCAATAATATCAACGATCTCAATAAGTGCAATGTCGTCTGCCTTTTTCCCCAGTCCAAATCCACCATGAGGACCTTTTGTTGAAGATAATAATTTGTGTTTTGCAAGTGTCTGGAGTATTTTTCCAAGAAAAGGAGTTGGTATACTCAGCTCTTTCGATATCTGCTTTATTCCGATCTTTTTATCTTCTCCTGCATGCAGTGCAAGATAAATTACGGCGCGTATAGCATACTTGGAGGTGTTGGAAAGCATTTTCAGGTATTTGTTGATTTATTTTCAAATTTATACAAAATATTGATTTAATACCTACAAGTATTAAACTACCTTTCTCTTTTAATTGTGATTAAATCCACAAACTATTGATTTTCTTGTTAAATCACTGTTAATATTCTCTTGTATTTTTTTATAAGATTCCTTGTATAATGTATTTTTACATCTCTTTGCACATTTATCGGAATTTTCAAAATTTAATTACAAGTATTTTCGAAAAACAGGTAAACACGTATTTAACAAAGCTTTTAATAATCGATTATTAAAAGCTTACTGCAAATATTTAATTAACAACTGTTAATTTTGCTATAATACTTTAAATGAAAATTACTTAGAACGCTAATAAAATGTTCATATCCTGTAAATTAAAATTTAATATTGTAACGATACATGTATTGAGACAGATAATAACAATATTAACAGCCTATTACTATTACTATAATATTTATAAATAAATTATATAATAATATATGAATGTTAACTGGGAAGAAATTAATAAGAAGGGATTTGTTGATCTTGAGATTGATCCTGAAATAGATATATTGTCTGAAATCAACAGATTGAGAAAGGAGAAAAACGCGGTTATACTGGCACACTATTATCAGGAGGCTGAAGTACAGGATATTGCTGATTTTGTTGGAGACAGCCTTGCACTATCTCAACAGGCGGAAAAAACAGATGCAGACATTATAATATTTGCTGGAGTACATTTTATGGCAGAAACAGCAAAGATCCTTTCCCCTGAGAAGAAAGTAATTTTACCTGATTTAAATGCCGGATGTTCGCTGGCTGATTCCTGTCCCCCGAAGGAATTTAAAAAATTCATTGAAAAATATCCGGATCACACTGTGATTTCGTATGTAAATACGAGTGCGGAAATAAAGTCAATGACAGATATTGTTTGCACTTCTTCAAATGCAATGCAAATTGTGCAGAGCCTTCCAAAGGATGAAAAGATCATTTTTGCCCCTGATCGTAACCTGGGAAATTACATAAAGAGTATAACGGGAAAAGACATGGTGATCTGGCAGGGAGCATGCCATGTGCACGAGGAGTTTTCACTCGAAAGGATACTTGAAATTAAAAAGAATGAACCTGAAGCGAAGATCATTGCTCACCCGGAATGTGAAAAACCAATACTTATTGTATCTGAACATATTGGGTCTACTCAATCACTACTGAATTTCACAAGGACAGATAATGCAGAAAAATATATCGTTGCTACCGAATCCGGTATTATTCACCAGATGCAAAAGTCGAGTCCCTCGAAAACCTTCATTCCGGCACCTCCAAAAGATTCAACATGCGCCTGCAACGATTGTAATTTTATGAAACTGATAACAATAAAGAAGATTTATAATTGTTTGAAATATGAATTACCCGAAGTGAACGTTGATAAAGGAATCCGGGAAAAAGCAGTACATTCAATAAAAAGAATGCTGGCTATTTCTGAGGAGTTGGGTATTTAAAATGCAATGAAAACATCAATGGCTTATACAGCACTGAAAAGTTTTTTTATACCGGTCATATTATTCTGCCTTTCCATTACATTGTCTGCTCAGGGAGATATTCCAAGGAACGGAAATGTTCAATTCTTTTACCCAAGCGGACAGCTGTCAAGTGAAGGAACAATGGTTGATGGACAACCGGATGGGTACTGGATCACCTATTATGCCACCGGGATCATGAAGTCTGAGGGTAAAAGGATAAATTTCCTACTCGACAGTATCTGGACTTTCTACGATAATAAAGGAGATACCCTGCAGAAAATAAGCTATATGTTTGGAAAAAAGAACGGATACCATGTTGTATATGGTTATGAGGGACTTAAACAGGGAAGAGATTTTGGGGTGGTTGTTTCAAGGGGGCTGTATGTAAATGACAAAAGGGAAGGAATATCCTACTATTACTTCGAAGATGGCAAATTGAGAAGCGAAGTAAGTTATGTGAACGGAAAAAGACAGGGTCTCAGCAAGGAGTACAATAATGAGGGAACAATACAGTCTTTGAAATATTATCATAATGGCTATCTCACTGATAAGGAGGAAATTAACAGAATTGATAAGAACGGAATCAAACAGGGGATTTGGAAAGATTTTTATCCGGATGGTAAGCTCAAAACAGAAAGGTCGTACAGGGATGATATGCTTGACGGACTTTATAAGGAATTCAACACCAAGGGCAACCTTGTTCTGGTACTGAAGTATGAAGGGGGACAGGTAGTGGCTGAAAATATATCGGAAGAGGAAAGCATTGATATCAGAGACGAATACGATGAACGGAACCGCCTGGTAAGAAGCGGTCCCTACCGACAAAATATTCCGATCGGGATTCACAGAGTGTACGATCCTGAAGGAAATATTATAGAATCAACAACTTACGATAATAATGGAAATAAGATCGCCGAAGGAATAGTTAATGAAGAAGGGAAAAAGCAGGGTAGCTGGACAGACCTTTATCCGGAAGGAGAAAAGAAAAGCGAGGGACAATATATTGACAATTACAGGGTAGGAAGGTGGAAATTCTACCGAAAAAACAGACAGATTGAACAAACAGGAGAATACAGGCAGGGAAGACCGAACGGATTGTGGTTATGGTATTATGAGGGCGGAGAGCCACTGCGAGAAGAGTCGTTCTACAATGGCAGGGAGGACGGCACCCTGGTAGAATACTCCAGGACGGGAAAAATAATTACCCAGGGCGATTTTATTGACGGTGAAAAAGAGGGTAAGTGGTACTACCGGGTAGGAGACCACATTGAAGTAGGAGGCTATATTATCGGACTCAGAGACGGACGGTGGAAACATTTTTACAGCGATAGCACTCTTAAGTTCGAGGGCTATTATATCCAGGGCAATCCGGATGGAAAACACAAGCTTTTTTACCAGAGTGGAAACCTGAAGGAAGAGCGTTATTATGTAGTTGGATTCAGGGAGAGAAGCTGGAAGAAATACGATGAGGTAGGAAACCTCAGCATGACAATTTCCTATAAGAATGATGTTGAAGCCAGGGTAAACGGAGTAAAAGTTGTCCTGCCGGAGGGATCCAGGAAACTTATCGAATAGAAAGACTGCATTTGATGGAAGAGAACTATGAGGTACATAATGAGGGACTGACGGACCAGGACCGTGAATTCGAAAAGAGGTTGAGGCCAATCAGTTTTAATGACTTCAAGGGACAAAAGAAAACCATAGAAAACCTCAAAGTTTTTGTAGAGGCTGCCAGACAGCGGAACGAGGCCCTCGATCATGTACTGCTCCATGGTCCTCCCGGACTCGGAAAAACTACCCTTGCCTATATCATAGCCGCCGAGATGGACGTGAACCTGAAAGTAACCTCCGGTCCCGTGCTCGATAAACCGGGTGACCTTGCCGGGATACTGACCGGACTTGAAGAATCCGATGTTTTGTTTATTGATGAAATACACCGGCTTTCACCCATTGTTGAGGAGTATCTGTATTCTGCTATGGAGGATTATCGTATAGATCTGATGATAGATAAGGGACCCAGTGCCAGATCAATACAGCTCACACTTAATCCGTTTACACTTATCGGTGCCACCACCCGCTCCGGATTGCTCACTTCTCCACTGAGAGCACGATTCGGAATTAAATTTCTGCTTGAATATTATGATGCAGAGATACTGAAAAAAATTATTATCCGGTCTGCTGACATTCTTGATGTGGAAATAAACGATAAAGCAGCAACAGAGCTGTCTTCAAGAAGCAGGGGAACACCGAGGATTGCGAATTCACTGTTGAGAAGGGTGAGAGATTTTGCACAGGTTAAGGGTAGCGGGAAAATAGATCTGGATATTACACAATATTCTCTGGAGGCCATGAACATAGACAAACACGGCCTTGATGAAATGGATAACAAGATACTGTCAACCATCATCGAAAAATTCAATGGAGGCCCTGTAGGAATTTCTACAATTGCAACCGCTGTCGGAGAAGAAGGGGGCACCATCGAGGAAGTGTACGAACCCTTCCTGATAAAGGAAGGATATATAAAAAGGACACCAAGAGGCCGACAGGTCACAAAAAAGGCATTCAATCACCTGGGAAAACCCCTTTTTGGGGATATGGAAATACAATTTTAAGTTTGGATTCTATTCGTAAAGATTGCCTATTCTGATGAGGCCGGGTTCATCAAGGATTTTGATTTTTCTTCCATTTAGTTCGATAAGCTGATCCTGCTTGAATTCTGAAAGAAGACGAATTACCGACTCGGTAGCAGTACCAACAATGTTGGCAAGCTCTTCCCTTGTTAAAGAGATTTGTAAAACCTTATTGTCGTCAAGACCGAAGTCCTTTTTAAGGTGTATAAGTATCTCGGCCAGACGTTCTCTGACGGTTTTCTGTGCTATATCCGTGATGTAGGCATTTGCTTCTCCAAGTTCCTTGCAGGTAATCTGCATTAAATCCATGGAAAAATTACCGTTGTTCTTGACAAGATGAACCAGGGTTTCGGAGGGTATATAGCAGGTATATGCATCGTCTAACACTTCAGCAGTTGTGCATGCTAGCTCACTACTTAAAACAGAACGAAATCCAATGATGTCGCCGGCCTGAGCAAAACGGATAATCTGCTCCTTTCCGTCTATCCCCGTTTTAAACACCTTGACAATACCCTTTTGAATGCAATAACAGCCATTTATCCTGCTGCTTTCCCGGTAAATAACAGATCCTCTTTTGAATTGTTCGACCGTTTTCTCGAAGGTGACAAGATCAAGCTCTTCTTTGCTCAGGTGCTTGAATATGGAGTCTGACCTGGCCAGGCAACCATCATCACAAGATAATGTTTGGAGGTTTTTCATACACCACTAATAATCTGGCACAGCAATATACAATTTATCCCTAACTTTGTGAATTAAATAAAGTGATTATGAAGAAGGAAAAGATCAATGTAAAATGGACAGACGGCATGTCGTTTGAGGCCAATATTGACGGGTATAAAGTGCAGATTGATTCTGATCCGGAGTTCGGCGGACAGGGCAAGGGCCCTAAACCCAAACCCCTGATGATGGTTGCCCTGGCCGGATGTACTGGGATGGACCTGATATCTCTGATGAATAAAATGAGGGTGGAATATGAAAGCCTGAATATAGTTGTAGAAGGAGACCTTACAGAGGATCACCCAAAGCATTTCAAAAAAATGAAGGTGATCTATGAAATAAGTGGCAGCAATGTTGACCTGAAAAAAGTCGAAAAAATAGTAAGCATGAGCAAAGAAAAATACTGAGGTGTGAGCTATTCGTATAAACAAGCAATGGAGATTGAATACGAGATTAAAATTATAGATTAGGATTGGAAAGACAGGTAGTTCCCGGAATACGTTTTACCAGGCAGAGATGAACTGATCCAGAAACCGCTTATCGTTCTCGAAATAGAGACGCAGATCGTTGACCTGGTATTTTAGCATGGCAATACGCTCTATTCCCATCCCAAAAGCATAACCGGTATATTTTTCGGAATCGATGTTGCAGTTGTCAAGAACATTGGGATCAACCATACCACATCCCATTATCTCCACCCAACCGGAATACTTACACACATTACAACCACTACCTCCACAAATACTGCATGAGATATCCATTTCTGCTGAGGGTTCAGTGAAGGGGAAGAAGGAGGGCCGCAAACGGATCTGTGTCTCCTGTCCGAACATCTCACGGGCAAAATACAGCAACACCTGACGCATATCAGCAAAGGAAACTCCTTCATCAATATACAATCCTTCGACCTGGTGGAAAATGCAATGAGCCCTTGCAGAAATAGCTTCATTTCTAAAAACCCGACCCGGAGAAATAGTACGGATAGGTGGTTGCTGTTTTTCCATTACCCGTACCTGTACAGATGAAGTGTGAGTGCGCAGTAGAATATCAGGATTTCTTCGAATAAAAAATGTGTCCTGCATGTCCCTTGCCGGGTGGTCTTGTGGAAAGTTAAGAGCAGAAAACACATGCCAGTCGTCTTCGATTTCTGGTCCCTCAGAAATTACAAAACCCAGCCGGGTGAAAATATCAATTATCTCACGCCTGATAATTGAAACCGGATGCCTGGTTCCCAGGGGAAGCTGAATACCCGGTCGTGTCAGGTCGGGCTTGTCTTTTTCTTTACCTGTACTTTCTCCGGAAGCACGAATCTCTTCCAGTTTTTGTGTAGCAAGTTGTTTTAACTCATTAAGCTTTTTACCATACTGTTTTTTCTGTTCAGATGGAAGTGCCTTAAAAGAATCGAAAAGCTCTGAGATAATTCCTTTTTTACTGAGGTACCGGAGCCTGAACGACTCAGCGTCTTTTTGGGTGGAGGACAGACCTGATAGTATTTCCTCTTTTATTTTTTTGATCTTTTCAAGCATTGAGCAAAAGTAAAGAAATTACTTCAAAATAAGGACCCTGATAATTTTAACATCCTGCAGCGGACGGTTCCTGTTATCAGTTGGAACAGTGGCTATTTTGTCAAGTACATCAAATCCCTCAACAAGCTCTCCGAAGACCGTATAGGAATAATCCAGGTGAGGGGCACCTCCGAGGTTTTTATAGATCATCCTTTGCTGCGGCGTAAATGTGATGTGATTTCCGGCTGACTCCATGGCATCCATTTCTGCATCTGTAATCGTTTTACCCTGAACAATATAAAACTGGGATCCGCTTGATTCCTTTGCAGGATTAATATCATCACCATTTCTTGCTGCGGCAAGCACACCCTTACGGTGGTAGAGATCCGGATGAAACTCAGCCGGTACCCGGTATCCTGGTCCCCCATGCCCAAGGGCGGTCCCCTGAGCAGCATTCCTTGAACCAGGATCACCGGTCTGTATCATAAATCCGGGTATTACACGGTGAAAAAGCATACCGTCGAAAAATCCCTCATTCACCAGTTTGACAAAATTTTCCGCATGCATGGAAGCTTCCTCATAAAGCACACATTTCATATTTCCCTTACTGGTTTCGATGAGTACCGTAAAGGATGTTGTCTGGGAAAAAAGAGAAACCGGAAGCAAGAGGAGCAGAACAAAAACCGCAATTATTTGTAATCTGTATATCATCTTCTGTAACTTGAAGGCATAAAACTAAATTATTTCCCTCGAAATAGAAAACCACCCGAAAATTATTCATATTCATATGCAAGGAACCGCCTGCATTCTCATAGATATTGTTAATTAATTTACTGGTTCCAGTCTCGCCCGTATAAGGCCTCTTTATATCTTTGAACAGAATCAGGAGAGACCTGTGAATCCCATTAAACAACTATTCGGACAGACCGCAGTATACGGTTTTGGCACTGTCGTGCCACGGCTGCTGAATTACCTGCTGCTTACACCCTTTTTTACCAGGGTGTTTGATCTTGGCGAATACGGTGTGGTGACGGAATTATATGCCTACGTCGTATTTCTTATCATTATTCTTACCTACGGAATGGAAACGGGTTTTTTCAGGTATGCCCAACTACACAAGGACGGAAACGAGGTATTCAGCACCAGCGTGTTATCATTGTTTGCCACCTCAGCTGGGTTTATCATTCTGACCACTATATTTTCAGATAATATCGCCGGAATAGTGGGATATGGAGACCAGCCTGAGTTTATTTTGTGGATTGGAATTATCGTTGGTATAGATGCGTTTACCGCCATCCCGTTTGCAAGATTGAGATGGGAAAACAAAGCGGCAAAATTTGCCGCCATAAGGATAGCCAGCGTTGTTGTGAATATTACCCTGAATTTTGCCTTTCTGTATTTAATTCCTGAAAAAGCCGCAAAGGGCCCCCTCCCGGAATGGCTCGACGCTGTCTACGACCCAGGTATTGGTGTGGGCTATGTCTTTATTTCCAACATTGCATCAAGCGCAGTCACACTTTTGATGCTCTCGGGCACTATTTTTAAATTGAAGCTGAAATTTAACGGAGAACTTTGGCGCAAAATGCTGGTTTATTCCCTTCCCTTGCTTATCGCGGGAATGGCAGGCACAATAAACGAAGCTCTTGACAGGGTTCTGTTAAGGCACCTGCTCCCGGATACTGACACAGCCCTTGCACAACTTGGAATTTACGGGGCCAACTATAAAATAGCAGTACTCATGACATTGTTTATACAGATGTTCAGATATGCAAGCGAACCATTTTATTTTGGACAGGCGGAAAGAGAAAACGCCAGATTTTTATTTGCCGAAGTAATGAAGTATTTTATTATTGTAGCGCTGGGAATATTTCTTTTAGTGACTCTGTATCTGGATATGTTTAAACACTTTATCGGCTCCGCTTTTCACGAAGGCCTTCATATTGTTCCCGTAGTACTGCTCGCAAACATACTGCTGGGAATATTCTTTAATCTTTCAATCTGGTATAAGCTTAACAATCTGACGAGATATGGTGCAATGATTACCATAATGGGTGCTGTCATAACCTTTTCTGTAAACTGGTTTTTAATACCGGTTTATGGATATATCGCCTCTGCCTGGGCACATGTTGCCTGTTATGGCACAATGGTTTGTGTTTCATGGATGCTGGGCAGGAAATATTTCAGGATTCAGTATCCATATAAAAGCATAGGCATTTACGTTCTTATTGCTCTCGGTGTTTATGTTGGGGCTGCATATACTGCTAATATGGAATCAGTCACTAGACTGCTTATTAATACAGGATTGTTGGTAGTATTTAGTATTATTGTCGTTCTAAAAGAGTACAGGAATATCAAGAATCTAAGCGGATAAATTAACGATGAAAGTAAGAATTGTAAACAAATCACATCACTCTCTGCCTGAATACAGTACAGCCTTTTCTGCGGGGATGGACCTAAGGGCTAATCTTAATGAAGCTTTAATACTTGAACCCGGGAAGAGAATTATTGTGCCAACAGGACTGTTCATTGAGCTACCTCCAAGATTTGAGGCACAAATTCGCCCCAGAAGCGGCTTGGCTATTAAGAAAGGCATATCCGTACTGAATACCCCCGGAACAATCGATTCTGATTACAGGGGAGAAGTTGGAATAATTCTTATAAATCTATCTGATGAGACCTTTACTATTAATGACGGGGAAAGGATATGCCAGATGGTTATTGCCAGACATGAAAAAATTGAATGGGAGGAAACAAAGGATCTGGAATCAACAGATCGAGGAAGTGGAGGATTTGGTCACACAGGGCAATAAAAGCATGACAGAACGTAAATAGAGGGCACTAGAACATATAGAGATGGGAAAATTGAGGAGAATAGAAACAATAGCAGTTTTACTGGTTGCAGGTTTTCTTATTGGAGGATGTTCGGGAAGCAAAAATCTCACCAAGGAGCATACTACAATTACACTAAACGAAAGCCAGCGGAGGGAATATAACTATGCCCTTACAGAGGCAACTAAGCAGAAACTATTTGGAAACTTTGGCCAGGCAGCTTCATTGTATAAAAAATGTATAGAAGTAAACCCGAACAGCGATGTTGCTCACTTCCAGCTTGCCGGAATTTATATGATAAACAGGGATTTGAGCAATGCAAAAGTGATGAACATTAAAGCGACACAACTGGCTCCGGAAAATTACTGGTATAAAATTCAGCTGGCTCAATTGTACCTGATGACAAATTTACCAGACGAAGCCGCCATTGTATATGAGGATATTATCGCACGCTGGCCCGATAAAATTGAAATTAAATATGAACTGAGCAGACTTTATTCTGAGACAGGGAAAACCAGCAAGGCCATTAAAATGCTTGATGAGATCGAAAAAGAATTCGGCATCTCAGAGCCCGTTTCAATGCTTAAAGAACAAATTTATGTACGAGAGGGGAAAAATGAACTTGCAATAGCTGAATTAAATAAGCTTATAGGTGCTGTCCCACAGGAAATAAGATATCTGGGAATACTGGCTGAATTATATACTTCCCTTGACAGAAAAGATGAGGCAAGAGAGACCTACAAAAAAATATTTGAAATACAGCCCGAAAATGGTATCGCACAACTTTCCATGGCTGAGTTTTACAGATTTGAAAATAACATTGAAAAGCAATTTGAATACCTGTACATGGCATTTTGGAACATCTCCCTTCCTGTTGATAGGAAAATGGGGGTTATTATTGAGTTTCTCACGAATGAAGAAATATTCAGAAAAAGTGAAACCCATGTAGATTCTCTAATAGATATTCTCACTGAAATATTTCCGGATGATTTCCGTGTAAAAACCGCCAGGGCAGATTATCTGTCAAAACTTGAAAGATATGATGAGGCACTTGAAGTTTATAACGAGGTTTTAAAGGATCAAAAGGGGAACTATTTTATATGGGAACAGGCTATATTTATTGAGAATATTCAAGGCAATACCGATAATGTATATGATAAATGTTCAGAAGCATTGACCTATTTTCCAGACCGGCCTTTTTTATACATGTTCCAGGGGAACTCTTCAATGGTAATGGGAAATAACAGGGAGGCAGTTAAGTCACTTGAAAAGGGACTGGAATATGTAGAAAACAACATACCCCTTACGGTTCAGTTCTATTCATTCCTTGCGGAAGCCTGGAGAAATCTTGATGATTTTGATAAGTCAGATGAATATTTTGACAAGGCCCTGCAAATGGAGCCGGACAATATTTTGATTTTGAACAATTACGGCTATTACCTGGCTCTTCGGGGGGAGCAGTTGGAAAAGGCTGAGAAGATGAGCAAAAAAACCATTAAAGCAGAACCCGAGAACTCCACATATCTTGATACATATGCCTGGATTTTGTACAAAGCAGGTAAATTGAATGAGGCGCGTGAGTACATGAATATGGCTATTGAAAATGGGGGATCTGAGGATCCTGACATTCTTGAGCATTATGGAGATATTTTAGATGAGTTTGGCAATATGGAGGAAGCCAGGAAATATTGGAAAGAAGCAATCGATAAAGGCGGTAACTCAGAACAACTGCAAAAGAAACTAAATGCAACGGAATATCCATAGAGCAGCATTAAATTTCCTTTTACCGGGATTGATATCTCTTCTGATTATTAGTTGTCGTTCTCAAAAACCTGTATCTGAAGACAGGAAACCCGTCGTTGAAGACAATAATCTGACTCTTATATCTATTCTGGAAAACAAAAATCATGATTTTCACACACTTAAGGCCAGGAGGATAGAGCTTGAGTTTTATATGAACGGTGGCAGAGAGAAAATTAAAGGAAACATAGCCATATACAGAGATAGTATGATCGCTGTATCAGTTATACCGGCCCTGGGATATGAAGTCCTGAGAATACTTTGTACCAGGGATAGCGTGATTGTAATTAGCAGGCCTGATAAAAGCTATTCTGCGACCTCCTTTAATTACTATCAGAAGAAGTATCAGATACCGGTTGATTTTAATGATATGCTGGCAATACTATCAAACGAAGTGTTTTATTATAAAGAAAATTCAGATGACCGTGTTTTTGAGAAACAATTGAAGTCAGAGAACAATAAAAATCTGTATATCATTGATGCTTTCAGGGATGGAAAAAGAATAACCAACCAGGGAATTGAGTTGGATGGCGATAAGGTAAAACTTGATAAGGTATTTGTCACTGACTATGAGACTCATATGAAAATGAATATTAGATATGAAGAGTTTGTCATGGATGAGGAAATATTATTTCCAAAGAAGATTGGCATAGATCTGATCGAAAACCATAATACAATAATGCTGGATATACATTACGGGTTGGTTGTATTCAATGATTCAATAAATGTTGAGTTTGTAGTTCCGCCGAATTATACCAGGAAGGATATTTAGATTTTGTGATGCTTAAAATATTGAAATACAGAACTTTACTTGTTTTTTGCATGGGTATGGCCCTGTGTTTAAATTCAACAGAAGCTGTTGCTCAAAAGAAGAAGGAGTTGGAAGAACAAAAAACAAGAACACAGGAAGAAATAGAATATACAAACCAGCTTTTAATTGAGACCCAGAAAAACAGAAAAACTACTCTGCAGCGAGTCAGAATCATTAATAAACGGATACAGCTTAGAAACCAGATAATTACAAACATCGAAACGGAGGTCGGTATTATTGAAGAAGAAATCGAGCAGAAGAATTTGCTTATTTCCGGTATGGAGAAGGATCTTGAAACAATAAAAGAGCAATATGCTGAAATGATAATTCACGCTTACTGGAATCGCAGCAAGAGAGACTGGATGTTGTTTGTTATGAGTTCTGACAATTTCAACCAGGCTTACAGAAGAATGAAGTATTTACAACAGATTTCAAGTCATAGGAAAACCCAGGCAGAGTCGATAAACTATATGAAAAACGGTATAATCCTGGAGATTGAAAATATGGAGGAAATTAAGACTCAGAAGGAAAACCTGCTACTGGAAAAAATCAACGAAAATTATAATCTTGAGAGGGAAAAACAGGGAAAGAACCGTGTGGTGTCGGACCTTGCCAGAAAGGAGAAGGAGCTAAAAGAAGATATACGGGAGAAGGAAAGAATCGCTGCCAAGATTGGAAAAGAAATCGCTGCCATAATAGCCGAAGAGGCAAGAAAGGCCAGGTCGGGAAATATGTACGATCAGCTTACTCCGGAGGAGAAGCTTATTTCCGACAATTTTCAGGAAAACAGGGGAAAGATACCATGGCCTGTTGAAAGAGGAGTAATTACCGAAAAATTTGGAGTTCATCCCCATCCGGTTTTAAAGCAGATTACAATTGATAATGACGGTGTTAACATTTCTACTGTTAAAGGTGCCAAGGCCAGGGCCATGTTTGACGGAGAGGTGACTAAGGTATTTTCAATACTCGGAGCAAATTACACTGTTATCATAAGGCACGGAAATTTCCTGACCGTTTATCAAAACCTGGTTGACCTGAAGGTGAAACAGGGCGATATTGTTAAGGTTAAGGATGTAATTGGCACGGTTCATACTGACAGTGAGTCTAATAACACAATTTTGCATATGCAGATATGGAAGGAGAGAAAAATCCAGAATCCGGAAGACTGGATAAGCCGGAAATAATAGTTAGATAAAAAGGAGATATCTAAAACTTTTAGTATAAAAAGGTAACCTATTAAGAACATAATCAGTATAAGGGAATACCAGAATTTTCTGAAATGGAGAAAGTGATAAATATCGCCTCAAGAGTGGAGAATCTGAGAGAGGTGGAAAAGCTTGTGGATGAGGTCTCTACGGCCTGCAGTATGAGCTCTGAGGTATATGGAAATGTTTTAATTGCCACAATGGAGGCGGCAAATAACGCTATATTGCATGGTAATAAGCTCGACGAGAAGAAAGATGTAAGAATTTTGTTTAAATGGAACACCGCAGAACTTGAATTGGTTGTAACAGATCAGGGTCCGGGCTTTAATTATAAGAATGTACCAGACCCTACTGCTCCTGGAAATATTGAGAAGGTCAATGGAAGGGGCGTATTTCTGATGGTAAAACTTTCCGACGATATTTCATTTAAAGAGAACGGCCGTAAGGTAAGTTTAACCTTCAAGCTTTGAAAGTTGGCCGTTTTATTCCATGATGAAAAAGTACAATCCAACCTTAAAAGGCGAAGGGATCTGAAGAATTGGATCGGAAAGGTCCTGGAATTTGAGGGCAGTGCCCCGGGTGATATTAATATAATTATTACCAACGATAAGAACCTGCGGGATATAAATGTGAAATATCTTTCACGTGACTATTATACCGATATAATTACATTCGATTATTCAGGGGGGGATTATATAAGTGGAGATTTATATATTAGCATTGACAGGGTCAGGGAAAATGCTAAAACTTATAAAGAAGATGAGCAGCGCGAGTTATGGCGTGTAATAGCTCACGGGCTGCTCCACCTTTTGGGTTATGGGGATTCGGATGAACAAGAAAAAAGAATGATGCGGGACAAAGAAAACTTCTACCTTGATTTAATACCTTCCTTCAAATAAAAGACCTGTTACTCTCCTTATTGTTGAATTGATTAAATTTGCATTGCATAATAGTAATGAAAATGATTGAGAAATATGATGTAATAGTTGTTGGGGCTGGTCATGCCGGTAGTGAGGCGGCAGCAGCAGCAGCAGGCATAGGACGAAGTGTGTTGCTTATTACTATGGACATGTCCAAGATTGCCCAAATGTCGTGCAATCCGGCCATGGGTGGTGTTGCTAAAGGACAGATTGTAAGGGAGATAGATGCGCTGGGTGGGTATAGTGGAATCATCACTGACCAAACGATGATTCAATTCAGAATGTTGAACAAATCAAAAGGCCCTGCCATGTGGAGCCCGAGGGCACAATGTGACAGGGTGAATTTTAGTATTCGTTGGCGGGAAGCGCTTGAGGGTATCAGTGGACTTGATTTCTGGCAGGATATGGTAACAGAGTTAATCATAGAGTCGGGAGAGGTTAAGGGAGTCAAGACAAGAATGGACATTAGTTTTCTTGCTGATACGGTAATTCTGACAAATGGGACATTTATAAACGGGCTTATGCATGTGGGCCGAAATAAACAAAAGGGTGGACGTGCCGGTGAGCCGCATTCTTTTGGTATAAGTGAGCAACTGAAGAAGTTTGGTTTTGAAGTTGGAAGGATGAAAACAGGCACCCCTGCCCGTTTGGATGGAAGAACAATCGATTTCAGTGTTCTGACAGAGCAGCGGGGAGATAATGAAGGAAAGAAATTCTCTTTTTTGCCAACGGAGGTAGATTATACAAATCACCGTAGCTGCTACATAGCCTATACAAATGAGGAAACTCACAGGACTCTGGAAAAGGGGTTTAAAGAATCTCCAATGTATAATGGCACAATCGAGAGCATTGGTCCCAGGTACTGCCCAAGCATCGAGGATAAAATCGTCACCTTCGCAGACAAGGACAAACATATGTTGTTCATTGAACCCGAGGGATTAAAAACAAATGAGTATTATATAAATGGGTTTTCAAGTTCTCTTCCCTGGAACGTTCAGCTCGAAGGCTTAAGGAAAATACAGGGTCTGGAGAATGTAAAAATTTTCAGGCCAGGTTATGCTATTGAATATGATTATTATCCTCCTACCCAATTAAAGCATTCTCTGGAAACAAAAGAGATAAAAGGATTGTATTTCGCAGGACAGATAAATGGAACCACCGGTTATGAAGAAGCAGCTGCCCAGGGAATGATTGCTGGTATAAATGCTGCCCTGGTGTTGGAAGAAAAGGATGAGTTCGTTCTTGAAAGGGATAATTCCTATATCGGTGTATTGATAGACGACCTGGTGACAAAAGGTGTTGATGAGCCCTACAGGATGTTTACGTCAAGGGCAGAATACAGAATCCTGCTACGACAGGATAACGCCGATGAGCGGTTAACCCCCCTGGCTTATGAGATTGGGTTGGCAAGCAAGGAACGGCTGGATGAGCTTAAAAGAAAAACAAAGAGAAGGGACGCGGTAATAAGCAATCTTAAGCAAAGAAGCGTATCCCCTGAAGATGTTAATCAGCTTCTTGATTCACTGAAAACTTCAGGAATAAAACAAAAAGTGAAATCCTATAGCCTGGTTGAGAGGCCACAGGTGAAAATCTCTGACCTTTGGAATGCTGTTCCTGGATTTAGTGATGAGATGGAAAATCAGGATATTCATATATCCGATGAGGTTGTGGAGTCAGCTGAGATTTCCATAAAATACGCTGGATATATCGATCGTGAAAGGAACCTTGCGGAAAAGATTAAAAGGCTTGATAAGATTAAGATAGACAAGTCTATTGATTATGATAGTTTAAAGTCTGTGTCAACTGAAGCAAGGCAAAAGTTGAAGAAAATATTACCTGCTACTATCGGACAGGCGAGTAGAATTAGTGGTGTTTCTCCTTCTGATGTTTCTGTTTTGCTAGTTCATATGGGCAGATAATTGTTCCACGTGGAACATTGTTCAGGAGATCGCCCTGAAAATAAACAGTATTTATGAAAAATTGTTCACAACTCAAGAAGTTCATACGGACAATTCCTGACTTTCCAGCCAAAGGAATATTGTTCAGGGATGTTACTACTTTGATGAAAGATGAATCATCATTCCGGAAATCCTGTGAGTGTATGACAGGGGCGTCCGGTGCGTTTGGGGATTTTGAGTTTGTCGCCGGGATTGAGGCCAGGGGGTTTGTATATGGTGCAGTGCTGGCGAATGAAACGAATTCCGGGTTTGTTCCGGTCCGGAAGCCGGGGAAGCTTCCGGCTGCAATTATTTCTGTGAATTATGATCTGGAATATGGGAAGGATACAGTTGAGGTACATGTTGATGCAATTGTAAAGGGAGCAAAATATCTTGTCGTAGACGATCTTTTGGCAACGGGAGGGACTGCAGAGGCTGTGTGTCGTTTGATTGAGGCAGGGGGAGGCATTGTTGCCGGATGTCTTTTTTTGGTTGAGCTTCAGGACCTTGGCGGGCGCGGTAAATTAAGCGACAGAAAGGTGGTTTCAATTTTAGAATTTGATGGTGAGTGACAGGCAAAATACTTTAAAATCACTTGTTGAGGTGCTTCCTCATAAACCTGGTGTTTATCAATATTTTGACTCGGACGGTAAAATTCTATATGTTGGGAAGGCAAGGGATCTTAAAAAACGGGTTTCTTCGTATTTTCTAAAATCCAGAAAGGAAAGTTTTAAGCAGCATGTTTTAGTCAATAAAATAGCAGACATAAAACATGTAGTTGTATCTTCTGAGTCAGATGCCCTTCTTCTGGAGAATAACCTGATCAAGAAATTGCAGCCAAGGTATAATGTGTTATTAAAGGATGACAAGACATTTCCCTGGATCTGTGTTAAGAACGAACCTTTTCCCAGAATCTTTTATACACGAAATCGCATTCAGGACGGTTCAGTTTACTATGGTCCCTATACATCCGTTTTGATGGTTAAGACCATAATTGAAATGGCAAGACAGCTGTTTCCTCTTAGAAACTGCAGGTTGAATCTAAGCAGTGCAAACATAGAGAAGGGAAAATATAAGGTGTGTTTAGAATATCATCTTGGGAACTGCAAAGCTCCGTGTGTGGGTCTGCAGGAAGAGGGTGATTATCTTGATTCTGTTCTACAGGTAAGGCAAATATTGAACGGAAACATCAAACAGGTGTCCGCCCACCTGAAAATACTGACGAAAAAGTATGCCGAAGAATTTAAATATGAGGAGGCGCAGATACTTAAAGAAAAGCTCGAGGTTATTGAAAAATACAAGAGCAAATCTACCATCGTAAATCCCAGAATTCAAAATGTTGATGTGTATTCAATTGTTGAAGAGGGCGATTCTGCATACGTTAATTTTCTCAAGGTGATTGACGGAGCTATTGTACAGGCCCATACACTGGAGATGAAGAAAAAACTAAACGAAGGAATTGATGAGTTGCTTGCTCTCGCAATTACAGACATAAGACAAAAAACAGGCAGCGATGCCCGGGAAATTATAGTGCCAATTCGAATTGAAATGCCAATTGTAGGTGTGAAGTTCATTGTTCCTCAAAAAGGCGACAAAAAACAATTGCTGGATCTGTCGGACAGGAATGCCAGGCAGTATAAAATTGAAAGAAAGAAGAAACTTGAAAACTCAAAGACCATGTCGCGATCTTCAAGGATTCTGGAGACAATGAAAAAGGACCTTCGCCTAAAACATCTTCCTGAACATATTGAGTGCTTCGATAATTCAAATTTACAGGGCACTAACCCTGTAGCCGCTTGTGTTGTTTTCCGTGGTGCAGTTCCAAGCAAAAGAGAATACCGGCACTATCATGTAAAGTCAGTCGTTGGGCCGGATGATTTCGCATCTATGGAAGAGGTTGTATACAGGCGTTATCGAAGGCTGATAAATGAAAAAAAAGATCTCCCGCAACTGGTAATTGTTGATGGGGGGAAGGGTCAGCTAAATGCTGCAATAAAAAGCCTTGAAAAACTAAATATCCGGGGCAGGATGGCGGTTGTGGGGGTGGCAAAAAGATTAGAAGAGATTTATTTTCCGGAGGACAAGGTGCCTATCTATATTGATAAGAACTCTGAAACCCTGAAGGTCATACAGCAGCTTAGGAATGAGGCTCACAGGTTTGGAATAAGCTTTCACAGAAAACAAAGGGAAAAATCTATGACTGGTTCAGAGCTAGACAGTATTAAGGGCATCGGAGAGAAATCAAAATCCCTTTTATTGAATAGTTTTAAATCTGTGGAGTCGATGAAAATTGCTGATATTGAGAGTCTTGCAGGAGTGGTAGGGCAAAAGAAAGCAGAATTGATAAAAAATCATTTCTTACGTTCAACGACATAGTTTACCAATCTTGAGAGGGAGTTATTGTATTCATTCTCAGGAAGTTCTGCAAGTATTTTTAAGGCTGAATCCCTGTATTCAAACATCTTTTCTGTCGAAAACTCAATCCCATTATTGGAGGTGGCAAATTCTATAACTTCCTGAACCTTTTTAGAATTGTTGTTCTGTTTTTTTATTGTACGGATAATATGTCTTCGCTCAGACTCTGTACTGTTTTCAAGAGCATGTATGAGCGGGAGTGTAAATTTCTTTTCTTTAATATCATTTCCGGTTGGCTTCCCGATTATGCCCTTCTTTTGATAGTCAAACAAATCGTCTTTGATTTGAAAAGCCATGCCTACGTTTTCACCAAATTTTCTCATTTTTTCTGTAAGATCAGGATCTTGGCTTGAAGACCAGGCCCCGCATGCAGTACATGCAGCAAAAAGTGTCGCAGTTTTTTTTCGGATTATTTCAAAATATTCTTCTATGGTTATATTCAGCTTTCGGGATTTCTGCATTTGCAGCAGCTCTCCTTCGCTCATTTCTCTTACGGCATCTGAAACTAGCCCGAGAAGTTCATGTTCCTTGTTTTCAACAGAAAGCAGAAGTCCCCGGGCAAGCAGATAGTCTCCAAGAAGAACAGAAACCTTTGATTTCCAGAGAGCATTAATTGAGAAAAAGCCCCTGCGTTCAAAGGATTCGTCAACTACGTCATCGTGAATGAGTGATGCCGTATGAAGCAATTCTATCAGGCTTGCGGCGTTGTATGTTGAGGGTGTAATGCCGCCTGCCAGTCCAGCTGTCAGAAAAACGAAAAGAGGGCGAACCTGTTTTCCCTTTATTCTGAGAAGGTAGTTTGTGATGAGATTAAGCAGGGTTATATCGCTTTTCATTGCATCACGGAAATGCTTCTCAAACTCTCGCATTTCGTGGACTACCGGATTTCGGATTTCGTTAAGGGGGGACATCCAGAGGGGGTCGTTTATTGCAGGTGTAAAAATAGGAATAAATAGATCAATTTTCCTGTAACATGGATAGAAACATTCCAAATCTCTGATATTTATGTAGATGTATATGCTTTTTAATAATTCTAATATTTTTTAAGAGTATATATTCATATATTTGTATCTGTAAATAATTTGAGTTGAGCCAATAAATTAATATTTCCCTGAATAATGAAGTTTGATAAATTAAGTCCGGAAGAATTAGAGAAGGCCGCCAGCATGCTTAAGGCCATTGCCCACCCTATGAGGATCGCCATATTGAATTACCTGGACGACGGCAAAAAACTAACGGTTACCGAGATACATGTATTGTTAGAGATTGAGCAATCTACAACATCCCATCACCTTGGGATATTAAAGGACAAAGGAGTGCTTTCCTCAAAAAGAGACGGAAAAAACACATATTACTTTTTAAAGCACGAAAATCTGAGCAATATAGTTGATTGCATCAGCCAGTGTGCCTGTATATAGTAGTAATGGCAACACTAAGGGTAACAAAGAGTTTTACATTTGAAATGGCGCATGCCCTGTGGAACTATGATGGGCCCTGCCGAAATATCCACGGCCATTCATACCAACTGTTTGTTACTGTTAAGGGTGTGGCCAGCACAGATCTCGCCAGCACCAAACTAGGAATGGTTGTCGACTTCTCAGACTTAAAAAGGATTGTCAATGAAAATGTCGTTGATGTATTTGATCATTCTGTTGTGATTAGTACACGGGCCAGTCAACCAGACATCAAGCGGGTAGAACAAATGTTTGAAAAGTTCTATGTGGTTGATTATCAGCCTACATGTGAAAATCTTGTGACGAATATGGCTTCCAGAATTAAGAAAGCCCTTCCCGTTAACATTGCTCTTTTCAGTTTAAAGCTTATTGAAACTGCCACATCCTGGGCTGAGTGGTTTGCTGCGGATAATATCTGAGCGAATGGCCACCGGCGACCAGCCAAAATAATATGGATTTTGTTTATATTGCTGAATGGAACAGAAAAAGCTGTTTTTGCTGGATGCATATGCTCTGATATTCAGGGCATATTATGCATTCATCAGAAACCAGATGATAAATTCAAAGGGACTGAACACTTCTGCAGTTTACGGTTTTACCGCTACCCTTGAAGAGGTCCTTCGCACCGAGTCACCCACACATATTGGAGTTGTTTTTGATCCCCCGGGACCTACTTTCCGTCATGTCAAATTCCCGGAATATAAAGCAAACAGAGACGCCACTCCTGAAGAAATCCGTCTGTCTATTCCATGGATAAAGAGAATACTGGAAGCCCTCAACATTCCGGCCATTGAAGTAGAAGGTTTTGAGGCCGATGATGTTATTGGGACGCTTGCTACAAAGGCGGGATCTGAAGGTTTTGAAGTTTATATGATGACCCCCGACAAGGATTTTACACAACTGGTAAATGAAAATGTTTTTATGTACAAACCCAGGCGCTCGGGCAATGATGCTGAAGTGATTGGGGTTCAGGAGGTAAAAGAATGGTTTATGGTTGATAGGCCAGAGCAGGTTGTTGATGTTCTTGCGTTATGGGGCGACAGTTCAGATAATGTTCCCGGAGCGCCGGGGATAGGTGAGAAGACATCTAAAAAGCTTATTTCTCAGTACAAGTCGGTTGAAAATCTGATTGAACACAGGGATGAGCTAAAGGGAAAAATAAAGGAGAGCCTTGACCAGAACCAGGACCAGATTCACATGTCAAAAGATCTTGTAACGATTCGACTGGATGTTCCGGTGGATTTCGACCAGGAAGCCCTGGTTGTTGGTGGAGCGAAAAGGGAAGATCTTATATCATTGTTTCAGGAACTGGAGTTTAAGACACTGACAAACAGGGTTTTGTCTGTTATTGGCTTAAGTAAAAATGAGATTGGACTACCAGATTCGGTCACTTCATCAGGGACAGGTTCATCATCCGGGCAAGGTGACTTGTTCAGCGATGCCTCTGTTGCCGTACAGCCCGTGTCCCAATTAAGGTCAATACAGGATACAGAACACGAATATTTAGCTGTTGATACAAAAGAAAAGTTATCATCCCTGATCGGATCACTTGAAAAGCTTGATTCATTCTGTTTTGATACAGAAACAACTGATATTAATGCGATTGATGCAGAACTTGTCGGAATTGCATTTTCTTGGGAATCCCATACTGGATGGTATGTACCTGTGCCAGAAGATAGAGAAGAGGTAATAAAAATTCTTGAATTGTTTCGATCAGTCCTCGAGAATGGCAGGATATTAAAAGTAGGGCAGAACCTGAAATATGATATCCAGGTCCTTCGTAATTACGGGATAGAAACTACCGGACCGGTGTTTGATACGATGATTGCTCACTATCTGTTGCAACCGGAGCAAAGACACGGGCTTGACTTTCTTGCTGAAGCATATCTGGGATACAGGAATATACCAACGGAAGATTTAATCGGCAAGAAAGGAGGCCGGCAGGGCAGCATGAGGGATGTATCCCTTGAGAAGATAATTGATTATGCTGCTGAAGATGCTGATATAACATGGCAATTGTACCTGCTACTAAAAGAGGAAATAGGAAAAATGGGGCTTGAAAGTCTCTCATCTGAAATAGAGTTTCCACTGATCGCGGTTTTATGCAAAATGGAAGAGTCGGGAATAAAACTCGATGATGAATCTCTTGGCAAATTTGCTGAGATTCTTGAAGCTGATTTAATAGAATTAAGGGACTCTATCTACCAACTTGCCGGAGTGGAGTTCAATATTTCATCCCCGAAACAATTGGGGGATATTTTATTTGAACGTCTTAAAATTATTACAGACGCAAAAAAAACGAAATCAAAACAATACTCCACGGGTGAAGAGGTGCTTGTAAAGCTTGTCGACAAACACCCGATTATTAGCAAGGTTTTGGAATTCAGAACCTACAGAAAGTTGCTATCAACATATGTTGAAGCCCTGCCTAAAATGATCAACCCAAGGACGGGACTCGTTCATACATCATACAACCAGGCAGTGGTGGCCACGGGAAGATTGAGTTCAAACAACCCAAACCTTCAAAACATCCCTATCCGTGAAGAAAAAGGGCGAGAAATCAGAAAGGCGTTTGTTCCACGTGGCGGGGAATATATATTTTTATCAGCTGATTACAGCCAGATAGAACTCCGACTTATGGCCCACATGAGCGGTGATCCATTGATGCGTGAGGCCTTTCAAAAGGGAGAAGATATACATACTTCGACGGCTTCAAAAATCTTTAATCTTCCTCCCGGGGAGGTTTCAAGGGAGCAAAGGGGCAAGGCGAAGACGGCCAATTTCGGCATTATTTATGGGATTTCGGCGTTTGGCCTCGCCCAGCGGATGAATATCTCAAGAAGCGAGGCTAAAACGTTGATTGACAGCTATTTCACAACGTACCCAAGGGCCAGGCAATACATGGACGAATGTATTGCAGCAGCCCGCGAAAACGGCTATGTTGAAACCATGCTGGGCAGACGCAGGTATCTGCGCGATATAAATTCAAGGAATGCTGTGGTGCGTGGTTTCGCGGAACGAAATGCTATAAATGCTCCAATACAGGGATCGGCTGCCGACATAATAAAAATTGCAATGATTCGGATACAGAATAACATAGATAATTCTGGACTGGGAAGTAAAATGATATTACAGGTCCACGATGAGCTTGTTTTTGACGTATTGAAATCCGAACTTGAAGAACTAAGGATGATGGTAATCAGGGAAATGGAAAACGCCTATGAACTTTCCGTTCCACTGGTAGTAGACTACGGTACCGGAACAAACTGGCTCGAGGCACACTAATTGTAAAAATTATATAAACATGTCAATAGAAGTTCAATATCTTGGATTACTGGCAGAAACTGCAGGAAAGGCTTCTGAAAACATTGAATTGAGCGGATCTAAATCAAAAGTTCTGGATTCTGTATTGGAAAGGCATCCCGGATTGGAGAAGTTGAATTTCGTGGTTTCCCTTAACGGAACAATATCTCATCAGGAAGAAGAAGTTCAAGACGGCGACCGGATAACCCTTATTCCTCCAGCACCGGGTGGTTGAGGGCATGAATCGTTCCTTCAGGCTCATTCAGGGTGCTGAGAATAAGACCCGGCTGTCCAAGGATTTCCATGGCCTTTTCAACTTCCGGATCGGATTCAATGGCGGCCTGCATCCGTCCTTTCTGATAGTAGAAGCGAACCGCTATTTCTTCTTTTAAAAGCTGAATAATTTCCTCACTGAAATTGTCAAGATCTTTCTCGTTATTATGAGAAAGTTTGCTTTCGAGGGCAAGGAATTCGCTTTCGGCAAGCTCGAAGTATTTTTCACGTTTGGCTATGTCATTGAGACTCTTCAGGGACCCTTCGCTTCGTGTCTCGTAATGAAAATCACGGGTAGAAACAAGTTGTTTGAATTCCTCAAAATCCTCCTGTGAAAATTCAAAATCACTTATGGGACTGATATTTTCATTTGTGGCTGCATATACTGTAGCAAAATCGAAGATTATATTCTTGGTTAACAAGGCAATACTTATCTGGTTTAACCTGCCTGCTTCTGTAGGAAAATCAGGCTGTATGCCTCCCCCATCAAACACAGTACGACCATTGCGTGTCTGGTACTCGGAAATAAGTGAATCGGGTATTACCCCCACACTTCCGTCTTCGTTCCTGTTGGAATAGTCAAGGGCCTGTATGCAGCGGCCTGAAGGGATATAGTACTTTGCCGTGGTAACCTTAAGACGACTATTATAACTCAGTTCGCGAGTTGTCTGAACAAGTCCCTTTCCAAAAGTCCTCTGGCCGATAATTACTGCACGATCCAGGTCTTGCAAACTACCGGCAACTATTTCAGAAGCGGAGGCAGATCCCCTGCTAACAAGCACAGCAACAAAAATTGATGTATCAACCGGTGAAAACCGGGTACGGTATTCATGATCCCATTGCTTAACCCTGCCTCGGGTGGATACGATTTCTTCTCCCTGGGGAATAAAAAGATTAGCCACATCCACGGCCTCTATTAGTAATCCCCCAGGGTTACTTCGGAGATCCAGAACAATAGCATCACAAGAAGGATTTTTCCTGAGTTCAAGCAGAGCAAACTTTGTTTCCTTTGCAGCACCGGTGGTGAAATTTGCCAGCCGGATATATCCGGTATGATCGTCCAGCATACCAAAGTAGGGAACATTTGAAATGATGATTTTCTCTCTTACAAGGGATATTTCTATGGGATCAGGATTTCCATATCTGCGAATTGTCAGCGTGACCGGTGTCTTGGGCGCCCCTTTTAAATTATCACTTATAATACTGATTGCCATGCCTTCCATGTTTTTCCCGTCTATTGCAACCAAGGTATCTCCGGCACGGAGGCCTGCTACAGCGGCAGGAAATCCTTCATAAGGTTCAGCAATAATTGCAAAATCACCATTACGGCGAATGAGTGATCCAATTCCTCCATATTCGCCGGTGGTCATGAAATTGAAGTTTTCACTGTCTGATTCGGGGATATAGTTGGTGTAGGGATCAAGTTCCTTAAGCATTCCATTGATGCTGTTTTCAACAAGTTTCTCAGGATTTGTCTCGTCAACATAAAAAAGATTCAGTTCACGAAAGAGGGAATAATATATCTCGAGGCTTTTAACGAGTTTGAAGTCATCATTTGAGGATGAAATGAACAACAAAGAACTTGCTGAAATCAAAGCAATCAGAGCCAGGATACCAAGTTTTTTACCGGATTTTTTATTAATCATGGAACAAATAATAATTTGTAGACGGACAAATATACAGGATAATAACGGATATGAAGATCAAAAGGTTTGAATCAGCCGGTTTTTAACTATTTTTTACATTTGATCCGCTACCTGTCAATGACCTCAAATTGGTGAACCAGGGAATTGCCAGCTTCGTCAACCAGGGTCAGGATATGTAATCCTTTTAGTGGCGCTATCCCAAGCTGGTGTATATGACGGGTGCTACCCAAATACCGGTCATCAAGATGCCAGTGAATCAAAGTAGATGAATTTCTGTGTGCGGCCTCAAGGATGATTTCGCCAGGTGTGCCATCAAGTTCACGTGGAACAAAAACGCGTGCTGAATGCCGGGGATAAATAAGCTCCAGAAATGAAATTTCTCCGCTTTCCATACAATCCGGATGCAGATCCGGAAGAATCCGGTATTCAGGATTCCCCGAGCGGTAATACCACTCCTGAACCGGGGGAAGTAAGAACCAGGCTTCATGCTTCATCTTTTCGGTTTCCATACAATCACTGCTTACCCTGTATTGGCCGTCTTCAGTCAGATGAACCATTATGTGATAGGGACAGGAAGCAGAAAGCAGGCCTTTTTCAGGAACCAGGGTGGTATCCCTGTCCGGGCAGTGGGGACCGGGCAGATATCCGCTCTGGCGACAAACTTCAGTGGGGAAAAGTTCATTTAGCGGGGGTTGGAACCATGTATTACCTGGCAGAAGGCTGAATACATCAAAAAGGATTGGTGCAGCAACTGAAATTCCGGTAAGATTCGGACGACCCTCACCATCAGCGTTTCCTACCCAGACTCCAATGGTGTACGAGGGACTTGTACCCACTGCCCAGGCATCACGGAACCCAAAGCTGGTTCCTGTTTTCCATGCAATATTTGATGCTGATTGAAAGGATTGCCAACCTGCCTGGGATTCGGGCCTGTTTACCTGCAATAATGATTGAAAAGTAAGCCATACCGAGGCAGCACTGTAAGGATGAGGGTTCTCATCTCTGCCTCGGTCAATATTCCCGAACGGGGATTTAATAATGCCGGGCTCGCGGATGTCATTTTCAAAATATTTACCACTCTCATTATAATGCCCCAGAACCCTTCCCATTGATGCATACATTCCTGTAATCCACATTAAGTTTCCTTCTGCACCACCGAGAATAAGACTCAGTCCATAGTGAGCGGCCGGTTGGGGAAGTGTTTTCATACCGAGTTTTTCAAGCTGGTAATAAAACCGACCCAATCCATAGGATTGCAGCATCCTGACGGCCGGGATGTTAAGGGATCTTGCAAGAGCTCTTCTTGCGGGGACTGCCCCATCATATTCATGATTAAAATTCTTGGGAGAATATCCTGTATATTGTGTAGGGATATCCGGAATAAGGGAGCTGGTCAGGATTTCTCCCTCCTCAAGCATAAGGCAAAAAAGAAGAGGTTTAAGAATACTGCCTGTACTTCTTGGTGACCGGACAATATCCACATCTCCGGAAAACTCAGGCCGTCCATCATTACTTGTATTTCCGACATAGGCCCTGACTTCTCCTGACATAGTTTCAATAACCAGGCAGGATGCATTGTGTATTTCGTTGTGAATTAATACTTTATGGTGTTCTTCAACAATATTGTTAACCCGAGACTGAAGATCAGCGTCCAGGGTAGAGGAAATCCGTTTACCCTGATAATTAATGTATATGAAATCAAGCAAATGAGGTGCAAGGGAGGGAAGTGGATGGGGTTCTGAAGGGAGTGGCTCAAAAGTGGCAAGTTTGCAGCTGAGGGTATCAATCAGGCCTTCGTCAAGCAATCTCTCAAGAAGGCGGTTTCGTTTCTCAAGCAATAGATGCCGGTTCCTTCCGGGATGGATAATCGAGGGTGCATTTGGCAAAACAGCAAGTGTTGCTGATTCAGCCCAGGTTAATTGAGCGGGTGGGAGTCCAAAATACCTCCAGGCGGCTGCATCAAGTCCCACAACATTTCCTCCGTAAGGAGCATTTGAAGAATACAGGGAAAGGATATCCTTTTTTGTGTTGGTCAGTTCAAGCCTTGAGGCAAGAATGATCTCGATAAATTTCTGATAAACATTACGTGGTTTTCCTTTTCGGGAAAGACGGATTATCTGCATACTGATGGTGCTGCCCCCGCTTACAATGGATCCCGCCTCCATGTTCTGATAAAAGGCACGTGTAAGTGCCAGGGGATTAAATCCCCGGTGATGGTAAAAATAACGGTCTTCAAAAAGGAGGAGGCATTGTTCGTATTTGTATGGTATTGAGTCAAGAGGAGGAAATCTCCACTGGCCATCTTCAGCTATCCTTGCCCCCATCAGCTTACCGTTCCGATCTTCCAGAACCGTGCTGGAGGGATCAGTGAAAAGGGGATCGGGCAGTGAAAACCAGAATAGCAGTATTATTACCAATGCAAAGCTACCGGCAAGGAAATATTCAGACTGAAAAAAACTTTTATCCATGTATTTCAACAGCAAAGCATCGCAGGGGCGGCCCCGGTTTGGTTAGGTTTTCTTTTTGCTTGACCTGGCCTTTGGATTATACTCAAGAGCAAGATCGATCCAATATTCAAGATCCGTGTCCAGATCATACCCCTCCGGGTCGATTCTTGCCATAAGGCTATCTTTAACAATACCCACACACATTTTGTCGTCTATCATAAAAGTAAGTCCACCCATCATCGCTTTTTCGGTAAAGGGCACCGTTTTCTCCTTAAGGACAAGTTTTATGCGCTCAGCAAGAAATTCATTATACGCCATAATTAATTTATCTATTTTGTTTTAACAACCTCAACCCACTGTCCCGGACTAAGGGCATTTACTGTTTCATCATACATTGCTTCACAATATACTGCGGGTAAATAAAATCGTCCCAGGTAAGCAGCATTTAGCTGAATCACATAGTTATTGCGGCCCTGTCTTTTAATATCAAAATATGTATATACCCTGTCATCGCGAATATCCTGGTATTCAGGCTGATCTCGAGCATGAACAGACCCTGATTCATCCATACGTGTGTTATGGATCTCCCATCCGGAAGGAAAAATCTGATTAAGTGCCATGTCTTTGTAAATATTCACTCCATATGGATTTGAAAGGCTTACATGTGCCAGGAAGTCTGTACCTTGCTGCAAGGTTGAAACATTTAACGGGCTTCCTCCCATGTCAGTGTACCTGACATTCATTTTCAGATTGTTCTCTGAGGCAATTTCTGTTCCAGCGGTGGGGGTACCTTCCATGCTGATTCTCACAAAAATTATTCCTTCACCCCGGTTTTCCAGATGAATCTTACCTCCGGGTTCATCTCCGGGATCAAGATCAATTTGAGCAATGGAGAGCCTGGTATTGGCGCTGGTATTCTTTCCGTCATTAATCTGATAGGCAAAGCTCAATTCTTTGGATACACCCTCGGTTCCGGCAAACTTAGACATGGCCATCAGGCAATAAGCAGTCGTCTGGGTGCTCATCCATCTTCTGCTTCGAAGTTCATCTGAAATCTTCCTGGCCAGGATTGCTCCTTCGCTTCTTTTGTCTAAAAGAACGAGGGTTTCAAGTATCATTGCAAGGTCTCTTTCACGGGATCCGTAGCTATAGTTGAATCCGGAGTATTCCTTGATATCCGGAACTCCCTCCACGACAAGCTCTTCAGCGGTGCTTATTTGTCCGGCAAGGGCATAAGCCGCTGCAAGGCGCCACCGTGACTGAACCGATACGTCCATCTCCCGTAACCGGTTCATGGCTCCAAGTTCAGGCTTACCTGCGAGAGCGAGGGTATAAAGACGATAAGCCTGTATCAGGTCATCCTGCCTGAATTGATCGGCGTTTTTTCTCCATCGACGGGATTCCTTACTCTGAAACCTGGTCCACTGGTTTTTAAAATTAGCAGGTATTGCAAACCCCCTGTTCTCAGCTTCCAACAGAAAATGTCCGGCGTATGATGTTGCCCAGAGGTTTGTCTCACTTGACCCCGGCCAGTATGAAAGTCCACCGGAAGGCAGCAGGAATGTTTGCAGACGTTTGATGGCAGCTTTAATATTTGTCTCGGTTTTAGCTTTCAGGGCATCATCAAGATCTGTAACATCAGCGATGAACAATTGCGGAAAAGCTGCTGAGGTCGTTTGTTCTACACATCCATGCGGATAACCCAGAAGGTATTTAAGCCTTCTTCCGAAATCAATTGGTGGAATATTTGAGACCTCCAGCGTTGAGCTGTTGGTGCCGGGCATTCCGGGGAAGGTATATGATTTTTCCAGAGATTGACCGGGTTCAACCACTTCGTCAATAAAATCAGCTACGGGCGGATTTGGATTGCGTACTTCAATTTCAATATCGTACGACGCGGTTTCCGTTCCACTGTTTGCAATAACCTCAACTTTACCTATACCAATCCTGTTGCCTACTGTGATATTAAATGTTTCAAGTTTATCTCCGGTAGTTTCAAAGCTCATCCGTTTTTTATCCCCTCCTGTAATCTCCAACAGTTCATTTGTTTTCACTTCAACTGTTACATTCCGGATATTTTCCTCCATTGCAAAGACGGTTACGGGCAGACTTACTTCCTCACCGGGACCAAGCACTCTAGGGAGGGTTGCGAGTACCATCAGCGGTTTTTTTACAGGTGTTGCTTTCTCTACTTTTCCATATGCAAACTGGTCTCCGGCAATTACCATCGTTCTTACTGAACCCACATAATTAGGCATCTCAATGGAGTGGGAATGCGATTGTCCCTTGCCAAGGGTAAATGGACCAATGAACCTTACCATGGGCTTAAAACGCATGGCTCTTGATTTTGAATCTTCTCCGGCTTCATCTTCATCAAATCCCCCACCGATGGCAAAAATTTGTTCAATTTTTCCTCCATAAGCTCCAAGGACTGCATCATAAACATCCCATGTCCGGACACCAAGTGCCTCACGTGCATAGAAATGATCCCATGGACTTGGTGTGGAAAACCGGGTAAGATCCAGGAGTCCCTCATCAACCATTGCAATTGTATAGGAACATTCTTTACCATCCCGTTCACTTATTTTTAC
>SDBV01000387.1_pt1 | contig 62666 bp, 48 predicted proteins | sample 2277081 | NCBI WGS metagenome assembly SDBV01 (sample SAMN10402039, study PRJNA504765) | marine sediment metagenome | isolation source: marine sediment core GS10_PC15, 223 cmbsf | place: Arctic Ocean: Southern Knipovich Ridge | collected 2010
ACTTGGACGGGGATGGGGACACCGACGTCCTGTCGGCTTCAGAGGGCGACGGCAAGATCGCCTGGTACGAGAACCTCGGCGGCGGGATCTTCTCGGTTCAGAAGGTCATCTCCACGGCGGCGGGTTGGGCCTTCTCGGTCTACGCTGACGACCTGGACGGGGATGGGGACGCCGACGTCCTGTCGGCTTCGTACGCCAAGATTGCCTGGTACGAGAACCTCGGGGCCGGGAGCTTCTCGGTTCAGAAGGTCATCTCCACGGGGATGGATATGGCCTTCTCGGTCTACGCTGAGGACCTGGACGGGGATGGGGACGTCGACGTCCTGTCGGCTTCAGACAACGAGAAGATCGCCTGGTACGAGAACCTCCCAACCCCGGGCGACACGAATAATGATGGAAAAGTCGATTGCGTCGATCTGAAGGCGCTGTCAGATAACTGGTCGAGCATTCCCCCTAATGTGGGCGTGCCGAAGGACTGGACCGACGGGGACTTTAACCATGATCGGGTCGTTGATATCGTAGATCTGACGGCCCTGGCCGCAAACTGGAGCTTCGTCGGGTCGGTTGGCGCGGCCGACGATCCGGCCGAGACGACCACGATCACAACCGGCGCGGTAGAGACCAGCAGTTTGGATACAGAGATGCAGGCCTCAGCAACGCCAGTTGTCGACACGCAATCTGTTGACAGTCCCGCAGCGACCGAACCGTCGGCCGGCCCAAGTAGATCAGCCTACGCCGCATGGCTCGCACACCAGCGGCGGCGCAGCACGCCGAAGAGTACTTCGATGCGAACCAGCACGCTGACAAGCTTTATGAATAACGCCTGGTGGCTCAACTGGGACGCTTACCAGTTGGACCTTCTGTCCATCACGCCGTAGGTAAGCCCGTTTACGGGGGGCATCCCCTAAGAACCAGGAGCTGACGACTATTCTGCGCGCGCAGGGCTGCACGGCGGGGGCGGGGATGCGCGAAAAAATGCAGATTTTCTTATCCCGGCCAGGCCGGAGCTTACGAACACCGATGGGCGAAAAAGACCGCCCCTGCGCGCGCATACGCTCGCGCTGCCGGTAAGTATGGAGGCGCGTTGCGCGCCGCCGACGTTGTTTGACAACCACATAAGGGCTGAGTCTCTGCCCCCGCGGATTCCAGCGGCCGCAGGGGAGAGATTTTCGCCAGGAGCGGCGCGCAAAAGCGCAATTGCTTGCGACCACAGGAGCTACGGTTTTAGGGACTTGCTACAAACCGTCAGAAACTGCGGCTACTTGCGACAGCCCGCCAGAAACTGCGACAGCTTGCGACAAACGGCGAGAATCTGCGACAACTGGCGCGTTTCAGCGGGTGGGTCAGGCGTGTCGGTCGCCGAGCGTATCGAGTATCCGCAGGTAGCTTTCGTACCGCCGCCGCGGGATTTCGCCGGCCTCGACGGCGGCCAGCACGGCGCAGTCGGCCTCGTGCGTGTGGGTGCAGTCGTTGAACTTGCACTGACCGGCAAGCTGCTCGAATTCCGGGAAGTACCAGGGCAGCTCGGCCGGCGTCAGGTTGATTCCCAGCTGGCGGATACCGGGCGTATCGACCAGCACGCCGCCGCCGGGCAGGTCGTACATGGCGGCCGCCGACGTGACGTGCCGCCCTCGCCGGTCCTTCCGGCGGACCGTGCGTGTGGCGACGTTGGCGCCGGGCACCAGCGCGTTAATCAGCGTGCTCTTCCCGACGCCGGATGCGCCGGCCAGCACGGATCGCTTGTCTTTCAAGGCCATCGCCAGCTCATCCAACCCTTCGCCCTGCACCGCCGAGGTCAGGTGAATCTGGACGCCCAGTGCATCGCAGTCGGCCAGGATCTCCTTGTCCGGGCGGGCGAGGTCGATCTTGTTTATGACCAGAATCGGCGCCAACTCGCCCCGCTCGGCGATAATCAGGAACCTCTCGATCATCCCGCGTCGCAGCGGCGGCTCGCGGCTCGATGCGATTATCAGCAGCACGTCGACGTTGGCGACGATTATCTTATCGAATAGCTCATCGGCGTATCGCCCTGGGCGCTTACCGGATTGCGGGCGCGGGCGGGCCAGGGCGGACTGCCGAGGGGCGCGCGTCAGGATCATCCCGTCGGCGCGGTCCTTATCCGCCTCGGCGGCGCTATCGGCGCGGGCGGAACGGGCCAGTGCAATTGTGACGTTATCCCCGACGGCCAGGGCGCTGGCATCCGCCGGGGCGCGGAACGTACCGGCGATACCGCACAGCAGTTCGTCCCCGCCGCACCGGACGATCGCCCCGCCAGGAAACAGACCCATCACGACGCCGTCAGCCTTTGGCAAATCGTCGAGGTTCTTGGCGGGCTCGGCGAGGCGCTGGGGGGGCAGCTTGACGGCCCGGCGCGAAAGCGGCTGCTTTTGCGACTCGTCCAGCTGTTCGCCGGACAGGTACCGCTGGCGCCAGTGGCGAATTCGCCTTTTCGACTTGCCCTTGTCCTTGGCCATGACATCACAGATTCTGCACGACAACGGCGTCAAAAGCAAATCGCCCGCGTGCTACAGCAAGCTGGATATCAGTTGCCACGCAAGCGCCGCCGCCACCAGCAGCACCAGGATGGCGAAATACCTCCGCAGACTCGCCGGGTGGAGGCGCTGGCAAATCCACGCACCAATCTGCACGCCGATGGTGCTTCCCACCAGAAGCGACATCGCCACCATGAGGTTCACGTTCCCGGTAAGGCCGTGCTTTATCGTCCCCGCCATGGAGCTGAACAGCACCACCCCCAGGCTCGTCCCTACCGCCTGGTGTGCCGTCAGCCCAACGACCAGCAGCAACATCGGGACCAGCAGCACGCCGCCGCCGATGCCCATCAGGCCCGAGAGTACGCCAACGAACAACCCGACCGTCAGCAGGCCCGGTAAGCTGACGCTCTTGCGCCCCGCGGCCGGGAGATCCACGTACGGCGGGACGCGCAGCCGTTGCAGCAGCGATTTGCCGCCCCCCTCGCCCACCGACCCGCGGAAAACGAGAAACGCCGTCACGATAAGCAACACGACGAACAACACGTCCATGACCTGGTTGAAATTCTCCGATCCGCCCGCCCCCAGCGTCTCCTTGAGATGCGACAGCAGCGTCGCCCCCACCACCGCACCGACCACGGCCCCCGCCGCCAGGATCAGCATGCTTCGCAGGTCCACGTTCCGCAGCCGCATGTGCCTCGCCGCCCCCGTCGCCCCCGCCCCGATCGCGTAGCACAAGTCGCTGCCCACGGCGATGTTGTAATGAAAACCGAAAAGCACGTGCAGCAGCGGTACGATAAGAAACCCGCCGCCGACGCCGAAGATCCCCGTCAATATCCCCACGATCAGCCCCAGCCCGGCCAGGGCCGCGAAAAGCCACACGCCCACAAGCGCCGCGTTCGTTTCGGGGTTGAGTATCTCCAGCACGTTACCGAACAATCGCCTCTTCCTCCTCGCCGTCGAGGGCGGCCGGTGCGAACGTTCCCTTCCCGCGCATTCGCCGGCGCAGCTCAAATATCCACTCCACGCCCAGCCCCCACACCAGCGGCGCGATTATCATCAATGCGATTGCGAGTGTCTTGGTTTGCATGTCAGATCCATTCCGGCCGTCCACACGGCGGCCGCCGAGCTTAGTGGATTGGCCCGCCCGATGCAACACGTCAGGGCGAATCCCCGTCGCTCAGTGCAACGGCGCGCGCCCCAGTCGCAGTGCCCCCCACAAGGGAGAGGAAACAAAGTTAAAGATTGTGTGGCATTATGCCGTACAAAGGCATATACTACGTCATGGAGGGGCACACAGCCACAAGGAGTTGTGCATAGTGGGATATAGGGAGAACGAATGATGTCCACGCATAGTGCCAGACTTGACTGCCGACTTGACGCCGGTATTAAGGCGATCATAGAACGGGCCGCCTCGTTTCAGGGGCAGAGTCTCAGCGCATTTGCCGTGTCCACCCTGGCGGAAAAGGCAAGGGCGGTCATTCAGGAACACACAATGATCGAACTATCACAACGAGACCGCAAAGCGTTCCTGTCGCTGACGCAGGGACCTGCGAAACCTAACGCGGCGCTGCGGCGAGCAGCAGCTAGGTACAAACGGAGACCGACATAAATGGCCTCGACGGGGTGGGTGGTCGAGCAACTGTCCAAGCGACATCGTCGAGACGGGTTTGATTGTGGCGAGTCACCCCTTAACGAGTTCTTTAAGCGGTACGCCACCCAAAACGCCAAGAGAGGTTTGAGTCAAACGTATGTCGCGGTACTGCCCCCTGATCGCAAGTCCTTGGGTTATTATACCATTTCAAGTGGAAGTATAGGATTCCGAGACCTCCTCGAAGCGGACCGAAAGAAACTTCCGCAATACCCTATTCCTGTTGTCCTGTTGGCGCGACTGGCCGTAGACAAGCAGGCTCAGGGAAAGGGACTGGGCGAGCATCTCTTGATGGATGCCTTGTCACGTTCTGCCCGCGTTGCCGACGAAATAGGTGTCTATGCGGTGGCCGTGGACGCGATTAGCGATAATGCTCGCAGGTTCTATGAAAAATACGGGTTCAAGAGTCTCAAGGATCACAAACTGCATCTGTTCATGGGGGTCAAGGACATAAAGGCCTTGGGCCTGTCCTGAGGCGTCCTCGTCACACCCATCACCCCGCCGCCCGATGCAACGGCGCCCGCCACGAGCGTCGAACGAACCTGTTGCGATTGATCATCACTTGTAAGGGCGGTTGAGCTATGGATGTTCTTGACGGACTTGACGGATACTGCGCGTGGGTATTCCTAAAGGTTAATCTGCGTCAGTTTATTTCCGCCTGCGCCTCAGCAGCGCCAGCCCTCCCAGCGCCAGAAGCGCCAGCGTCGCCGGTTCGGGAACCGGCGGTGCGCTGCCGGACGGATGGGTCCAGTTGGCAGAAAGAGCCGTCAGGTCCACGATGTCCACGAGTTGATTGTTATTGAAGTCGCCGTCGGCCCAGCCCTTGGGGCCTGGGCTCAATGCGGACCAGTTGGCCGCCAGTGCCGTCAGGTCAACGATGTCAACCTTCAGGTCCCCGTCGGTGTCGCCCGCCTTGAGCACATCCGTCAGCGTCACCTCGCCGGTCGCGTACAGGCTCGACGTGTCCCAGACATACCTGGGCGAACCTCCCATCGTGAACGCCCCGCCCGGCGAGACGCCATCCCAATCGAACAGGGCGAACGTCGTACCGATATAGTTGGGCGCTTCGGCGAAGTCGGCGATTAGAAGCTCCAGAGTCCCGTCCAACGCCACGCTGATGCCGGCCTCGAAGCTGATTCTCGAACCCCAGGCTGCGTCCTGGCCGTGGCCCAGGAGCATTCGCAGCCCCGCGGCGGCGCCCATTGCGAAGCCGTCCTCTACGCTGATCGCGATCCCGCCGTCGTAGTCCCGAACCGGCAGGACTTCACCGCCCGCAAGACTCAGTCCTTCGATCGTTCCGTCAACGAGGATCGCATTCTGAAGACTCGCGGCTTCAGCCAACTGCCAACTGCCCACCAGCGCCCCGCGCAGATCCGCCCTTTCCAAAGCTGCAGCATCCAGCCAGGCGCCGAAGAAGTCGGCGTCGGTGAGATTCGCATCGGTCAAATCCGCGCTCGTCAAGGTGGTCGCGGGGAAATACGCGTCGGTGAGGTTCGCGCCCGCGAGATTCGCCGCAGTTAGGTTTGTCGCCAAGAATCCGGCCCCGGCGAGATTCATGTCTGCAAAGTCCCCGCCGCTCATGTCAGTGAGCCCCAGCTTGGTCCCCGGTAGTTGGCCGTCCTGATAGCTTTGTGTGGAGTAGAGCTTCGCCAGTGTGATGCCGGTTCCGTTGAGGTCAGCGCCAGCAATCAGGGCACCGGTCAGATTCGCAGTCGAAAGATCGGCCTGAGAAAGACCGGCGCCACTGAGATTGGCATTGCTCAGATCCGCATTCGCCAGTGCCGCGTCGTACAGCCAAGCGTCCGTCAGATTGGCGCCAGCCAGGTTCACGTTCGTCATTGCGCAGTTGGCAAAATCTGCCCCGGTCAGATCCTGTTGCGAGAGATCCCAGCCAGTCAGATCGTTCATCCTGAGGCTCACGCCAGTGAGGTCCTTATCCTTGTAGCTCTGCGTGGAGTACAACTGCGCCGCTACAAAGCCTCCCTCCACGGTCCGGGAAAACGAGGCCCCAGTGATAACGGCATCGGTGAAATCGGTGCCCGTCAGTGTAGCGGACAAGAAATTAGCTCCGCTTAGATCTTGCTGCGAGAAATTCCACCCGGTCATGTCGTTGAACCAGAACCAAATCTGCGCGAGGTTCTTGTTTTGGTAGCTCTGCGTGGAGTACAACTGCGCCGCCGTGAAGCCACTGTCCGTGGTGGACTCGAAGTCCGCGCCGGTTATCACCGCACCTGTGAAGTCTGCGTTCGTCAGCGTTGCGCTCCAAAAGTTCGCATTTGTGAGATCGGCATAGGTTAAATCCGCATCTGTCAGCGTGCCGTGATGGAAGATGCCATCGGTCGCGTTGACCCCTGAGAGGGTCGCACTTGTCAATACGCTTGAGGGGAGGAAGGCGTCGACGAGGCTGGCGCCCGTGAAGTCGGCGCTTGTGAGGTCCGTGTTATACAGATGTGCGTCGGTAAGATCGGCGCCGATCAGGTAGGCTTGCGTTAGATCGAAGTAGTCCAGTTGCGCGCCCGGAACAGCATCCACGCCGGCACCGTCGGGGCAGAGAGTCATCGTTTCGTACTTACCCTGGGAATGATCGCCCGGGTCTATCCAGTCCCACTGATAGATGTCAGCCGACGCGGTCCCGCCGCCCAGCATCAGCGCGCAGCACAACGCAACTACCGCAGACGTATTACGTGACATATGCCACCTCCCAGCGATTCTCGCATAACGTGCCAGCCGTTCTCAAGAAACCCGATGTGTTTTGCCGAGTGGGTCACTTGAGCGTAACGTCTTGATCAACGCCTCGCCCGCACAAATATATGCAGTTTGATTTCGCTTGCGATTATGCTCGCCTGCGCCTCAGTAGAGCAACCCCGCCGATCGCCAGCAGCGCCAGCGTCGCCGGTTCGGGAACGGGCGGCGCGCTGAACAACGGGTCAAGCCAGTTAGCAGAAAGGGCGGTCAGGTCCACGATGTCGACGGTCCAATCGAAGTTGAAGTCGCCTTGCGACCAGTTCTTGGGGCCGGGGCTTACGGCCGACCAGTTGGCAGCTAGTGCTGTCAAGTCGACGATGTCGACGTTCACGTCTCCGTCGGTGTCACCGGGTTCCCAAGCAGGTGTCGCCTCGATGATCAAAGAGGCCGCGTCCAGATATCCCGACGGAAACTGTTGCGGGGGGAACTCCGGGGTGTAATACATCCCCTCCAACGACACGTCCCCATCAGCTTGCCCGTCGAGCAGGAAATCCCAAGTCCCTCCGAGTAGTTCTTCAAGTACAGATTCGCCGGCAAATGGCTCAGGATCAGGCCACGTAGCCGCGCCTGCGTCGGGCCCAACTGCCACCCAGTATCCCGGGTCGGCTGACAACCATGCGCTGAAATGCCACGAGAATGGATTCCCAAAATAGTCCACGCCTGCCGTTACGCTGCCCTGACAGTTAAAGCGAGCCTCCTGTATTTCAGTCAGAGGCACACCCAAGTCGAACGAAAAGGGTACGGATACGCCCGGGAAAAGATATGGCCCGGCCCCCGGTAAGGGGATCACAATCGTCTCAGCGTGCAGAACGCCACCACAACAGACAACCACCGCAAGACAGACCCCTAGAATTATCCGGCACATGTCACTTACTCCTTTTGACAGAATCAAAGATGTGCACCACAGTCCCGGACATCACCTACGCCATACAGATAATTGTTGCAGCGCCAGGCGCGCAAGTCAAGCAGTTTTTATAACTGCTCGCATCTTTGGGACGTATTTGTGCGGACCCCACGCCAACTGCCGGCGCTGGCGTCGTGTGCGAAGTGGAACGATTCGCATCCTTGGCGGGTGAGGGTGACGCGCCCAAGATGCGCGCCGCGCGAAATAAAAGGCCCGGACATGTTTCAATGCCCGGGCTTAAGCACAGCCAAGTAAGAAGCGATGGTTGATTACTTCCCTTCGTGCACCTCTTGCGGTTTCTCGGATTTCGGCGCGGGGGGCTTGCCTTGCCCCTCGAAGAACAGATGCTCGTCGGCCTCGTCGCCTTCGGCGTCTTTGGTCACCGACACGGCGACCCGCCCCTTGCCCTCGTACCCGCCGCGTAGCAACTCCTCGGAGATCGGGTCCTCCACGTGCTGCTCGATCGCCCGGCGCAGCGGACGGGCGCCGAAGTCCGGGTTGTACCCCTTCTTGATTAGGAACTCCTTGGCCTGATCGGTAAGCTCCAGGTCGAGCCCGTGCTCGGCGTGCAGCCTCTGGCGGACCTTGCGCAGCTCGTAATCCACAATTATGTTCAGGTCGTCCTTGTTCAGCGCCTTAAAGACGATCACGTCGTCGAGCCGGTTCAAGAACTCCGGTCTGAAGTGGCGCTCGACTTCCTTCTCGAGCATGTCCTTCATGTTCTCGTACGAGGCCTCTTCGTCGCGCCGGCCGAATCCGAAACCCCCGCCGGACTTTATCATCTCGGCGCCGATGTTCGTCGTCATGATCAGCACCGTGTTGCGGAAGTCGACCCGGCGGCCGAACGAGTCGGTAAGCTGACCTTCTTCCATAATCTGCAGCAGCATGTTGAACACGTCAGGGTGGGCCTTTTCGATCTCGTCCAGCAGGACCACCGCATAAGGGCGCCGGCGAATGCGCTCGGTGAGCTGACCGCCCTCTTCATAACCGACGTATCCCGGTGGCGCACCGATCAGGCGCGAGACGTTGTGCTTCTCCATGTACTCGGACATGTCCATCTGCACCAGGGAGTCGGCGTCGGAGAACATGAACTCGGCCAGGGCCTTGGACAGGTGCGTCTTTCCGACGCCTGAGGGCCCGGCGAAGATAAACGAGCCCATGGGGCGGCGCGGGTCTTTCAGCCCGCTGCGGGCTCGGCGGATGGACTTTGCGACGACCTTGATCGCCTCATCCTGCGAGACGACGGTCTTGTGCAGCTCGTCTTCCATCTCCAGCAGGCGTTGGGCCTCTTTCTTCTCAAGGCGCGTCAGGGGCACACCGGTCATCTTGGAGACAACCTCGGCGACGACCTCTTCGTCGACCACGCCGTCGGCCTCTGAAGATTCCTTCTTCCACTCCCGGAGGCGGTCGTCCTTTTCGGTGTGGAGCTTCTCGGCCTTGTCGCGCAGTTCCGCCGCGCGCTCGTAATCGGCATTTTTGACGGCCTCGTCCTTCTCCATCTGCAGGCGGCCGATTTCGGTTTCCAGGTCGGCCAGTTTGGGCGGCTTGGACATAGTCTTGAGCCGTATGCGAGCGCCAGCCTCGTCTATGACGTCGATGGCCTTGTCCGGCTGGACGCGACCGGTAATGTATCGCCCGGACAGCTCGACGGCCCGCTCCAGTGCAAGGTCGGTAAACCGCACGCGGTGGTGGGCCTCGTAGCGGTCCCGCAGCCCGCGAAGGATGTCCAGCGTCTGCTCCTTGGTCGGCGGGTTGACTATGATCGTTTGGAACCGCCGCTCCAGGGCAGCGTCCTTCTCGATGTACTTGCGGTACTCGTCCATCGTGGTGGCGCCGATGCACTGGATCTCCCCGCGCGACAGCGAGGGCTTCAGGACGTTGGCCGCGTCGATAGCGCCCTCGGCCCCGCCTGCACCTACCAGCGTGTGCAGCTCGTCGATGAAAAGGATCACGTTTTTGGCCCGGCGGACCTCGTTCATAACGGCCTTGATGCGCTCCTCAAACTGCCCGCGATACTTCGTCCCGGCGACCATCATGGTCAAATCCAGCGCGACGACGCGTCGCTCGTGCAGCAGCTCGGGGATTTCGTTGTCGACGATCATCTGGGCCAGGCCCTCGACTATGGCGGTCTTACCCACGCCGGCCTCGCCGAGCAGCACGGGGTTGTTCTTGGTCCGCCGGCACAGCACCTGCGTGACGCGCTCGATCTCGTTGGCCCGACCGATTACCGGGTCGAGCTGACCCTCGCGGGCCAGTTCGGTAAGGTCGCGACCGAAGTTGTCAAGCGCGGGCGTCTTGGACTTGGTGCGGCGATTCGCGCCCTCAGTGGGGATCGACAGCGAGTCGGTGGGCTCCACCCCGGCGCCCAGGAGATTAAGCACCTCGTCGCGGACGTCCTCAAGCTTCAGGCCCAGGTTCATCAGCACCTGGGCGGCCACACCGTCCTGCTCACGCAAAAGACCCAGCAATATGTGCTCAGTCCCAACGTAGTTGTGGTTGAGATTGCGGGCCTCCTCGATGGAGTACTCGATGACTTTCTTCGCCCGCGGCGTCTTGGGCAGCTTGCCCATGGTCAGCATCTCCGGGCCTGCCTTGACGAGCTTCTCAACCTCCAGGCGGACCTTGTGCAGGTCCACGCTCAGGTTCTTCAGTACGTTGGCGCCGACGCCGGAGCCTTCCTTGACCAGCCCCAGCAGCATGTGCTCGGTCCCGACGTACTCGTGGTTGAACCTCTGGGCCTCCTGGTTGGCCAGGGCTATAACCTTGCGTGCCCGTTCCGTGAATCGTTCGAACATATTTCTTTCCTCTTGCCCTTACCGCCCCGGCGGGCTTTGCGCGGATTATCCTACGGCCGCCCAGGCCGAAACGACCGGGTGACTCTTAATCCTATTCTACAGGACAACACGGTATCTAACAAGGCGATGCAGGGGACCGCCTTAGGAGTAATATCGGCATCAGTGGCCCTACAGATTCACAAGTACTTTTCAAGCAAGAGGCAAGCTCGCCGCGCCGGGCCCGCAATCGATCAGTAGGTCCCACCAGCTCTTAGGGGAGATTTTCCCTTGCCCTATCTGTCCGGGGGCTTAAGATGGACGACTTCTGTACCGGTTGGCGGTCGCAGGTACGCCGGCGGTCCGGAATCAGTGGGATATCTAACGGCGGTCGTTCGAAATCCCTTTGGAGACAGCTATGCCGCCCACCAAACCACAAGACATACGCAACATGGTATTCGTCGGGCACGGGGGGGCGGGCAAGACGACCTTGTGCGAGGCGATCCTGCACACCGCCAAGGCGACAACCCGCATGGGCTCGGTCAACGACGGAACCACGATGCTGGACCACACCGACATCGAAAAGGAGCGTCAACACTCGGTGGAACCGGCGATGGCGTCCGCCGAGCACGCAGGGGTGACGCTGAACCTGCTGGACGCACCGGGGTATCCGGATTTTATCGGCGGCGCGATCGCCGCGCTATCCGGTGCGGACATAGCCGTTCTCGTAATCTCCGCCACTGCCGGGATCGAGGTCAACACTCGCCGGATGTTCAAGACGGCTAAGGAGGCGGGACTGGCACTGGCGATCGTAATCAACAAGATCGACGGGGAGAACGTGGACCTTCCGAACCTGATGGGAGCGATCAGCGAGACGCTTGGGTCGGCGCCCAAGCCGCTGAACCTACCGGCCGAAGGGGGCAAGGGCATTGTCGACTGCCTTACCAACGAATCGGGCTCGTCCGATTTCAGCGACGTATCCACCGCCCACACGCAACTTACCGAGAGCATCATCGAGGCCGACGATGCGCTCATGGAGGCCTACCTCGGCGGCGAGCAGATCCCCCCCGACGCGATCAAGGCCGCCTTCGCAAAGGCGATGATCGACTGGACGGTCATCCCCGTGCTGTTCACTGCCGCTCGCGACCAGATCGGCGTCTCGCAGCTGATGGACGCCGCAGCGACGTACTTCCCCTCCGCCGCCCAGGCCCGCTGCCGACCAGTGAAAAGCGGGACCGACGAAGACGCCCAGGAGATACCCGTCCAGGCCGATCCGTCCAAACCGTTCGTCGGACAGGCCTTCAAGATCACGGCCGATCCGTTCGTCGGTAAGCTCGCCTGGATCCGCATCCTGCAGGGCACCGTCACCGGTGAGACACACTACGCGCTGGGCGACGTCAAGAAGACATCCAAGATCGCTCATGTGTTCAAGATCCAGGGCAAGGATACCCATGAGGTAACCCAAGCCGTCGCGGGCGATATCATCGCCCTGGCCAAGGTCGAGGAGATCACCTCCGGCGTCGTGCTGCACAGCGATCCGACACCGATGTTCCGATCCATTCCCGCCTTCCCCGCACCGATGTATTCGCTGGCGGTGACCCCCAAAAGCCGCGGCGACGAGCAGAAGATCTCCGGCGCCCTGTCGCGGCTGGCCGAAGAGGACCCGACGTTCCGGGCAGCGCGCGACCCGCAGACCAACGAAACGGTCATCTCCGGTATAGGCGATCTGCATCTGCGGATCGAGCTGGAGAAGATGAAGCAGCGCTTCGACCTTGATGTTGAGACCAAACCGCCGAAGATACCGTATCGGGAGACCATCACCGCCAAGGCGGAAGGTCACCACCGCCACAAGAAGCAGACGGGCGGGGCGGGGCAGTTCGGTGAGGTATATCTGCGGGTCGAGCCGCTCCAGCGCGGGGGGGGCTTCGAGTTCGTCAACGAGCTTTACGGCGAGTCGATACCGCGTCAATACCTCCCGGCGATCGAGAAGGGCGTCAATGACGTACTGGCGACCGGGGCCGTGGCGAGCTATCCGATGCAGGACATCCGAGTGATAGTCTACGACGGTAAGCACCACCCGGTGGACTCGAAGGAGATTGCGTTCCGCACGGCCGGGAAGTTCGCCTTCATCGACGGGATCAAGAAGGCAAAACCGACGATCCTCGAGCCGATAGTCAACATGGAGGTAACCGTCCCCGCCAACTACATGGGCGAGATAACCTCCGATCTGTCGGGGCGGCGGGGCAGGATACTGGGCCAGGAGATGCTGCCCGGTAATATCTGCACGGTCACCGCCCAGGCGCCGCTGGCGGAGGTGATGCAATACAACAACCAGCTGCGGTCGGTCACGGGCGGGCAGGGCAGCTACACAATGGAGTTCAGCCACTACGAACCCGTGCCCGGGAACGTCCAGCAGCAAATCGTCGCCGCCGCGGGAAAAGGAACAGAACCAGACAAATAAGGATCGTTCGACAGATGATGGGCCTAGAGCAATTTATGTTTCATTTGTCGCATTCATACTGGCTGCGGCTTCGTCTGGCTGCTTCGGCCTGCATCGACGATCCACAGGGATCGCCTGCTTCGGCCTCCTTGCCAGCCTCGTCCTCGCCGACGCCTGAATACGACATCTAAATCTTAAAGTGCTCGAGCAGGCTTGACGCGACCGGCCGCAGCGCAGATGATTGCAATATTGGAGTAACCAACGATGCCACGTGTTTGTCCCTTTACAGGTAGGAAGACCCATGCGGGGCGCACCATCGCCCGGCGCGGCAGGCCAAAGTATCTCGGCGGGGTGGGACTGAAGATCACCGGGAAGACCAAGCGGAAGTTCAAGGCCAACATACAGCGCGTACGGGCCGTCATCGGCGGGCGTGTCGTGCGGATCAACGTCTCGGCCAAGGCGATCCGCAACGGGCTGATAATAAAACCCACGAAGCGAAACTACAAACCGGAATCAGAATAACTCAGAATGCTACCCGCGCGGCCGGCGAGTTTAGCATTTGTCATTTCTGCTTAACGAGGTATATGGGGCTGGACCAAGCCATGTGCCCGTCTTCCTGGATGACCTTTACGTAGATGGGGTTATCACCCGTCCGCAGCCTGGACAGCGGAATCTCGAACTGGAAGACATTGGACTCGCGGCGGTCCGGGAGGCGATAGATCTGCATCTGCTTACCCAACCCGCCCGCTTCGTAAAGCAACTCGCCCAGTCCTATCTCGCGGATCGAGCATTCCAACTGCAATTGGGCGGTATCGATGGACAGCTTCCCGGCCTTGGGTGTCTTAAGATCCAGGATCACTCCGGCCACCCCGCCGGTCGTAGCCGACCGCCACGCCAGGCGCCCGGGACCGGTCCGCTTCATCGGCAGATCCGGGTTCCAGAAGTTGATAGGCCGAAAGCCGACGATCCTGTTGTTGCGGACCGACAGCGACCCGTCCCAGTTGACCATGCGTCCTCGCCCGCGGACCTGGGCGCCGGACCAGAGGACCTTTATCCGCCTACCCAGATCGCCGGCGGCGTACGGCCTCATCACGCCGACCATATCCGTACCGTTGCGGACTTCAACCCGGTCGATCGGGCCCGTCCCGACGGCCCGGACGCTCAGGACGGTTCTGCCCTGCTCGGGGGTCATCACGTCGCCCATCATCGCCCGCCGCCCGTCTCCGGTCACCGCAAAGACCTCCAGCAGCGGACGATTACCCGTGGTCGCGTAGAAGTGCCTACCCTTGATCGCCTTAAAGATGCTGTCGCGGGTTAACCGCTCGGAAAGAACGCACGTAAGCCCGCCCAAGCTGGCAAACTTACCTCCCCCGGGATACGAGGCGCCCGGACGACACTTATGCCCGTCGCTGTTGGCGCAGATACCCACGCGATACCCCAACCGAAGCGCATCGTCCAGCAGCCACTCGAACGTCCCCCACGCCGAGTGGACCTCGACGGCAACCTCCAGGTTCGGATCGTGCGTCCGCAGATCGGCCCAGCGCCCCCCGGCGTGTGCGAAGATAAACGCCTCCCGCCCGCGCAAGTTTGCAAACAGCGCCTTGGCGGTGGACGCATCGACGTAGCGCGTCTCGGTGGCGGAGAGCAGGTCCCGGGACGACCGCATGATCCGTTCGCCTTCCGCCTTGTAGTAAACGTTACGGTCGCCGCCGGCGGGCGTCGTGCCGCTCCATTCATATCCGGGAAACGTCACGAACTTGACCGGCCTGAAGTACTTGCGAGTAGTGCGGTTCAGCTTCAGCCAAAACTCATCGGTCACCTGGAAATCATTGCCCTGGTGGGCAGCTATGTCGAGAAGCCCGTAATCGCGGGCGAAACGGAAGTAGTCATCGACGGTGTTCGTCCCGATCGTCTCTTCGGACTGACCGTGAAGGTCGGCCCAATAGGCGTTAAGCTTCGGCGGCGCCTCCAGCACGTCTATCGGATTGCTCGTACCCGCCAGGCCGGTCTTTGCATCGGTCAGCCGGACGGTCTGGATTGCGATCTGGCGGAACGGGCGTTGGGTGAAGGCGCGGGGCTTTCCCGTCGGGTTCCCCCAGGTATCTTCGAGCTTCAGGTGACAGGTGAACTTCTTACCGGCTTGCACCTTCGACGGTCCGATGCACACGGCCCGCACCGGATCGCCGGGAACGATGCGGATCGTCGGCGAGATGGGCAGCTCCTTGAACTGGTACGTGGCGTATGGATCGACGAACGTCTTGAACTCGAACGTGTCTTCGGCGAACGTCTGTGCCCGCCACCCGGCGCCACCGCCGGACGTATCGCCGAAGATCACCTTGATCTGCTCGCCCGTCTCCAGGTGCCCGAGGCGAACTTGCAGGTACAGCGCCTTCGACCACGGGCGAGTGTGGCCCTTGGGGTCCCAGCGCGGGATGATCCGGGACGTACCGCTTACCGACACCGAGCACCAGTTCGCAGCGGACGGGTCGTCGAACTGCGGGACGGCGAAATCGCCCATCTGCCGAAAGACAATCTTGATGAAACCGGAATCGTCGATCGGACACCCCGCCGTGTAGGTGTATTCCAACGTCACGTAAGCCCCGGCCGTGATCGGCCTGACCGGGGTCACCGTCGCCTTACCAAGATCTAACTTACGCATAGCGCACCTGAAGGACACATTATGCTCAGCGCAACGCCACTTTCAACAGTGTTTGACAGGACTAAGAAGCTGAGAACGAAAAGCTGAAAGCTTTCCCGTTTGTGCGCCCGCACTCGGTTGACATGCAAGGCGCGGCCAATGATGATAGCGGCCGGAGCGACAATGCGATGAACCGAACCTTGATAACACATGCCCTGACCGTCGCGGCGCCCGGTGGAGATCTGACCGTGGCGGGGTGGGTCCGGACCGTTCGCGTAAGCAAGGGCGGGTTCTGCTTCATCCACCTCAACGACGGTTCGTGCTTCGATTCGATCCAGATCGTCGCCGACAAGGACCTGCCCAACTACGAGACCGAGATCCTCCATCTGACGGCGGGCACGTCGATCGTAGCATCCGGGAAGCTCGTCGAAAGCCCCGCCAAGGCCCAGCGGGTGGAGCTGCACGCCGCCGAAGTGCGCCTCATCGGGACCTGCGACGGCGAGCAGTACCCGATCCAGCCGAAGCGGCACTCATTTGAGTTCCTGCGGACACAGGCCCACTTGCGCCCGCGGACCAACACGTTCGGGGCGGTGGCGCGCGTGCGGAATGCGATCTCGGCCGCCATCCACGAGTTCTTCCAGTCGCGGGGGTTTCTCTACGTCCACACACCCATAATCACCGCCAGCGACTGCGAGGGCGCAGGGACCTTGTTCCGCGTCACGACGATGGACCCGGCCCAGCCGCCCCGAGACGACGCCGGGAACGTGGATTTCTCGCAGGATTTCTTCGGTAGGCCCACATACCTGACCGTCTCGGGCCAGCTCGACGTGGAGGCCTACGCCTGCGCGCTGGGTAACGTCTACACGTTCGGCCCGACGTTCCGCGCGGAGAACTCCAACACGCCGCGACACCTGGCGGAGTTCTGGATGGTCGAGCCGGAGATAGCCTTCGCCGACCTTACCGCAAACGCCGACCTCGCTGAGGATTTCCTGAAGCATATTTTCACGGTGGTGCTGGAGCGCTGCGGGCGCGATATGAAGTTTTTCAACGAGAGGATCGACGAGACGATCATCGAGACGCTCAAGGGCATCATCGACAGCCAGTTCGCCCGGATCAGCTATACCGAGGCGGTCGATCGCCTCGCCCAGGCCGACCGCAAATGGGAATACACCGTCGGGTGGGGAGGCGACCTGCAGACGGAGCATGAGCGATACCTCACCGAAGAGGTATTCAAGGTTCCGGTGATAATCACGGACTACCCGGCCGCCATCAAGCCGTTCTACATGCGTCTGAGCGACGACGGTAAGACCGTCGCCGCGATGGACGTGCTGGTGCCGAAGGTCGGGGAGATCATCGGCGGATCGCAGCGCGAGGAACGGCTGGACATACTTGTTCAGCGGATGGGCCAGCTCGAACTGGACCCGCAGGACTACTGGTGGTACGCGGACCTGCGGCGGTACGGGACGGTCCCGCACGCGGGGTTCGGGCTGGGGTTGGAGCGGACGGTCCAGTTCGCCACCGGCATGGCCAACATTCGCGACGTGATCCCCTACCCGCGCACGCCGCGCAGCGCGGAGTTCTGACGGGAACCAGAATGCTGCGAATCGCTCTTATAGGGTGCGGGGATCATAGCAAGCGGTTTCACGCACCGTCGCTTGTCAAATACCACCAGGATCATCCCGGCGAGATCGCCCTGGCGGCCGCGTGCGATATCCAGCTGCCCAAGGCCCAAGCTTTTTGTGAGCAGTTCGCCTTCGCCAAGCCCTACGCCGATTACAAAGCGATGCTGGCGGATGAGTCAATAGACGGGTGCATCTGTCCCGTCGCGGGCGAAAAAATCGTCGAGATTAGCTGCCATCTGCTCGACGCCGGAATCCCCTGCCTGATCGAAAAACCGCTGGGTACGTCCCTCGCCGACGCCCGCCGCCTGGTAGAGGTCGCTGGGAAAACCGGCACGGCCCATCTCGTCTCCGTTAACCGCCGCTTCAATCCTTATCTGCGGGAGGCGGTCGCCTGGGCGCGGGCGGCCGGGCCGATACGATACGTCCGGGCGACCATGATCCGCCACAAGCGCCGCGAAGATCCGTTCATCTGGACGACGGCGATCCACGCGGTCGATACGCTTACCTACATCGCCGGGAAGATCAAGACGCACTGCGCGGAGGTGTTCCGCACACCGGAGATGACCGCCCGATGGTACACGCTGTCGCTGGATTTCGAGGCAGATTGCATCGGGCACGTCGAGATCATCCCGACGGCGGGGTTTCTGGGCGAGACATACGAGATGTTCGGCGAGGGTTACCGCGCGACCGTTGAGATTCCCGGCGCCGACGGATACGCCGCCCGGTGCTGGCGAGACAAGGAGCTGAGGTTTGAGGCCGTCGCGGCCGACGACGAGCCCCAGTTCGTCAGCAACGGTGCGTATCAGGAAGTCGTGGATTTCGTCTCGATGCTTCAGGGCCGACCGCATGAGGGCCCCACGGTCGCGGATGTGTTGGAAGCATCGCAAGTGTGTTTCGATCTGGCCGAGAAGCTCGGCGCCCCGGGACACTAAAGTACCCGCAGAGTGAGGAACCCCATGGACCAGACCGGTTCGGTAAACATCGGCGTATCTTCGGCGGATATCACCCCACCGGTCGGCGTGACGCTCGTCGGGTACACACCGCGGATCTCCACGGGCATCGGACACCCGCTGCGGGCCGAGGCGATGGTGACACGAGGCGCGGACGGAAGTCAGTGGGCCTTGGTGACCAGCGACGTGATCGGGTACCAACGGCCGTTCGTAAATCTCGTGCGAAAGAAGATCGCCGAGCGGACCTCGTTGCGGGGCGAATCGGTGCTGCTTTCGGCCACGCACACCCACAGCGGCCCGGCGACGGTGGAGCTTCGCGACGAACCGCTCAGCGAGCTCGATGCCCGGTACAACGAAATCCTCGCGGCGAAGCTGGCGGACGTCGTGGCGGAGGCCGAGACAGCCCTCAGACCCGCCCGCTTCGAGGTCGCCTGGACCGAGGCACGCCAGCTGGCCTCTAATCGCCGCGTCCAGGGGCCAGACGGGACGTGGACCAACGAGTGGCGCGACCCCAGGGGCCGCCACACAGGTTACGTTGACCCGAGCGTGATGCTCGTGGCGGTCCGCGGCCAGGACGGTAAGTGCGACGCGCTACTGGTCAATTTCGGGTGTCATCCCGTCGTCCTTGGACACGGAAGCCTGGACATCTCGGCGGACTACGTCGGGTACATGAAAGACGCCCTCGAGGCGCGCGGCGTGACCGCCACGGCGATGTTCGCCATCGCCGGCGGCGCCAACATCAACCCGCGCATCTGTGTCCAGACGGGGCCCGAGCTTCCCAAGCAGATGGGCCAGAAGCTGGCTGACATCGTTTCAGAGGGCGTCAGGGACCTGGCGCCAATTGAAGGCGAGCCCGTGCTCGCTCACCAGCAGCTTTGGGACCTCGTCCGCACGCGCAAGAGCAAAAGCGCGAAGGACCGCCCGGGTCGGCGCATCGGCGATACCATTGAAACCGAGATCCAGGTCCTTCGCGCCGGCGAACTGGGTGTGATCGCCCTGGGCGGCGAGCTTTTCAGCGAGTACGCCGCGATGCTGCGCAAGGTAAGCCCCCTTCCGCAGACCGCCGTGGTATCACTGGCCAACGACTACATCGGGTATTTACCCACCGACGAGGCCCTGGCCCAGGGCGCATACGAAGCCGAACACTGCCCCGCGGACGGGATCGAGAATGCTTTGATGGAAACCGCTGGAAGGGCCTTGGCGGGTGTGTCGTAGTAGTGTCAAAGGCACATACCAGCATGACACGGAGGACCGGCCGCATGAGTGCACAACCATCGCGGATTTGCCGGCCACGGCGGGCGATTGAGTCCCGCTACCGCTGTCGGTAGACGATCCGCCCCTTGGTCAGGTCATAGGGACTCAGTTGAACGATTACCTTATCGCCTGGAGTGATGCGGATGTAGTGTCGGCGCATCTTCCCGGAGATGTGCCCGATGATCTCGTGGGTCGATTCACCCATCTCGATCTGGAGGCGAAACATCGCGTTCGGCAAGGCGGCCTTTACAAGTGCTTCGACTTCTATTACGTCTGCTTTCGGCATAAAGCCCCTTACGCCTTCTCGTGTGATGCGGGTTACTTTCGAACGGATACTATAACAGGCTTCCGCAGAACCGTCAACGCACCTAAAACTTTGTAGCGGCGCGATGCATTGACAATGTCGCGGGTTTGCCCAAAGATACGCACCTTGGGGCGCCGCGGTTATTATACGCGCCGCCCAACGAGGACAAAAGCAATGAGCGAGACAATCGACGCCGATCTGGTGCGCCACATCGGGAAGCTGGCCCGGATTGAGCTCAGCGAGCAGCAGGTGGAGATGTTCGGTCGGCAGATGAGCGACATTCTGGTGTACTTCCACAAGCTTGGCGAGCTGGAGACGGAGGACATCGAGCCGATGGCCCACGCGGTTCAGTCCAGCAATGTCTTCGCGGCCGACTCGCCCCAGCCCTCGCTTGGCCCGGACCAGGCCCTCGCCAACGCGCCCCAGCGGGACGGAAACTTCTTCAAGGTTCCCAAAGTAATCGGAGACAACTAGTGTCCCGGATAACCACGCTGACGGCCGTCCAGCTCGCCGAAGCGATCGCCTCCGGACAGACCAGCGCCCTGGAGGCGACGCAAGCCTACCTTGCGGCGATCGAAAAACTCGAGCCGCAGATCGCAGCTTTCAACCAGATCCTCGCCGACCGGGCCGTCCAGCACGCCAAGGACATCGACGCCAAGCGCCAGTCGCACCAGCACCTCCCGCCCTTGGCGGGCGTACCCGTCGCCATCAAGGACAACATGTGCACGTCTTACGCGTACACGACATGTTCGTCGAAGATGCTGGCCAATTTCCGCGCGCCGTATACGGCGACGGCCGTGGCGAAGCTGGAGGCGGCCGGGGCGGTCGTGCTGGGCAAGACCAACCTGGACGAGTTCGCGATGGGCTCGTCGACCGAGAACAGCGCTTTGGCGGCGACGCACAATCCGTGGGACACCGATCGCGTCCCGGGCGGCTCATCGGGCGGGTCTGCGGCGGCGGTGGCGGCCCGTGAATGTGCAGCGGCGCTGGGCTCGGACACCGGCGGTTCGATCCGCCAGCCGGCCGCGCTGTGCGGGGTGGTGGGGCTCAAGCCCACCTACGGTCGCGTCAGCCGATACGGCCTGGTGGCGTATGGGTCAAGCCTGGACCAGATAGGCCCGCTGGCGCAGGACGTTCCCGACGCCGCCCTGCTTACCCAAGTAATCGCCGGGCACGACCCGCGGGATTCGACGTCCGTGCCCCGCCCGGTCCCGGACTACACCGCCCAGCTCGACGAGCCGATCGAAGGCCTCCGGATCGGGCTGCCGAAGGAGTTTTACTGCGAGGCGCTGGATGAGCAGATCGACGACGCAATCCACAAGGCCGCCGATGCGTACAAATCCGCCGGCGCACAGATCGTCGAAGTGACGCTCCCGCACTCCCGCATCGACACCGACGAGGCCGGGCAGTTCAGCTCCTACGCCGTCGCCTGCTATTACATCGTCGCGATGGCCGAAGCCGCCAGCAACCTGGCCCGATACGACGGGGTCCACTTCGGGCACCGAACGGATGAACCCGTCGGCGACATCATAGAGCTGTACTGCAAGACCCGGGCGGAGGGATTCGGCGAGGAGATCAAACGCCGCATCATGCTGGGCACGTTTACGCTGTCGTCCGGATACTACGACGCCTATTACAACAAGGCGCTGAAGGTCCGCCGGCTGATCGCCAACGACTTCACCGAGGCCTTCAAGACGTGCGACGTGCTGCTGTGCCCGGTGACCCCGACGACGGCGTTTAAGCTCGGCGAGAAGACCGACGACCCGCTGGCGATGTACCTGGCCGACATCTACACGATCTCGATGAACCTAGCCGGCGTCCCGTCGCTTTCGCTCCCGGCGGCCCTGTCGCAAGACAATCTGCCCATCGGAATGCAAATCGTCGGCCCGCTGTTCAGCGAATCGACACTCTTCCGCGCCGGGCGAATGTACGAGAAGGTCTCGAACGTAGCACGGCTGACGCCTGGTCTAGCCGCATGCTGAGAGAATCGATTCACGGAACCATGACATGATCGACACGAAAGAGACGGTAACACCCGTAATCGGCCTGGAGATTCACGTGGAGCTGGCGACGGCGACGAAGCTGTTCTGCCGCTGCCGCAATCGCTTCGGCGATCCGCCGAACACCAACGTCTGTCCGATTTGCATCGGTATGCCCGGCGTCCTTCCGGTGATGAACCGCAAGGCCGTCGAATACTCGATGAAGGTCGCCCTCGCCCTCGACTGCCAAGTGGCCGCTTTCACCAAGTGGGACCGCAAGAACTATTACTACCCCGACCTGCCGAAGAACTACCAGATCAGCCAGTACGACTTACCGTTAAGCAGCAACGGGTATCTGGAAGTCCCGCTTGCGGACGGTTCGGCCAAGAAGGTCCGCATCCTCCGGGCCCACCTGGAAGAGGATGCCGGAAAAAACGTCCACGACAAACCCGGGTTTACCGGCGTTGACCTCAACCGCGTCGGCGTACCGCTGCTGGAGATCGTCTCCGAACCTGACATGAACAGCGTCGAGGAGGTGATGGGATACGCGCGGGCGATGCATCGGTTGGTCCGCTGGTTAGGCGCCTCCGAAGCGAACATGCAGATGGGCCACATGCGGTTCGAGCCGAACATCAACCTGCACGTCGCTCGCGGCGGGGTGACGTACAAGACGCCGATCGTCGAGGTTAAGAACCTCAACAGCTTCCGGGCGTTGGAGCGAACCGTCGAGTACGAGATCGCCCGCCAGTACGCCCAGTGGGAAGCGGATCCGGACGGTTACTCGATGGGGAAGCTTCAAAAGCAGAACCGCGGGTACGACGACGCGACCCAGCAGACCGTCTTCCAGCGGACAAAGGAAGAGTCGCACGATTACCGCTACTTCCCCGAGCCCGACCTTCATCCCGTGGTGGTGGACGACGAGTGGCGCGACGAGATCGCCGCGACAATCGGCGAGCTTCCGCTCGCCCGCCGCGCGCGGTACATGGAGACCTACGAGCTGAGCTTCAAGCACGCCGATGCACTGACGCAGGATGCGCCAACCGGCGATCTGCTCGACGAGGCCGTCAAAAGCGGGGCCGAGCCGAAGCGCTGTGTGAACCTGCTGCTGGGACGGGCGGCCGCGATCGCCAACGATCGCAACTGCACCATCGCCCAGATCGGGATCACGGCGGGAGGACTCGCCGAGCTGACCAAGATGCTATCCGCCGGCGACGTCAACGCCACCGCCTCCGGCAAGATCCTGGAGAAAATGATCGGTGCCGATGAATCTCCCCGGCAGATCGCCCAGGAGCGGGGCCTGCTGGTGATGCGGGACACCGGGCAAATCGAGGTTTGGGTGGACGAAGCCATCGCCGCCAATCCGCAAGCGGCCCAAGAAGCCAGGGCCGGCGGGAAGAAACAGAAGAGGGCATTCGGGTTCCTCATGGGGCAGATAATGCAGAAATCCAAGGGCGCGGCCGATCCGGCCCGGGTAAAGCAGCTGTTACAACAGAAGCTGGGGCCCTGATAGGCCGAAAAAACTATTGACGATTCTTGGGGGTATCTAAGATACTGCATATTGGAGAGGTAAGGACAAAAGGTGGGATAGGAGCCCGGCCGAGCAAACCTCAAGACCTCAGTGTGACTTTGCGCTCCCGGCCCGGCTGACCCGCCACCATCACAGATAGCTGTAGTCTTTTTGAGGAGTCAGTCCCATGGCACGGGTTATTCAGCAACGCACCAGCCCGCCGTATCTGGCGATCGTTTTCGTCTTCCTGTTCCTTGTCGCCCTTACGCTGGCGATACTGTTCTATCTGGGCGGCGACAAAGCCAAGCAGCAAAACGCCGAAAACGCCGATCTGCTGGCGAACCTGGTATCCACCAGCGAGCGTAATGAGACCGGAATTCAGAAGCTGACCAACACCGCCGCCACCAAGAGACCCCGCGTGACGGTGGTCGGTCAACTGTCGAATCGGATCCGCCAGCTGGCCAAGGCGATGATCGGCGAGGAAGAAACCACGAGCATGAACTCGCTGAAGCGCGGCGAGGAGGCCCTCAAGCAGGCCGAAGAACTTCTGGCGAATACGGACCAATCGGGGGGACTGGCGGGCCAGTTGACGGACGCCTTAGAGAAGCAGGACAAGGTAGCCAAGGAACTGAAGAACCTAAAGGCCCAGCTTGCCCTGAAGACCGGCGAACTGCAAAAGAAGCAGAAGCAAGTCGCCCAACTCAGCGCCGAGCAGAAGGCCTCCCTTGACAGGCTCCGCGGTCAGTTCACCGACGTGGACAAGCAATCCCACCAGCGCGAGACCGACCATCAGAAACAGCTAAAGGCCGCCGAGGACGAGTGGAGGCGCATCCGGGCGGACCTGGACGCAAATATCGCGGAAAAGGCCCAGCAGATCGAGCAGTTGCGGATCCAATTCCAGCAGGCACAGGCAGAAAACGTGCGGTTGCGCAAGCAGCTCGGCGAAGCAAGCACCCCCCAGGAGACGGTCGCCCCCCAACCGGATGGACAGATCCTCGAGGTCATGGAGAACCGGGACTTCTGCTACATCAGCATCGGGAAAGACAACAGGGTCCGCCCGGGCCACAGCTTCGCCGTCTATCCGCGCAGCGGGATTCCCAAGGACGGATCGGACAAGGGGAACATCGTTGTCGTCAACGTGAAGGCAAATGTCAGCGGGTGTAGAATCGTTTCGCAGAAGAAGGGCGATCCGGTCGTCGTCGGTGATCTGATCGGTAACGTCGCATTCGATCCGACCAGGACGTACACGTTCGTGGTCGAAGGTTACTTCGACCTTCACGGGACTCAACGGCCCAGCGCCCTTGGCACCGAAGAGGTAAAGACGCTCATAAGGCGACACGGCGGTAAGGTCGTCGACGAGCTGAGCATCCAGACGGACTTTTTGGTGCTGGGCTTGGATCCCATTCAGCCGCTCAAGCCCAGGCCTGAGGACCCGCCCGCCACCCTGGCGGTCTACACCGAGCGGAAGAAAACCTATGACAACTACAACAGCGTCAAGACCCAGGCCCAGGAAATGAACGTCCCGATTCTGACGACGAACAAGTTCCTATCGTTCATCGGTTACTCGCCCACACGAGGACTCGGCGAGTAACCCCAGCCCCGCAGCGGAACATCCACGGGCGGCCTTGCGAGGGGCCGCCCGTTTTCTTGCTCGAATTCCAGTCAATTAGGCTTTGCGAGGCGAACGCGGTTCTGTACTCTACGCCCGATCCGTACCGAAGGAGTAACCGATGAAGCTTTCCGACAGAATCACCGTGATCCCCCCCAGCGCGACAATTTCCATCACCGCCCGCGCCAATCAGATGCAGGGCGAGGGCATCGACGTGGTCAACTTCGCCGCCGGCGAGCCGGACTTCGACACCCCGCAGTTCGTCAAGCACGCCGCCAAGGCCGCCCTGGACGCAGGCGATACAAAATACACGCCCGGCCGCGGGAAAGAGCTGCTGGCGGAGATCTCAAAGAAACTGCAGCGGGAAAACGACCTCCAGATTCCCCCCCAGCAGATCGTGACGACCTTCGGCGCCAAGCACGCTATCTATGACGCGTGTCAGGTGCTGCTCGATCCGGGCGATACGGTCCTGATCCCGTCGCCGTACTGGGTCAGTTATCCGGAGATGGTCAAACTGGCGGGCGGGACGCCCGTCGCGCTACCCACCGGACCGCAAAACAACTTCAAGATCACGCCCACTCAGCTGCTCGAAGCGGGAAGTAGTGCGAAAGTCCTCATTCTCAACTCGCCCTGCAATCCCACGGGGACCACGTACACCCGCACCGAGCTGGCCGAGATCGCCCAGGCGGTGCTCAAGACAGACCTGATCGTCTTCAGCGACGAGATCTATGAGAAGCTCGTATACGGGGACACGAAGTTCACGTCTTTTGCGTCCCTGGATGAGCACTTACCGCAGCGAACCGTCACGTTCAACGGTCTATCCAAGACCTTTTCGATGACCGGGTGGCGGGTGGGATGGGCGGCCGGGCCCAAGGAGATCATCGACGCCATCAAGCGCCTGATGTCCCACGAGACGACAAACCCGGTGAGCTTCGTCCAGGCGGGGGCCCTGGCGGCCTATAGCGACCCACAAGCGCCACAGGCCGTCGAGTCTATGCGCAAGCAGTTCGAGAAACGCTGCGGGCACATGACCGAACGCCTCAACACCATCGAAGGCGTCAAATGCGTCAGGCCCACAGGCGCGTTCTACTGCTTCGGCGACGTCTCCAGTCACTACGGCCGGTCGATTGGCGGCGTGGAAGTGACCGATTCCGCCGGCTTCGCACAGGTTGCTCTGGCCAAAGCCCGTGTGGCCCTGGTGCCCGGAGCGCCATTTGGCGACGATCGTTACGTGCGTCTGAGCTTCGCTACCAGCATGGAACAAATCGATAAGGGGCTGGACCGGTTGGAGCAGATGCTGGGTTAGTCCGCCTCGCCCTGCCCCATCCTGCATAAGCTTCGCCATGTAGCCGCGGCGGGATCCATCAAGCCCATGTTCTGCAGTGAAAGCGCCAGTCCGGCGCGAATCTGCTCTGAATCGGCGCAGGCGGCGTCGACTTCTCCGAAGGCCTCCTGCAGTGCCCGGCCGTCCGAGTAAAGCAGGGCAACCCTGTAGTGCAATCCGATGCACTCATCGTCGACGTCCATCGCACGCTTGAACGTCACAACTGCCTCGCCGATCCGGTCGAACTGGCGCAGGACCAGCCCAAGGGACACGAGGGCCTGCGTGTAGTGCGGGTTGATTCTGACGGCGTGGACAAACTGCTGATGGGCCTGGCGGGTCTGCCCGTCGAACCGCAGCAGCAGCCCGTAGCGATATCGCAGTTCGGCCAGATCGGGAAACCGGCGGACCTGCTCAGCGTGGCGGATGATCTGCTTTCCCAAGAAATCTTCGCTGTCCAAATCCATCCCGGCGGTGCAGGTGTTTGCTGCAGGCCTGCCGGGGGCCTGTTCGGACCAGCGGCCCTGTGAGGCCCTCAGTTGCAGACGCGCCGTTTCGGTGATCAGCAGCGTGCTGTTCGGCTCCAGCGCCGCAGCAAGCTCGAACGTGTTCATCGCCTCGTGCGACCTGTCGTCCGCTAATTGGGCTATACCCATCCCGACATAATTGAACAACAGTTCGTCGTTCAGCTCAGCCGCTCGGTGAAACGCCTCACCCGCCTCTTCCAAGCGATTGCAAACCAGGTGTTGCGCGCCGACCTTGACCATCGCTTCGAGGTAACCGGGCTGGATATCCAGGGCGGCTTGGTAGTTTCTCATCGCTTCGGCATCGCGGCCCACCTGACCGTACAGATCGCCGAGACGGACGTACAGGTCCGCGAAGGGCCCCTGTTCCCCAATCAGCATATGAAGCCTTTCGATGGCTTCATGCACGAGCCCGTCGGCGACCAACGACTCGACCTGCTCATCGTTGAGGGCCCAGTTCTCCGGGCCCATCGCGATGGCCGTTTGAAACTCCCCCACCGCCTGGGCGTACAGGCCGTTGAGGTAATACAAGTGCGCCAGGGCGGTTCGTATCGACGATTTCTCCGGTTCGGTTTCGCGCTTCGACTGATACTGCTCGATCGCGTCGTCCAGGTCGCCCTGCAGGAGATCCACCGCCACTAACCGGTCCCTCGCCGGGGTGAACCCCGGGTTCTGGTCGAGGGCGTCCCGATAGTAGTCGACAGCCTTGGTGGGCCGGCCAAGCTTCTCGCAACAAAAGCCCGCAGCAAAAAGCACCGGCGCCGCCTGGGCGCCTGTTCGGCTCGCCAGCTCCAGGTGATCCAGCGCCGTCTGCATGTCGCCGTGCTCTTGGTAAGCCACCGCCAGCGCCAACCGCGCCGCCAGAGACTCGCCCATGCAGCGGCAGGCGGCGTTGAGGCTTCGGATAGCTTCTTCGAGGCGATCGGCCTGCAGAAAGGCCAAGCCCATATGAAAATGAAGTTCGCCACTTTCGCCCGGGGGTTGGGAGTCGGTCTGCAACGGGTGCAGGTCTTGTCTATGAGCCGACCAAAAATACCCGCCTAGCAGCTCGCCGAAGTCCAGGTCCAACCCTTCGCCCAATAATCTCAGCAGATTAGGCACTTATGCAGCACTCCCCGCCCGGACACAGCACTGTGCCACGTACGCGGACCTTTCGGGTATACCTCCGTGTGGATCAATCCGATAACAGGAATCCTCCGTTGAATTTATCGGCAGCACGGGCGGGTTGGTGAAGTAAGTTCACCCATCTGCGCCCCCCAGCGAGAAAAAATCCAGGGGTCCAGACGGGGTGTAGAAAGTGCCATAGAAAGGAGCCCGCCTACCGGGCAAGCGGTGCAAACCAGGGCGATGTCGAAGATCGTTGGGACGAACTCAATATGCCCCGCGGCCGAAAAGAACCGCCGGTATGGTCTGGACCAGAATCAGCAGGTCCAGCAGGACGCTTCTCTGCTCGATATAACACAGGTCAAGGCTCACCCACTGATCGTAGCTCAGTTCGCTGCGGCCGGAAATCTGCCACAGACACGTCAAGCCCGGCCGGACCACCATGCGAAGCGCCGCCTCAGAGGCCGCTGACCCCCTAGCCTCCGGCAGCCACAACGGACGCGGACCCACCAGCGACATCTGGCCCATCAGGATATTGAACAACTGAGGCAGCTCGTCCACGCTGCTCTGCCGCAGAAACCGACCCAGCAGCGTCATCCGCGGATCGTTGACGATCTTGAAGATCGGGCCGTCCTTCTCGTTCAGGTGCAAGATAAGCTCGCGATCGTCCTGGGCGCCGTCGCGCATCGTCCGGAATTTGTACATCGTAAAGGGCCTTCCGCCCAGGCCAGCCCGCGTCTGTTTGAAAATCGCCGGGCCCGGCGAGGTAAGCTTGATAACCACCCCCACCAGGAGCATAAACGGCGCAAACAACACCAAGCACATCGACGCAATAATGACGTCCAGGACACGCTTGGTCCGTTCGTACACGCTCCCCCTGTCCCAGACAAATCCGGCCCGGCGGATTTGCGGAAAATCCACCAGTTCCAGCGTCTCGGTCAGTGGAGCAGCAGCGGCACTGGTCCTCATACTCAACTCGTCCTCACACGGCCCAGACCGTGGGCCTATAGGGAACTGCTCTCCGTTTGCAGGGGCACATCGGCTCGTGCAGCGACAACTGGACCGATCTTGTTGAGCATCAGCCCGTCAAAAACGTCGGGGCGCCTCCTTGGCGAAGGGCTTCAGCAATTCGCCGCGTGGTCCTTCGTCGGTGGTACCTAGCGCAGGACGCTTCGGTAGATCCGATCCATTTCGCAGGCTATCTGCGACCACGTACCGGCGGATTGTGCGAACCTCCTTGCTTGGTTGCCCATACGAACTCTAAGAGCCTCCTGATCTACACATTCGCGGATCTTCTTACCTAGTATACCAGACTCATCCGTATTGAAGTATAAGATTGAATCGCCGAAGGCTTGGCGATTCTCTGGGATATCCGCCGCCAATATGCATTTCCCGTAGGCAGCCGCCTCCAGAAGGACCATCGACATACCCTCCAGCACGCTGGGTTGAACAAGGAACAGTGCGTGGGTGTAAAGCGCCCCCAGATCCTGACCGTATTGAGGCCCAACAAACAACACGTTGCGACCGGAGGCCTTCCGGCGACAAAGGTGGTCGTAACTACTTTTGCCAAGGGTACCTACAACGACCAGCGGCGGGCCTGACCCGACGTCGCCCCAGGCGTCCAACAGCATGTCGAGCCGCTTTTCCGGCTCGATGCGCCCGACGTAGAGCGCATACCCTTCTGGATCCAGGCCACAGCGGTGCAGCAGATCCGGCGAGGCGGGTATCACCGGCGGAGGCGCGTTGGGCACGAAGTGAACCGTCCGCCCGAATGTCTCGGCGAGATCCTGGGCGAGGGGTTTTGAGACGGCCGTGACCGCATCGGCGAAGCGCATCCCAAGTGCGAGCCCAGTTTTAAGCATGACCCGTGCCGGCAGCGACCATTTTTCCCGCCTCCAGTCCGGCGCGTGGACGGTCAGGACGATCGGCTTGGCGGCCGCGGCCGGAACCCAGCTCATCAGCGCCGGGCCCGGCGAGTGGATGTGGACAACGTCAACACCCCGGCGAAGCAGGTCGAACACGGCGGTGGCGGTGTGCGTGATGGTCTCCGTGTGCTTCCCCCCCAGGCCCGCTGTGACGATTACCCGCACCGGTCCTGCTTGGGGGGCGTCACCGACGTACGCGGCGCGTCCGTAGACGATCACCTCGTGGCCCAGGTGCGTCAGCTCGCCCGAAAGCTGCTCGACCACACGCTCGGCCCCGCCCGCTCGGGCGGGCGTTCCTCTAGTGCCTACCATCGCAATTCGCATCGGCGTATCGCTTCCGTGTACAGTTCGTCTATCTGATCGACAACCACTTGCGGATCATGCCGCCCGGCGATAAGCGCCCGACCTGCCTGGCCCATCCTGCCGGCGCCGGATGGGTCGGCGAGGACTTGGCGGACGACCTCGATGAGCCGGTTCACATCGCCGGTGGGATACGTCCTGCCCGTCCGCCCATCTCGAACCCACTCGCCAAGGGGCGGTTGGTCGGGCACGACCACGCAACGCCCCGCCGCCATCGCCTCCAGCATGGTAAGCGGGGAATTCTCCATGCATCGGGACGTCAGAACCACAGCCGCGGCGCGGGTGTAATAACCGGGCATGGATTCGTGGTCCACCCACCCGGTAAGCTCCACGTTCTGCAGCCTGCGTCGCCGGATCTGTCCGCTCAACTCATCGCCAAGCGGCCCGGCGCCGGCGATGACCACACGAACACCGTCAAGCCGCTCGGCCAGATCGAGCATCAGCTGCGGCCCCTTCTCCTGGCTGAGCCGCCCGGCGAAAAGGATGTACGCATCCGCTTCGCTCGGTGCAGGCTCGAAGTGGGCAAGGACTACTGGATGCGGGACGACGACCGCCTTCGACGCCGGGAGGTGGGCCTCGACCATGATGGACCGCATGTACTGCGTGGGGCAGGTGAAGAAGTCCACCCAACGGAAGTACCTGCGCCCCGCCCGCTGCACCAGTGTCTCTAATGCGGCGGCCCCACCGGGAAGGCCCACACAGCGCCTGCCGGCGGCGTGGTAAAGCCTATTCGGGACGCAGCGCCTGCACAGCCCGTCCGAGCGACACAGGTGCTTCGTCGGGCACACCAGGCGGTAATCGTGCAGCGTCATTATGATAGCCACTCGCCGTCGGGCGAGGACCGGGAGGATCGACGGCGTCAGGTGGTGGTAGATGTTATGCAAGTGGGCAACGTCCACCGGACGTCGAGCAATCCAGGCTTCAAGCTTCGCGGCTGCGTCGCAGTTGTGGATCATCGCCAACACCGCGCTCGGACCGGCCGCGCTTGTGAAGTCGCGGAACTGCGGGAACTCATCTGAATCACCGTCGACGCAACCGAACCGATAAACCTCGTGCCCCCGGCGTCGTTGCATTTCGCTTAGGTGCTGGAGGTACAGACTCGTCCCGCCGCCACCCCCCATGAACTTATCGATGTGCAGTATCCGCAAGAGGTTATCCTTGCTCGTCAGCCACCGGCGGCCCGGTCGGACGCCGGGCGACTGCGCGGGCGAAGATGCGCCAGCAGCTTGTGCTTTGCTATCCATGCGGCGGCCCAGACCGGCCGTCGGCGGTAGACGCTGCGGGCAGTGCAGATCATCCAGCACCCGTGTGCGCAGCGATCCGACGCCTTGCGGGCCTGGGCGGCTGGCGGGCTGGACCAGATCTGCTCCCACGATTCGCTGGTCAGATCACCCATCCGCCGGCCGCGGACGGAGCAATTGTAGACTATCCCGTCGGCCTGGACGAAGAAGAAGTCCCTGCCCGCCCCGCACTTGAAGGACAATTCCCTGCCAGTCAGATACCGGTAGGTATAGTTGGCGAAGTGGGCCCGAAGCCACATCTTCGGCCGCCAGGACCGCAACCACCCGGTAATCACTTGGGCGAAATCCGCGTCCAGAGCCTCCGACGCCGGGATGGAAAACGGCTCGCTGACGCCCAGATGCGTCAGGGAGTCGTGGGCTGCGACCACCCCAAGCTGAAGGGAAAGCTTATCGGCCAGGTCGCAGACGCCGAGCAACTGATCGACGTTCTCGCCGGTGAGCGTCATGCTGAGGCGTAGGCCCTCAAACCCATCGGCCTGCAGCCGATTGATCAGGTCCATCGCCTTGTCGAACGCGCCCTCGTCGCCGCGCATCCGGTCGTGGGCCTCGCCCAAGCCGTCCAAGCTGACCGCCAGCCGAATCGCCGGATCGATCCGCCGGATCTCGGTAATCTTGCGGGCGATTATATCCGGTAAATACGCGTTCGTGGATATGGTGATGACGGCCCGGGGGCATCGGCGACGGGCCTCGGCGACGAATTCGCCTAGGTCCTCCCGCAAGAACGGCTCGCCGCCGGTGAGGTTGATCGTCCGCAACTGAGGCGGGAGCTTCTGCATGTGCACGGGGTCCAACAGATCCGGCGCGGTGCTCCGCCAGACGTTACACATCAGACAATGCGCATTGCAGCGGTTGGTGACCGCGATGATAGCATCGGCGGGCAGACGCATAGTCAACTCTATCGGCCAGATGCGTTTAAATGCCCAGCCCATGGCAGGCCCGGCAGACGAGATCAAGATCCCAACAGCAGTTCCCTGATCCCCTCGCACAACCGGCCCGCCAGTGCGGTTATCATCCCGGCTGCGAACTGCAGGTTCTGGCGTCTAGGTCTAAGCAGCCCCCAAACTGAATAAAGCACGATCATCCCGACAAAATCGTACGCGACAAGCAGCGATGTCCCGGCCCCGCGATCCGTGCTGTGGCGGGCGATGTGGAGACAGTTCCGAACATACATCCGCCCCCGCCTGAACATGTCGGGTCTGCCCTGCGGCGCCCGTTCGTGACAGACCCGCAGTGCGGGGGCTATGAACAAAGCGTGCAGGCGCCCCACGCGAAACGAATACTCGCGATCCTCGCCGAGGGCATATCCGCCAAAGGCCTCCTCGAATGGCTCTGCCCGCGCCACCGAGCGGCGCAAGCTCATCGCCCCGCCTGAGAGGCGCCTGGCGGGGACGAGCTTACCACGGAGCTTGTCGGGCAGCGACAGATACCTGCTCGCACAGCGGCGAGGCGTCCAGCGGCCCTGACCGAGGGACCGCGCCAGGGCTTCCCAGAGCCTCCGGCCCGGTGCGTCGCTATCCGGCTCGACGACCACCGCACCAATCCCGCCCACAAGGGCCCCACTGTCGCTCTCATACAGCCGCGCCAGTTGCATAAGATAATCGGGGGGCAGGACCACGTCGTCCTCGGTAAAGACGATGATGTCACTTGAAGCCAGGGCCACACCGCGGTTCCGCGAGGCAGGCAGCGATGGGATATCCCGGCGCTGGTAGTGAAACTTTACCCCCGCCTCGGCGACGCGCCGACCTATCGCCTCACCGACAGGACTCGCCCCGTCGTCGACGACGATCAGCTCCTGCGGTAAGCGCGTCTGGGCGAGTATCGAGGCGACCGACCGTTCAGCCGCCTCCGGGCGGTCGTGTGTCGGTAAGATAACGGTAAGGGTGACGGTCGTCTTCGTCATCGTCGTCATCGTCCACCGCGCCGAAAGAGACCGGCAGCTCGCCGCAAGGATTCAGAAAGGTCCTTCTTTTCCTGATGCGAGAAGATCCACGGCGTAAAGCCCGCCACCAGCAGCACCACAATCCAAATCGCCGCCGCTGCAAGGGGTGGAAGCAGTAAGATCGGAGGCGCCGCAAGGATTGCATATGTCGCGGTGTGCAGCTTGGTCCTTGTGGTAAGCAAGTAGACCAGCGTCACCAGGCCCGAGCCGACGTAAATCCCCACGGCCCCCGCCAGTGCCGCTGCCTGCGGCGGGTAGCCGAATCGCGGCATCCACCACAAAGCCAGCGCCACATTCCCCGCGATCCCGAGCATCGCCGCCAAGGCGATTACCCAAGGGCGTTCGTGAATCTTCACCAGTATCGTCAGCAAGGCCAGATGAATCATGACCTGAAAGAACATGAACAGTCCGCGCAGCAGCACCACCCCGTGCTGGTACTTACCGGGAAGGATCTTGATCCACAGCGGCGCCGCGGCCAGCGCCAGTATCGTCAGAGCCATCATGCTGATCGCCACTGCCTTGTAAGCGGTCTGGAGCACACAGATCGCCTCGCCGCGCCGGTTGGATTCCCAGTGTTTGACCACATGGGTGAAGATGACGGCCCAGATGGCGTCGGCAAGAAAGATTATCGGCTGGCCCAGCGACAGGAACGCCAGGAAGTCTCCGCCCTCCGCCATCCCGCGTATCTTGCTCGTCAGCCAAAAGCTGGTGTAGCTGGCCCACCGCCACAGTACGACACCCGGTAAGGCGGCTGCGCCGAACTTCAGGACGCGCAGAAGGGTCCCGCGGCCGATGGGACGTTCGGGAAGGGGTTCGCCACCGACGGTCAGGTCCGTCAAGGGCGCAATGGCATCCGTGTCCGAGATGGACTCGACGGCGCCGGCTTCGATGGTCCTCGAGGTAAGCTCTTGGATACTGACGGGCGCAGAGGCGAGGGGTGAGTCCCGCAGGCTCAGGTGAAGCCCCACCAGGCCCGCCGCCAGCGCGATAAGCAACGCCAGCAGATGGGCCAGCAGCACGGTAAGACCTGTGGGCGATACGAGCAAGCCCACCACTACAAAGATAGTGAAAACAACAGTAAAGACTATCTCAACGGCCGCCACGAGCCGGTACGCCCGCATCCCGATGATAATGCTTAGAGCATTGTGATACAGCACCATCGCCAATGCGTTCGCCAGCGCCGCCCAACACAACCACAGTTGCTGTCGGTGCGCCAATTCGAAGGAACCGGCCTTGGGTGCAATCATAAAGCGGGTGATCCACCCGCTGAAGATAAGCGCCACGATGGTCATCCCAATGCCGATGGCGAGTATCGGGAAGCGAATCCTGCGGTAGAACGATCGCAACTGGCCCTGCACCTCGTAGAAGCTGGCGTAACGAACCAGCCCGTGCTGGGTCCCCCAGGTCAGCAGCGGCGCAGCCGTTGTGAAGATCATCATCCCCAAGCCCCACAGGGTGAACTGCACCTTCGGCAGAAGGTAGATCAGAAGCAGCAGGCGGGCAAAACCAAGGGCCTTCTGAAAGATTTTGGCCGGAACGTAGGCGCCCAACGAGTCGGCTATGGTACCGACCTTGAACAGGCGCGACAAGACGGCCACTGAATCTCTCCCTATGTTCCGCGATCCGAGACCTCAGCGGAAAGCTCCGCTCCTTGCCTCTGGGTCAGGCGATTATACCCTACCACCAGACCCGCAAGCGACCAGAACATCCCGTTGGCCAGAACATCCCAGAAGGTATCTCGGAACATAGCAGTGGCCACGTAATTCAGCATCGCCACCCAGAACAGGACCACGAAATCTCGTGACAAGATGTCGCGGGGGGCGGTGTCGGGGAGCTTTCGATACAACTGACGGGACTGGCGATACAGCAGGAACAACACGAGCAGGACGCCGCCGAGCCCGATCGCTCCCGTCTCGGCCGCCATGTTAAGGAAAAGGTTGTGCTGCACCACCACCCCGGTAGACAGTCCTATCAAAGCCGCCGGGTCACGCTCAAGGTTCTGCTGGGCGTCCACGAAATGCCCGAACCCGACGCCCGTAAGAGGATTGGTCTTGAATATCTCCCAGCTCTGGTGCAGCAGGATCTGACGGGAGACGATGGGGCCTCTCTGCGCCACCCCACCGGTCTGCCGACGGGTCTGGGTCAAATTCCCCCAGAACATCGCGACACCCAGAATCATCACCAGGGCAGCAAACCCAAGCTTGACAACTCCGAAGCGTCGCCTTCCCGCCAGGAGGCACCAAACAACACCGCACAGAAGAAACGCGACGTAGGAGGCCCTGATGCCCGTGAAAAAGATGGCAGGCGGTACGGCGATGGCTTGGATGATCAGGGCGATCCGATACGGACCGCGGATCCTGCGTATCAAGAACAGCGCCGTGTAAAAAAGCAGCACCAGCAGCATGCCCTGAGGCCCGGCTGCGGCGAACGCCCCACGGGCCCGGTCGAAGTGAATCCCATAGCTGGGGTCGTTGATGTATGTCGGCCAGATCCAGTCCCGTGCCGCCTCCATGCCCATAATCGAGGCGTATTGAAGGTAAGACAAATACAGCGCGTACCACCCGTACACACTGATCAACACCAACGCCCAGCGGATCTGCCGCTCATCCCGCGTGGCGTTGTAGACAAAGTAAAACATGATGAACGGAAACAGCAGCGCCACCATGAAGCGGTAGTACGGGGCGGTGGCGACCTCGGGCGTCCGGGCCAACCATCCGGTGGCCGTGGCGCTGATGGCGCAATACGCGGTGAGGGCAGCCATGGCCCACAAGAGCGTGCGATCGAACCTCAACCGTCCGCGGCCAAGCAAAAAATACAGACCGAACCCCAGCAACGCCGTGAGGAAAACAAACCTGGGAATGGTGAGGTTAAAGAAGCCGGTGATCTCCAGCTTCCACAGCCCCGAGTCCACCACGCCGTAGGAAAGCACCCACAGCCACGCCCAGATCGTGATCTCCCACTTGACGGCCCAGTAGCAAATCAGCGCAAAGACGCCCAGAGCGAGAAAGCACCAGGGCGACAGGACCGGGACGGCGATCGACAGAACGGTCAGGGCGATCAGCAAAACGGCCAGGACGATCAGGGCGAACGTATCAACTCTTTGCTGACCGATCGTAAACATGTGTAATTTGCCCGCCTGGCCGTGACACGTCAGATCCGGCTGTAGAGGAACTTTGGTATCGGGTAGGTCCGCAGATTCAGCACGAGTCCGGCGACTGTTCCGCCGCTGGCCTCGACGCGCTTCTTGGCCTGGGCGACGGCCTCGCGGGGAGTATTCTCCGTCCGCGCGACGAGCACGACGTCCTTGACGACCCGGGCCAGGATCTCCGCGTCGGGAAACTGGTTGACCGGGGCTGAATCAACGATCACGTAATCGTACCCGTTGGACAGCGTGTGGAAGAACTTCTCCAGGGCGTCGGGCCGCAGAAGCTCAAAGAGCTTATTGTCAGCCTTGCCGACCGTGTAGACGTCCAGGCCCGAGTTAACCTGTTGCGCGACCGATTCGGGAGCCATCCCTTCAAGGACGATCTCGCCGATCCCCGGTCCCTGGTTGACGCTAAGCAGCTTGTGCAGTGCAGGGGCGCGGAGATTGAAGTCCACCAGCGCTACCCTAGCAGCGCCGGCCGGAGCCGCACCAACCACCGCCAGGCTGCACGCGACCGTCGAGGCGCCTTCGTTGCGACCGGACGAGCAGACCAATACCGTCTTGCCCGAGACTCGCCCGGAGTAGAACAGCGAGACCCATAGACCTCGAAAAACCTCTTCGGCCTTAGGCTTCAACGATGCCTTGACGGCGACTTCGCCCTGTTGGCTAATGCCTTCTGTTATGCTCTCTGTCATATCTCACCTCACCGAGTCCGAACGATACGCCCGCCGAGCTTCGGGACCGAAACCAATACCGGCACGCCAAGGTGCCGTTCGGCGTCGTCGATGCTCTTGACGGTATGGTCGAAATAGTCCGATAGGAACGCGTAACTAAGAGCCAATATCACCCCGCCAATCGCCGCGATGAGCAGGTTGAGCCACATGATCGGCCTTCGCGGATCGGACGCAGAAGGTTTGGACGGCGCGTCCAGCACGGAAACCAGGACGTGCTTGTCCGCCAGGCCCGCAGCTGTGGCTGCACTGACGACCCGCTTCTTCTCTTCCTCATAGATTGTCTGAGTCATATTAACGTCGCTTTGGAGCCGTTGATACGCGGCCACCTTCTGAGCCAACTCGTCCAGTACCGCGCGATCCTGGTCGAGCCTTTTGGAAAGCACTACTTCCCTGGCCCGCAAGACGAATAGCTCCTGGTCGAGGCGCGTCCGATGCTTATTCAGGTGGTCCCGCAGGTCATTATAGGCTTCCAGCAGCTCAGCCTTAAGGTATCTCAGCTCCTGGTGATCATCGGTGTACTTGGGGGTAAGTTCGTTAAGTTGCAGCTTCAACAGGACGATCCGCTCGTGGAGCTTGACAATGGGCGGGTTGGACTTCAACACGGCGTCGGGGACCACGAGATCCAACACGTTTTGCCTCTTCAGTTCCTTTTCGATGGTGGTTCGAAGCGCCACGGTCGTGGCAAGCTGCTCCTCGATCTTGGCGAGGGTCCCGCGGGTCTGCCTGGCGAGAGAAGCGATACCCGTTTCGATGCCCCCGCCGCCCTTCCCGACCATGTTGATCACATGCAGCAGGTCCCCTTTGAGATTCGAAGCAATGAAGTCCTGCAGGGCGTTTGAGGCCAGGTTTCGACTGGCTTCAGCGGCGACAAGGACCTTTTGCTGGAGGAACTGTTCGGCCTGCTTGGTTGCCTGGATCTCCAGCTGCGTATAGCGCATCAGGTACGCGTCGGTGACGTTCTGCGTAAGCTCGTAGGCTCGCCTGGCGGCCAGGACGGTTGGACTGACTCCAAGACCTTCGGCCTCCTCGCGCTGTTCAGGCCAGTCGACCCTGATCTTGAAGGTCTGCGTGAAGGTGGCGTCTGGGCCGCCGGGGGTCACGACGCTGACGCGCTTTCTGACCTGACGCATGAACTTCCCGTTGGCGCTGACGTAATCGCCAATCTTCTCATTGGCGTACCACGCCTGCTTGGATGACGCCTTCGACGGGCTCTTTGAGCTGGGCCGCTCCACCAGACGCATCAGGGCCGATGCCAGTACGTAATCGCTCATGATGATCTGCCGCTGCGTTCTGACGAACAGGGAAACCTCGTCGCGCGTCGATGTCGGCTCATATTCGAGGGGATTGGTCACACCGCTGGGCTTGGCGTGTAGTTCCACCTCTGACCGGTACCACTTCGGTGCCAGGTAGGTTGCTACGGCGACGGCTGCTATCACCAGGATTATGATCAAGGCCATGCTGATGAACCGGCTGGCCACCACCCTGATGATCTCACGCAGCGTTCTGCTGGCGTATTTGTCAGGCATGTCTCACCTCGTGAGTCGTTCGCTGATAGCGGTCTGGGTTACGGATTGGGTCCGAGCCAATCGACCGCATCGTTAACGTTATATCCTGCGTAGCTGCTGAACCCGCCAACCGCTCGGATTCCCCGCGTCCAGACGTAGTGGATGTAGTCTGCGCGCTTGGCGATGGCGGAGGTTGGCACATAGACGATGTCGCCGTCCTCCAGCCAGATGTCGTAGCGGTGCTTGCTCGTGTCGGCGACGACTGGCTCGTCCTCAGCCCTGGCGCGGTTCTCCAGGAGCTGGTAGACATTGATGATGGCTGCCTGCGGACGCGGTAAGTGCCTCCGGCGGATCACCACCACCTGAGACAGCTCCGACCGGCCTGGTATGTAGCTCCCGGCCAGCGCCAGCGCCTGTAGCAGCGTCACCTCGTGGGTCCGCTCGATCAGCCCCCCGGAATAGTTGAGCACCATCCCCGGCTTGAGGACCTCTCCCATCACATAAATACGAAGCGGCGAGATCGTCTGGACGTTTACCGTCACCTCCAGTTCGCTTAGCCCGGCATCGGCGTAGGCCTTGTTCAGCCGCCGGTGCAATTCGCTGATCGTAAGCCCCGCCGCCCGGGTCTCCACGATGAACGGCAGTTGGATTGTCCCGTCGGGCGTGATCGGAACCAGACGGCTCTGGCCGCGGGGAGAGGTGACTATCGCCTCTTTCAGTTCCTTGATCTTGACGTTCGATTCCTTGAAGCTGACGGTCAAGGTGGGTTCTTTCAGATACTTGGTGTACCCGGCCTTGAGTTTGTCGTGGACTTCGTCGATCGTCCAGCCCGCTACCTTCACCGGCCCAATCAGGTCCAGATAGACCTTACCGTCGGATTGAACCCGCTCAACCTGGTTCAGCTCGGAATTGAACGGGAAACGCACCACAAGAACATCCTCGAGCTTGATCTGGTAGATGAGGTCTTCAATGTGCTTGACGTGATATATGATCTCCAGATAGTCGCCCTCTCGCAGTCGGTAGTCCCGCCGGATAATCTGCGAGACCGGGGGCTCCTGAGGCGCCCAGGACTTTTGAAGGAACTCCTGCGGCAGAGGGGGGTCAACAACTATCTCTTGTTCTTCCTGCGGGCCGCACCCCGTCACGCCTAGCGCGGCCACTAGCGCGCCCAGCAGAAGTACACCGGAAATTCGTCGTGTTGCGATCATCTCTTCACCTCAGTGACCGTGACAAATGCATCTGCACGGTCTTGCCTCACTTTCGCCAACTGGGCCAGGGCCTGCTCGTAGGTGGCAAATCGCCCCACCTGCACTACGTGAAGCAAGGTCCGGTCCACCGCCTCCGGCTTGACGACAGCCGGTAGCGATCTTTCCCGAAGCTGGCTTGCGTCGGCTTCGGCACGTTTCTTCTGCTCAAAGGCCCCCGCCTGGATCGTCCAGCTAGTGCGGTGCACCCGCCGGGCCGCCTGCGTTGCGATGTCCGAGCCTTCCAGGTGGTAAATCACCTTGTTGTACTGCTTGTCGGCATCGCGCCACCGGCCCTGGCGCTGCAGCACGCAACCCAACCGAAAACATCCGTGCCCGAAAAGCGGGTCGCCCGGGTCCATGTCTTCCAGGGCCTGGCGGTACATATTCTCAGCCAGTGCCATGTCGTCCTGCGCGTAAGCAATGTTTCCCAGGACGACAGACGCCTCGGCTCGCACCTTTGAGTCCTTGGTATCGGCCGCTTCAGTCAGGTCGGCTCGGGCTCCGTCGATGTCCTCGAGGCGATGCTTCGCCTTCCCGCGAAGACAATACGCCCTGGGAACGCCTCTGCTTCGGGCGTGATCCCGCAGGAAGGTATCCATCTGGGTTACCGTCCCTGCATAATCGCCTCGCTCGAAGGAGTCCGTCCCTCCCTGCAGAAGCTCCCTGGCCTGGGGAGACAACGCGGCGTCACATCCGGCCATCATGGCCATGGCGGTGACAAATCCCACGCCAAGAACCGATAAGATCCGTCTATGCATCTTGTGCCTCAGCGGCCCCGCTATCCATAGCGCGGGCACTAATCACGATTGTTATCGTCACTTGTGGATAGGGACTTGAGCGTTACAAATTGCCGAATTCCCCCTTTCCGTAAACCCCCTCACCCGCGCCGGCTATCCAATCGCCGCAGTATCACACCAAGGACCAGCTCTGCCGATCAGGGCAAATCACGACGAACCGAACCGCTGAGCAAATTGGACATACTGCATGCGTGTTTCATACAGGGCCTTGTCAATCGCCTTCTTCTCTTCGTCGGTGAGGTTCCCTTTGGTCTTTTCCTCAATGACGCTGAGGGTATCTATGTGGTGCTTCGCCAGCGTCAGGTCCACCAGGCGTTTCTTGGTCTTGGGGTCCTCATATCCACCCAGCGCCAACAGCCCCTGCATGGCGACAGAGCTGACCAAGGTAGCAAAGCTGGCAGGCGGCAGTTCCCGCGGCTCCTGGGCTGCGGGCCCTTCGGCGGAGGGTTCGGCTTCAGAAGAGTTAGCCTTGGATTCGACCTGTTCGGCGAGCTTTTGCTTTTCAGCAGCGGCCTGGGCCTTCCAATCGTCGTCCACAATGATCTTCGGTTCGTCGGACTTCTTCGGCTCCTGCTGGGCATCCGCAGGTTCTTTCTTTTCGTTCTCGGGCATCGCGTTAGATCCTTCCTTAAAGCAAAGCTATTAACACCTTCCGATCGCACCTTGTAATCGCTTCAGCCCGGCGAATCAAGCCGAAGCAATCCGCCTCATCCGCGTCGGTTCGCACTTCAAGGTCGCCTGGACGAATTCATTCAGCAGGCGGGACTTTAACTGGGCACACGACGGGTCGTCCCAGAGGTTGTTGATCTCGCCGGGATCTTCGACCAAGTCGAACAGCTCGCCGTGATCGCCCTTGCGGTATACGGTGATCTTGTAGCGATGGTTGACGTAGCTTCGCATGTGGAAGTTTGTCAACGTGTGGCGGTTTTCGGTGATGCTCCAAGTCCGCGCCGCCGCCCCGCCCCGCCAGGTTTCAAGCTGGTTTACGCCCGTCATGATCCCGGGGACCTCAATACCGGCCGCGGCCAGAAAGCTCGGCGCCAGATCCACCAGGTTCAGTATCGCCTCGCTGAGAACACCGCCCGGAACCTGACCAGGCCAGCGGACGACGAACGGGATGCGAAGCAGGTCCTCGTAATGATGGATCGCCTTGGCGATAAGACCGTGCTGCCCGAGAAAATGCCCGTGATCGGTGGTGAACACAACGATGGTGTTCTCAGCGAGGTCCAACCGGTCCAGCGCCTCTAACGTTCGTCCGATCTGCTGATCTATGAAGCTTACCATTCCATAGTAGACGGCGATGTCTTTCTTCAGTTCGGCCCGATCGTGCAGATGGCTCTTTGCGCCGTGGATGTTCTGATCCTCGAAGAACATCTCGCGGAACTTAGGATTCTTCTGCTGCGTCATTTGGAAGTGGACGGGGTTCTTATCGTGCTCGGCTGGCGTCAGTTCGCCGGGGACCATATCCGCCGGGTCGTACATGCTCGCCCAGGGCTCGGGGACGAGGTACGGCGGGTGGGGATCGTGATAGCTGGACCACACAAAGAACGCCCTGGACTGTGCGGCGGCGCGTTCGATAGCTGCTATGGTCCGCTCGCCCGTCCAGCGGGTGTAATGGAACTCCTCGGGTAAGTCCCATCGCCGGGTGCTTCGGTTGCGCTTCTCGACCTCGGAGTCGCGCGGGAAGGGGTCGAAGTAATCCGCCCAGTTCTCCAGCCCGTTCTGCTCCATCCAAATCGCGTAGTGCTGCCCGACGTGCGATTCGCAGGCATGCATCCGGCCGACCTCGACGTGCTCGAAGCCATACCAAGGACCGTGGAACGATCGCCAGAAGTCCAGATCTCGCAGCTTGGGTTGGGATTCCAGCGACTCGGCCCCGTCAGCGGTGGCGAGCGGTTGGAAGTGGGCCTTGCCTATCAGCGCGGTAAAATAACCGCTGTCGCCGAAAAGATCGCCCACGACGGGAACATCTTCATACAGCTTGGTCCCCAACGACCAGGCCCCGTGCTGGGACGGATACATTCCGGTGATAATGCTCGCCCGAGACGGGGTGCAGGTCGGGTTAGGACAATACGCCCGATCGAAGCGCATCCCCTCGCTGCAAAGCCGATCAATCGCCGGCGTCTTGATCCGGTCGTTGACTGCGCCGATGGTGCTGTAGTGCTGCTGATCGGAGCTAATAAGCAGTATGTTCGGTCGAGTGGGCGGCATTTTCTTGACTCCTCAGCTGCTGCGGCGACCTGCGGACCGGACCACCAAAGAAGCGGATAAAAAAACATCCACGCCTCAATAAGGGCGGATCGGATGATAGGGATTATAACCAACCCGCACTCGATCTGACAGCCCAACCGGCCCGCCGGTTCGGAGAGGAATTTTTTCCAGAACTAAGGAATCTTACCGGGAAGGGGATTGACAATCGCCCGAGCGGTAAGTTATGGTCCGCTTGATGATCTATCAGTGCTCTGCCGGGTAGAGCAATAGGGCCCTATAACGGAGTAATAGGGAGCAGTTGTGAGCCACGGAAACAGGCTATTTCATGTCTCGACAATCGCGGCAATTGTCCTGATCCTGCTTCCGTATTCCCAGACAACCGCCCAGGAACCGCAGACGGCCGACATCGTCATCGAGGTCCGTGTCGTCGGGAACAGGCAGATCGCGGACAGCGTCGCACTAGGGTACGTCAACACCCGCGCCGGGCAAACCTACAGCAAGCAGATCGTCGAGAACGACGTCAAGGCCCTCCTTGAAAGCGGGCGGTTCACCGGCGTCCAGGCATCGTTTGCACGCAGCGACGGCGGTGTGATCGTTACATTCCACGTCACGGAAAGATCCATCGTGACCACCCTGGTCTTCGTGGGTAACAAGGCGATTAAGGACTCCGAGCTCGCCAGTGAGCTTGGGTTCGCACAGATGGGGCCGCTGAACAGGTTCAGGATACAAACGGGCAAGCAAGCCATCCTCACCAAGTATCGGACCCATGGATATTACTTCGCCGAGGTTACCATCGACCAGGACGCCCTCACCCAGCGCAACGACGTGATCTATCGGATCGTCGAAGGGCCCAAGGTGAATCTGCGGAAGGTTGCATTCCGCGGGAACCAGTACTTCGGATCGTTGAAGCTGGCGATGAAGGTCGGTTCTGGCGCAGGCTTCTGGGTGTTCGGACTTCCGATCTCTCCGGGGAAGCTCGACATGGAGCAGGTCGAACAAGACGTCCACATGATGCGAAGTATGTACATCGCGGAGGGCTTTCTAGATGTGAAGGTGGATCGGATCCTGGAGTTCTCCAACAATAAGAAACTGGTCAGGCTGACGTTCGTCATCGATGAGGGCGCCCGCTACGTCGTAAGCGACACCAGCTTCGAGGGGAACTCCATCTTCACCGACGAGGAACTCACCCGGCGCCTCAAGCTGCGCCAAGGCGAATTCTACACGACATTGGCCGTGCAGAGCGACATTGAGAAGGTGCGCGAAACGTACGGCGAACTGGGGTTTATCGACACGCGCGTAGACGGGAGGTACGTCTACAAGGCCCAGGCGGGACTGCTGGACCTGATCTTTGATATTGATGAGGGAACACAGTACAAGGTCGGGCGAATCACGATACGCGGGAATACCGAGACCCAAGCCCGCGTCATTCGCCGCGAGATGCGAGTCTTCCCCGATCAGCTGCTTAACACGGTGGCGGTGACGGAATCGCGCCACCGATTGCTGGAGACCGGACTGTTCAGTGACGTGCAGATCCACCCAATCGGGAAGGGACCCGGCGTAAGCGACATCCTTGTCGAAGTCGAAGAACGCGACACCTCCCAGATCGCCCTGGCGGGCGGTCTGAGCTCAAGGGACGGACTGATCGGTAGTATATCCTACACGCAGCGGAACTTCGACCTGTTCGGCCGGCCGAAGTCGTGGTCGGAGTTTATCCGGGGTAAGTCGTTCAAGGGCGCCGGTCAGACGCTGCGGATCGTAGCCGAACCCGGCACCGAGGTGATGCGGTTCAACATCGAATGGTTCGAGCCGTACCTGTTCGACCTCCCGTATTCGCTCGGGATCAACGCCTTCCTGTTCACCCGCCAGCGGGAGACCTACGACGAGACCCGTTACGGTGGCGTCACTTCGGTAGGGCATCGCTTCAAGAACCGCTGGTACGGCGAGCTCGCCTTCCGGATCGAAGGCGTCGAAATCGACTCCCTGGACAGCGACGCCCCGCCCGAGGTGATCTCGGATAAGGGGAATCACCTGCTGACGGGCATCAAGGGCTCGCTGACCAAAGATCGCACCGACAGCCGCTGGCTACCCTCGAGCGGCGACAGGTTCCAGCTAAGCTTCGAGCAGCTCGTCGGCGACTACAACTTCGGCCGCGCAATCGGCGACTACCGCATCTACCGAACCGTGTACGTCGATGCCCTGGACCGTAAGCATATCTTCGCCGCCAGGTTCACGATCGGGCATATCGTCGGGAACGCCCCGGTCTTCGAGCGATTCTACGGCGGGGGGATCGGATCGATTCGCGGGTTCGAGTATCGAGGTGTAAGCCCCAGAAGCAAAGGCACGAACAAGGCCATCGGCGGGGATACGATGGTATTCGCCGGGTGTGAATACACCTTCCCGATTGTCGGGACCCCGCGAGAAGGTCAAGTTCGCGGCGTCGTCTTCCTGGATACCGGAACGGTGGAACAAGATTTCACCATCACCACGTACCGCGCTTCGATCGGCGCCGGGATCCGATGGACCGTCCCGTTCTTCGGTCCGATACCCATCAGCCTGGACTTCGGGATCCCCATCAACCAGGCCGGCGACGACGATACCGAAATCTTCAGCTTCTCCCTCGGCTGGACGTTTTGACGTTCGCCCGGTGACGTCCCGGCTCGGCCCACCCGTAGCTTTGCCCTCACAAGGTTGTCTTGCCACAACCTAGCCCTGGAGTTTACAATTCCCCAAGAGGGTAAGGTAGTTCTGTGCCCGAACAATCGATGAGGCGAAGCCTTTGTCCAGTATTCCAGGAGCGAAACGATGAAATCATCACACAAGGTCTTGGTTCTGATCGTTGGGTTGTTAATCACAGGGGCGTTGCTGAACCGCTCGACGGCACAGTTCGCCCAGATCACCCCGGCCAAGGGCACGAGCATCTCCGTGTGCAACGTGGTGGAGGTGTTCAATAATTGCGAGCAGGCAAAGGCCTTTCGGGACCAGCTCACACAGCAACGCGAGACGGTCAGCGCGGAGAAGGAACACCGCGCCAAGAAACTCGAATCAATTCAGATGGAGCTGGAGGGCCTCCGCAAGGGTAGCGAGGAATACAAGAAGCGCCTGGAGGAGATGTGGCGTTTGGGTTACGAGAACGAAGGTTGGGAAAAGGCCCAGACAGCCATCATGATGAAATCCTATCAATCCGCCACGCAGGAGATGTACGAGCAGATCGTCAACATCATCGCCGATGTCGCCAAAGAGCGCGGCGTTGAGTTGGTGCTGTTTAGGGTGCGGGAACCAATCTCGGCTGAAACCGGGCAAGACCTCGCCGCGCAAATCAGTCGGCGACAGGTACTCTACAGCGACGAGGGCTTGGATATTACCGAGATCGTTCTGGCGAGGCTGAATCAGGTGTATCGCGACCAAGACAGATGAGGCAAATAGGGCGCAGGGCTCTTCACGTCGGGCCTTGCGAGGCGGGCGGGGCGAGACTAAGATTTGGTGTTCTACGCAATACGCAATGGTAAAACTACCCCTGACAGTTGAGCAGATCGCCAAGATCGTCGGCGGTCAGATAAGAGGCGACGGGACCGCCCGGATCGAAGCTCTTGCGACGATCGAGACGGCCGGGCCAGGTGAGCTTACGTTCGCAGTGGACGAGAAGCGCGCACGGCGTGTGGGTAAGTCCAAAGCTGGGGCGGTGATTGTTGGGACCTCACCGCAGACGGCCCCCATGCCGCTGATCCGGGTGGAAAACGTCCAGGTCGCTGTCGCCGCCCTGCTGGGCGCCTTAGCGGAACCCGAAGATCTACCCCCGCCGGGCACCGACGAGACCGCCACAGTGGACAATTCCGCCCAGATCGCCCCCGACGTAGCCATTGGCCCCGGCGCCGTTGTCGGTAGAGGCGCTCGGATCGGCGCCGGAACCGTCCTGTGCGCAAAGGTCGTCATCGGTACAGGGGTTCAGCTGGGCGAAAACTGTCTGCTGCACGAAGGCGTCGTGGTCAAGGCAGGCTGTAAGATCGGTAACCGCGTGCGGATCGGCCCCAACAGCGTCATCGGCACGGATGGGTTCGGCTACTATTTCCGGGAGGGGGTGCACCACAAGATCCCGCACATCGGGACGGTCATCATCGAAGACGATGTGGAGATCGGCGCCTGCAGTTGTGTCGACAGGGCCAAGTTCGGCGCCACACGCATCGGACCCGGATGCAAAATCGACAACCTCGTCCAGATCGCCCACAACGTCCAGCTTGGCAAGGGCTCTGTGCTGGCGGCACTGACCGGGGTCGCCGGGAGCACAAAGCTCGGGCAGTACGTGGTCCTGGGCGGACACGTGGGAATCCGCGATAATATCACCCTTGGTAACGGCGTCAGCGTTGGGGCCTGTACGTGTGTCGCCAGGGACGTTGCTGATGGGCAGACAGTCTTCGGGATCCCGGCCGGACCGGCACGGGCGCAACTGCGCATACACCAAGCGATGTATAAGCTGCCCGACCTGCTGAAGCGCGTAAAATCACTGGAGGCGAAGATAGGCGACCTTGAGTCAACAGAAGACCATTAAGAGACCCTCCGCCCTGGAGGGCCAAGGGTTGTTTAGCGGGATCAACAGCCAGTTGCGATTCCTGCCCGCACCGGTCAACACGGGGATCGTCTTCGTCCGGACCGACATGCCCCAGCCGGTGCAAATCGCCTCGGATATATCGAACGTAACTAAGCGCACCAGGCGCACGTCGCTGCTGAATGGCACGGTCTCGGTGGAGACTATTGAGCATGTCCTGGCGGCGGTGTGGGGGCTGGGGATCGATAATATCCTGATTGAGATGAACGCCCAGGAGACACCGTCGGCAGACGGCTCGGCGCTACCGTTCGTCAAAGCGCTGCAGGAAGCGGGTATAGAACCCCAAGACGCCGACCGAAAGGTATACGTGGTTCGCGAGCCAGTGTCGGTCTCCCAAGGCGATGCAATGCTGGCAGTGTTGCCCGGACCTACCGATTGTCTGGACATCCTGTACGACCTGGACTATTCGGACGTGCCAAGTATCGGGAGACAGGTGCTTGGATTTCGGCTGGAGAAGGATGATTTCAGCACACAGATCGCCCCCGCCAGAACGTTCTCGCTGGAACAGGAAGCCAAGGAGTTTCAGGCCCAGGGGATAGGTACGCACCTGACGAGCAGCGATGTCCTGGTGATGGGCCCCGACGGGCCTATCGATAACAAGCAGCGCTTCGATGATGAACACGTCCGTCACAAGCTCTGCGATCTGATCGGCGATCTCGCCCTGCTTGGGAGGCACCTGCGCGGGCGCGTGGTCGCCTATAAGTCCGGGCACGAGCTGAACCACATGCTGGTACGCCAACTCGCCGAGAGCGCGGCCGCACGCACTCGCCAAGAAGCACTCACCGGCGAACCAGTCATGGACATCCGCAAGATCATGCGGTTGCTGCGCCACCGATATCCGTTCCTGATGATCGACCGTATCCTGGAAATCGACGGCGACCGCCGGGCAGTGGGTATCAAAAACGTAACGATCAACGAACCGTTCTTCCAGGGCCACTATCCGGGCCTCCCTGTCATGCCCGGCGTGATGATAGTAGAGGCGTTCGCACAACTGGCCGGGGTTCTGATAACCCAAAGGCTCGAACACACCGGTAAGGTGGGCTTCTTGGTGAGCATGGACCGTGTGAAGATTCGCCGGCCCGTGCACCCGGGGGATCAATTGATCCTGGTAGCAGAGGTCCTGCACGTACGCACACGCACCGCGCACTGCCAATGCACAGCGCGGGTGGGCGATGAGTTAGCGGCCGAGGCCGAAATCAAATTCATGCTCGTCGACGCCGATCCGACCTAGAACTGAGAAGGACATTATGCCCGCAATCTCGCCGCTTGCGATTGTCGAGACCTCAGCGCCCATTCCCGATGATGTGCGCATCGGCCCGTTCAGCTATATCGGCGCGGAGGTGCAAATCGGCCCGGGATGCGTCATCGACAACAACGTCACCATTGTGGGGCGAACGACGCTTGGGGCGAAGAATCACATTTTCCCGATGGCCGTAATCGGGACGACGGAAGACGGGTCGGAGGCGGGCGAGTGCTACATCGGCGAGGCCAACGCCATTCGGGAACACGTGACGATATACGCAGGGGCGAACAAGGCGACTCGCATCGGGAACGACAATCTCATCATGATCGCCAGCCAGATCGGACCCGGCGCGATCGTCGGGGATCACGGGATTTTCGACAACTTGACGCAGATCGGCCCGGGTAGCCGCATCGAAGACTACGTCCGCACTGGAGCCTTTAGCTTCATCGATCCGGACGTAACCGTGGGGGCCTACACCTTCACCGTCGCATACGTCAGGGTAAACCGGAACGCCCCGCCGTTCGCGACGATTCAGGGCTCGCCGTTCCGCGTCCGTGGCGTCAACGCGGAGAACCTGCGGCGTTGCGGGTTCGGCGACGACGATATCCGGGCGTTGAAGAACGCCTTCCGCGAGCTGTTCAACGATACCAACGGCCCTTGCGACGCCGAGGTGATCCGGCGGTTAAAGAAACTCGCCGGGACGAACCCGCACGTCATGCAACTGATACAGTCTATCAAGCCCGAGGCCCGTCAGGTGGAGGCGCAGGACAATGCCTGATGTGGAGATAACCCGCCAGGTCGATCCATCCGCCAAGGTCGCGCCCGACGCCAAGGTCTCCGCGTACTGTGTCATAGGACCGAATGTAACCATCGGCCCGGGCACAGTGTTGCGCCGCCGCGTCTGTGTGCGCGGACATACCACCATCGGCTCGGAGAACATCTTCGCCGAAGGTTGCGTCATAGGCGATGAGCCTCAGGATTTGAAGTACGCCGGCGGACCGACTTTGCTGATCATCGGACACCGCAACCGTTTCGGACGCAACACCACGGTCCACGTCGGCACCGAGACCGGCGGACACCTGACCCACATCGGTGACGACAACGTATTCCAGCAAGGGTGTCACATCGCACACGACTGCTACGTCCACGATAAGTCCTATTTCGGCCGCAACGTCCTCGTCGCCGGGCACATATGTGTCGAGACCGGCGCCGTCGTGGAAGACCACGCCGGAATCCACCAGTTTTCAACCATCGGACGCTACTGTCGCATCGGCCCGTGCACTCCGGTGCGACGGGACATACCGCCATATATAGATTTCTATTGCGACCAGACGGGTAAATCGCCGGCGGTGCGGGGAGTTCACGAAGCCGGCATCAAGGCTGCTCAGCTCGCACCAGACGAGGAAAAGGAGCTTCGCCACATCCTGGGCGAGCTATTCGACGACGATACGGCGTTGGAGACGAAGATCGAGCAACTGGAGAAACTAGGGGTAGAGGGCGAAGCGGCTGCGGTGTGCGAGTTCTGCCGCCGCAGCTTGCGCGGCGTCTACGGAAGATACCGCGAGCTGTTTCGCGGTGGGGCGCCACCCGAGGCGGAGCTTTTCCTCCCACCGCAGCAGCTGGCAGACATTAGGAGGTCGCTGTCATGAGTTTCCGTGTAGCGGTCGTCGGGGCCGGACGCATGGGCAAACTGCACGCCCGCGTCCTGAGTGAAATGGACCAGGCCCAACTCGCCTGCGTAGTCGATACCAGTGAGCCCGCCGCTCGCCAAGTCGCCAAGCAGCACGGGGCCACGCCGCTCACCAGCGCCGCCGAAGCGGTCCCGCTTGTCGACGCGGCCATTATCGCGGTGCCCACCGTCAGCCACCTCGAGGCGGCAAGACCGTTCATTACCGCCGGTAAGCCCGTGTTGATAGAAAAACCATTGGCAAGCACACCGCAGGTGGCAAAGGAGATTCTGGACCTGGCCCAAAAAACCGGCACGAGCGTACAGGTGGGGCATACCGAGCGGTTCAATCCTGCGGTCCTGGCGATAAGCAAGCACGCGATCGAGCCGAAGTTCATAGAGGCCCATCGCATAAGTCCGTTCACCTTCCGCTCGGCCGACATCGGCGTCGTGCTAGACATGATGATCCACGACATCGACCTTGTCCTGATGCTCGTTGGCGCAGATGTCGAGGCGATCCATGCCGTCGGGGTTAACGTCATAGGCGCCCACGAAGATATCTGCAATGCGAGGCTAGTTTTCGCCAATGGCTGCGTCGCCAACATCACCGCCAGCAGGCTTGCAATAAAGACCGAGCGAAAGATGCGGATCTTTTCCGAGCAGGCGTATGTTTCCGTCGACTACGGGAAGAAAGTCGGGATGGTCATCAAGAAAAGCGCCAATCTCGATATGATACAAATGGCCCGCAAGCTGGATATCAGCAACCTCGCCGAGCTCGCCACGAGCATCGATTACACCAAGCTGCTTAAGGTGGAGCACCTGGTGATCGAGGACTCGTCCGAGCCACTCCGCAAGCAGGCGGAGGCGTTTCGCCACACGGTAGTCAACGGCGCGGCGCCGGTCGTCTCTGCGGCTGACGGCCTGGCCGCCGTCGAAGTAGCCAACGAGATCGTCACATCCATCAAGAATTACAAGTGGGACGGACCGGCCGGGACACGACGGGGCCTGGACATCATAAGAAAAGATGCTTAAGGCGCTTCACTTTCCCCAGTGCTCTGTCACCGCGCAGTCCACCGCCAACGCAACGAACCTGTCGGACTGGACGATTGTAGCTTGGTCCATAAGGCGCTGAAAATGCTGCTCGGTTAGCTTTTGGTACTGCTGCTGGCGAAGATCCCACTCGATCTGACGCTGCGCTTCTTCGAAGCTGACAACGTTGGCGGGAACCACCTTGGCCGCCCTGACGATATAGTATCCTGACTCGGCCTCAATGACGTCGCTGACCTGCCCTTCGACCAGCTCAAAGGCTGCTCGCTCTACATTCACGTAGCGGAAGCTCCCTTCTGTCATCAACGGCCACAGACCACCCGAATTGGCCTTGGCTCCACAGGACAACCGCTTGGCAACATCGGCGAAATCATCTCCAGCCGCCAAGGCACGTTCCACTTCGGCGATCCTTGTCTTGGCCATATTCTTGGCTAGCAGTTCCCGATTGTCGGCCGGCTGGGTCGGAACCTTCGACAGGAAAGACTTATCCACAGCGCAGATGATCTGCATCTGCACCTTCTTGGGCGATGAGTATTGAGACTTCTTCCTGCGGTATTCATCCAGCAGCATCCGGCGGGTGACCTTGATGTGCGGATAGAACTTGGCCTGAAGATAGGTCCGAATCGTCAAGTTGTTGCGGTAATCCGCCAGGGCCACCTCCAGGCTCGTGCCCTGGTTCAGGAGGCGGTGCTCGAGTTTCTTCCGGCTGCCATCTGCATCGGTAATCATGGCGCGCAGGCCTTGCTCAACTTCCTTCTGGATCCGCTGTTCCTGCGCCTCCGTCAGCTCCCGTCTCGCCTCCGCCAGGACGAGTGCCTCAGTCGCCTGTTTGCGAAGCTCCTCGCTGATGATCTGGCGTGCCTTACGGCGAAACGTCTGCTCACTTACGCCTGCAGGTAGGCCCATCAACTGCGCCCGCGTCCCGCGCAGGACATCCTTGACGGTGATGAACTGATCGTTCACCTGCAGAATCGACCCGGCGATTACCTCGCGGTCCTCGCCCGTCTGAGACGATTCCACAGCGGGCTCCTGCGTGTCCGCGCCGGATGCAGGGCGGTCGGTTTCTCCGTCGCCGGAGATGTCCCTCACGGAGACCGGTTGCGTAGTCGTGGTCTTCCCAGCAGAAGGACCTTCGAACGGCTCACGGTCCTCCGTCGTTGCTTCCAGCATGTCCGGGGCCCTGCGTTTCCACGGCCAGCGGCCGCACCCACCCAAGCTCACCACCACACCCCCCACCAACATCATACACACGGCTCTTCGATACATAGACACACCTCTAACTGACAACGGAATCTGAAGGTGAGGATTATAGTGGAACCCGTACCCCCCTTAAACGCTTAAGAAGCACATTCACGATAGTCGGCATCTCAAGGTACGCCTTGGGCGGGCGCCAGTGAACGGTCCGCTCATCGGGAAGCCGCACGCTGCCAGCTGCACCTTCGAAGACATCCTTAGCAACAGCGAAGTCGTGCACCGCAAAGATCACGTCCGGATCCATCAGGACAATACTGTCAATCCCCATCTGCCCCCCCAGGATACGAATCTCCGCCAGATCAAGTATGGTTTGGACCTGCGCTGGGACCTGCCCGTAGGCGTCCGCCAGATCGGCTCCCAGCTGGGTCAGTTCTTCGCAGGTGTGACAGTTCGCCAGCCGCCTGTAGACCTCCATCCGCTGGCGCTCGGAAGGAATAAACCCCTTCGGTATGTAAACGTCGATACCCAGGTCGACATGGACGTGATGCAGGACAGGCCCCGCCACCCCGCGAAGCTCGCGGACCGCCCGCTCAAGCAACCGACAATACAATTCGTAGCCCACCGTGGCGATGTGCCCGCTCTGCTCGGCGCCGAGGATGTTACCCGCCCCGCGGATCTCCAGGTCTCGCATGGCGATTTGAAAACCTGCCCCCAGGTCGGAAAACTCCTCGATCGCCTTGAGCCGACGCGCCGCACCCGGCGTTACGGTCCGCCTGTCTGGTAGGAGCAGGTAGCAATACGCCCGGTGTTTGTAACGCCCCACCCGCCCGCGAAGCTGGTGCAGCTCCGACAGGCCGAAACGGTCGGCGTCGTGGATTATCATCGTGTTGGCCGTCGGGATGTCCAGGCCGGATTCGATGATCGTCGTGCAGACAAGCACGTCGATCTCCTGATCGACAAGCCGCAGCATCACCTTCTCTAGCCGGCCTTCCGGCATCTGACCGTGGGCAACTTCAACCTGGGCCTCCGGTACGAGCTTCCTGACGTGATCGGCGACCGATTCAATGCTGTGGACGCGATTGTGCACGAAGAACACCTGCCCCTGGCGGTTCAGTTCGCGAAGGATCGCCATCCGGATCAACTGATCGTCGCAGTGGCAGACCTCCGTGTAGATCGCGCGGCGGTCGAGCGGGGGCGTCCCCAGCGAGCTTATGTCCCGCAGCCCCAGCAGCGCCATGTGAAGAGTACGCGGAATCGGCGTAGCCGTCATCGTCAGGACCTCAACGGTGGTCCGCATCGACTTGAGGTGTTCCTTATGCGTCACACCGAAGCGCTGCTCCTCGTCGATTATCACCAGGCCCAGATCGGCGAAGCGCACGTCCTTGCTCAACAAGCGATGCGTGCCTATGACAACATCGATCTGCCCCATCGAAAGGCGCTTGATTATCCCCGCCTGCTGACTGGCCGTGCGAAAGCGGCTGAGCATCTCGATTTCAAACGGATAGTCGGCAAACCGCTCGCGGAATGTCCGGTGGTGCTGGGCGGCAAGGACCGTAGTCGGCACGAGCACCGCCACCTGCTTACCAGCCTGGGCCACCTTGAACGCCGAACGCATCGCCAACTCCGTCTTGCCGTACCCCACGTCGCCGCACAAAAGCCGGTCCATGGGCCGGGGCACGGCCATGTCCGCCTCGATCTGCTGCATCGCTACGATCTGGTCCTCCGTCTCGGTGTAGATGAACTCATCGGTGAACTGCTTCTCCCACTCGCCCTCGCCCGGGAAGCTGCATCCAGGCTGGGCCTCTCGCATGGCCTGGATTTCCAGCATCTCAGCCGCCAGATCGCGAACCGCCGCCTCTACACGCTTCTTTTGCCGCACCCACCCCGCCCCACCCAGCTTGCTGAGGGCTGGACGCCGGGTGCGCGCACCGATGTATTTCTGCACCAGGTCGATTCGGCTGGCCGGGACGTGCAGAACCGCGTTGTCGGCGAACCGCAGCTTCAGGTACTCCTCCTTCCGCCCGTTCCGCTCCATGTCGCCCAATCCGTCGAAGCGGGAGATCCCCTGCGCCACGTGCACCACGTAGTCCCCGATCTGCAAGTCCAGCATCGAGTCGATAGGCCGCCCGGCGCGGACGCGGCGAATCCGACGGACCCTTGCGTAGCGGCGGTAGATTTCGTGGTGCCCGACAACCGCCAGCTTCTGGGAGGGCCAGTAGAATCCGCCGTGCACGTGCCCGATCCCGACATGGACGCGCCGACCCAGGAGCTTATGCGACGTGTTCAGCAGTTGGAAAAACCGATCTCGCTCGGCCGGGTTCTCGCAGTACACCCACACATCCGCCACGCCCGAGAGCTCTTCAAGCTCACCCAGCGCCTCGTGAGTATTGATCGCCATGCGCTCCAGCGACCGGACGCCCATCGGGACGGCGCCGGTAGCGGTCTTTGGGGTGAACCTGTGCATCTGGACCACGGCGAACTGCTCGGCGGCGTTGAGGATCTGCTCGGCGCCGAAGCGAACCAAGCTGGATTCCAGACCCTCGGCCACCTCCTGCGCCCGGTCGTAGAGCTGCTCGGCGAGTTCGGCGACTTCGGCCGGTTCGATCATACAAACGATAGTCTCGGGCGGTAAGTAGCTCAGCAGATGCGTCGTATCTTGCGGGTCGGTCCGGCGCCCTGCCCTGATCGCCGTCAGGTCGAACCCGTCGACATCCCCCGTGCTGCGCTGCGTATCCAGATCGAAACGCCGGATCGACTCGATCTGGTCGCCGAAGAACTCCACCCGCACGGCCCGTGTCACACCAGGCGGAAGGACGTCCACGATCCCGCCGCGGCGGGCGAACTGGCCCTGCTGGTCCACCTGCTCCACATGCTCAAACCCCGCATCGACCAACCAGGCGGCCAGGGCGTCCGGTCCCAGTTGGAGCCCCTTGTGCAGCGAAACCCGCCCCTCCTCCAGCAACTGCTTAGAGGGCACGGGTTGGAGCAGCGCCATCACCGGGGCGACGATCAGATCCACCGGCTCGTCGCGCTGCTCGGGCGGCGCCGCAAGCAGGTTGCAGATGCGAACCCGCTCGCCGGCGATCTCGTCGTTGAGGTGGTCGGAACCGATGTCCACCTCCCACGCCGGGAACAACTGGGCGGGCGAGCCGGTGAACACCTCCCAGTCGTCGGCCACCTCGTCGGCGTCGTCCAGATGGGCGGCGATAAACAGGACCGGAACCTTCCTGATCCGTCCCAGCGCCGCAGCAATCAGCGGCCCGGCCGAGCCCCAAACACCGGCGAGACACTCCTTGCGCCCCGGCGCCAGACGGGCGGCGATTTCACGAAGCTGCTCGTTTTTCAGGACGCCTTCGAACACTTACAGCACTCTGCGCGCAGCAAGAGACGCGGACGATTTTGCAAAACCGCCCGGCGCAACATCCGCAAATCCTTGTTCTGTAACTCACATCGGCCAATCCGGCCGCGAAGATTCTAACCGATTCCCCGCCCGCCTGCAAAGAGCTCACTGTTTGGCAGAGCCGAGTTTGCAAGCAGACCACACTACCTATATAATCGCCCCAATTCACGATCAGGAGAAGTCAATGAACGTCTTGGTTACCGGAGGGGCGGGGTACATCGGTTCACATCTGTTGCGCGCCCTTCAAGGCGCCGGTCATACGCCAATCGTCTACGACAATTTAACCAAAGGCCATCGCCAGAGCGTCGGCGACGCCAAGCTGATCGTGGGCGACATCACCGACGGCCGGAAACTACGCTCGGCGATGGACGAGAACAAAATCGAGCTGGTAATCCACCTGGCAGCCCTCGCCGACGTAGCGGAGTCCATCGAGAAGCCCGACGAATACTTCCGCTGCAACACGATCGGGACCATGGCGCTGCTGGATGCGATGCGCGACTGCGGCGCAGAGAGGATGGTCTTCAGCTCCACGGCGGCTGTGTACGGCCAGCCAAAGCGAACCCCCATCGAAGAGGACGACCCGTTCGATCCGATCAACCCGTACGGCGCCAGCAAGGTCTGCACCGAGCTGATGCTGCGGGCCTACGCCGAGGCCTACGGGCTTGGGTCCGTCTCGCTGCGGTACTTCAACGTCGCCGGCGCCGACCCTACCGGCGAGATCGGTGAGGACCACGATCCCGAGTCACACCTCGTTCCGCTGATCCTTCAGGTCCCGCTGGGAACGCGTCAGAAGGTGCAGATCTTCGGCGACGATTACGACACGCCGGACGGGACGTGCATCCGCGATTACATTCACGTCTGCGATCTAGTCCAGGCGCACATCGCGGCGGTAAAGGCGATCCAGCCCGCCCGCACGAAGGTCTACAACCTCGGTAACGGCGAGGGGTTCTCGGTCAAGCAGGTCATCGCCGCAGCACGCCGGGTCACCGGGCATGATATACCGGCCAAGGTCGCGCCCCGCCGATCGGGCGACCCGCCGCGCCTCGTAGCCTCGTCCGAACGAGCCGCCGCCGAGCTGGGCTGGCGCCCGAAATACCCGCAACTTGACACCATAATCTCTCACGCCTGGGCGTGGCACGAGGCACATCCGACGGGCTACGCCCAATAGCCTTAAATACTTGACGGCTGGGCAACCTGGGCGTATTATCTAGCACGCTGAAGCACATCCGTACAGATCCGTCGTCGTCAACGCATCTTCGCACGGAGCATGCGACAGATAAAGAACGGGGCCGATCATGAAACGCATCTGCCTGATCGTTTTACTGTTCGCCGTCTCGGTGGCCATCGAGGCAACGGGCGACGAGGTCACAGTGGGACAAATCCGGTATGCCGACGTGAAGATTCTGTCGGCGACGAAGGTATCCGTTACGTTCCGCCTGTCCAACGATCGCGAGCTGACCAAAGCGCTGGCATCTGTGACCGTTATCAGCTTGGACGGCTGTCCGCAGTTCGACGCCGCCGAGAAGTTGTTCGCGGCCGGCAAGTATGAACAGGCCGTCGCCGCCTACGAGAAAGCCTTTAAGATCACGCTCCCGGCTGAATGGCAGCAGTTGATTCTGTCTCGACAATCTCTGGCCAGAAAGTACCACGCCGAAGGCCATAAGCCGCCTGTCGATGAGCCCAAGCAAAGCAAACCAAAGAAATGCCCATACTGCCGAGGCGCCGGCTTTATGCCCTGCACCGACTGCCACGCAACAGGGCTGACTAAATGCACCAAGTGCAATGCAGTCGGGCGCATCACTTGCCCAGGCTGTAAAGGACAGTGGGGGAGAGGCACCTGCGACAAATGCGGCGGCTCGGGCTCCATCACAAAAACCGAGTCCTACCGACGACGGAAGAAGTTTACACGGAACAAGAACGTGCCCGAACACGAAAAGTACGAGACTGTTACTAAGCGTATTCGTCTCACCTGTCCAAGATGCGGCGGTCATGGGTACGACTGGAAATGCTTAAGATGTTCAAATCAGGCGAAAAAGCTTCGCGGGACGGTCAAGTGCCCCGTCTGCCACGGCTCTCGAAGGTCGGGCACCTGCAGCCGGTGCAATGGAACGAAGAAGCTGCCGTGCAAGGTATGCGGCGGAAGCGGCTTGCCGCCCGGGGCACAAGCCCAACCGGCGACAACAACACAGCCCACTGCGCCTACTTTATCGATCAAATCTGTGGACCAATTAGCTGAGATGTTGCACAACAGGCCCACCAATCCTCGCCTGGACGCAGTCACCTGGGCAGCACTGACAAGTCTTCAGCAACAAGAGGCTATCAAGAGTCACGAAAAGGCATTGGCTGAGTGGGACCTGACAAACACATTCGTCGGCCAAAAGGTTTCATGGAGCTTGGTTCTCGACGACGTCCGCGCCGGTCAGAACGATTGTTACACTGTACGTGCCGTCTCCGAGAAAGGCTCTATCGTTACAGCAATTCTACCCCCTGCAGCTAAAGACAGCCTGCTTGCGCTGAGCAAATCCAGCCCTGTGACTCTGGCCGGGGTAATATCCCAGTGCCGCGTCGCCAAGGCATCACGGAGCGCCTCGCCGGATGAATCGCCAACCGCGCCACTGTATGTGCGACTCGAGAACGCGACAGTAGTGAAAGTCGAATAGCTCGGAGCCACAGAAACTCTAGTAGGCGGGCCCGCCACACTTCCTTGAGTAGGCCACGACGTATTGACCCTCCCTTTCAGCCGCTTACTGTTGAAAATCGCCCCGATCTCCTATAGGTTGTTCGCCAAGGCGGGCGAGACGCCTGACTTTGTTACCGGCAGAGCTTATGACCGCAACAGTGCAAGCGATATTCTTCGACCTGGGTGAAACGCTCCTTGAGTTTCGCGGGGTGAACGTCAAGGGTGTCTTCGAGGCCGGGGCGAAACTGGCGTATGGGTACCTCCGGAAGCTCGGGAAGAGATTACCGCCGTTTGCCGAATACCAGCGCCGGCAGTACCGGGCGATACGGTGGGAATACGTCAAGAGCCGCCTGACGCGCCGCGAGTTCAACTCTCGTGATCTGCTCAAGATACAAGCCCGCCGCATGGGCCACGAGCTCACCGACGCCGAGGCGATAGAACTGGCCGGGTTGTACTACCAGCCCCTCGCCGACCACGCAGTCACCGAGGACGGATTACCCGAGATGCTCAGGAGATTCCGCGACGCCGGATTGACGCTTGGCGTGATTTCCAACACGTTCATCCCCCCCCAGGTGCTGGATGAGCATCTGGCCCGGGAGAACCTGCTGGAGCTGTTACCGATTCGCGTATACTCCTGCGAGGTAGGCGTCCGCAAGCCCAACCGCAAGGTATTTACCGCGGCGCTGCGGGAGGCGAACGTCGCAGCGGGAAATACGATACATGTGGGGGACTCACCGAGACACGACATCCGTGGGGCGAACAGGATCGGCATGATCTCCGTCCTGAAGGACCCGACCGGGAAGTACGATCTGAGCAGCATCCGGCCGAAGCACAGAGTCCGCAAGCTCACTGAGCTGCCCGAAATCGTAGCGCAGTACAACGGCCGCTAAAGGCGCTCCTAATCGCCCCTAATCGCCGGAAATTCTCAGCACGCCGGTCCCGTTAATCCGGTCCGCCTTTAGATCCTGAAGGGCCTTATTGGCGTCGGTGAGGTCATAACTGGTCACCCGCGGGCGGATGGGTATTTCAGCGGCCGCTTCCAGCAGCTCCCGGCCGTCTTGGCGAGTGTTGGCGGTCACCGAGCAGATGTCGCGCTCGTAGAAGACGTGTCGCTCGTAATCCATTTCGGGGATGGGCGTCATGTAGATCCCCGCCAGCGACAGCGTACCGCCCTTTTGAAGCTTCTCCAGTGCCGCCGGAACAAGCTCGCCGGCCGGTGCGAAGATAATCGCGCTATCGGTTTTTACGGGGATCTGCTCAGGCCTTTCGCCGACCCAGGCGGCGCCCATCTGCCGTGCGAGCCGCCGGTGAGAGGCCCCACGCGACACCACGTACACCTCACAGCCCCTGTGCAGGGCGATCTGCATTATCACACTGGCGCTGGAGCCGAACCCATATATCGCCAGCGTCCCGCCCGGGCGAAGTCTGCTCCGCGTCAAGGCGCGATACCCGACAATCCCCGCACACAGCAGCGGCGCGGCGTCCGCATCGGAAAACTGATCCGGAATCTCATAGGCAAAGTTCTCGTCCACGACGGCGTATTCGGCGTAGCCCCCGTCGGCGTGATACCCGGTGAACCGTTGGGAGACGCAAAGATTCTCCCGCCCAGTCATGCAGAACGTACACTTCCCGCACGTAAACCGCAGCCACGCGACACCGATACGCTCAGACAGCTTCAGGCGCGTGCAACCTTCGCCGAGTGCATCCACCACGCCGACTATCTGATGGCCCGGTATGACGGGCAGCTTCCGGCGCGGCAGCTGACCTTCGATGACGTGCAGGTCGGTCCTGCATATGGCGCAGCAGCGGATCTTCAGGCGGACCTGGCCCGGGGCGGGTGTCGGATCGGGCACCTCCTTCAGCTCAAGCGGCGACGTCTCGATCTCAGCAATATCTGCCAGCACCATTGCTTTCACGTCTTCGGCTCCTTGGGCGGCCGCCAGGTGGCCTTTTCGGGCTGGTCATGATCTTCCATTTCGGCGGTGGGGGAGACGAGCCGCCCGCTCTCGTACTGGCGGCGCAGAAATTTCCGCCGCAGCGCCCGCCAGGGCTTGGTGAGCTTCCGGTGCAGCAAGTGCAAACCGGAACGGCGACGGGACAGGTCACGCTCCTGCGGGGTGAGCCGCTCGGGACACATCCGCCGCTTGTGCTTGTAGATGTGATAAAAGTCTCTGGAGGCCATGTAACGCACGACCGCCCGCGTGATAACGTTCCACGGCCAGAGTAAACCGTCCCGCCGGCGAAGGGAAATCTGGAAATCGACCAGATACGCCCGGCCGTCTGGTCCGATCAGTATGTTTGACCGCTTATTCGCATCGCAATAGGCGACACCGCGAGCGTGAATCCCCTCCATCAGCTCAACCAGCCGATCAAAGAAGCCCTCCGGCGGCACCGAGACGTGGTCCAACGGAGCGCCTTCGATGTATTCGATGGCGTATCCGGTCACCCCGACGCGGCCGATCCAGCGCGGAACGCCGCCCAGCCCCGCCAGCGCCCTGTAAATGCTCTCTTCTTTGCGGCGCATCGCCCTACCGGCCCACGCAAGCGGCAGACCGCAGAACTGAGTGGTCCGGCCGAACTTGACGACCACTTTGCCTCCGCCGGTGTCGAGCGATTCGTACAGGCAAGTCGCGGCGAAAAAATCATGCTTGAAGACCCGCACAAGCTGATAGCGACATCCGGTAAGGGCGATCGTCTCGGGGGGCGGCCCGGCCAGGGCAAACATCTGATTGTTGCGTCCGCTCATTGCTTTTCGGTCAGCGCTTTTTGAATATCGCCGGCGAACGCGCGGGCAGCTGCGGCCACCGCTTCGGTCCACTCGACGTCGGCGTATTCGGGGCGGGTGTGGGCGTAGATGACCGAGCGGGAGGCGTTGACGATCGCGCCGGTCCCGTCGGGCTTGAACGACGCGGCGCAGTCGCGGGCCGTGGCGCCCTGGGCGCCGTAACCGGGCACCAAGAATATCTGCCGTCCCATCAGCTCGCGCAGGCGACGCGCCTCGTCGGGGTACGTCGCCCCAACGACCGCGCCGACGCAGCTGTATCCACCGGCTCCGATCAGCCCCTCGGCGGCGCCGATGGCCGCACCCCCCTCCGCTACGTGTTCGTAGAGCTTCTTCCCAGAGGAGTCCGCGAAATCCTGAACTTCTCCGGCTGAAGGATTCGAGGTCCGCACCAGAACGAAGATCCCTTTGCCTTGATCGCGGGACACCTCGATGAACGGAACGAGTCCGTCGCTGCCCAAGTATCCGTTTACGGTGATGGCGTCGGGCGTATCAACGCCGGCGAGGTGGGCGGCGGCGTAGGCCCTGGCGGTTGAGCCGATGTCGTTACGCTTCGTATCGCCGATGACGATCAGCCCCAGCCGGCGGGCATGGCCGATAAGATCGAAGTACAGTTTGAGCCCCGCGCCGCGATAGATCTCGAAATACGCAATCTGGAATTTGACGGCCGGGACGATGGGCGATACCACCTCGAGCACCTCCCGACAAAACGTCTCAATCGCCGCCAAACACTGGGTCGGGCCGGCGCTGTTCGCCCGCAGCACGTCGGGAATCCGCTCGTACAGCGGATCCACACCGACGCAAACGGGCGACCCCTTCCGGGCGATCTCCGCCAGAAGCCTATCTGAGAAAGTCCCGCTGCTGCTGGTCTGATCGGTCACGCGGTGCTCCTTTCCGTAAGATGTAATACTTACCCGAAGCGCCGTCCAAAACTAAGAGTCCGCTTGGCGAACATCAAATTGAAGACCGCCAGGCGATCTCGTATTATACTACAAAGATGACCACGCAGCATGGAAGCGCAAGCGCTGATAGAACAGCATGGGACCCTGCATGCCTGGATAATCTCTAACCGGGACTG
>SDBV01000388.1_pt1 | contig 62568 bp, 98 predicted proteins | sample 2277081 | NCBI WGS metagenome assembly SDBV01 (sample SAMN10402039, study PRJNA504765) | marine sediment metagenome | isolation source: marine sediment core GS10_PC15, 223 cmbsf | place: Arctic Ocean: Southern Knipovich Ridge | collected 2010
CGCAAGCCACGCCGGGGTAGTGTATACCCGGTGGATGAACTCGCAAACCTCGCAGACACCCTCCAGGGTGAAAAAGGACGTCTCCGTCGATGCGTTCCAGCGGAAGGGCGGCTGGTATTCGGGGATACAACAAGCGAGCAAGTAATCCTCCGACAGTTTCCGCTCCTCTTCCGTCATGTCGCAGTAAATCATCATGTCCGAGTCGGTATTCGCTATGACCGGGAGGCCCATAGTTTGCATGAAGTCCTTCAATATGAAAAAGATCGCCATCGTGAACCTGTCGTAGCCCTCCCGGTAATAGGAATACTGCACGTACTCCTCCTCGAAGAACCTCTTGGCCTCCGCGTAGAAATCGGCATAATCGTAATGCTCGACGTCGAGGTGTGCGTTTGCTGCATTACCCAACAGAACGACGCGCTGGTTGTACTGCTGAGCCTGCCTCAATACCCACTCCAAATACCCCTGATCGCCACGGCCACCGCCATTCGTCATCACGAGTGGTATCATCATCGTATAGCCTTACCCACCACCGTGACGTTCCAATTCTGCTCCGTCGCCTCCTGTTCCAACGCCATGAACGGACACATTTTCAGCAACTCGAAACCGGCGTCGCCCAGGTAGCCTTCGATCTCCTGGGGAAATAGAAAGCGCATCAGGTGCGATTCGTCGATCTCGTCTAATACACGGTTATCCTTAGTCCAGAGCACCTTGTAATCCACTCGTACAGTGTACCGCAACGCATCCAGCGTGGGAATGGCAAACCGCTCGATACGTTCCCCATCCCGTTCCACGACCTTGTGGCGCTCGGTCGGTTCTTGGCTCAGCACGGCGGGGCCGAACCAGCAATCAAAGATGAACAACCCGTCTGGCCCCAGATGCCGCCGTGCCGCGCGGAAGGTGGCCGCCAAGTCCTCGTTGGTCGTCTGGTAACTAACGATACTGAACATGGCAATGACGGCGTCGAAGGTTCGGCCCAGATCGAGGGTGCGGATATTGCCTTGGACGAAGCCGGAGGGGTTGACGCCTCGGAGCGTAGCTTTGCGACGGGCCTCGGCCAGCATGGCCTCGGAACGATCTGCGCCGACGACGAAGTGCCCCCGCCGGGCCAATGGCAAGGCATGCCCTCCGGTGCCACAGCCCAAGTCGAGGACGGTATAGACAGGTCGCCGTGCGTACAGGCTAAAGATTTGCTCCACGAAGTCACACTCGGCCTCGTAGTCTTTGTCTCGATAGAGAGCATCGTAGACGCTGGCGTAGGCTTCGTCGAACACGTGTTCACTCACGTCAATATCTCCCGTACCGCCACACATACCTCTCCCAACTGTTCTTCTGTCAGTGCCAGACCCGAAGGGAGATACAATCCCTGGCGGGCGAGCCGCTCCGCCACGGGATAGTGCTCGTCGAGGAAGAGGCCGCGCTCATGAAACACGGGCTGCTCGTGCATCCCCAGGAAGAAAGGCCGCGTGTCCACACCCCGCTCCTTCAGCCTCTGGGCAAACTGAGAGGCGTCCATGCCAGTCTCTTCAGATAGAACGAGGCCGTACATCCAGTAAACATTGAGTGCCCAAGGCTCTTCTACTGGCAATTGAAGAGTTTCGATGTCTTTCAATCGGCGCATGTATTCCCGCCCTATCCAGTACTTGCGCCTAAGAATCCAGCCCATCCGCTCCACCTGGGCCAGCCCCAGAGCCGCTTGTAAATTAGTCATGCGGAAGTTGAAGCCCAGTTCCTCGTGATAGAAGCGCCGCTGGGGAAGGAAACAGAGATTGCGCAGGGAGCGGGCCTTTTCTGCCAATCGCGGGTCGTCGGTCAGCACCATGCCCCCCTCGCCGGTGGTAACGAGTTTATTGGCATAGAAGCTGAAGCAACTGATGTCACCCAGCCCGCCACACTTGCGGCCCTTATACTCCGCCCCATGCGCTTCGGCTGCATCCTCGATGACCACCAGATTATGCTTCTGGGCCAATTCCAGTATCGGATCCATATCTACCGGATGGCCATAGATATGCACTGGCATGATGACTCGCGTCTTGGGAGTGATTTTGTCCTCTACCTGATCCACATCCATACACCAGGTACGGGGATCGCTGTCCACCAAAACCGGCACTCCACCATTGTAAATCACCGCCAAGACACAAGAGATGATTGTAAAGGATGGCACGATAACTTCATCGCCAGACTCAAGACCCAATGCCGCCACAGCTACCTGGAGAGCCACCGTCCCGTTGCAGACGGCGATGCCATAGCGTCGCCCACAATATTCCGCCCACCTGTGCTCGAACTCTCCGATGAACCGCCCGGCAGAAGAAACCCAACCCGTCCGCACGCACTCGCTCACGTATTCCAGTTCTCGTCCGCCTAGCAGGGGTTCATTGACTGGGATCATAGTCAAAATCGTTCTTTCTCGTCCACGCCCGTGTAAGGGCCTTGTTTGATCTCCAACAGAACAGTATCCTCCATCATACGAAAGCCGTGTCCGCCACTGATCATCAGCGTCAGATCGCCGGGGTAGAGCTCGCGCGTGGCGACCAACTCGCGGGCTTCGTTGTAGACATCGAGCAGGCAGTGTCCTTTCTCGACGACGATCACCTCCGATGTGCCAACGATGTGGCGTTCTAGCGAGTGGTGTACGTGACGCTGTATCTCACCACCCGCAGAATAGACGATATAGCCGACCTGCTGCTTGTACTCGGGCGGTGTCAGGAACGTGGTCTCGTCCGGCAGGAAACCGGCACGGATGATGTAGACCAGGCACGTCTCGCCCCAGCAGATGCGCTCGACCAAACTGCCGTCGGTCTGTCCGGCGTCGTGGGGAACGTGCTTCGTAGTCACGATCCTCTCCTATCAACACCTGGCATCGTTTCACGCACACGTTCCTTTACGGCAGCAGAACTCTCTAGCGGATAATAGGGGATCACGATCACCTCGCCTCCCAAGCCAGCCATCACACGCCGGGCTTCTTCGATGGCTTCCGGCGAGTGGCCGCTACTCTCCATGAGCACGTCGGGCCGGATAGCCAAAACATTCGGGAGCGGAGAATAAGTTTCCTGGGCAACAGCCAGGTCGACATACCTGATCGCCCTGGCGATACGCAACCGTTGCCCGAAGCCCAGCACCGGCCGCGGCTTCTTCTCCATCACAGCCTCGTCCGTCAAGACGCCCGCTATCAATAGCCCGTCGGCCCCGGCTACCGCCTTGGCGTTCCTCAGCATCTCCAAGTGGCCGTCGTGGAGGATGTCCAGTACATAATAGGAGTAGACTATCATCCCCAGAAGCCCCCCTCCTCTGCTCCACGGAAACTGTCGATCACCCAGCGCCAGAATGGTAGGCGCACGTGCCAGTAGCGGTAGCACATAGATATGCAATAACCCACCGTAAACACACCGACACCCCAAAATACTACATTCACCCAGTCCTCGTTGATCGTATTGTGAATGACCTGTAAGATGTAAATCACCCAACTGACCAAGTAAAACTTCCTGGATATGTCCCTGGCCGACTTCCTACGACGTATCTTGCTACCTTGCCAAGCATATTTTAGCCTGGATGGTACTCCCAGTACTAAGATCAGGAAAGACACGACGGCCGCCAAATATGACATCATACACTCTCTAAAATCCGCTCACCGATGCGCAGCCCATCCTCGCAACGCCAAGTCAAATCACCGTAGACTAGCACTCTTCCCCCAACCCCCTCCACGAGTACCCGCAACGTCGACAGATATTGAGGAACCTGTCTCCCTGGCATAGACGCTCATAAGTCTCTCGAACCCTCTGGGAGCCCAAGATGTCCTCGAGCGAGCGATCGTGTAAAGAACCAAAGTTATGCTCCCGCCGCCAGTCGTAACAACAGAGTGAGACCTCGGCTTTCCGTGTGATTCCCAGGCTCCCGAGCGGTGCGCCACAGGGCGCGTGGCTACCTGTCGGCTCCCGGTCATATATCGTCAAGCGGTCGTCCAATTCTAGGCGCACGGCACACCGACAGGCATCCCCATCGGGGAACTCGCGCTCTACCCACTTTCGCTTCCTCTCACGCTCGGACTGAGTGCCGTAGAGCGTGATTATGATCTGCGTAACCCCGGCCTCCAGTAATTCACTCGCCAGAACTGCCGTCAAGTAGTGTCCATTCGTGAGTATCACGATCTCGCTCTTGGGGCAAGAACGCCGCGCGTGACGAATGAATTCGAACAACCTCGGGTCTAAGAGCGGCTCGCTATACTGGTGAAAGGTGATCGCGTTGCCGTAACTGTGCCTCGCCAACGTGTCCAGGACTCGATAGACGATGCCGGCGGGGAGTATCTCAGGCTCCCTCACGACGAATGGCGACTCCATCTCGAGATGCAAGGGACACTTCTCGTGAAACCAAGCATATTGGCAGAGGTTCGAGAGCTCCAACGAGACGCTCAACGTATGCTCGAAAGGATTCTTTCGGAGCGCCCCGGGCACACGAGCACGAGTAGTCACTCAATCCCCCCAGTCGACGACGCCACCTGCGCCGCCACCCAGGGATACGTGAGCGCGATCCCATCCCTGAAGCACGTCTTCGCCTCCCACCCCAGCGAGTGGATGCGCGCCTTGCTGAAGTTACGGGCCTGCACACCCACGGGACCCTTGATATACTTGATATCAAGCCATTTATTCGCCACCAGGCACGTCCTTGTCACCATCTTACTCACAGAGACCTTTTGCGAAGAACCGATGTTGACCGGCCCCTCCAGGTCAGAGTGCATCAGCAGATAAATACCCTCCAGCAGATCGTCGATGTAGGTGTAGGAACGAATAGCCGTCCCGTCGCCCCAGACCTCGATGGTGCCGTCGTATTCCGCCTCGGCGACCTTACGGCAGGTAGCAGCGGGAGCCTTCTCGCGCCCACCGCGCCAAGCGCACTCGGGGCCGTAGGTATTCTGAAACCTGGCGATGCGCACCTTCGTGTCACAGTGCCGGGCATAGGCCAGCGCCATGCGCTCGGCGTACAGCTTCTCCCAGCCGTACTCGTTATCCGGGTTGGCCGGGTAAGCGTCGTCCTCCGTCAATTCCGGCTCGTCGGGCTGCATGTCCCGGTACACGCATACTGAGGAAGAGAAGAAGTAGCGCGGCACGCCCGCCTCGGTAGCGGCGTGAATCGTGTTAGCATTGATGAAGGCGTTGTTGCGCATGATCTTACATTCGGCAGGCTGAAGATATCCCATGCCCCCCATATCAGCAGCCAGGGCATATACCTCGTCACACCTCACGGGTAAGTTGAAGGGCCGGCGCAGATCCATCGAGCTGAACACGTCACAGACATCTGTCCATCCCTCCGGTAAAGGTCTTATGTCTATCCCATAGACCCAATAACCGCGCTGCCGCAGGTATCGGCACAGGTGGTTCCCGATGAAGCCGCTGGCCCCGGTCACGATTGCTCGTTTCATTCAGCCCCCATCCCGTCGGGGTACATCTCCACGTCGCACTCTACACTGACAAGCACTCGCAAGCGCTCCTCTCGCCCAATGTGTAGTTGGACAACATCGGGCATGTTCTTCGCTACTTGGTGGCAATGCAGAAAACGCATGATGACCTCACGCGCATCGAAGAAGAGGCGGTCTCCACGACATTTGTAGCATAGCAGCAACTCGGCTCCTTCCGGCAGGTGAAAGATGGATATAGCCTGTGGTAATATACCTTCTAACGTCACAACAGCCGGCCCAAGTTTGCGAACACTTGTGCCTGGCGCAGTTCCACTACAGTTCGGACACCGAGCGCCCTCCATCGTAGAACCACAATACAGGCAAACGATGCCTTCCACCACACTCCACTCGATATTAGAAATGCCGGTGCAGAATAAGTACATAGGAGGCCCCTCGTCCTGAGCGACGAACACGCACGTCCCAGTATTATCCCATATCTTCATCTCGGTTTCTCCAACAGCCAATGCGCCCGGTCGCCGAACTTCGCCAGATACACTGAGCGCAGTGGCGCGAAATCGTACTCGTGCACAAAGCAATGAGCCGCCTCAGAGACGCCCTGCCGCAGCGCCGCCACGTACAGCCAGCGCCGCGCCACCCGCACATGCTCGGCGATGAACTGCGCTAAGTCGGCTGGAGGTACGTGCAGCATCACGTCGAAGGACAGCACCAGGTCGAAGGAGTCGTCCTCGTAAGGCAGAGTAATGCCATCCCAGGTATCAGGCTTGACGCCCGTTACCTCCAGGCACCGCTGCCGTTGGTGCTCGGTGAAGTCGCACAGCGTCACGTCCTCGGCCAGGCCCAGCGGCTTCAGCGCCACGTAGACGCGGCCCCAGCCGGAACCGACCTCCAGCACCGTGTCGGGCTCCAGCATCCGCAGCATGCGGGCCAGCGTCGTGCCCTCGGCGACGGCGATGGGCACGACGGCCTTGTGGCGCTTGCGCGGGTGGCCCCAGTACTCACGCGGGTCGTAGGTCATTCTTCCTCACCCTCAGCCTTGCCCTCAGCCTCAACCTTAACCTCAGCCTCAGTCCTCGCCTCCAACATGTGCTCGTGCATCTTAGTGAGCAGTCCTTGTGCTATTGTATCGCAGAGATTATCGCGCTCCGTTCCCTCAACCCTCGCCTCCAACAGCGCCGCGAACTTCGGCCCCACCCGCCGCCGCGCTGCATCGATGGCTCTGTCCACGTCCCGCTCGGTGATGGCAAACTCGCCGTCCGGGTCACGCCACAGCACCTTGCTCTCGTCCTCCACCGCGCGCCAGCCGCGCCATACCGAAGGCGTCAGCGCATCCGCGCCGCAGTTCCACAGCACGTCCACGCGCCCTGCCGGGTAGCGGTAGCGGATTATCGGCTGCGCGGGGAACAGTATCGCCGCTCGTTGTATCGTTGGCGAATCCAGCGCCCTGCTACGCGCGCGCTGGAGACTGTTCCGTTCCAGCACCTCCACGTCTGAAATCTTTTCCTGTTCCTGAATCTCCGACCACTCCGGCGGTATAGTCCCTACCTCGGCCAGCAGCGACAGTGCCTGGTCGCGCATCAAGAGCGGCCCCGCGCCCATCTGCCCTGCCTCATACAGGGTCTTGGCTACGTCAGCCCACGCCTGCGCCACCTGCGCCGCGAGCAACTGGCCCTCTTCGTCCCGCTGCTCGAACATGAACTCTAGCGTATCCGGCAACAAACGTTGCAGGTTCTCCTGGTAGGCCAGCGTGAACTCCAGGCCGCCCTTGCCTGTGGCCTTGCGGTGCTGCGTCTCAACCTCGGTGCCCCGGCCCATGCTGCCGTATTGAACGGGCCAGAACTCCGACGGGTCGTAGCCGAAGCACAGCGCGTAGCCGTACATCAGCAAGTCCATGAACATCTTCTTGTCGAAACCGGCCGGCAGTTGCGACAGCGCCACCAACCGCGCGTCCAGTTGCTCCAGCCCGGCGGTCGCCAGTGTCATCACGCCGCCGAAGTAGCGCCGCTCCAGGCTGTCCTGCTTCGCGTCGCGGGCCTTCAGCGCCTGCTCCCACTGCGCCTCGCTGATGCCTTGTAAGAGCAAGAGGCCCTTCGGCATCCTCGCGCCGATCATCTCCTGGTCGTGAGTGTAGATGCCGACCATCATCTTCGCCAGTTCCAGGCAACGCGATACCGCGCAGAAGCCTAAGTTCAGATACTTCTCCTGTACCGCTGGCATGGAGCACAGGCGGAAGTAATCGTCCGGCGTCCACATCTGGCGCTTGCCGCTGCGCGGGTAGTACGCCAGCGGCGTCTTGGTCTTGCCAGTGAGTTTGCAGCGTGACGGATCGGTGTGGTACAGTGCCCGCAGCGGCCCGCGCCGACCTTGCCGCCCGACCTCGGAGACCACGCCCAGATCGGTGGCATAGTAGCTGAGGCTCTGCACGGTGAAATAAGGCCGCCAGCCGACCAGGGAAGGACCGGCCCAGGTCTGGTCGTGCAGCACCGAAGTGTAACGGTACACCTGGTTGCGCCCGCCGGTCAGCGTCCAGCCCCGGTTGGCGTTGATCGTCAGCACCGAGTTGAGCACGCCCGCCAGGTGCGGCTCCAGCCGCCAGAAGTCCAGCAGCCAGGTATCGCGGCGGCGGCTGTCGGTGGCATAGTCCGGCTGCTCCATCGCCTTGGCGCTCTTGATCCAGCGCGTCACCGCGCCGAAGAACGATTCGGCGTTGGCCGCATAGCGCGGCTGTTTGCTCTTCGGTTTCGCGGCCCGTTCTATCGTCTCGAACATATCCGCCGTCGTGGTCACTGTCGTTTCTGCCATTATTGCACCATCCCTCTCACCCATCCCGTCTCCGTCAGCGCGTTGAACGCGCCCGACGAGCCGTCCATTATGTCGTCGTGGCTGAAGTCCGGCTGGTGATGCATGTGCGTCAGCCACCGCTCGTTCCAGTCACTCTCGACCAGTTTCACGTTGTCTACCTCCGACTGCGCCGCCAGTGGCTTGGCCCGTGTCACCTTGTCGCCCTGCGGCCTCACGCCGGCCGCGTCGAAGCCCGCCAGCATCTTGCGCAATCTCACGTCGTCGCGCACACCTGACGCGCCGGGCTCGATCTCCCAGCGCACCATGTAGCGCGTGCCTGTGCGCTTCGCCGCCGCCCTGTCCTGCTGCGCTGTGTTCAGTACCAGCCTGTCCACGTCTGCCGGCCCTTGCCGCACGGCTACGCAGTCATCGACGTAGTAAGTGCCCCTTACCAGCCGCATCTTGACCCCGGCAGTGAAGTCCGGGTCGTCGCCCTTCAGCTTCTTCTCCGTCGCCGCCAAGTCCCAAAAGCGACATTCGATACCCCCAGGCGGTATGGCCGGTATGATGGAAAACCAGGCCCGGTTGAATAACTTGCCCGCCTCGGCCCGCACCTTCCAGTTGCCTTTCAGCAGCCGCTCGCGGTCCACCAGCGGCAGCGCCAGCAGGTTCGCCAGGTACTCCGGGTTGCGCTTCAGGAGTATCTTGTTGTCGTAGACGCTGGCGGGAATGAAGGAGACCGACTTTATCAAGGTGCGCGGGTCGGCGTCTATCCCGCTCAGGTATCCGGCGTGCCGCTCCAGCAACGTCTCTGCGTCGTTCGCCCATTCCAGTTCCTCGTTCACGCGGATGAAGTAGCGCACCTTGCCCGCGCGATCGGGATCGGCATAACCGTCGGGCGCTATCCACCAGGCCAGGAACTGCGTCAGCCACGAGTCGGCATCTGGGTTGCAGGTGGCCCGCGTATATGGCCGCACTCCACAAGTGGAACGGTTGCGGCTCAGCATGTAGAAGAAGACGCTCTGGGAAAAGCGTTCTAGTTGGTCGAAACACAGTAACGGTATCTGTGCGCCCTGGTAAGTGAGTTTGTCCTTTTCGTGTTGGAGATACGCGAAGCGCGCTCGCGCACCGGATGGGAATGTCCACAGGAATTTGCCCCTCGATGGTTGCGCGTTGGCGTGTGGGTAAATCTTCTCGCTGTCTTCCCACAGCCCGCCTTCCAACAAAATCTCCGAGAAGGTACGCCGGAAGGTGACCGCGCCGAAGCCGGGGTTTTCCACGTGGTACAGCGGCTCCAGGAGCAGCGCCCAGGTCTTGCCGCCGCCGGCCGCGCCACCATAGATGGCAATGTCCACCGTCGGCGGGATGGCGAGGAATCTCTCCTGTGGCCCTGGCTGCGGTCGTATCATCCTGCATCTGGTTCTGGCTTTGGTTCTGGCTTTGGTTCTGGCTTTGGCTCTTTACTCGGCAGATAGATCGTTATGCTGCTAACATCGACTGCGTGTCGCTCCGTCTCCATCGCCGCCGCCAGCCGCGCCAGTTCTGCAGCCACCTTCGCCACGGCCACGGTGTCGCGCTGTGACCACTTTACTGGCTTGACGATGGTGACGATTGGCTGTCCCTCTTCGTCCACCTTGCTCACCGTCTGCTCGGAGAGTGGGTACCTCATCATCTGCTCGAAACGCTCGATCAGTTGGCGCGAGGCGTCCCATTCCCACTCGCGCTGCTCCATAGCCCGGCGCTTCCATTCGGCCTCGCGCTCCTTGCGCACGATGTCCTGCCACGCTGCGAGGCGGTCTTGCCAGTGCCAGCGGGTCGACCACCGTGCCAGCGTCCGAAATCGTTTCGTTGGCGCCCCTTCTGTTGCCGTTTCGTTGTCCAAACGTTGGCGATATCCAGCAAGCAAGGCACGCAGCGACCGCCCCGGCCCCATTTCCATATAGTCGAGGAACGCCCGATGCGCCCTGACCGTCTCCCGCTTCATCCGCGCCAGCGGCTCGTCGCCGTCCCAGGTGCACTGCGAAGGTTTCTCTGTAGCAGTCTCAGTCACGCTCCGGCTACCTTGCCCTTCTTATTTTAACCATCCCCGCTCCAAGTCGCGTGCGGCAGATTCGTCCTCTAGCTCTGATTGCATCTCTGTAATGCGAACATCCAACTCCTCGATAGCCGTCCAAATGGCCTGGAGCGGTAGCCGCAGCATAACATCTCTCACATCGAAGCCCATCAAACGCAATCGATCCTCTATCTCTCTGCGTAGAATCCCCATCGTTGCCTCCTTTAGTCAAAGCGCCTCCTCCATCCCGCTCACGGCGCGGTCACCTTGCGGCAGTCGAGGGACATGCCGCTATTCAATTCACCCTGCTTGTACAGGCTCGACAAGTCGAAAGAATACAAGTTCATGCCAGCCTCACGCCCTCGTTAGCGATAGCGGGCCAGGGCGTCTTGTAGCGTTTGGGCAGCGGGGCGGATCGCCTGCGTTTGCCTTGCCTGTTCAAGAGGGGCGCATACAGATGAATTAAGGCTCCTTCGGCAGTATTCACGTCGGCAGCGTTACAGTCGGCCAGGGTCAACAACTCGATTTGCCAGTCTAGCGATTGCGGGCGATTCACCCGTATCATTTCGCCCACAGAAGACACGCCACCAGGAAATACCCACTCTCCTTGTCCCATGTGACCCAACAGTCGAGTCAACGGGCAACGGCTCTGTCCCACGTAGAACACCGTAGCCCCATCACGCACCACGTAGATGTAGTGGTCTTCTGTTTTAAGCACCAATGCCTTATCGCTCAGGATGTCGCCGATAGTTGTTTCAATCATAGCAGTCATTCACCCATTTATGCCCACACTCAGGACACTCAATCCATTGAACTTCTTTCGCCACCGCTTCCGGCTCCATCAGCCCAGCGAGCAGCACGTCCAAGTCCTCATCGTCGAAGCCAATGCCATCCAGTCCGGGGCCCGCCGCCAAGTCTGCGAGCACCTGAGCCAGCGCGGCATCGTTCCAGCCGCCCGCTTCGACCAATCGGTTGTCGGCGATGCCGTAGGCTTCGGCTTCCTCGTCAGATGTGAACGATACGCCACGTATCACCGGCACGAGCCACTGGCCGTCACGGGTGGCGATACGCTCCGGCGCGGGCTTGCCTGACGCCTTGCGCTGTTGCAGTGCGTCCAGCCGCCCGTGACCTGCGACCAGTCTGCCGGTGCGCTCGTCTAGCAGCATCGGCGCGACGTAGCCGAAGCGGTTATAAGATTCGTGGATGTCGCCGAGGTGGTGGCTCTTTGGATTCCGGAGCCAGCGGCGCAGTTCGCCGAGGGGAACGTACTCTATGTGGACTTGGCTTGGTTCTGTCATCCCGAAGTCCTTTACGATTATCAGGCCGCCGCAAAATCGACAGACTCAGAATAGTAACCATTCGACTCGCCACACCAGCGAATGGTCACACTGCCTTTGATGGTTGCCAGCTTATAAAATGTCCAAGTAACATCGAGACCTTCCGGGTTTTCTCCGCTGGTCACTTCCTCGGCCATCAGAATCGGCGAACCAATCAAGTCACTTAAATTTCCACAGACGTCTTCGATTTGTACCAACTCGCAGCAATCTTGCACGTGGTACAACTTATACTTGTCGCCGCCTTCGAGTGTGAAAATGAGCCTCTCATCCAACCCACAGTCACCTTCGACCTCCACGTTGGATAAAACCCTTCCCAGCAAATCTTCGAACTTTTCTAACATCCCCATCAGTCCTTGGGGCCGGGGACGGTGGCGGGGAAAGGAGATGAAACCCGCCGAGGGCGTCCCCGGCCCGTGGGTAAGGAGGAACCCATGGCAGATTGCCCCTGCAACCTGCAAGCCTAGTATATCAGAAAAGAGGACAAATGTCAACAGTGTTGCGGAAGGGTCTTGACAACTTCACAGCCAACTCGTTGCCAAGGGTGCTTTTCCAAAGATGATCTCAATAAGTTCTCCGACAAAGCCCATTTTCTCAAGCTGCCTGATGACCTCTTCAGCCTGCCTGCCCTTCAACCGCGAGGCGCAGACAGGGTCAGTATCCATCAATGGACTGCCGTTTTCAAACCTGATGAAGTAACCGCCTCCACTACTCACAATGTACATTTTCAATCTCCTGATAGTTGCTCCACCTCCCACACCAGCGGACGCTCGCAGCCACAGTACCACAGCAGGTCCGTCAGCGACCGCTCGCACCGAGGCCGTGACGGGCACACGCCGCAGGTAGTCCAGCCCTTGACGCCCCGAGGCCTACGCAGCGGTTCCACGGGCAACCGCCACATGAGACCGGAGAGCGTCTCCAGCGGCAAGTCGTCGGCGTCCACTTCAGCGGGGATCGGCGCGAGCGCGGCCACGCTGCCACCGGAGCGGTAGACTTTGGCGGCCTGGGCCGCGGTGAGATCAATATCGAACTGCTCCCGCACCGCCTCGGCGACCGAGCGGAACGTGAGACCGTCGTTGCGCAGCGCGATCACCTCGACCTCGGCGGCGGGCGGTATCTTGAGCCGCTGGCCACAGATACCGTTCCGGCGCTGCCACTCGATGCGATAGGATTTGACGGTGCTGATGGCACAACCGACCAGCGCGGCCAGGGTCTCGTTGGTCTCAGTCGCGCCGTCGTCCAGGAGAGCTTCGAGGCGGCCCTTGGCGGTCATCTAGCTAAGAACAGTCATATCTAGCTTGATATAGCATGGCCAGGCCCAGGGCCTCACGTATCCCTCTGCTCATGTTCCCGCCACCGATCTCGATAGCCGCTTTCTTCAGGCTCAGCGGCATCATCACAGTGACGGTGACGGTCGGATCTTCTTCGCCACCCAGCGTCGGGCGACCACCGATTGGGCTCCGGAGACCACCCCAGGTTTCGGGGTGCCAGTCCGGATTGTCTTGGGTTTCTGACTTGGTTTCATCCATAGCCCCATTATACCATGCTGCTGTGATAGTGTCAAGATGAAACCTTAACGTTTCCAAGATTAGTGAAAACTTTAAGGTTAAACCCTTGACAATACCATAATTATCGTGTATAATATAGACAGTTGAAGAAAGGGACATTAAAAACCGAAAGGGCCAAGCCAAAGGGGAGAGATAGGAAAGCCCGCCGAGCCAGGATGATAAACTGGACGAGCCAGAACGGGGTGAGGGGAAACGGGCAGACCGAATGGCAACCGGAGGCGAAACAGAACATAGCGAAGAGGACAAGAAAAAAGACGGAAGCGACGACTTAGGTTGTCGCTGTCCCTGAGCCCACGACATCAGGTAGCGGGCTGAGGCAGCAGCGATAAACAGGAGAAGGTTAAGGTTAAACAAAAAGGAGAGAGCAGTGGAAAAGCAAAAGGAGAAAGGCATGAACATCATTGATAAGTTAAACACACAAGTGGCACAGAAACACACCAGCGCCCGCGCCGTCGCCCGCGCCTGCGGCGTGACGGTGGCGGAGATGGACGAAGATATGCGGAAGCCTGACCCCAAGGATGACCAAGAAAAGGAGCACGATGAAAATTAGCATTGTGGTATGGGAGACAGACCGCAAGATCGTGCGCATCACAGACAAAATGAGCACCTTGACCGTGGTAAAACATATCGACTATGACAAGGCCTTCATCAAACTACCCGACGTTTACCTCGGTAGAGATGAAACCATCGTCATGGCCACGGCCCTGACCCTGGCCGCGAAGGTGGCCAGGTACTTGGATGAATATGCAGCCATGGCCGCATACGACGCTATCCTGGGACTGCCCACCACGCCCTACGACGGCTGGCGACCGATGCCGCGTGCCGGGCGCACGGAGAACCCGTAACTCGCAAGCCCGCCGGCGGCACTGCTCTCGCGCCGCTGGCGGGCAATATCAAGGATAAGATTAAGGAGGTGAAACAAATGCTGTTTGCACTGATTGGCATACTGCTGGCAGTGGCACTCGTTGCAGTGCTTATCAAAGTCCTGGGTTTCAAGCGCCCAGGGTACTAGGAGATCACAATGGTCACCAAAGATGAACTCCTTGCACAGCGCGTTTCTATCAAGCGCAAACGCAAGATAAAACACCCGCACGGGTGGCACACGGACAAGCGGAAGAAACGCAAGGCCGCACGCAAAGCCCGAAAGGGAAAGCGACACTGAGCCGAAACCGGGGCCACGTCCGCTGCCCCGGTCTCTGGCGGGCTGGCCGCCGCTGGACTGAATGAGGCAGGCCAAAATATAATGGAGAGGAGCAGCAAGATGGAGATCACTGAGGAACTGGCAAAGCTGAAAGCAGAAATGAAACACTATCGCCACTGGGCCACAATCCATCAGGACGAGGCCAACAGACAAAAGGCCCAAGCAACGCAGTTTCTGGAACGAGCCGAAAGAAACCGCCAAAGGATTGCGGAACTGCGACACCGATAGACATCCCGCCCTTGCGCCGTCACAGCGCACGAGCCGAAGCCCCCGCCCGCCCCCGGCGAAGAGCCGGAGCGACGGCGGCAGGGGCCGGAACCCCGCAGTCGCGGTGCTCGCCGTGAGATGTGGACGGAGAGCGGGAACACATTTGAAAGGAGATAGCAAGATGGATCAAATTGAGAGAATGGCTGAGGCTTTGGGCCTCTCCAAGTGGGAGACCTTGCGGAAAATCGTGGCGCTTCATCAAAAACGCGCCGAGGCTGCACTCGACGAATCTCTCGAAGACCGTACACAGTGGGCTTCTATCCCCGAATCGTTCGGCAGGGCGGAGGCGCTTTGTGAAGTCCGCAGTTGGATGATTCGGCTGGAGGGAAATAATGGAATACAAGATTGAGAATACCGCCACCCGCCTCCTGGCCCTGGGCCTTATCACTGAAGCGCCGAGCGACGAGACGGTACGGCGCTGGTGTCGCGAGGGGCGTCTCCCCAACGCTCACAAGAAAGAAGGAACGAGGGGCCGTGGCGGCGAGTGGCGCATCCCGGAGGCTGACCTGGTGGCCTTCGTGAAGCCGAGGCGGGGGCCGAAGGGGCCAAGGAGGAAACACGATGTTTGAGATTGGCGATTTGGTCTGGTATCGCGGCAACTGGGGCATGGCGGGGCCAGTACCCGCACTCATCGTCGGCCACGGCGTATTGGGATCTCTGGCAATTCTCATCTGCCGTTGCCGTTGCCCCAACGCACAAGTTTGGGGCAATTTGCATCAGTTCGAATCCCGTGCCTGCCACCTCTGCGGCGAGCCGACCGCCGAGCCCGGCTGCCCGCTGTGCCCGGACTGCATCGAGGGGCAGCGGGAACGGGAGCGGGACGCCAGGGCGGAAGCAGAACAGAGACGGAGGCCGCTATGACCGAGAAAGGGTATAACCCCCCTCTTGCGCGAGTTTGGCCCGCAACAGCGGCAAGCCGAGATTCAGCGCCTGGCTCACCACATAGGAATAGTTCGTGCCGCCGCCGCCCAGCCGCTCGCGCCGCAGCGCGTCCACTTCATTGATGCGCTCCACCAGGGCGCGGTCGAGCACGAACTGCTTCTTGATTGGGTTCGGCGGTGCAGTCAACTTGCTCGCGGCTTGTATCCCGCGCGCATTGCGCTGATACGCCACAGTGTTGGCGTGGCAGCCGATCAGAGCGGCCAGCGCCGGGTCGCTCAGTTGGCCGAGCAAGTGCTCGTATTCACTCCATTCGATGTTGCTCATAGGGTCAGTATAACACAGTCTTGTGTGCTTGTCAAGACTGCGTGTCTATGATATGGTATTGACAAGATTACAATAGTGTGCTATAATCACTTTATGGAAAAGAGACCGGCGCAGCATCTAGCACAGATAAAGGAGAGATATGCCTGAGGAAAAACGAGAAGCAAAGAACGCCTGGGTCACTACCCAGGATGGCCGCGCCCGCTTCTGGGCCACGGCCAACGAGTTGGGTTTGACAAAAGACGAGGCGCACCAGGCGCTCAATTTCGTCGAGTCGTGCTACGACTTCACCGGCACGCTGGACGAGGCCCTGGTATTGATCGCGCGATATGCTGAAATGAAAATCGAGGCTGCCAGGAGAGTCGCACAGACCGCACAGTCAAACGCGCTGTTCACGATGGCGGCGCAGTTGCCGGAGGCTCCGGCGCTGGCCTGGACGAAGTTCCAGAAGCAGCCGGACAGCCCAACCTGGAGTATCACGCTGCGGGCTGGACTACCGCCAAAGCAGGCGGACGAGGCCACGCGCGAGGTGCTGCGGCAGATTACGACCGTGGAGAAGTGGCTCAAAGACAACAAGTTCCGCCCCGTCTACCACGGCAGCGAGATGGCTGCCAGCCCCGTGCCTGCGCCGGCGCAGCGACGGCCGGCCAAGGCCAAAGGCGCGACCCCACCGCCCCCAACCGGCGCAGGCAACGGGTCACCGCCGCCTCCGCCACCGAGCGGCAGCACGCCGCCGCCACCGGGGCAGAATGGCAACGGTAACAACTTCGAGATCCAGACGGAATTCGTCAAGGTCACTGCACCGAAGGGCAAGGCGGTCATCGAGTTCTGGCGGCCCAACCGCAAATACTACGAGATCCGCTACCAACTCGGCGGCGAGGCGTTCCTAAAACTGGCCCCGACGCTGGCAGAGGCGGGATGGGAAGCAGCGCACTTCGATGCCGTGGGAGAGGAGTACACGCTGGCCCTCGCGATCACGTGGGAGCCTTCTAAGCCCGACGGCAAGTACAAGGACATCACTGCCGTCGCAGTGCGTTTCTAGGATCACCACAAAGGAGACAAAGATGTTAGCAACAGAGTACGCGAAACACTACAATATCAAAGCACAGCAAGAAGAAGAAAGCAACATGACATTTCGCAACCGTGTTGCCGCTGCCCTGCGAGAGATGGGTAGGATCATCGAAGCGCACGAGGCATATCAGGATGAACGATACAAAACCAGCGATTCCGTTATGCCTGGTGTTACAGGCACAATTGCTCAGGCATTGCAGGGCCGTTCCTATAGTGGTGACCAAATTGGCAACGATATTTTTGCTGGCACGATAGTGCAAACCCCAGACAGCGTGTCAGCAGAGACGGCGTTGCTGCTGATGATGCTCAGATAATCAAAGCACCCGCCGCCGCTGGCCCCGCGCCGGTGGCGGCGGGGAAGGAGGACCCCGTGAACGTATCGCTGAAGTACCACGCTTCCGTCTACCGCGACCTCGACCGCGCTACCGCCGCCCGCAACCGCGCCGCACGCGCTGAGTTGCCGTGTAGCGAGTGCGGGAGCACCTTCGGGATGTGTGGTTTCTGGGATCGGGAATCTGTTGCCAACATTATGCCAATCTGGATCTGCCAGGCGTACAGTTGCCCGTGGGACGACCACGAACTGTATTGTCCCTGTACCCAGTGCAATCCTGCCAAAGTTGTTCCCGATGACTTCACGTCACTGAAGCCGGGACAAGTGGCGGCGTGGCTGGAGCGGGAGTGCCAGTGTCTGGATTGTGTGAGGGAAAGGAGAGATCGATGACCACAGAGAAGGGCTGGCCGAATTGGAGGCTAATGCAGGTGGAGCAAGGAAAGGCCAGGATCGAGGGACTCGAGGCCCAGGTCGAGCGGCTCCTGGAGCGGGCGCTGGTGGCGGAGGCTGCGGAAGAACAGCTTATACTTCTTGGAAACGAACTGAGCAAAGCATACCGATTGGCCGATGAAAGGGCGCGCCGGGCGGTAGCGCGGGAGACTGCACTCGTCGAGGCTGGACGAACATTGAGCAGATCGGCCGTGGCGCAAGGGAAGGAGCCTGCGTTCGCCCTCGATCCGCAAGACCTCGCAGAGTTCGATAGCGTCACAGAAAATGTCTCGCCCACTGCTGCCGCGCTACTGGAACGGCTGGCCAAACTGGAGGCCCAGGCCGAGGACTTGCGCGGGGAACTGGAGCAGGCACTGTCGCGGGAGGCAGCGCTGGTCAAAGTCTTAGACGCCTTCGAGACTAATATCCTTTACGCTGCCGAGCTACGCGGCGCACTACGAGCCGCCCTCACGCCGCTGGAGGCTGCCGCCGATGCGCTCGTGCCGCCGGGGGCGATGGCAGGACTCGCAGCGGGGCTGGTGGATGAGGCGCTGGCGGCGGTACGGGAAGAGTTAGAATGACCGACGATACCGCCCTGCTATCGGTAGATCTGCCTTTTTACGGCGTCGAGATGACACCGACCGCACTGACACTGCCACCAGACCTGTCTTTCGAGGATTGGACGGGCGTCGGCGAGTTCCTGTTCTGGAGCAAGGAGCGGAAAGAAACTGAACTGGACACCATCAACTGGATGATCGGCGACTGGCTCAGATACGGCGAGCACAAGTGGGGCGAACGGTATGCTCAGGCCGTGATGGAGACTGGGCTAGCATACCAGACGCTCGCGAACGTCCAGTGGACGACGGGCAAGTTCAGCGATCCTTCTCGTAGACGGGAAAATTTGACCTTCACCCACCACGCCGCCGTCGCTGCGCTACCAGAGGCCGACGCCGACGAACTGTTGAACGAAGCCGAGGAGCGCGACTGGTCATCCTACACCATACGAGAACACGCGCAAGACCGCACCGCCGAGAACGACGGCCAAGACCCCGCCGCCGCCCGCGCCCACCGCGCCCTGGGCCACGCCGCCGACGCTGTGGCGAGGCTGGACGCCGACTGGGCCGAGGTTGTGGTGAACGGGCTGGTGAGGCCACTGTGTCGGGCCTGTGACCTTAAGGCTAACGGTGACGCCGCCGCGTTCCTGGCGGAATTGGCGCTGAAGATGGAGCGTACCAAATAGGATACGAGGAGGGACTCAGAGATGCCGAGAATAGACGCTTTGTTGACAAGCGAATTTAAGAAACTCGATGAGACATGCCCTTCGTGTGCAGCCAATGCCTTGGTGTTCGAAGAAGCCAAGGCAAGCCAAGATGGCAGTTTCCTGGAAGTGCTGCTCCTATGCACAGATTGCGGGCACAGACTGAAAATCCGAATCGAAGCATAGAGAAAGGAGACCAATGAACGCAGTTCCACAGAAAACACGCAAGAGAATCTACAAACACGCCGAGTTCCTGGTACGCACCTGCGGCGTGGACAACGCTTCCGTCAACGACATCGCCGCCGTCCTGATGAACGTATTCGGCATCAGCAAACAGCGAGCCCGCAACGCAGCCGCCCGCGGCATCAGGCGCGAGCGGGCACGGCAGCGGGTGAAGCCTTAGAATGATTGGAGGACAATAGAATGGACTGGTCACTGATGCTGATCTACGGAATCGTGGCCGTGGTGATATTAGTGGCGTTGTACAACGCAGTTTGCCTCATTCAGGCATCGCGCACGCCGCCCGACGCCTGGATCGAGACCAACAGGGCCTGCGGCTTCCCGAAGCAAAAGAGGTAAAGGAGACCTGTGAAAAGAATACAACTACATTTGCTGCTCGCCCTGCTCACCCTGGCCCTGTCTCTGATACTGTTCGGCATCGGTCCTCGCGCCGACCCGGAGGCCGAGTGCGCATCTTATTGCCAGACGTACTGGGCCGACGACGCGGTCCAGTATCAGCAGTGTGTGGAGGGCTGCGGGCGGTGACCGTGTGGCTGCTCCAGGGCGATGCGTTCCGGATACCGCTATAAAGATAACAATGAAGGAGATCAAAATGCCACAGGTAATCAATGCTTATACAATTTGCGCCGATGAAATCAAATCGGGTGATGTAATGATATTTGTCATTAAGGCAATGGCGGGGCAGGTGCAATTACTATGAAGCGGAATAGAACAGGCTGGCAAGGAGGCTTCATAGAGTGGACGAGTGGAAATGTGGCCTATTTGTCCGTCGTCTTCTCTTGGCAATTACAGGAAGCCTACCAGCGAGCGACGTGGTATCGCTCACTCGGCTACTACGTGAGAGCGGGTGGCCCTGCTATGGCTATGAATCCCGGCTTTCTGAGGGGAGTGGCAGTTCAATTAAATGGTGGTAGCATTGACGCATTATCACGTCATAATTCAAGCGCAACGCGCACCAGCCAAGGATGCGTTTGGAATTGCCCATTTTGCATCGTGCCGAGATTATATGATGAATTGGTTGAATTTGATGACTGGGAGCCCAAGCCTATTGTCTGTGATGATAATTTCCTGGCTTGTAGCGGTAGACACTTTGACTCAGCCATTGATCGGCTCAAGCCTGTCAAGAGAATTGACATTCAGGGATTAGATGCACGACTTCTTACCAAATACCATGCTTGCCGTCTCGCCGAGCTAAATCTGAGAGCCATCCACGTAGGATGGGATGATATCCGCTTGGAAAACCAGTTTCTCGAGGCTCATCAGTTATTTAGGCAAGCAGGCATTCCTGCTCGTCTCATCAGAGTCTATGTTCTCATTGGCTTCAACGATACACCAGAAGATGCCCTTTATCGCTTGCAAACCATCAAGGCATTAGGGAGTTGGCCCAATCCGATGCGCTACCAACCTCTCGATGCCAAGATGCGCAACGAATACGTGGCACCGGGATGGACCGACAGAGAACTCAAACGTTTCTGTCGCTATTGGTCGCGGCAAGCCTGGTTAGAGCATATTCCATTTGAAGAATACAAGGGATAGCGCACCGGCGCGGGTGCAGGTGCGGTTACTGTGAGTTTTGAATGGGAGCGCAAGATGAACAAGAAGACCGTCGCCCTCGCCCTGATCCTGGCCGTCGTGCTGGCGTGCAACTATCTGCTCGTCCCGGAAGTCACGATCACGTGCGGCCCCAGTGTCGTTCCGACGCGGCTGTGGCCGACGCCGATTCCGTATCCATAGGAGATAAAGATGAAAAGGCTCGTTTTGATACTGGTGATGTTTCTGGTGTGTGTTACACCGGCTCACGCTCAGACGCTCGAATATAACTATCGAGTGTACTTGCCCGTGGTGCTACGGCCATGTCCTTACACCCCGATACCGGCTCCGACTCGGACGCCAGCACCAATACCGATATGCGACTGCTCCGGGAATATCTACAACTGCTCCGACTTCAGCACCCAGACCCAAGCGCAAGCGTGTTTTGACTTTTGTTGGTCACTTGGAAAGGACGACATTCACCACTTGGATGCAGATGGGGATGGCATAGCCTGTGAACACTTGCCACTCGATACGCCAACTCCTTATCCTTCATCCACCCCAACACCAACTCCTTACCCTACCTACACACCTACCACCACTGCAACGTCTACGCCTATACTTACAGTGACCATCACAGCTACGCCGTAGGAGACAAGATGATATACATTCCGGGTTTGATGCCACTAAACCTCTTAAGGGAAGCGCGTAGAGCAATCCTTGGAGGTTGCTTGTTCTGGGGCCTGATGTACCAATTCTACTTGCTGGGTCAAACCATTACGAGAAGACTAAGTGATGGTTAAAATATGTTTCAAGATTTGTTCGACATTGTGCTTGGCTGCCATTCTGACGGTAGCCATACCTAAGGCAGTGACGTTTTCGCTGAGCAAACTGGGACCGACAGCCACCTTAGCGATCAGTGCACTGGTGAGTGTTGACCTTTGGCTGATGTTGGTGATACCTTACTTTCTGGAACCCTATTTAAGGAGGTTGAAAGGACGAAGAGATCGAGTGCCGGTGATACCAGGTGACGGTGCGGTTGCTGTGGCCGGGGCTTGACAGTATCACGGAGATGTCTATGGCAATGTTGTATCCATCACACACTTGGATTTTTGAGCAATGGCTTTTGCAAACCTATCCTAGACTATTTTCAGAGTGGGAACTAGAAGCATCCGAGTGGCTAGATTTGGATGAATGGCTCGATAAAGAACATTATCAAGTGCTGGACGAATGGCAGGAATTTCGTTCTGCCAATCCAACTTGGCATCCCGAAGAATGCCAAACTACTTGAGCGAGGAGGATTGATGGACATCAGATGGAAGATTTACAACTTAGCTTTCTTACTTTTTGGCCAGACGCGGCTGTGGCCCGGGCTAGGCCACCTAATTTGGGGCTAGATCGTGACAGCAGCTTTGTTTTTGGAATAAGTATGGCTGCTGTGACCGGGGCTTGACAATGTCACGGAGATGGTATATAATGAGGATGAGTTTACAAGCCTATAGCAGGGCATTAGACGGTACACTTAACCGCCTTTCCTGGGCGTCTCATAGCCTCCCCAAGTACCGGGGCTGCTATGGGGCTATGAGACCGCCCAAGAGAAGCGGTTTTGTTTTTGGGAGGTAGCAATGTCTTGGCAGATGGAAATGGAACTTGAGAACGGGGTAAAATTGGCAGTTCAATCTAATAACGGTATAGCCTCTTCTCGCGATGGATATACCAGCGGTGAAGTGGTGGGTTTCTTCGCCAAAGACGAGAGAACTATCCGATTAATCCACGATAGAGACGAGCGTATCCTCGACGCCCTCATTGAAATAATAGATACCATCGACGAATTGTCCGTAGCAAATTGGGCAACCGATCCTCTTTGGTGGGGTTGGCAACGCTCTCATATCAGAAAAGAGGACTACCTGGTTGACCTACACATACTTAAGCACAGCCGGTATGCAACAGATGAGCAGCGCCAAAAAGCAGAAGAGGCAATCGTTTGCATTGAGGAAGAACTTGCTCGAAAGAGAAAGAAGGGCAAACTATCAAAACGCAGAAGATCGCAATTCGCCAGCAAGCGCGACGCACTGGCGCTGGCACTGATTGAACGCGACGGCTATTGCTGCCAAGAGTGTGGCAAGTCTGAGGACTTGACGATTGATCACATTGTCCCTCTGTCAAAGGGTGGGATTGATGACTTGGATAACTTGCGCTGGCTGTGTAGGAAGTGCAATAGCAGGAAGGGAGCAAGGGTCAAATGACTGTACAGGACGAGCAATTCTTAGGCTTCTCAAAGCCCAAGAGCAACTACAGCAAACTTCCGCATGTATTCGTAGAATATCTACCGCGCATTTCTTCCTTGGCCGAGTTGAAAGTGCTCCTCTATATCTTACGGCATACCTGGGGCTACAGTGAATTTGACCGACCCAAGCGGATCACCTTGGATGAATTCCAGAATGGACGCAAGAAGAAGGATGGGGAACGATTAGACAGTGGCATAGGCATGTCAATTAATGCGATCAAAGATGGTATCAGAAGGGCAGTAGAGCAAGGTTTCATCATCCAAACTTCTGATGGGCGTGATAAAGCCAGGAGTTCCCACGAGTATACTCTGAACATGAGGGTATCAGAAGTTGACCCCCTACCGTCAGAAGTTGACCCCCGATCAGAGAAAGAAACTACAGAAAGAAATAAAACAACGGGCGCTGACGCGCCCGCCCTGCCCGCACCACCGGTAACACCTGAGCCAGTTCAAGAAAAGAAACAATCCACCCCGGCGCAAGCCATGTTCACAGCCCTGGCCGAAGTCTGCCAGATCGACCTGACCACCCTGACGGAGAACCAGCGTGGCGCACTCAACCAGTCCGGGAAGAAACTACGCCAGGCGAGTGCAGGCCCCACTGAGTTAACTGCGTTCTGCGACTGGTGGTATGCCTACGATTGGCGCGGCAAACGAGGAGAGCCACCTCGTCCCCACCAAGTCAGAGAGACGTGGGGTCAATTCCTCATACACGATAATGGAGGAGGTCACAATGCAAGACAGTCCAGCAACCCCAGGGCACCCAACTACAGCCCCCCCCTGGCAACCCGCGCAACGGCATAGCGGTCACAGTATCTCATCACCGAAAGCCTGGAACGCATACCGGGCCGAAATGTACGGTCTGCCTGCTACTCCGACTTGTCCCGAATGTGGCGGCCTGGGCTGGCTACGGGTGGACGCACAGCGCGGTGATCCCGATTTCGGCACACTCGTGCGTTGCGGGACGTGCGCGGGAGACAGGAAACTCGAATGGATAACGCGCCACTGCGGGCTGGAGGGAACCGAGTTCGATGCCCGGATAGACGATTGGGACTTGGGGCCGTGGCCGGAACTGCACGGACAGCGAGGGAAGGCACGCGCCGCGATGAAGGAGGCCATCGAGAGGCAGGCTGGGTTCTTGGCATTTTGGGGCGACTTCGGCGCAGGCAAGACGTTCGCGCTCCAGATCATAGTCAATGAGTTGCGCTTGCAGCGGGTGGAGGCGTTCTACGCGCCGCTGGCCCACGTCCTGGAGCACCTGCGGTCACTGTATCACAGGAAGGAGGAAACATCAGACTTTTGGCGACGGCTGCTCGACATCCCGGTATTGGCGCTCGACGAGGTGACCAGGTTCCACGGCACGTCCTGGGCACAGGAGCGGCTGTGGATGCTCTCAGATGTACGCTATCGGCGCAGATCATCACATCTGACGGTCTTTGCCATGAATGATGATCCTACAGTGAGTCTGCCGACCTCGGAACCTGTGGGTTATCTCTATAGTAGGCTTAGAGAGGGAAGACTCATTGAGCTCCGTGGCGACTTGCGCCCGGTAGCCGGTAGAGTGGATTGAAAAGGAGACTGATGACAGAGATCAAAACAGTCTGCGGCCACCCGCGCGGCTGCATCGAGCAGGACAAGAACGGCATAGCCCATTGCGCCTGGTGCGAAGAGGTGGCGCGGCTGCGCGAGGAACTGGAGCGGCTACGGGGGCATGATGGCCACTCCCACGAGAGCGGCGATGAGTGCATAGGATGCGAGCGGCTGGCGACAGAGCGGGGGTGGCCCTACTGCAATCAGTGCCTTCTGGAGTCTCAACTACAATACTGTAACGACTTCACAACCGACGCTCAGAATGAAACAATGCGGCTGCGGGAACTGATACCGGACGCGGGGATGCTGCACCGGTTGACGTATGCGGCAGACAATTGGTGGGAGGGCCAGGGCGAGCAGGCGCAGCGGGATATAAAGGCTGGCTATGCACTGGTTATACGGCTATGCACTAGCCTTCAGCACGACCCGGAGGAGGCAAAAGTTGCCAGAGAATGACGGCAGAGGCCGCCCCCCGACCCAGGCCGACGTGGGCGAGCTGCTGGAGATGCGTGATGCTGGTGGCGTGACACACCAAGGTGTCTTAAAAGGATTTACGGATGGCGGCGCGGCTATCATTGCGTATCTCAACACTCATTTTCGCGGCGATGGGAAGGCGTGGGCAGGTAGGAAACCAAAATACATTACAGTGACAGGCGCGGAGGTAATGGACGATGGGTGAAAAGTCCCTGCTCGTACTGAGCCTGTTCCCTGGTATCGGCCTGTTCGACATGGCCTTCGAGGAACAAGGGTTCTGTGTCGTGCGTGGGCCTGACCTGCTATGGGGCGGTGATATTCATAGTTTCCACCCACCTGCTGGTTGTTTCGGCGGTGTGATTGGTGGCCCACCGTGCCAGTATTTTTCACGCCTTCGCTCATTGCTCTTAGCAACAGGCCACGATGTTCGTCATGGTAACTTGACAGGCGAGTTCGAGCGGGTTGTGTTCGAGACGCAACCCGATTGGTTCCTGATGGAAAACGTGTCACAAGCGCCAGTGCCTCGTGTGGTTGGTTATGAAGTCAAAGATTTAGAGTTATGCAATCGTTGGGTGGGCGGTGTTCAGAAACGCAAGCGCCGTTTCAGTTTTGGGACACACGATGGTAGATGTTTGATTGTGGAGATTGTGGCTATCGAGGAGTTTGACAGCGCAGTGGCAGTGCTGGCCGGCCACGGGCCAGTAGGACGTGGCAAGAATTACCAGAAATCGCCGTCAATAGCCGAGATGTGTGAACTTCAGGGATTGCCGCCGGATTTCTTGGACGATGCGCCATTCACAGCGAATGGGAAGAAAAAAGTGCTTGGCAATGGTGTCCCTCTTCCGATGGGATGTGCTATTGCCAAAGCAGTCAAGAGGGCGGTGGAAGATGCCTGAAATACCGTGGGAGTTTCGACAAATGCACGCCTACAATATGATGGAAACGGAGGGAGATATCATGACCGGACGACCGCACCGATTCGCGCGCCGCGACGAGAACCAGAAGCAGATCGTCGCCGACCTGGAGCGATTGGGATTCTACGTGGTCGACACATCCCCGCTCGGAGGCCAAGTGTTAGATATCTTCGTCGCGGGCTGGCACGGTGTCCGCCACCGCTGGGAGTGGCTGCACGTGGAGATAAAGACGGCGCGGGGCAAGCTGACGGAGGGCGAGGCCCGGTTCTTCGAGCGGTGCCCAGAGTGCCCGGCTATCGTGGCGCGGAGCACCAAGGACATAGTGGAATGGTTCACGAGGATAGTCGATGACTGAAGTGGAGGTATGGGCAATTGGATGTCACTGACAGAAACGTAACCGAGGCCGACCTGCGCCAGATGCGCGAGGAGGTCACCCAGCTCTATGCCGAATCTATGGCCCGGCTGCGCGAGGCCGCCGCCGCGAACCGCAAGTTGCGCGCCGCGATACTGGCCGTGTATTCGAAGAGAGGCAATGATGACGACAGAGAAACCTGAGTGCATCGTCGCCGACTGCCCCGCGCAGCACCGTCGCTGCGGCTGCGGCTACCTGGTCGCCGGGACGAGATGCAATCACCCGTACCAGCGGGCTGAGTGGGAGAGAGAAGACCAGAAACACGAGCAGATATCTACGAGTGACCACCATGAATGAACGTTTCAGAACGATCTCCTGGGGACGCGGAGTCCCATCGACGACCATGGCCGTCATGAGCGCCCTCGGCCATCTCCCACACGTGGACGCCGTGTTGCACTGTAATCCCGGGTGGGAACACAGCGGCACTTATGACATAGGCGACTGGTACTCCACGTGGCTAAAGAAACACGGCATCTACACCGAAGTCATCCCGACTGGCGACATCCGCGAGGATGGAGCCAAGGAGCACCTTCACATCCCGTTCTGGACAGCCACAGGGGGACCACTTCGACGACAATGCACCAGACACTTCAAGATAGATCCACAGAAACGACGCCTACGGGAACTACTGGGCTACGAGCCAAGCACAGCACCAGCACCACCCTCCGGCAGCATCGAGCAATGGATAGGTTTCACCATCGAAGAGTGGCACAGGATGAAGGACAGCAGGGCACAGTATATCGTCAACCGATGGCCACTGATCGAAATGAGGATGACCCGCCAAGACTGCATCGACTACCTCACTGAGCACGGCCTACTACTGCCGCCACCCTCGTCCTGTGTCGGATGCCCGTACAAATCCGCATCACGTTGGCTACAGACCACACCAGACGAGTTTGCCCAGGCTGTGGAGTTCGACGAGGCCAACCGGCATAACCCCCTAGCCAATACAGGCAACGTCACATCACCCGAACTCTACATCTGGAAAGAACAGAACCAACCGATCCCACTCGCCCAGGCCAACTTCCGAGCCAGCGCTGAGCGCGAGAGACTCGCAAGACCAGGTTTCCAGCTACCGCTAATGTGCGGAGCCGGAGCCTGCATGATTTGAGGAGGTACAATGTTTGGACTCGGATTAGCGATAGGTATCGTCGTCGGGTTCCTGTTCGGCGCGCTGGTCGTGGCCTGCTTGGTCGCAGCGAGCCACGCGGATGACGCGATGGGGCGCGATTGACATTGTCCGTGCTATATGGTATAATAGTGCTATGGACACAAAAGATATCGAGAGAGTGAGTGTCACCCAACTGAAACGTGATACATCCAACTTGCTCGCCCGCGTCTGCTACGGCGGCAAGCGGATTATCATCACCAGTAGCGGCAAGGAGCGGGCGGCGCTGGTGAGCGTCGGCGACCTGGAGCGGCTGCTGAGGCTGCCACAGGAAGAGGCTGGATAATTAAAATGATCTACACCCTAGAATGGTATGACCGAGATTCAACAAAATGGCGTATCCAAAGCCATTGTGCATCACGAGAAGATGTTACAGTAGAATTGTGTATTCTAAAAGATGATGGCGTGGACATTGAGGCTGTAACGTGGCGTTTAGGTACTTACGATTTAATAGCCTCAGAGTCAATACCGGGCCGGTGACTGGAGCGGGATGAGAGCAATTAGGTGGCGCGAGGAGAATAGGCAGATGACGCTGGAAAGGACACGCGACAACCCGGTGCTGGCAGATACTGTCGGCTTTCCGAGACCACAGCGGACGCCTATAGCGTGCGTGTCGGGGCTGCCTGTTCTCGCCGTGCCACTCAAGCACGATACGACGCCATTTCCAGAAGCCAAGTTATTGCGGATGCCCGTCACCGCCGCCGCGCTCCGCGCACAGTTGCGCAAGTTCGAGCGAGAGCGGGATGAGGGCAATGATGGATAGCAACGACGAACTGGGTTTCCGAACTCCAGTAGAGATTCGCGAGGCACGGCGCGCACGCGAATCCGGCGTCCGCGTCCCGTTCGTACAGACGCTCCTGCTCGGCGGCCTGTTCATCCTGGCGCTGTGTGTCAGTGGCTTGGCGCTGCGGGTTGCGTATCCGGTTGCGCATTGGGTCGCTCTTTCAGTATTCGCATGCGCCGGGTTGCTCGCAAATTCGCTCGCTCGCGAGTTTCCTCTGCGGTGGATGGTGCAGTCCGCTCTCATCACCGGCGCAGGCGTCGGCCTGTCCCGCGCACTGGTCTGGCTCTACCCCGACCTGGCCGCTCCGCGCTGGCTGGTCGGGTTACTGCTCGTCGCCGCTCTCGGCATCTGGCTCTCGTTCCTGCTGCTCGCTGCGAACTTCACTATGCGGCTGATGCAGACCAGTGCTTTCATGGAGCAATATGGCTGGTCGCGCTTCTTCGCCTGGCTCTTTGACTGGCAGCTGCGCAAGCCGCAAACCGCCGCCAGGCGCGGGGAACCCGTGCACGTGCGCACCGTCGGAGCCGGGTCGCGCCGTATGCGCCTGACAGATGAACCGACAGCACTGGACTGGGCCGAGAGCACCGGGTTGCTGGACGGCATGGAACCAGAGACCGACGCCGGGGCCGAGCAGGTCAGGGAGTGGGCCGAATTCATCGTGCGCTCGGAACGCGAACTCGGTTTCAATCGCCGCCGCTGGGAGGGTATCGTGCTGGCCTGTTCCGGGCGGCGGGTGACGCAGTCCACGGCACGCCGCTGGATAGGGATGATGAAGGCATGGGGTCTGTTGACGACGGGCAACGGATCGACGCAACTGGCCGTCTCGTTGGCTGAGGCGCTGGAACACATCAGCCACCCTACCCTACTGACCGGGATGGGCGACGAATCCCGTGTTCTACCCAACCCCGCCCAACCCCACCCGCCCCAGGGAGGTAGAAATTGACCACTTGGCTACTCAGGAACTCCCTCTGGCTGGCGGCGCTGGGACTGTGCGCTGCCTCTTCGGGCCTCGACGGCGCTTACATGGCTACCTGGATGCCGGAGCACATGGCTTGGCTTGGCTATGTGCTGAATACTGTCTCGGACTTGTCGGGCCTGGCGATAATGTACAACTATGGCCGCCTGCAACAGACCCGCCGTAATGAAGCGGGCGGCAAACGACGGCTGCAACTGTCCCGCGTCCTGCTTGGGGCCGAAGTCGTCACAGTGCTATATTCGGCCTTCTTCTCATGGCGGCAGTTATGTATTGTGTTGCCAGCCGTGGAGCCGGTCGCTTGGCTCTGGGTCGCGCCTATATCTGCCGGGTTCGTGCCTCTGTTATTGGCATTCATAGGATACACGCAGGCATTACTAGCAGGACGGTTCGAGGAGGAGCGGTCCATGAGGGCCAGCGTGAAAGAAGAACTGGAACAGCAACTCGCTGTGAAAGAGGCATTGGCAATCATACGAGAAGAAGAGAGGGAAGAACCGCTCGTGGAACCCGCTCTCGTGAAAGACATACCGCTCTCTGAGCGAGACAACGGCAGAGAGTCGCTAATATGTGATCGGTGTGGACGCTCATTCGCGAGCCAAAATGCGCTCAATGCACATAGACAGTGGTGCAAACAGAGAGCGTCAGAGATGAGCGGATGATCTTACTCAGAGCGACCGTTCTGACTTGCTGTTTTGGCTCATTCGGCTGCTGCCTCGGTGCCGCCGCGCTGTGGCTGTGGGGGCGGTGGCGGGGTGGGCGGTGGAACTTGTGGAGGTGACGGTGGAGAAAGCACTGACGGTGGTAAGCATGCAACCATTCCACGTGGTCTACATCCAGGATCAGGGCTATGGTTGGATGGACGCCAGTAATTATGACGAAGCAATGAAGTTCGCACCCGACCGAGTAACGCTGATTGCTTCGTTTGAGACGAAAGCGCTGGCGCAAAAGGCTTATGCACAACTGCCACAAGAATGGAGAGACATCGAGGGACTGCATTATGCCGACGGTGAGTGGTGGCAGACGACGAGATTGAATGTGCCTAACCTGGACGGGCAAGTATTAGAACTGTTCGTACCCGCAGACCGGCCCGTACCCGTTTTCAGTGCGCCGAATGACTTAATTACAGTCTAACCTCCCTCCAGTCCGGTTGTGTCAGAAGCCCGGTTCGCCTCAATGCCCGCAGCCGCTTCCTCACCGAGCGCGGCCAGGGCCAGCGGTTGACCTCCGGTATCGCTAGCCGCGCGGGTTTGTGCTTTATCTTTACCGGCCGCCCGTCAAAAGCCCCTTCGTCGTAGATCGCCCCGGATAGGACTAGCGTCGCCATCAGCAAGCCGTCGGTGCGACCCTCGCCCTTCAGCGCTTTCAGGTACAGCGCCCTCGCCCGCTCCACGCCGTCGGTCAGCGTGACGGTATGCTTCGGCCTCAATGCCTCTTTGATGCGCTTGCGCCGGTTGCTGGCGCGGGTGAAGAAGTAGCCCCCCGGTTTTATCCATGTCAGGCGCAGATCGGACCACCGCTCCAGGTACAGTTGCAAGGCCCCCCACGTCACCGGCGCGAGCACCGCCCGCATAAAACAGCGCCAGGCGTGCAAGATGGTCTCTTGGTGCCGCTGCCATGCCTCGGTTGGCTGCGCCTTGTCCTTGTGATATCCTCGCCAAGCCAGACGGAACATCTGCGCCGGGCCGACATTGAAGTGGCCTCGCTCAGTCATCGTGACAGCTAAGTTCCTTGAGGATCGTGTGAATCCTCTGGACTGTGCCAACCAACTCTGTGCGGGGGAGGAACCTGATTTTCTGACCGGTCAGCAGTTCCAACAGCGTCGTCAGATGATGCATGACGGCCAGCAAGAACATCGTCTTGAAAAAAGTCAACACCATCATAACGCCCGTCATTGCTGCTATGATCCATAGAGCACTAAACTTCATTGCTGCCCCACTATGGCCCAGGCCAAGAATCCCCCCAGCAACAAGCAGGCACAACAGAACCATCATCGTGAAGTCAACGCCCATGTTATTTCCTCTCAGGGTTTTGCCAGTGCTTGCAGTAACAGTGCCACCAGCACTGTAATCAGGCCCGCCAAGCCGCCCCACGTGGACGCCTTGACCTTGAGCCCGGCAACTTCGATGTGTATCTTGGCGATGTCTCGTTGTAACCGTTCGCTATTCTCGTTGAGCCGTTCCAGTTCCTTAAGAACGAACCGGCTCCATTCACCCCACCCGTCGCTCTGCGTCATCTGCGTTGTCATTGTCCTTAACCTCAACCTTTCAAGAATACCGCTCCAGCAACGCCGCTGCTATTGCTTCAAATTCCTTCTGGGTTAACCTGAACGGGAACCAGTTGCAGAATGTGGCGCAAGTCGTGAAATACGAACGTCCCTTCATTCGTCCCTCGTGCGTGACGTTCCACTCATTGTCCCACTGGTTTACCGTGAGCAGGTCATCTAGGTAGCGATCCCAGGTCATGACGTCGCGCCAACCTGAGTGTGCGTTGAGGTGGTGACCCCCATCCTCAGAGGCGACAACCCCACTTTCCCCGCATAGCCAGTCTACGTGGATGCCGTGTCGTACAAGTTCCTTGTCAACCTCTTGATACCGGCCTGCGTGGTACTTCCACCAGGAGGCCACGCCACTCTCGTTCTTGTTCGCCCACCAGTACAAGTGCAAACCTAAAGCGCCTCCGGTACGTTCAAGTTCCCGCGCCAGTGGAACGATCAGAGGGAACTCTGACTCGTGTGGATTCCCCACACCCGCACAGTACCCGATAGATGCTATGGGTAACCCAGTTCTCTCAAGTTCGAGACAGATTGCCAAGTCGAGGTCAAGGGCGCGTTTGACTAACGGTGCATTGTGCGAAGGAACGAGTTCGTTTGGGCCTTCCATGAAGAAGTACGGCTTCTTGATGTTAGGGAAGTTCTGGTTGATATAGTCACACGTAGTGTAAAGAGCGCCTCGGAAGAGGTCTACCCACCGCCTCGCACCCAGGGCAGGCTCAACGTCTATCATTCCCCCATAGTCGTTAGTGAAGTGGCGGACACCAACTAGAGCGCCTGGGTAAGCCCGCAACCCGCCATATACGTCCTCGAAGGAGAACACTTTGACGTAGTTAGGTTTCGCGTCCCTGACGTACTTGAACGTGGTCTGTCGCGTGAGGTTCTGAGCCCGATTATACTGCCACGTGTAGTACAGCGACAGTATCTTCTGCATCAAAGGCGATCTGCCTGCCACCTGGGACGCAACCAGCACACCGGGTTCAATGGTCTGCATGTGCGGGTCAATCAGGTTCAACGGGCCGTCGTAGGGTGGTGGCTGAGGAGGACCCGGTGGCGGCCCTGGGTCAAAAGGGCCAGATAACTTCTCCCGCAACTCGTCCGGCGTGGCTGCTTCAATGGCGGCGTAGTGGATGCCTGGGTAGTACTGGTTGAAGAATGCTTCCAGGTCACTGGGCCACTCGTCGGGGTTGACAGCAATGACCTTTCTCACATCGAGGTCCCCAATGCCTGCATCGTCAGCAGAGTACCCTACGGTGCGGCGCTCTGCATGCCCGCCTTCGACTGCCGCTAGTGCCCACGCCTCGCCACAGTTCTGCGGCAGAAGGATGTAGGTTCGTTCGTACTGCATTCTTGGCTGGCCTCGCCCTTCTGGCGGTGGCGTATCGTCGTCATCCACCTTCTTGAGTGCCACCTTGTCCCAATAAGCGTCAGAGGTTTTGAAGTTCCACACACTCGTAGCACACAGGTAGATCGTGACTTTCCCGTTAGCCGGCGCGATGAACCTGAGTGGTGGTACTTCGCGATACGCATTGTAGACATGTGCCCCTGCCCCCCAATCTACTGCTTCGGGATCAGGGTCTCCATAACTTACCCCGACACGAAAGGCAAAGTTCCCCATGGCGTCACTCTCAGGGTCATCATTTAACCCTGGTACATCACCTTCGGGGATGTACACCGCCCCGCATCCGACACCACTCGAACAGTATGGAGACTGTTCTCCGATACCAGGGTGCAGGCTCCAGGCGTGTGCCTGGGCCGACAATTCGTAGGTTCCACCAGGTGTCAGTCCGGCCACGACCTGGTAGAGCCCGGCGTGCTGTCGTCCAAACATGGTGAAGGATTGGAAAGCCCAATCGCCGTCGTAGATGCGGGGTGGATCATTGAATGGCGGCACGTTCTGGATTACTTTCATTTCGGGTCTGCGAAAAACACCTTCTTGCCACCAGGCTACCCATCCCTCCGGCACAAAAATCTCCCCATACTCTACTCCGGCGTGGGTGTCTCGTGTCCACCCACCTGGACGTGTAATGCCCTCGAAACTTGGATTTTGTAAAGTAGTCATTTCTTCCTCCTCAATTCAGAATACACCACGGAGGCCGTGATTCACCCTGGCTATCAACATAGACCTGCATCCTGGAGCGTGGAATATCCAACCACCCATGTCTGTCAAACCCCACGCCTATCAATATGTCGGCATACGTTTTATTCACGCAATCCAACAGGCAAGTCCCATCCTGCTCGAACCACACGTGTTCCGGCTCAAAACCAGCCGGGCAATCACTTAGAGGGGCTTGTGTATAACCCCACAGATCGAAGTAGGTTGGTGCAGGACTACGCGGGGCCTCGCAGCCCGGACGTGACTCCCCACCACTGTCCGTCCACCAGTCATCTTGTCCTGGCATCGAGCAGCACCGTTTGCATGTATTGCCCTCTTGATACCACCCTCCCGCAGGTATCCAGCCATCCGGACATCCACTGCTGGCCCAGGTGGGCTGAAAAACCGATATTGCTAACAGAATCGCAATAGCAACCTTTCTCGTCATAGAGCCTCCTCAACTACTTGTGCTGCGACCAGCGCCTCTTGTGCCTCTACTACGGCGGCCTGTGCTGATGCGTCAATTAAAGCCAGCGCATCGGCTATGGCATCCATTCTATCTGCCGCTGCCCGCGACGATGTTGCTTCTGCTCTCAAGTCCTCTATTACGCTCATTATGTCACCTCCATTTTGTGGTATAAAGTAGCCGATGGTTGCGCCGTCCTGGCCGGCGTGATAGCAGGGGGAGTCGGTGTGTATGTGATAGTGGGTGTGGTCGATGAAGGCGGGATCGGCGACGATGCTGTGGCACTCGATGCCATGGTGTGCGCAGGCGGTGGCAGCGGATTGGGTGTTGCCACGACCGCCGAGGTAGAGGTGGTTGGTCAAGGAGTGGAAGCAGTTGTAATCAGAGTAGGGCAGCGGGTATTGCGCACCGACGTCAATGCCTAGACTGGCATCATAGAAGATGTTATTCTTGATGGTGAAGTTGGAACCGCGGACTTTTATCCCTTCGTCGCAATCCACTATCGTATTGTTGCGTACTGTGTGGTCTGAGCCCTCCAGCCGGATTCCAGTGCCGCTGATATTTCTGATCAGGTTGCCCTCAATGACAGTAGCGACAGCCAGTGCAGGATAGCCACCCTCCCAGCCGGCAATGCCGTAATCTCCAGTAGGATTGCTGATTATGTTGTCTTTGACGAGATGGTGACCGCCCCGGATGGAGACGACTTCGTGGGCGGCGTTGGTGAGTGTGTTCCCAATAATGTTGACGTGATGACAGCCAGGTTTCAAGTCGATGACCTCGTTCCCGCTGTCGTGTATGTAGCAGTTGGTGATGTAGATCCAACTGGGCTGATCGGTCAGGTCGTCGGCGGTACCGATGTAGACAGGCGACTTGCCCGAGCTGCCGCCCGCTATGTCGCACTCGTCGACGACGATCTGCGTACTGCGCCTTATTATGAGCGCATTGCCCACGTTGCCGTGACCGAGTTTGAGATTCCTCAGTATCCACCCCTGCACGCCTTGCAGAAAGATGACCTGGGCGCTGGTGCCGGTGATCTCCAGGCTTTCCACAACGACGTGGTTGACCACCTCGTGATAGCCGCCCAGGATACACGAGCCAAAAGCATTGTGGCCGTCCAGCTTGGGAACGGCATCATACTCGCCGTAGGCTCCGATGTAGAGCGGGTTGTCGGGCGCGGTGCCGGCGACGTTACGGACGCGGAGGCGCGCAGTGTGGGTGGCTGTCCAGGTCTGGCCGCGCTTGAAGAGAATCCGGTCACCGCCGGAGAACTTGCCACGGGCAAACTCGTCGTGGACTTTGATCAGTGTTCTCCAGGGAAATACTAGGGTTCCAAGATTAAGATTGGAACCACCAATGCTGTCCACGTAATAATCCATACTCATCCCTTGGCCGCAATTGCAGCCTCGATCTTGTCAGCGAAATCGGCGAAGGCCACCAACAGCGACGGATGCACCGCGACTTCTACCTCTTGCACAGACCCATCTCGCTCTTGGCGGCAGCGGCCATGTGCTTGTTCGCCAGCGGCAGCAGACACAGCATCTCGTGCTGCCGTTCGGTCAAGCGCTCCACGTTCATCGTTCCTTCGGTGCGCCCTCCGGCTCCACGTCGTCTACTCGTTCCGTCCCAGGAACCCGCTGCTGGCCACCCCCCTGCGTTTCGCCGCCGGCCCGCGCCTGTTGAACCAACGTGGCTTGCAGCCGTGCCATGAACACCTTCGTCCATTGCGCCTCGGCGGCACTCATCAGCGTGCGCTGGAGCAACTGCGTTAGGGCCGTAAACTCCTCTTGTGTAACCATCTTGCCTCCAATTGCTCCATTCTGTCTATAAGTTCTGTAATACAGGCATGTAGCAAACCTACGTAACTGTTGAGTGAATAACCATCAATCTCTCCCTCATCATTGCGGGATATGATGTCAGGGAATGTATCTAGCAAATCATCTATAACCAATCCATAATGTCTGCGTCGCCACTGAGGGAGCTCACCTCGCTCAGCACGCAACTGGGCAGCCAACTTATCAATAAATCTCTGAATTTTAGGGTCAGGTATGTCTTTAACCTTGCCGTCCCTGTGATCATCGGGGAATAACTCATCCCATCGCTCTTGTCCAAATTTCGCTATAGCCGCTTGTGCAAGTTCATCAGCCGATACGTAAGGAATACGCTTATACTCATAAGGCTTAACTTGCTTGAATTTGGTCAACACGTCGCCTAGTGGCTGTGGGTCAACTTTGAGTGATAGCCAGGACGGGTGAGTATCGTAACCATCTGCAATCATATTTCCACTGCCATCATTGCAGTCAAAGATGCGACTTGGTGCTACTGTAGCAATGCCAACATTGCCAGCAAAATAATTCTTTGCAGTCGCATACTGCTGGTATACTCCCCAGGGATTGGTTACTGAACCCGAAGGAATGCTCGGAGAAGCGAGAAACAGGCCATACATAGTGGTCGTCACCCCAACCGCATTGAAGTGTCGCGTATATAGACCGTATGCAATGGATACTGCCCCGGTAGCGACAGTGGAGAGCCTTGTTGTGCCTTGGTATCCGTAAAGTATTACCCCTGTGCCAGACCCAGAATGATCAGCCTGTGACAGAACACCGTATATGTACCCGCCATTCTGCGCATTGGCCGCCGCACGGTCTGCGCGAAATACTGCCCCCATAGTGCTCGCCAACGATGCGCCTGGGGGATTATCGTAGATGTGAGCGTATACGCCGTAGCTGGTTCCTGCAATCGCAGTGAACGTGGCATTTACGGTCAGTGGCCATCCCGGCACTAACGTCCCGAGGCCAACCTTATCGAATGTCGTTACATCTCCAGCGGCGCTGTCAAATAGCCACGAACAGCCGGCATCAGCTCCGACCCAGCAACCATTCGGCACGACGACGGAGGTCACGCCAGCAAAGGTAGCATTGCCCGCTGCGTTGAAGATCAACCTTTCGTTGCCGTCGATGCCAATGGCGTTCCCGTCGAGCAGCCACACGTTCTGCCCGAACAGCGTATCGTCCGACGTGTCCACTATCTCGGAATAAGTGATCGTCCCAACGAGGTCTTGCGCAGTGCCACCATTGACACTCGTATCGATCCAACCCTCGGTGGCCTTGATGCTTGCGGTGCCAAGTTGCCGGATACCTCTAGCGTGTGCACCGACAGCCACATTCGTGTTCACGACTTCGATCTTAAAATTCTTCATCTCCAGTCCGTAGAAACCGGCAAGGAAGTAAGCGCCATATACTGTTACATTCCCTGATGAACTCACGGAGATGTCAACTTCATCTATGATGAGCAGTCCGTCGGAGGCTCCAGATGCGGCGATACCACACGCTCTGTTATCCGTAGTCTGTGAAACTTCTATCGTAATATTACGCATCCGGCAGGTTCCGCTGTGCGACACTTTTACACCTGCAAAAGCGCCCGCAACTGGGTCTGTCGCGACGATGGTCACGTTCTCCAGCCAGCCACCATCGGCAGTCGTCACCACGTCCTCGTCGCCCAGAATACGTATCTTGGCGCGAGGCCCGAAACCTTTGACGCAGACGCCGTTCTTGAGTGTGATATCCTCGGTGTAATCGCCCGGCGGGACGAGGACAGTGTCGCAGTCCACGGCTGCCGTTATCGCCGCCTGAATTGAGGCATACTCGGTCACGACGCCTGCGCCGGTGACGACCACTGGCTTGTCGGGATGGAAGTCGGTCTGGAAAGTACCCGCGGCGGCGGTGATGGCCGTCCATTGGCCTGCTTGCGCCACGTGCGCGTTGGTCAGTAGAGGATCACCTGCGGTAACGACGTAATCTGCCTCGGCCGGCGCAGGGTTGACCACCACGCCGGCGCTGCCCCCGGCGGTCATCAACTCGTATCTGTTCCCGTCGCGCATGTGCACGACGGTGACATAATCGCCCACCGCCAGCCCGCTCAGGCCACCACGATACATGATGTCCTGGTAGTACCTGTCACGCAGCGCCACCTGGATGTAGCGCGGGTACGTGGCGAGACCGACACCGTAGGGATCGAGGTTGACGACACGGCAGCCCGCTATCACCTCGTCGATGCCCATCACGCCCGGCAGCACCGAGACCATACTCTCCAGGAATTCCCCCACCGCTTCGCGAGTCAAGTTGTTCGGTTTCCAGTCCATAGCATCTGCCTCAGATAGAACACGGATGACACGGATTAGACGGATTTATACTGATTCTTTTCTATCTCATTCCTACCCGTGCCAATCCGTAACATCCGCGTCATCCGTGTTCCATTCACTAATCCGGAATCAGGTTCTCGGCCTCCAGCAGGAACTCAGAACGGCCCCCGTGCCCGGTGTCGGGCGTCACCGTTATCTCGTGGATCCAGAACTTCTTGTCCGTCCAGTCCACGTCCACCCCGTTCGCCGCCGTACCCGCATAGGTTATCTGCACCCGATCCAGTATCTCGAACAGCAACCCGCACAGCCCCGGCGCAGTCCAGCGCACGGTGAAGGGCCGGTTCTCGAAGTAGTAATGTCGCCGCGCCCACTCGTCCAACGTGTCCTGGTCGTTGCACCTGATGCGATCCAGTTCCGGCGCTTTGGCATAGACCGGCAGCGCAGGCGGGCTGAGCACCATCGCGTCGGCGTAATAGGTGATGCCCTGCTGAACGTCCGTCTCCACGTACAGCCGCAGGTCGGTGCAGGGGTTGGCCCCGGTAGTGTGGTTGACCGTGATGTGCGTCCAGGTCGCGGCGGCGAGGGCGACCGGGGCGCTGGCGGTCTCGGTCGCGTTCGTCTGGTCACGCACGCGCACGCGTACCGTCCCCCCGCCTGCAAAGTGGTAGAACCAGGCGCTTCCGGTGAACTGCGTGTTGGCCGCCATAGGGGTAACGGAGTAATAGGCTCCCTCGTTGGGGTTATTGTTGTCTGTGACGATCCACAGCGAGGCTATGCCCTCGTAGAAGCGGACGATGGAGCGCCCCACACCGGCACTGACTGCATTCCAGCCGGCGGTGTCGATCTCGATGGAGGGATTGTCGATCATGTTCTGTTTCGGGAACCAGGCGTGCAGTGTGTCGCCGGTGTCGGTGACGGCGTGCAGCGTGATCTGATTGACCGCCGACTCGTCTCGTATCTCGACCGTCGGCGGCACGACGCAGAAGTCCTGGTCGAAGGTCATCACCGGCGTCGGCAACGTGGTGCGGTACATCGGGTGCTTGGTATAGTACAGAATATCATTCTTGTCGAAGTAGATGACGAAAAACTCATTGCGGGCTATCTCGCGCAGCCGCTCCCAGATGTTCTCCGTCTCGCGCACGATGTAGGCGTGCGTGCCCATCGTACCATCGGGATTGGTCGAAGCATTGAACTCCGCCGTCTTCACATTGGCGAGCGTGATCCAGCCATGCGGGTTCTCGGCGGCACTGTAGACCAAACTGGTGTGCGCGACCCAGGTGGGCTGCGGCACTGGTGCACCACCGAAGGCATCGTAATAGCCTAAGATGTGCCGCACCAGTTTGCCCATGGTCATGTCGTCGCCCGCGTCGAACTGGTGATAATGCGCCCGCGCTGCGACCTGGGCAAAGCCGATGCCTTGCAGCCAGGCCCGGCGCAGGAAGCCGTCCGAGGTCTGCGCCGTGAATTCCGTGCGGCTACCTGTCCGGTCGAAGTCGAAGCGGATCGGCAGTACGTAGCCTCGGAAACCCAGTCTCTCCGGCCCCGGCGGGCCGCCGAATGCTCCGCGCCATTTCACGTCCACGCGCTGGTCGGCCAGCACCAGAGAGGTATCGCTGAGTGCCGTGAAACGGCACTCCCAGCCACCCCGCGCCAGACTGCCGTTTATGCTGGCTATCTGGACATCGGCACTCACGTCTGTCGTCACAGCAATCCCACCCCCGGTCTGTAGAGCCGCATCCGGCCATTCTTATTGATCCTGTCTATGAATTCCAATACGTCCTCGTATCCTCGCCCGTGTATGATCTTGACCATCCCGACTAGGCAGGCAGGATGGTCACAGCGAAAGTTGTACTCGGGTGGCAGCACGGATGCCCGCACCCCGCTCGAATAGAGCGCTTCCCTGAAGGCCCCCTGGTCGCCGTACCTCTGGTACCTGATACGCCCATTCAGCATCCTCTCGTAGAGCCGCAGCCACTCGTCCAGCAAGTCCTCGACCGCCTGGCATCTCCGTAGCAATAGGACCCCCGTGTTGAACTCCGGGAAGCATTGCGGAATCATGGTCTCCGTGGGCCAATTCGTGCGCCCCGGGTCCTGCGCCCCCGCCAGTTCGTAGCGGTCGAGCAGCCGGAACACGTCGCTGAGAGAGCGGCAGATGTAAGTGTCGGTGTCGAGGTATAGCGTCCTCTGGTAGGGCAGCAACTTCATGTACTTGACCTTGCCCCGATACCCATCAGGCCGGACATCCACTTTGCGGACGTAGCCCGGCACGTCCCCGTCCTGGTCCGTCGCTATCGTAACGGGTAAGTCCATCTGCTGGCGTAGGCTAGCCGCGCTGGCTAATGCCTCGTCGAAGTGGCGCTCGCCCGTCGCTATGTAAAATACCCCGCTACCAGGTTTCATCTGTAATCTGCACCGCCGTGATCTCGCAATTATTCGGCAGGATGTTCGTGCTCCGCTCGCTCCAGAACACGCCCAGATTGACACTTATCTGCAGGTGCACTACATTCACACTCTCCCGCCCGATGAACACTATCGAGTCGTTGAGCCAGCCTCGTTCCGCACAGTGGACGAAAGTACCATTGGCAAAAAACGGTGCGGGAAAGGTAAAATCCCACGAGGCTCCACTGTCCTTTGACCGGTACGCAGCATTTGCTCCGGCTCCTCCTATCCATCCCCAGTGAACGTAAGCAAACACGTCACGCGGATCGTAGACTGACGGCAGCACCGGGCGAGCCAGGCTGTCGTTCGCTGCCGAGGTCAAGACGGTCGTCCAACCTATACCATCGTTGTCCGATAGCAAGATGAGCGAAGACGGGCATGCCGCAGAAAAATTACCAAACGTCCAGACTCGGGGCGGCCAGTTGTAATCACAGCGCACTCCACCCCAGAAACCCGCAGTCGGATTGTACACGTTTTGGTGCGCTGCCAGGTCGTAATCCACTCGCACGATGACCGGCTGCCCGGCGTTGTTCAGCAGCCCGGCGTAGACGTAGAGACCGTCCGAACTCATGTCCAGGAGATGCGTCCAGCCCTCCGTCGCGATCTGGAAGTTATCGGCCGGATTTAGCAACTCTACACTATCCCAGTTGACACCCGCGTCCTCGGTACGGTACAGCCAGACGCGGTTGTTCGCCGCGTTGCGCGTCAGGACGTAGAACTCCAGCGGCTCGACCTTCGAGGCGCACACGGCCCGCATCAGCGGCTCGCCCAGCGCCGGTCCCGGCTCAGGCAGTATGAAGTGTTCCCAGGTGTTGGCCCCGTCTATCGTGCGGTACAGCCCCCGGTCGGTCGCCGCCCACAGCCATTGCTCCAGGTGCGACAAGCCCATCGTGAAGAAACTGGCCTTCAGGTCGTACACGTCCGCGTTCCCCAGCACACCGTCCGAACCGGCAGCCTCGCTCCACGTGCCACCCAGGTTGTTGGAGTACCACACCCCGCCGCCGATAGTAGCACAGAACATAGCGGCCACGAGCACCGAGCAGTCTATCACCTCGATCTGCACCGACATCGAGGCAGTCGCGCCTAACAGGTCGGTCACAGTCAACGTGACAGTATAAGTTGCCGGGACGGCGTAGGCCGCTGCCTTCGTGACCGTGCCGGCAGCACCGGCCCAGGCCCCGCTGTCCACGTTGCCGTCGCCCCAATTCACACTCCAAGAGTTGATGGTGCAAGAGGGCGACCAGGAACCGGAGTAGTCCGCCGTCGGCGTGTCGATGGCGGCACAGACTTGCGTGGCGTCCAGTTTGAGCAGCGCGACGGGAGCCTTCGCCACGCCGACGGACGTGCCGGAGACGCAGCAGAAGTACTGCGGGTCCACGATAGGCCCGGAGGCCATCGTGAGCAGGCCGCCCTGGATGTCCCGTTTGAGCGCCGCCTCCAGTACTATACCGAAGGGTGCCGTCGCCATCAGGTGGGCTCCGCTCTGTACAACTCCACGTCGACCAAGAACACCACCACGACCTCGTTGCCGACGCCATGTCGGGCGCGGAAACCGACCGATTGGCAGACCGCATCGGTGTAAGTGCGATACTCGTCCAGTTTGCCGGGCTGCCGCGTCGTGAGCGTGTCTAGCGTGGTATTGTCGTAGGTGAACCAGTCGCGCCCGCTGCCGTCCAGGTCGCAGTCGTCGACCACCTGCCGCCGCCATTCCAGTTGCCAGTAGGGACTGCGCTTTTGGCGTGCCGTCAGCGCCACGCCGGCGACGACAGGCGTCCACACGTCCTCGTCCGGCGGCATCACCTGTAGGTCGTTTATGGCGAAGACGACTCCCTTGATACCCACGTCAGCGCCCCCTCTGGCCGCGGTAGTCGGTCAGCATCTTGTTCATCTCCAGCATCAGCCCCTGCGCCACCGCGTCGCCGATGCCCGACAAGTCCAGCCCCTCCATTTGCCCGCTGCCGTGCACAGGGATCGGCCCGCCGCGCCAGCCCATTGAGGCCGCCCCGCCACCGATGGACGAGAGCGGCTGCACGACTACCCGCTCTGGCCCCGCTTCACCCGCGACGAACGTCGTCGGCGTAGACACCACGTCCTCACCGCCGTATTGCCGCCGCCTGGGTCGTGGGTACGGAGTATACCCGCCCACTCCTGCCCCTGCCCCGCTGCCGATGGACGCCACTGCTGCAGCCGCCGCGAGCGCGTTCGCCGTGATCAGCCCCAGCGACGTGGCCCAGCCGTCGGTCAGCCTGCGGGCCGCCGCGAGCGACGTGTCCGCCGCCACGCCCCAGGCTTCGCCTATCGTGTCCGTCCACGCCTCATTGCGGGCCACCAGTTCCGCCACCATCTGGTCGAGTGCCTGATCCGGCCCATTGACCGCGTGCCAGGCATCGAGCACCTGTTGTGTGGTCAGGTCGGTGTTCGTCACCATGTCGGCCAACGTCTGCGTCGTCGATTCGAGCAACGCCTGCTGCTCTGCCTCCTGCGCTTCACGTTGCTCTATCGCGGCTGCCTCGGCGTCGACCAACGCGCTGGCATACGCCTCTTTCGCGGCCGCTTCCTTCTCCTCGGCGGCCGCCCTGGCAGCGTCTATCTCCTCTTGCTCCCGCTCGTCTATCATCCGTAACTGTTCCGTCATGGCCTTCCCCATCGCCACGACCGTCTCCTCCAGCGCCTTCTTCTGGTGTTTCAACTGCACGTCGAACATGGCTTGGGCCTGCTGCTGTTGCAGGTCGAAGTTCTCCTCGGCGGCTTCCTGCTCCAGCTCGTGCCGCTCATCCAGGTCTTCGATGGCAAGCACGTCGCCCTCGGCCACTAACTTATAGCGGGTATATTGGTAAATGCGCTCGGACTGGATTTGCGAGAGGTTGAACCGCTGGCGCACGTGTATCCGCTGCAGGGCGTGCTGCTCCTCCATCTTCGCCAGGCGGTCCAGGCCCTGCTTCACCGTGCGCTCGATGTTCAGTTGTGAGTCTCTGATCGCCTGTTCCCGGTCTTTGGCCGCTTTCACCTGTATACCAGTGATAGTATCGGCCAGGTCGGCCTGCATCTCCATCTGCGAGACGGCCAAGTCGCCCAGCGCCACGCCTGCGGCCTGCTGATAGGCCGTCTCTATCTCACCCGCCTTGGCCGCTATCGCCGCCGATGCCTGTTCCCAGCGGCGCATCACCGAGATCATGCTCTTGATCTGGCTGCTGTAGTCGGCGGCTGCGTCTCCAGCCTCTTCCATTGCCTTCGTCCCACTTTCTACCGTAGAATTGAAGGTCTCCATCCAGGTGATGAACGGTTGCGCCAATAACGAGCGAATATCGTCTTCGGTAGTTTCGATACCTCGCGCCAGGTCGATCAATTTCGCAGCGCCGTCGGCTCCCATCTGAAAGAATGAGCCCCATAATCCCACGTTGGCCCGCAACGTGCCCGATGCCTTGAGCAAGGCCATGTTGAACCATTCGACCGCTTCGGCGATCTTCGTCATGCTCTCGGCAGCGGAATCAGCTGGGACGATGGCGGCAGCCAGGGCGATCTTGAACTGATCCACGGCCGTCGTCAACCGCTTATATTCCGCGGTATTCTCGTACAGTGTCTTGAGACCATCCATCAGCGCACGGCGGAACTTGCTGATGAGCGAATAAGCAGCCCTGATACCGATGGCGTACAGGGCCAGCCTCTTGATCGTACCTCCCAGCGCCCCCGCCTGTTTCTTCAGCGCCTCTGTCTGTTTCTTCTGTACCTCTTCCTGCCGCTGCTGCATCTGTGCAGCCTGGGCTATGCCTCTGGCAAGGTTGCGCCAACCGGTAGTGGCGGCCACCAGTGCCTCCGGCGACTCGAACGGTTGTATCGGCGGCCCTGCCACACCAACGACTGGCACGAGTTCACGCACAGTGGGAGCCCGATAAGCCTCTCGCTCCCTGGCGCGGGCAATACCCTCCTCGACCACCTTGTTGAGCCGTTCCATCTGCTCAGCTTCGGTCTCGAGGCCAAGTGATACCTTCTGCATCAAGGTAAGGCTCTCGCCCTGCGCCACCGTGAAGTTCTTCACCCTCTCGGTGGCGACTTTCGTGGATTGCGCCACGGCCTGCTCGCTGGCCTGGACTTTCTTCAGTTCCTTCGCCACCGCGAAGGCGGTCTTCTCCAGCGCCTTAATGTGCTGCGTCTGTTTATAGATGACCGTCGCCGAGTGCTTGGTAACCTTCCACATCTTCTCGAGCGCGGCATTGTACTTGCCAATGTCACGCTCGAACTTGGCGATGCCCTCGACTACGGTCTCCACGCCTACGCGCTCGAAGTTCTCTGCCATCAGCCTGTATTCCTCGTAGCCCGCTCTGCAAAGATTTGCTCTATCATCCGCTTCGCTCTCTCGTATGCCACCATCTGTGCCCGCGCCTCACGCGGGCACTCGTACCATCGCTCGTCGTCCAGCATCCGCGCCGCCGCCGCCTGTGTCTCCTCGAACAGAACGCTGCCGTAGATGGCGTCGGGATCGTCGCTATCCGTCTTCGGCCTTAATTCCTCGCCGTCCTTCCCCATCCTCAGCCGGAAACCCGGCAAAAGCGGCGTCCACCTCCTCCTCGCGTAACGGGGCCACGCGCCCTACCGCCACGTCGGTCAGCCGCTCCATGTCCTCCACCGTCGCCACGAGCACGCACCTGATGAAGTCGAGCCGCAGGTTATCGCTCTCCTCGCCCAGCCCGTGCCGCCCCAGTACGGCGGGTAGCGTCCACCCTTTCGGCGGTTCGGACCGCCAGCCGGGATCGAGACCGGCGAGCCGCGCCATCAACCACGATAAACGCCGCCATCGAGAGACGGGCGGCCTCCACTCGACGACGGCATAATCCAACGTGAAATCGGCATTGCGCAGGTTCTGCTCTTCGGTCACACGGGCGCACTCGGCGTACCACAGCCGCCGTGCCTCCTGCCACGCCTGCCACTCGGGGCTGTCCTCCGGCGCGGGCATCTCCTCCACGTGGCCCGCGACAGATTTCGCCTCGACCCTCGGTCGCTCCGGCTCGGGCGGCAACGCCTGCTGCGAGCGGTAGAACATCTGTTGCCCGACGTAAGGCGGCACGCTGCGTACACGTACCACGTAATCACCCGACAAGGTCAGTTCGGTAGCCATATCAGTTACCCTCCTGGTTTCTGATAGAACACGGATGACACGGGTTGGACGGATTCACACAGATTCTTTTTCTATCTTACTCCTATCCGTTAAATCCGTAACATCAGTGTCAATCCGTGTTCTAGTATGGGCGGTTCGCGAACCGCCCCTAACTCACTGCGCGTTGATAACGTGCGATGAAGGACTCGCCGGTGGCCGTTGGCTCGCCGCCGACGTAGGCCATGTTAGGCCCGCAGAACGCTATCGCGTTCAACCCCAGGTTCGTGATGTACGTCTGCTCCTGCCAGGTCACCCCGTCGTCCTCCGAACGGAAGGAGCGTCCCAGCGGCCCGGCGGCGTCGTGCACGAGCCAGCCGAAGTAATCCAACTTGGGATCGAAGCGCACCTTCCGGACCGCCGTCCCCAGGTTGTCCCTGATGGTGTCCCAGTTTTCGCCGTCGTCGACGCTACGCAGCAAGTCGCCCGCGCTCGTGCCGACGAAGACGAAACCGGCCTCGTTGGTGTCCACGGTCAGGATGTCGTCGGTCGCGCCGGTCGGGTCTACGCGGGCTGCCCAGGTCAGGCCGCCGTCGATAGTGTACAAGAACGTGCCGGTCGCGCCGACCACGTAGCCGATGTTCTCCGAGTAGAAAGCCACGTCGTAGAGTATCTGTGGCGCGGCCATCGTGTGTACCAGCGTGAAAGACTCGCCCAGGTCGTCCGAGCGGTAAATCTGCCCCGCGCTGCCGACCGCCCAGACGCGGCCCAACGGGTCGCGCTCGAAGCCATTCAAGGCCTCGTTGTTCGTCGTGCCCACGGTCACGTCCGTCCAGACCGCGCCGTAGTCGTCGCTGTAACTAGCCTGCGCGTCGTGCCCGGCCCTCGCGCCACCGCCCACCAGCACGCGGTAACCCGCGCCGGTCTCCATCAGCAGGATACACAGCGCGTCGCGCAATCCGTTCGTCAGCGGGTCGGTCGTGGTCATGTTCCAGGTAGCGCCGTAGTCCTCGGTGTAGATCACCTGGTCACCCGCGCCCGCGCTAGCCGCCGGTGTCTCAGAGTCGAGCACCGCCCACACCACCTGTCCCAGTCCCACGGCATCACCGCAACGGCTGGCGCATTGTTCCGGCAGAGGGGCCATGTCATTGATGCCGGTCGTAGAGGTCGCCGGATCGGGCTCTTGTTTCGCCCCTGTCAGCGGATAGACTAACTGGTGCGCCAGCGCCGAGATTTCCCCGTTCGTCAGCACCCGCTCGTCCTCGCCTGGCTCCATCACCGCTGGCTGCTCCACCTCGCCACTGGTGAACTCGGAGCTGTATACCAAGTGTCCCACATCGTAGTTCGTGAATACGCGCCGGTCGCCACGGCACGGGTGGTTGATGCGCAAGTGGAAAGGACAGTTGGTCTGGAGCAGGAAGTTGTACACGCTGTCCAGAGGCCGCGTGAGCGTGACTGTGATCGCGCCCGCCTCTCCCTTGATGAAGCCCGCTGCCTTGAACTCGCCCGCTCGCTTCGGGTCGGGGCAATACTTGATAGTCCGCGACCGCTTCGGGATCGTAATGTTGCCGGCACCGACGCAGGTCAGGAATTCGTACGCCTCCGCCGGGTCGTCTTGGAAAAAGATACTGCCTTTGCCTCGCTCGATGAAGTAACTCATTTTGCCTCCTATGTTCTACGCCCTGCGGCCTCTGTAGATTCCTCGCTCGATGGCGTTCTTCGCGCCTCGCGGATATCGTTTCGTCTTTTTGTACCAACTCGCTATGCATTTCTCGAAGTTGCGTGGCTTGATGCCCGGATGCATCACGAGTTTCCGAAATACATAATCGCCTGATGCGCTGCCAGGCCCTTTGTATTTGCAACCTGGCCTCGTGCGCGGATCGTAATCTTCCCTGAACCTCAACGCCGCCGCAGCCTTCCTGAATCTCCCCCCCGGCCCGCGTCTCCGCACCTTCGGCCTGATGGGATACTTTTTGTGCTTGGGACCATACAATCCAGTGCCCCTGCTAATCCATTTCCATCTGTCTGCATATTCGCCGATGGGCCACATATAGACCATGAATCTATTTGGCTTGACCACCTTCCGCGTTTTGAATTTGGGCTTATCTTTCCAATCTGCCACGATTCTGTCGCCGTAGGCTTCTAAATCCTTCTTGACCTCGGTATCCAGCCACTTCTCCAACTCTTTCTTGACCGAAGGCCAGTGTATCTTCGCCCGCTTCGACCAGATAGGTCTCACCAGTATCGCTGGCATACTACCGCCTGCCCTTCTGAATATCGCGGCTGCCGCGCAGCATAGCGGTCGTCACCGGCGCATAGGCCCTCGCCAGCGCCACCCGCACCGTGCCGACGCTCTTGCGCGCCTGCTCCGCCGTCCAGATGCCGATGTCACGCAGCGCCTGCGCCACCGTCTCTGGCGTCGGCATATCCACGCCCTCCAGCATCACGGCCCAATCCTCGCCGTATGGGATACCGCGCTCCAGTTCCTCTTCGGTCAAGCCGTCGCCCGCCAGCCCCTCGCGCACCACCTCGGCGGGCAGCACGCAGCGGCGCAGGCCGCCGTCACTGGCGCGGTACTCGATCACACGGGCAGTGCCTCGTTTCTCCACTACCTGGATGGGAATGGTTGCACTTTCTTCGACTTCACCCATTTATGCTATCACCTCTCGAAAGAATATCAGAGCGTACCTGCTCTGATGAGCCGCATTGCTTTTACAAAAGTCCATGAAGTCCACGCGCCATTTGACAAACCAAACGGATTATTGAGTCTTTCTCTGGTAAAAACATCCGGCATTTCTCTGTCCCTCGACCAAACCATCTTAGCCCGCTCGCAACCGCACGGCGCGCTCGGCGATTTTGCATGCGCCAGTCTGACAATCGCATCCTGCGCCTGGCGCGTCGTGACCAGCATCCCAGCGCGGTAATTCAGCAACACGTACTCCGGCACGCTGCAGCAGCAGGCAGCCTTGCGCGACCATCCGTCGTCGTATTCCCCTGGTAGCACGTCTAAACGGCCTATATCAGCGTCGGCTACATAGATACACCCGTCTTGCGTGTAATCACAGCAGGAAGGCCCACAGGTGCTCCCAGAACACTTGTGCGGCCACACGAGCGTCGCGTGGGTGGACAGGTCGTTGTAGACCCGTATCACGTCCACTTCCTCCAGGAACAGCGTCGTGTCGTCGTAGTCCAGCCCGCCGTCAGGATTGTCCACGTGATCGGGATGCACCAACCGGCAGCGCGGTATCGCTATCGTGACCGTGCCCGCCCCCGTGTCCAAGTCCACATCGGAAGGGTGAATCTCGACCGGCCCCTCCACGTCCAGACTGGCCGGGTAGTAGACGTGTATCTCGCTCTCGTCGGTGACGGTCGTGACGATGGCCGCCGTGACCGAGGGCTGCTCCACGCCGCCCACGTCCGCCACGTGGGTTATGGCGGCGTCCAGTAGAATGTCGTCTCGCGCTTCCACGCCACCCGAGATGACGTAACCCCACAGACTGAGCACCGGCAGCGCGTAGGGCCTGCGTTCGTCCTCGAACCACTTCGGCTGCACAGGGAAGCCCAGTTCCGCCTCGACTTCCGCCTGTGCCTCCATCAAGTAACGCGCCACCATGTCCCGCTCTGGCTTGACGATTATCTCGTAGCAGGCGTACCCGGCTACGGGATCACGCAACACGCCGAACCAAGCATTCTCGTCGTAGCCGATCATGTGGGAATAGAGCGGTTGCGTGACCGCGCCGCTGTCGGTCGGTAGCGTGACTTGCGATGGAACGACTGTCATCGGCTATCGATCCTCGTGATCATACTGCCACCACAAACCCATCGTCCGATATCGGCTCCCAATCACAGTGCCAGTGTATGACACCGCTGGCACCCACACCGGCCACGGTGAACCTGATGAACGTATCGATTCCCCCGGTCTTCTGGCCCACCACGAACGGTTTCAGCACGTTCCTGTAGTTGGTCGCGACCTCTGCCACGAAACCGAGCGCAGCGCTGTCCAGGTCCAACGCGACGGTGGCGAGCCCGGTCTTCGCCATCAGCGAGCCCATCACGGCACCGCTGATGTCGCGGCCTGCGCCCGTGATGTCGGTGATCTCGATTGCCGCCCCGCCGGTGGGAAATAAGTTGAGATACGCGCCCGTCGTGCCGGCTGCGATCTGCGTCTCCACGTAACCGTACAGATAGTTGATCTGCACGATCCCGGTTATCTGATACAGGTCGTAATCGTCCGCCCCGGCCAAGGTCGACACTTTGTGCAGCAGGCTGTCGAAAGTGTAGTGAGACCAGACGGTGTTCGTACCGTCGTCCACCCTCGCCCCATCTCCCCCGCCACTGGCACAGTCTTTGACGAGTGTGTTCACGCACCCGGTATCGATCTCGTATCCGGCCGTCGCGTTGGCGACCGAGGCGCAGTTCCAGAGGCGTACCCTGTCCGCGCTTCCGGTGACGTAAAACCCCCTCGTCGCAGTCCCCGTGCCTATCGCGCTGCAATCTCTGAGCGAACAGCAATCGTTCCCGATGTAGTATCCGTCCACAGTATAGGCGACGGTGTGACAGCCACACAGCCGCGTTCTAGCTCCATCGATGTCGAAGCCGGTAGCGAGGCCCGGCCCAGCTTGGCAATCCTCGATCTCACACCTGCCCCCAGTGACGTGCAATCCCGTCTGGCCGGCCTGGATGAATCGAGCGCCCACCACCCGGCAGTAATCCCCGGAGACGGTCAAGACTGTCCCCGGCGTGCTATTAGACAAGACGGCACCTATCTCACACCACAGTTCGAGTCCGTCCAAGTTCAGGTCGAGCCCGGCCTCGTCGTAGGTCCCGGCCTTGACGCTTATGGCGTCGCCGGCAGCAGCGACGGCTATGGCATATAGAATATCCTCGAATGGAGCCTCTGCGGTGCCGGGGTTCGCGTTGGAGCCGTCGTTGGCGACGTGCCAAATGTCGCCGCCGAATTGCCGGACGTGAGAGATGTCGGTCATTACACTGTATTGAAAAGGCATGGTCTCACCTCCCCACCGCGAGCCAGTTGACGCGCTGCCACTGCACACTACCGAGCACGTATACTTTACTCGTCTCGTTGATGGCGATGACCACTGCCTCTCCTGGCGCTAACTGAAACGACTGGCTGGTCGCGTTGCCGACCCAGACGGTGCCTTGGTTCTCCGGGTCGGATTGCACTATGACCTCGGTGATCACCAGCCGCGCGTCCAGCGCCACGGCGACGGTGCCCACGTTCTGCGTGCCGTCGTAGAGCGCCTCGTTCGTCAATCGAATCGGTTGTTTCGGTGGCATAATCTCGACCTCCTACTACATCATTCGCGCTGCCTGGACGATGCGCTCCGCCCGCCAGGGCGCGAAGCCCGGCAGCGAATCCGTCAGGGCATCGGCGTCTATCTCCGCCAGCGCCGTTATCGTCTCGATACCGGCCTCCGCCAATCGGACGGCGGTCGCTTGCCCCACCCCTCGTACCGTCATCAATTCCTCTACGGGATCGAACGCGGGTGGGGTTGGCTCCGGCAACACGACCTCGCGCGGTTCCGGCAAAGCAGCCTCTAGCCGCCCCAGTTCCACTACCGGCACGGGTTTGAATTTAGTCACGACCGGTGCCGCAGCACGCCGGAACAGCGGCTTCCTGCGCCGCCTCAGCGACAGCATCTTCGGCGCGTCTTCGGCGTATACGTAGCCAGTGACCTTCTTGCCGCCGAACTCGTAACGCGTGCCAGTGGCCGGCCCGTACCAGTTACTCATCCCGACGTTGCCGCCCACGTATCGCAAAAGTACCATGCCGTTCATCCGTCCCCCTCCTAATTTTCCCGCTACGGGCGGTTCGCGAACCGCCCCTACGCCCGTATACATGTCAGGGAACAGGGCCATTATCCGGCCTTTGAACTCCCCGAACCTGTCCTGTGTGCGCAGCGAGCGGTTGTGGCCCTCGCGCCGGATCAGGTTACCCGACTCACCGACGTGGACACCATACCAACCCGCCCGCGCCAGCGCGACGTTGAAGGCCCAGTCCTCTCTTCCCTCGCGCATCTCGTCGCGGTAGCCGCCCGCATCCTTCCAAGCCTGGCGCGGGTACAGGATACCCGCCGGCATCATGTTCTTGTGCAACAGCCGGTCGACCGAGTAGCGGTACATCCGCAGTAACCGGTCACGTTTGTCGTCTTTGATGACTCTGATGTCGCCGTAGGCTACCCTGTGGTTGTCACTGGCCCGGCAACCCGCCAGTAGTTGCTCTAATGCCCACGGCTCACGCATGTCGTCGGCGCTCAGGATGTGGATGTACTCGCCGTAGGAGTGCTGGATGCCGTAATTCAGCGCCGCCGGGCAGCCTGAATTATGCTCCATCCGCAGCGCCCGTATAGAGCGCCACGGGTCGGCCAATTCCTGTGCCACTTCCCAACTGTCGTCGGTCGATGCGTCGTCCACGATCACGATCTCGAAACTCTGGAACGTCTGGCCTGGCTGGTCCCCCAGGCAGGTCGGCCCTCCCACCAGCGAGTTGACCGCATCTCTCAGATAATGGCCATAATTGTAACACGGCATTATCACACTTATCCTCGGCGGCGTCGCCAAGAACTCGCGCCAGCGTTCCTGTTCCTGCCTCAACGCTTCCTGAATGGCGCTGCCAAACATCACACGCCGCACCGTGCCGTCGGGGGACTTGAATTTGCGCCGTGGCCGGTGTATCAGGCCGGGCACTTTATCCAGCGGTAATACTCGGTATCCCCGGCGACAGGCTCTCAGTTGCCACTCGCAGGTGCCTCCCCATAGCGGGTACTCGTCTCCGTCCAGCGACCCTACCGCGTTCCAGGCGTCGCGCCTGATGAACATGAACGTGCCCTGCACGTAGCCCTTCGGCCAGGCCGGGTGGGTCATGACGCCCTCGCCCACGGTGGCGTAGTCGCTGCGCGTCGCCGCCAGCAGGTCGAGCCAAGCAATGTCTTGGAGTCTAGCGTCCTGGTTCAGTATCAGCACGTCAGTATCACAAGCCGCCACGCCTGCATTGACCGCCCCGGCGAAGTAACCGCGCTCGTCCAGCCGGACGACGCGGGTGTTGGGCCTGTTAAGGTGCAAGGGGCGATCTGAGCAGTCATCCACCACCACGACGGGCAACCCGTCAGGCAGGTCGCCCAGCAGGTCTGGTAACACTTCGTGCCCGCGCCAGAAGGGAACGACGACGGTCAAACCATCCATACTCCCTACTCCCATCCGCCGATACTTTCCAGACCGGGCAGGGGCGTCCCCACCATAGAGTACCACCCCTGCCCAGTCAAGGAGGGTAACGGGCACTTTCGCACCCGCTGACCACAAAGTTGACCTACTTCCTACTGGATAGCCTTAAGGCTACCGGCTCCCTTTTCTAGCAGGGAGGATCCGGGCATTCCGCGATGCTGAAGGAAGTCATCGGGAAGAAGCTCGTCTCATCCGGGTCAGGGCTCAAAGGCCCACCGGGGATGTTGCAGCGCACGTTCTGGAAACGGACGTTGCTCCACGGTGCCCACGACACCAGCCGTGGCCGGAATTCACCCACTTGCTTCACGCAAGTGTTGTCACGCTCAACCCACCACAGCAGACGCCCGCCGTCGGTGTAGAAGTAACCGGCTTCGGGATAGCCACCCGGCACAGTGGTCATGTTCAGGAACTCGGCATGTAGCGTCTTGACGTTGCCGATCTGCCCCGTCAACATGTAGACGTCGCCCCGCGTCGGCCCGTTGATCAGTTCCCAATCGTAGGCGATCAGGGGGATCTCGAAACCGTCCAGGAAGATCTTGCCAGCCTGGAACATACCACCGTTTAGGTTATTGCGGAATATCCGCGATTCGTACAACTGAATCGCGACTTCGGTGTACGCCGCACCGTCGCAGACCGACCAGCAAGTGTAGTGGTCGAGTAGGCAGCGGGTCAAGAACGTCGGCATCACCAGCACGATGTCACCGGCCTGGAGCGCCTGTGCGCCCAGGACAGGAGACCACTTGATGCGCTGTACGATGCGCCGGAACGTCGCCAGCAATACGTCCACGAAGTTGTAGGTGGCCGCGACTGCCGCGCCGTTCCAGGTGATACCGGCTCCACCCGCCATGCCATTGGAGTTCCAGTCGATGACGATGGAGTCCATCATCTGGCACGAGCCGCCGGACACGTTGGTATAGCCGGTCGCCACGAGTTGCTGGAGGCCGTCGAACTGGCCGCCAGTGGCCGCGTTGCCGGTCACCATCATGCGCCGCAGGTCTTGCAGCAACACTTCGGTGACCAGGCGAGCATCGTACTCGCGGTCGTCGGTGACCGGTGTACCATCCAAGCGATAGCGCGGCTGTTTGTCACAGTACCTTACGTCGTTGTATGTCACATCGCGCACCGGCCCCTCGCGCCGCAGGCGGGCGAAGTCCTCCAGGCAGAAGTCACACTTGCCCCACTCGACCGAGTTCGGGTCGGCGCACGGATCAGCCAGCCAGCCAGGTGTCTTTTCCCTCGCGCTGTACTCCGGCCTCACCCAGGCGATGAACTCGCGCCGGATCAGGCAGTCGAGCGTACCGACCCACCCGATCCAGTCCAGGAACGGGTCGGCACCCTGGAAGTGCAAGCTCAGCAAATCCTCGTCGGCGCACAGGTCGAAGAGACCGCAGCAACCATAGATGGTTGCCAGGTCACTCACGGTCAAATCTTGACGTTGTACGCCCTCTCTCATCTGAATAGCACTAGGCATAACTTACCTCCTGTCTCTTTCCTATCTGTGCCAATCTGTAGCATCAGTGTTAATCCGTGTTCTATTGCACCCGCGGCGCGTTCGCCAGCGTCGCAGCTGCGATGTCAGCCATGCTCTGCGGCCCCTCCGCCTCGCGCTCTTCCTGCGTGGCGGTGCCACCGCGAGTCCTCGTGGCGGTGCGTGGCCGGTAGGTGACGCGGGTTCGCGTCGAGCGTGGCAGGTCGGCCAGCCATTGCGCCTGCTTCTGCTCGTCGGTGCGCTCCAGTGATTCCAGCCGCTTGTCCAGTTCCAGCAACCCGCGAGCCGCCTCGTCCAGCGCAGCCGACTGGTTCGCATCTTCCTCGCCCATCGCCGCCTCCAGCGTATCGATCTTCGCGGTCAACGGCGCGAGCAACTCCTTGAACCGGCCTGCGATGGCGTCCAGCGCGGCCTCATCGAGTACAAACTCGCGTTCGGTCACGTCCTCTTCCGGTGGCTGCTCGACGGGCGGGTCGGGCTTAGGCTCAGTTTCGCCCGCCGCTCTGGTGACCAGCCCTTCGTCCTGTACCTGTCGGTTAGTGCCGTCCACCAATGCCGCGAAACCTTTAGCCTGCTCTTCATCGCCGTCGAGCAAGCTTACCAATGCAGTGTACACTTCCTCTTTCATACGATTCACCTCCCGTATGTTAATAGCCGTGAACCACGCGGCTGCGCGGTCTCGCGGCAGTGTCGAAATCTCGATCATACGTCCTCTGTCGAACACCGGCACGACCACTAGACTGGAAGCCGACTTCTCCACATCGAGAATCAACTCCTCTAAGACGGGCCAGTCTGTCGGTTCGTAGTGAATACTCTCCGCCCACGCCCCGGCGTCCCGCTCCAGCGCCGCTATCTCGGCCAGCGCCAGCGGCGTGTCGTCGTACAAACCACTGGTAATGAATACGTCGCCGTCGCGGGCCAGGAAGTCCGCCAGTCCGGTGCGTAGCGGTTCGGCCTGATGATAGAAACAGCGATATGGGTACTCGCCGGTCTCGGTAGCGTGGGTCACGAAAGAGTCAAACAGTGCGCGGCTGTCTATCTCACCGACTTTGTTGAGTACTGATGTAGCGGAGATGGAGAGCCAGCGTGTGCGCCCGTCGGCCTGGCGGATTATGCTGGTGCGGGCAGTAGCGGGCGACACATCGAGTGGCGTCCAGTCACCCAGGATGACTGTGCCGTCCCGCTCGGTCACCGGTACGCGGAACAGCTTACCCTTCTCCGAGACGATGGCGAACAATCCATCGCCGTCCTGGTAGAAGTCGTGGAACCAGGCCGCCCGCTCCGCCAGGGCCATCACTACCACATCAAACACAGCCATGAGGGGAATACCCCGTTTCTCTTCCAGTCTATCCTCGCCTGTCACGTGTTCCTGTAACAGCGGCTCGAAGAGTCGCTTGACGGCCTCCCATAGTTCGCGGATGGAGGCCATAGTACGCTTGACCCAGCGATCGTCTGCTACCTTGTAGGTCTCCTTGAATTGGGCAATCGCAACCGCATAGGGACTCTCGACGTCTCCCTCTTCCTCGATACGGTCAGCCCACTCGGCGATAATATTTGCCTGTGCCAGCGTCACGGGCGGCTCTACGCCCTTGATGGCGGGATTTACATCTTCCATCGATTCGTATGGCATTGCTAATCCTCCTGCGTTGCGTAGTCGAGCACGACTCGCGCTCGGTAACTTCCTCTTCCAGCGGCGGCTCTGTGTGCGAACTACCACGTTACTCTCTCCCATAAACGCAAAAAGCCGCCCTGCGCAAATTTATGCGCAAGACGGCTCACCGGCTCAATGGCCTACGGCCTAAAGTATTTAATTAGAAACTACAGTCTCAGTATACCCGATTTTGCTTTCGTTGTCAAGACCCTTAGTGGGCGGCGTGGTGGGCACAGCGGACCCTTGGCAAGCTCAGTATACCCGATTTTGCTTTCGTTGTCAAGACCCTCTCAAGATTGGTACAATCTCACTACCAGCGCATCCAGCGGCACGCAGATCGTCTCCCGGTTCAGCGCCCGCGCCCGCAGCCCGTCACGGTCGCGGAACTCCAGAAACACCTCGCCTCCACGCACCAGGCGACGGAAGACCGGGATGCCGTCCACTCGCACCAGGCCGGTGGCGTCTACCGTGACGGTCTTGCACAGCGGGTCAAGTTTGGTCATCTCGCGAACTCAACACCGTGAAAGGCCCGCATACGCCACCGCTAAAGTAAGCGGCGATCCCTAACGCCCTCCTCACCCGTGCCTCCGGTTCCAAGTCATCGAGTGCAACCATCGCTCCCAGTGCATATTTCTCTCCGCAGCCACAAGCGTCGAATCCATCAGATGCCTCGGTGATCTGAAACTCGTCACCGACACAGTAGACGTGCCCGTGATAACCTACCAGGAATCCCCCGCCCTCCTCCTTGCTGTCCTTGACGGTAGTGTAGCCACCTTCTTTGAGACAGGCACGAACCGCTGCGATAAAACGTTTCACTATGTATTCCAAGTCGGATGACTCGCCATCTTGCGGTTGTACATCGAGGTGAAACTGCAACAGTTGCCCCATCCTGAATGACACCGTATAACCGACGATGAATGGCCCATGCGCGAACACTTTAGGTACGAGCGTAGAGCGCACGCTCCAACCATCCGCAGCAGCGGCATCAGCGCCGATCCACACGTCGCCGTCGTGAGCCATTCCAATGATACAGGTCATGTCTCCTCCTTTTTGTAGAGAAGCTCACACTGACAATTGCTCAAGCAAATCGTGCACCCGCTCCGGGGATAACAATCGTCGTAGGGATCATCCTCGATCTTTTGCCAGCCCATCGCATCCAGCGCCACACAATCCTCGCAATGTTCCGCAGGCTGCAATGTCCAAAGAACATGTGTATATCCCGCTTCCAGTACCGCCCGCCGCCGCCCGCGCTCGTATGCCTGGCGAGCGCTGTTGACGTACATCCCCGCCCGCACCCGTATCTGCGCCTCGGACAGTTTCCCGGTAGCTACCTCGTCGCGGAACTTCTTGAGGAAAGTGTACTGATGCTTGAGTTGCCCGCCGATGGAACCCCAATCCCTCGCCGTCATCTGCTCACGGCCACCGCGCCCAGCGATGTACTCGGTGATGTACTGCTGCTTGATCTCCTGGCGCATCAACCGCTCCCAATCGCCAGGCGATACCGTACCGTCAGAGACATACTGCGCCAGCACGTCGGTCACATTCTCGGAGGCGTCTATGGACTGCTGGCACCAATCAAGGATCGTATCCTGGGCGACGAAACGGCCCGTCGCCAGGTCACGATACCGCGCTGTATCAATCTCCCACCGGAATTCAGGCACTCACTCTCTCCTACTGACTGACAAGCCCTAATCCTCTATCATGTGTCGCTCAATCTTCTTGATGACAATCTCGACTACAACAACAATCATTATCACCAGCACAAATCCCAAGAATGCGCCTGCGACGATTACAGAGAATAACGTAATCGCTTCAACCACATTACTCGGTAGAATGTCATTCATGAGCCCCCTCCCAGCAACCCCCAATGAAAATATCATCAATGCTGTCAATGCTATCGTGGAATCTTTACAATGTCTCATGTTATCACCTCTTCACCTTCTCAAACCTGCACTCATTCTCTTCTCATAGATGAAATACTTCAATCATCAAGCATACAAAGACTACCAGCGCCAACACACTGGGCACTCCAATTACTATTGTCACAATGATTTTCCACATCGACTCTTCCTTTTTGGAAAATGGCCGGTTCTCGTCCCACATTTTACCCTCCTACCTTCTCGAACTTGCTTCGATGGCCTCGTAAACTGGGCACGTCGCGCCGGTCTACCGTCAGCGTCCGCGCCCCCTGCTCAAACGTGTACCGCTTCTGCGTCACCCGTCCGGTGAACGTGCGCGGGCAGGAACCGAGCCACTTCAGCTCCACTGTGCCCTTCTCGCCGAATACTGGTTTGCGCCGAACTCGACGCTTGCGCCGCCCGTGGCATCAGCCCAGGGCCACCGAGATGGGCGCGAGAGCCAACTGAACGACTGCTGCCCTTAACCTTAACCTCAACCTTAACCTCATTTCAGTTATCAGTCCCCACCATAAACGATGCGGTGCATCTCCGCATCCGCGCGCCGCCGCCACTTGATCCAACAGAACGGTCGCCAAGCCCACTTCCGTCGCCGCCTCACGTGGCAGAATATCGTCCAGCCCTGGAGCGGTTTCTGGTAGCGATAGATGCGCGTCCACTCCAGCCTCTTACCGGCGAGGTAGCACCAGTTGCCGGGGCGCGGTAGTATCAGCCTCAATCTCTTACGCCTTGTCGTGCACCGGGCAATTTGCTTCAGGAACAAACCCATGAGGATATGTCCATCCACAGACATGACCACAATCACGCATTAGTTTATTGCGGATAGCATACACGATTCCAATGCCCCAAGCCTTCCACAGCCCTGACGGCTGCCACCACCGTTTAGTCGGTTGATGGCCGGTCAAGGCTCTCAGTCGCCGTAACCGGAACTGTGTCGCGTGATAATGTGTCTCTATCGCCGCTGGATTAAATCCCTTCTTTGCTTTCATGTCTCAACCTTACTCCAAAGCTTCGCGCATTTCAGGCAAGTCCCTAACGCGTCCCAAGACTCACCACAAGACTCGTATGTTGGTATGGAAAACTTCTCTTGTGTCCAAGCCCCACAGACACACCAAAAGCCCGGATAGGTGATAGTCGGCTTGCCGTCCCACAACCATTTTACCCATTGAAAGAATTGTCTAATTGTCCAGAGTATTCTATCCTTCCAAGTCCACTCGTGCATAATCTATCCTCCAATCGCGTCCGTGTAGTATTCCATCCATCTCCCTGGCTCCAGCGTTGCCCCCCGCAGTTCCGCCTCAGTCGCCAGCCCCAGCGCGTGCCGGATACCGAGCAGCGGCAGGTTGAACGTGGGCGAGTAGATCATGGTGCTGATGCGCGGGTTGACCTCCAATAGTTTGCCTGCTTTGAACTGGACATTCAGGAAACCTTCCCATCTTAACTTGCGGGCTATCGCCACCGTCCATCCCCACTCGCACGGTCTCTCGACCACCACGTGCCGCTTGCACAGCCCGAACTCGCAGCGGTAACGGTCGTGTGTGAACCCGGCCAGCACCTCGCCGCCCACACAGTACACGTCTACCGACGGCTCCACGTCGCCGGGCAGGTACTCCATCACCATCACTGGCAGTTTAACTTTACCCCGCTCCAGCGCCTCGCGCACCTCGCGGAACGTGAACGTGGCGGGTCGAGGCCAGTCGCGCCAGCCATCGGAGAGGCGGTCGAATTCGGGCACGACCAAGCGATAGCCCCGGCTGCCCGCGCCGGTCGGCTGCTTCAGCACCACGAGGTCGGTGTCGGCGTCAAAGGCCATCAACGCCGCCAACGTCTGGCCGGCTGTGCGGCAGAGGATACACTCCGGTATCGGCACGAGATGCCGCACCGCCGCGTAAGTGTCCCACTTGTTCAAGCAGACCTCGATGGACTGCGGCGAGGCAGTCAGTACCACCGCCGGTATCTGGTCTTTGCCTTGTGCCAGCCCCAGCGCCTCGGCGTTATTCTGCGGCAGCACTAGGTCGACCAGTTCTTCCTCCACTACCTCCCTGACGGCGGCTATGTAGTCGTCTGCTTTAGCCAGCGGCAGCGTGTAGAAGGCGTCGGCAAACCGGCGAGCGGGCACAGCGTCTCTAGCGTCCACCGCCACGACGCGTACCCCTTCGCGCTGTAGCGCCCTGATGAGCGGCACGCCGCCGGGACAGCCAGCGGCTGTCAACAATACTGTCATAGAGTCCATCTCAGTACCTCGAAGGCTTCCGCATACTGGCAACCGACCTGGGCACCACGGAACCGCGCCAAGCCGCGCACCACATCTTCCTTCATGCACTCATTGTACCTCTGGCTCGCGTAGGCGTATATCGCCGCCCACTTCCTCGTCCAATACGGCCCACTGGCGGGCGCATAGCAGGTCAGGCGCAGCGGCTCCGCTGCCGTCCGTGTACGCAATGTCTCGTAGCCGAGTATCCTGACGTTGCGCCAGCGCCAGGCCCGTAGTGTCTCCTGTGTCGCCGTGTGGTGATCCTGGTGCGGATCACCCGATGCGGGCACGAGCACCAGGTCGGGTTCTAGCGCGTCACGCAGGTGCTCCAAGTCGCGCAAGAGCGTCTGCCGCTGGCGGGAGTAGAAGTGGTCGGGATAGTTGCGCAACGTCCAAGTAGTAATACCCAGCACTTCCATCGCCGCCGCCATCTCGTCCTTCGTCGCGCCGCTCAGGTGGTGGCCGGTCGAGAAGGCGACCACGGTCACCTCTGCCCCCTCGTCTACGAGACGGGCCAAGAGCGCCCCAGCGCCCAGTTCCACGTCGTCAGTGTGCGGTGATAATGCTAATACTTTCACGCTGTTACCCTCCTGAAGTCCGCCTTCTTGCGCCCAGGCCGTTTCCTCAGCATGAACACGGCGTCGGCTACGTCTACCCAACCGAACCGGCGCAAGCCCCCGAACTGGTACTCTTGTCCCGTCACGTCGCCAAAGAAGGTCTGGAGGCCATCGTTACGCCCCAGGTACTCCAGTAGTTGCATGCCACCTGCCCCAGGGAACCGCCAGCCCGCATCGCGTCGAACCGCGAACCGTTCCAGCGCCTCCTCGTAGAATGGCAACACCTGTCGTGCCACGGCGTCGGCCTGGTGATGCCTCAGCGCGAAGTTGTACCCACGCCGCGCAATGTGGCGGTACAGGTCGCGGTCACCCTTTAGCACCAGTACCGCCGCCCGCACCGTGTCCGGCGTCGCGGCGACGAAGGGCAATCGTCCCCCGGCCGCATGCGCTATCGCCTCTAGCACCGCCGGGTCGTATGCGCCGGAGATAACCGGTATCCCCAGTAGCCACGCTTCGACCGAGTTGCAACCGTAACCGAGATTGAATTGATCTATCAATACGTGCGCCCGCGCCTTGCGCCGCCGGCACTCTTCCCAGGAGACCTTCTCGATCACGTCCAGTCGCACGCCAGGCAGCCCCCGTAACTCTCGTTCTATGTCCGTCGTGCCCTTCGTCCTTCGCTTCGTCGGCGCGTGGCAGACGGTGAACACGTCAGGTTTCTCCACCTCCTGCAGGTGCGCCAGGCAGGGCCGCGCGCAGGGCAGCCAGCGGGCCGCCGTATCCAATGTCAAATCCAACGTCGTCGCGGTGATGGGCCAGCCGTTACGGGCCGCGTCTCTGTCGCACTTGGCGTGAGAGCGACGGTACTGCGTGCCGTTATAGGTGATGACGGTCGGCTTCGGCGACAATACCTTTATTATCTCCCCGCCCTGGTCGTAGATGTGTATCATATCAGCCCATTCCCATAGCTCACTCCACGCACTCTGCTTCGGCGCGAGCGTACCGTAGGGATAGCGGGTGAAGTATTGCTCGACCCAGCGCACATGCCGCGCCGAGTATCCCTCCAGCGCGTCCACCGCCTGTGACAGGAACCAGGCGCAGCCACCCCAGTCGGTGCGGGACAGGAACAGGACGTTCACTTAATCCTCCTGAACAGCCGCTTGCCAGCCTTATTAGTCGCAGCCAGCAGCCCCGGCACGTCGCGCCTGTCCACCGCGCCGCGCTTGTGTCGTTTCGCGCGAGCAAAGCGATACTCTCTATACGTCACGCTGCCAGTCCAGGTCTGTAACCCCACGTTGCGCCCGACGTATTCCAAGATCACCTCGTCCTTCGAGGAACGGGCTACAACCGGTGCGACCGTCACCGGGACAGCCCTCCGTCCTACTACAAACTCATAGGTCGGCGAGATATTGTGCTGGCTGCGTATCTCGTAGCCGAACTGGGATAGGAAAGCCACGGTATCGGCGTAATAGGAACCCTTCGGCGACAGTTCCACGAACAGCGCCGGGTGCTGGCGCTCCAGCAACTTCACCGCGCCACGCAGCACCTGCAACTCGTGGAACTCCACGTCTATCTTGACCAGCGTCACGTCGTCCACTCGTTCCCGCTCCAGTATGGCGTCCAGCGTAGTCACCCATATATCATCACTGCGGCCCTTCGCCGGGCCGAGTTGGTACATCCCGGCATTGACCTGG
>SDBV01000389.1_pt1 | contig 62394 bp, 58 predicted proteins | sample 2277081 | NCBI WGS metagenome assembly SDBV01 (sample SAMN10402039, study PRJNA504765) | marine sediment metagenome | isolation source: marine sediment core GS10_PC15, 223 cmbsf | place: Arctic Ocean: Southern Knipovich Ridge | collected 2010
CAAAATGCGGGCTTGGCGAAAGCCGAAACGCGGCGAAGTCGGCGTGAAGGTCTTTATTGATCCTGGCAAAAGCCGCGACGATCCAAAGGGCGCTTGGTACGGCGGGATCGTAAACGGCGGATACATTCAAAACGGGCGATATCATCCCGGCCAGCATTTCATGGAGCACGCGCACGATAGCCACGGCAAAAAGGCGGGCGAGGATCTCGCAAAAGGCTTATCGCGTGCGGCCGACAAGGTAATTAAGGGTATTTGACGAAAAATGCCGCATATCAAACCGACATTGCGTGCGATTCTCGCGGCCGATCAAGCCATTGCGGCAATCGTCGATAAGCGAATCCATCTCGGCACGGCGGGCGACAAGCCGCAAATGGAGTATTTGCTGCTTACGTTCACCGGCTCGTCGCGTGCGACTGTTGACGGCAAGGGCGATTCGTGGCGGGCTCTGTCGGTCGAAATCGCTTCCGTCGCCGAAACCAATTCGCAGGCAACGGCTCTGGCCGACGCGGTGTTTGCGTGCCTGAATAATTACACCGGCGGCGAGCTTGAAGTGCTCGAACAAAACGACGAACGCGACGCGCCGAATGTCGACGGGTCGACGGATATTTTCGCGGTGGTGCAAACGTATACCATCGCGGGCGAGATTTAATCGAATTCCAACACTTTTAAGCGGAGAGTGAACAATGGCAGCAATCAAAGCCAAAGCAACCACGATAGGCCACGCCGCCGCCGAGGGCGGGCCGTTTACGCTTATCGCCAGCATTATCGGCGAAGTCCCTGTGCCGGAACACGAAACGCCGGTCGAAAAAATCCAGGCGAACGATGATACCGAGCCCGATCTGATTATCGGCGACGAAACAATCGGCGATATCGAATTGAAGGTCAAGTACACGACGCACGCGGCGGCGGCGGCGACCGAGGCGATCAAAGATCAAATCAAATTCTTTGAATTCACGCTCATCAACGGCGACAAGTACGAATACGAAGGCGTGTTGAACAAGATCGGGATCGTTACCGGGGCCGAAAACGGCGGCGGCGTCGGCACGCTCGGTTTCGTTCTGCGTCGACTGGTCGGCAGTACGGCGGGGGCATAAACCAAAATGCTGATTACTTCAATCGCACAATTCCGAAAGTGTCGAAAGGCGCATGAAGTCGATATCGGCGACGACGTTTCACTCCGAATCTTGGAGCCGTTCGTCGCTGATATGGATCGAATGCAATCACTCGCCGACGATGATCTTGTTGGGCTCTGCGGCGTGCTGGCGAGCTTGCTGCTTGCCAAAGACGATAAACCGCTCTTTGCTAGCGGCGATGAAATGCACGCTAATTTGCCGGTCGGTGTGCTGAGAAAAATCGGCGACTGGATCGGCGATTTTGGCGATGCGGCCGACGAGCAAGCAAAAAACTCGTCAACGCGAGCGGCGAAGAGACGGAAGAAAGCGAAGAAATCTTCCAGACGCGGCTCGCGATAAAATTCGGCACGCCTTGGTTTGTACTCTCTCAATGCCTGCCGGTCGGCGAATTCGCGATGCTCAAGGCGTTGTGGGACGTCGACCCGTGGGGCGAGCAACGCGCAGACTTCCGCCAGGCGATGACAACGGCGAAGCTCGATCAGGTATTCGGCGACGGTGAATTTGAACCGAATCGGTATCTCTATCGCGAATTGAATCGCGAGCCGGTCGACGATGACGAAACCGATTACTCCGAGCAGCACGCGGCGGCTTTCGCCGTGATAAACGCTCGGCTCGAACGCAAAAATCGCGGGCGGAATCCTGAAACACCGATAAAGCCATGAGTACGGAAGTCAAAAATATCGTAGTGGCCTTGAAGGCTCGTATCGGCAATTTCAAAAAGAAAATGACCGGGGCGGGCAAGTCGTTCGGCGGTTTTATGAAGCGCGTCGGCGGCGGCATGGCGAAATTTGCCAAGGTCGGCGGGATCGTCGGCGGCGTCGCGATTGGGGCGGCGGTTGGTATCGGCGTGCTGGTCAGCAAGCTAACGTCCGGCATGGACGCGACCGGCAAGCTCGCCGACCGGCTCGGCATGACTACCGAATCGCTTACCGCGATGCACCATGCGGCGGGCCTGGCCGGTACGAGCAGGGAAGCACTCAATAAGTCGCTCGAAGGCTATACGCGGCGGCTGGGCGACGCTCTGGCGGGCACGGGCACGGCCAAGACTATGCTCGATCAATTGGGCTTGTCGGCCGATAAGCTCGCGAGAATTCCGCTCGATCAGCAAATGGGCAAGATCGCCGATTCGATTGCCAAATTACCGACGCAAGCCGAGCGTGCATCGGCGGCGAATGCGTTATTCGGCAAATCCGGCGTGCAGATGGTCACGATGTTGCAGCAGGGCGGGGCGGCGATGCGTGATTCGATGGCCGAGGCCGAGCGGCTTGGCCTGACCTACAATCGCAGTTCGGCGGCAATGGCGGAAAACGTGCAGGATTCGCTAACGCGGATCAAAGCGGTATTCGTGGGTGCGGGCCGGTCGATTCTCGTTTCGGCTCTGCCGGTGATCGAGAAAGTATCGGCCGGTTTTTCAACGTTCTCTGCGTCGGTATTTCCAAAAATCAAGGCCGGATTCTCTGCCGTGGTTCGCGGGCTGGTTATCGGTTTTATGTTCGCCGAAGTGGTTATTCGGAACTGGAAGTCGGCATTGGTCATTTATTACGGCACTGTCACTCTGGCGGGCGTGCGGTTTTTCCTGGGGCTCAAGCATTGGTTTACCGTCGCTCTGCCCGCGTATCTGTCTTGGTTCGGTCGCAACTGGGGCAATCTCTGGACCGATATGTGGAATTTCATCAAAATTGTTATTCCGAATATGTGGAATAATATATCTGGATTCTTCAAGGGCGTTTGGAGTTGGCTTAAAGGCGACGGGTTCGATTTCAAGTGGACCGGCCTACTCGACGGATTCGAGGCAACTGTCGCCGAATTGCCGAAGATAGCCAAGCGTGCGAAAACCGCAATCGAAATAAATCTCGAAACCGATATCGCCAAGGCCAAAGGCAATATCGCTGACTCGTTTAAGAAAAAGCTCGCCGAAAGAATGGCGAAGCTCGAAAAATCGAGCAAAGAAGCCGTCAAGAAAACCGAGCAAGCCGCGAAAGTCACCGTCGCAACGGTGCTCAAGAAAAAGGAAAAGCCGAAGAAATCGCCAAAGCCGAAGAAAGCCAAATCCGAACGCGGTTCATCGTTCGCGATTCTCGGCCGGGCAATGTCGCTGTCGGCTCTGGCGGTCGGCCAGGATAAAAAGGCGGAAGAAAAGGTGATCGCGGCCAATACGGCCAAGTCGGCCGATTCATTGAGCCGGATCGAAAAGAAAATGAGTTCAAGTAATGATTCCGTTACTTGGAGTTGGGCTACATAAACCGCCATGTCTGAAGAAACAATAACACGCGACGGCGAGACAAGGGTAATCACTAAACTGATCGACGGCAATCGCGGCCGAATGTCCGGCGATGATTGGATCGAGAAAGAGCAGATACTTGTTTTAACGAATCTGGAGCGGACAGTAGGCACCGACGATTTGATCGCCGTGGCGGCTCTTGAGGCCGTAATCGCCGGTTATGTCGATGGCGAGGCGCATCCCGATTATCCCGATATCTTTTTGCAGGGCGAACGCGAATTTACCGCGATCAATTCGCATACGGTGCAAGTTGCTCTCAACTATTCGCGACGAATCGTTCGGCTCGATCCGACCTATACCGGCATTCGCGGCGACGCGGTGCTGGTTTCCGAGCGTACGAATCTGGACTATCTGGGAAGCGAGATTTACACCGAATGGAAACGCGACGCGGGCGCGACGGCGATTCCGCAGCTCGGCACGGTCGAAAAATGGCTTCCGTCGCTGTCTCTTGAATTCAGCAAGTCCGGCTACGATTGCCCGCTCGCCACGGCGCAGCAAATTCTCGGCTTTACCAACGCCGATACGTTTCAGGGATCGCCGGCGGGCTATTGGCTGTGTATGGCCTTTCCATTTTCGTCGCCGAATAGCGGCATCAAATGGGAATGGTCGATTAAGTTCGTTTGGAGTTCGCAGCAATGGCAGCAGAAAATTTATTACATCGCCGAAAACGGCAAGCCGCCGGCCAATTGGAACGCAGCGTACAACGCCGGTAAAACGGTAAAGTCGGTTCAGGTTTACGGCCGAACGAATTTCGGTTTTCTTCGATTGCCCAACGTGAAAAACACTTGAGAAATTGAATATAGCCAATGATTCCGGGTATACATAAGGGTGTTAATCGCGCCGCCGATCTAAACGCCGCAATTCATCAAGTCAACGTGCTAACGGCTCAGTTGGCTGCGATCCGCCAGCAATTGGCCGAATCGCTCGCGATCGGGCCGACGTTCCTGGCCGAGCTTACCGCCGAAACCGCGACGCCGGGCGTTTATGATTTCGCTGAATTGTATCTCGACGCGGCTGGCGATTGGCAGCAAACGCCGGACGGCCGAGGCACGCGTGGCGGCGAAACCGCCGAAGAAGTCAACGCAACGTCTGGGCTGGCTGGCACGTCGGTTTTAATTCGTCAAATCACGGCCGACGATTCAATCGAGCGATACGCATTTGTGGCTGGCGGCGGCTCGGCGGCGAGTTCGACAGAATTTTCCGCAAAAATAATCAGTGCCGACGGCGACGAAGTGTACACCGTTCGCGAACAGGCTATCACAGGCCAAGGCGCCTTCGTCGACAAGACCGGCACGTCGAACATCTCGGCCCGCAACCTGGCTGAGCTTAGTCTCGGGTCGGGCGGCGGTGTGGGTGTTGGCGAAATCGTGCTCATTTATACATTGCAGGATACCGATGAACCGCCGAGTACGGTTTATGTGTTTAGTTGTCCCGTTTACGCTAAGTATCTGGATTAGCTCAATGGCTTATTCTCCGAGTTGGACAAATGGAAACGGCGAAGGTCGGCTAGAAGGTGGCGTTCACGATGTAAAGTTGTCGGATGCGCAGGAAATTGTTGATGCGATCAATCGCCGCCGCCTGCTGACGTTTCAGACTGAAAAGGATTACTCGTCTTCGATCATTAGCGGGGCGTACGTCAAAGATGTAACAATGGATACGTGGCCGTCGCCACCGTACCAAAGTTTGCGAAACGCGATAGAAGCCGACGTGCTGCACCCGCCGATAAAAATCATGGGCGGCACGCCGCCTTCGCCGACGAATATGCAGTGGCTCTGGCCGGTCAGCGATGGGGATGAAGACAAAATCATTATCGGAGGCTCGGTCTCGCCCGATGCGGAAGAGGTAAGCCTTCGCGACAAGCTCAACGGCACGAATCAGTGGACCGACGCCGTTACCGATCAGCCTACGCCGATCCGTGCGATTCATTGGAATGAGTTACGCCAGGCCACCGAGTGGATTCGGCGAGGCCGAATGGAGCTGCCGTTGTATATGAGCGTCGGGCTGTTCTCTCCGGCCCCCGACACGCCATGGACCGGAGGCGGGATCGCCAACGACGGAGCCGACGAGCTACGGGCTGTCGCTGACATACTGTCGCGGATTCTCCCGGCTGAGCCGAGAGGCTTGACTGGCGTGACGGTTCGTTCGAGCAGTTTTATAGAGCTTACGGCCGAGGATGACTGCACGGCCAAGATATACCACTGTCTGCGAGCTATAGATTTCGTTGACGATGAGCCAACGTGGAATGATTACGCCCCGATTGCGGGCAAATCGTGGGGCACTGCGGGCGGGCTGGGAGGAGGCGACGCGACCCTGATCGGATCGATTACTCTGCTGGCCGGCCAGCCGAATACCCTGTCGAGCAGTGGCCTCACTTCCGCGCTGCAGAACATAGTCAACGGCGCGGAGCAGAACTTTATCGTCACCCGAGTTGATACAGGTCCTTTCGGCATCGCCATCGAAGGCCGGGCCGTGATTGACTTCGACCTGCACAGTCCCCCAAATTAAACGAATGGAGCAAATACGATGAGTGTGTTTACTGAAAAAATTCTTTTTCGCAAGGCGTGTACCTTTGTCGACGCGATTCTAAACATCGGGTGCGTTGCCGACCGGCAAATCGCCGACTCGGCGAATATCTCGGCGGCGAAGCTGGAGCATTCGGTGCGGCTGAATTACTCTCAAGCCGAAGGCGTGGACGTCGCGAACGACGGCCGAGTGATTCACGTCGTTAACGGCACGGTCGGCACGCTCAAGAGCATACGTTGCGGGCTGCTGGTCGCTTGTACCGGCGATTCGACCGTGACTGTGGTAATAGCGGTCAACGGGGTGTCGGTCCTAGTGACGCCGGTCACTCTCGATAATGCCGTCGCGGCCGATGAAATTGTAGATGCGGCCATTCAGGATGAAGATTTATCGGCCAATGATATAATCGAAGTCTCAATCACCGCGACGCCTGGAACGGGCACGCTCGGCGAGGGGGTATTTGTGGCCGTCGAGCTATACGAGGATGCGCTGTAATCGCCGTACTCGCTTTAATCGACCGTGCAGAGCAGGCGGCCGTATTTGTCTCGCGTTCGCTTGAGCGTTTGCGGAACCCTGTTTTCCACAATTCTTACATAAAATGGGGCTGAGCATTGATGGAACTGCAAATCGGTGGTACGGTCAGGGTATGGAACCTTGTCTAAACGGGAGAACCTAATGAACACCAAATGCCCTGAGTGCGACAAAGACATCGAAGTCACGAAAGTAGAATGCTGCAAGACCACCCAGCAACCGGGCATCAGCGCTAAGGAAAAGAGGGACTACTACCTGGAGTTCTCCAGGTCGGCCAGGCAGAGATTCGACACAAGACGAACTTACGAGTGGAAGCTCAATCTGGCACTATGGGCGGCAATCGCTATCTTCGCAGTCAAGCCCTTGAACTCCGTTCTGGGCGATACCAAAGCTATTATCAAGCTGACCACCTTTCAGAGCTGGGTATTCCTCGGTATTCATGCTGGTATCCTTCTTGTATACACCTTCTTGTGGTCATCCCAGCTACACAAGCGCAACCAGAGGGACAGGTTGCTCGCAATGAAATACCATAAGGCGGTCGAGAAGTTTGTTCGCGGTGAGGGGCTTCCTGAAGTAGATGATCCGTCATACTCATGTTGGAAAGCTCTTTGCAACTGGGCAGCTCTTACGCAGATCCTTGTAACCGCAGGGCTCCTGGCCTTGGACATTTTGTTCCATTGGAAGCATCTGACGTGGGCGTAGTTTTGGTGCGAAGTGAGTTCGTTTGCCGAAGGTTGGAGTGTCGAGGCGTACGGCTGGATCGTCACGTCGCGGCCGACGAGATTGTAGACGCGGCCATTCAGGACGAAGATTTGTCGGCCAATGATATAATCGAAGTCTTAATCGCCGTGGCGGCTGGAACGGGCACGCTCGGCGAGGGGCTTTTTGTGTCTGTCGAGCTATACGAGGATGCGCTGTAATCGCTTTAATCGACCGTGCAGAGCAGGCGGCCGTATTTGTCTCGCGTTCGCTTGAGCGGGTACGCGATCCGCACGGTCGGGCCGATCCGCTCGGCGAGCTTCGCGGTCGCTTCTGCAAAACCGACTTGCCCGCGTTCGGGTGCGTCGAATCCGACCAGTCGCACTCGCTGGCGTAGTTCGTACCCTCTGGCGGGTATCGCGATTTCCAGCGTGTCGCCGTCGATGATCCGTGTAACTCGATATTCACCGGCTGGCGGCTCGGCAAGTAGCGGCGGGGCGGTCGAACATCCCGCGAGCGTTAAACACAAAACCGAAACTGTCGTAACTATCGAGACTGTCCATTTCTTCGCATTCATAGGGGTTTGGTAATTACGGTAATCTCCAATGTGTAAAGAATGCAATGACGAAACTATCCCGCGTGGCTGTGCGTCGCGATTTGAAAAAGGGGCTCGGCATATGTCCGACCTGGGCGGCGGCGTTAAAAGCCTCGGAAGCAAGGTCGACGAGCTTGGCGGCAAGGTCGACAAACTAACCGACTCGCTGCAACCGGCCGACGAGCCGGAAAAGGGCATTTTCTGGCGGATTAAGGCGCTCGAAGTCGCGGCGGCGGCTCACAAATCGACAAGCCTGAAGGTGCTCGCGTGGGTTCTCCGCGTGCTTTCGTCGGCTGGGCTGATGCTCTTTGGCTGGTGGCTGGCGGGCAAGTTCGACAAGTGATTTTTCATTCTCGCCGGTGCTATACCCGCTCGAACCAGGTGCGTCGCGATCGGAGCGGCGATAATCAACAATAGCGGCGAATTTCTGTATTCCGCTATTGCTATACTCTAAGCCAAATATGAAAGGCAAGGTGCAAGATGAAAACAGATATTCTGCATACGTTCCTGAAGTGGATTTCGTACAACCGCTGGCTGGCCGGTGCGATGGTCCTGGTTATGGCCGTGCTGATCTTTCCGGCGGTTTCGTGCTCGATGGCGAGCAAGACTTTTTCGCCGTTTTCCCGCGAGATGGTGACTCGTAACGTGCTCGATCTGGAAACGGCCGACGCCAAGGTCGATCTCGACAAGCAACGGGCGAATATCGAGCGTGCGACGGCCACACTCAATGCCAACGTGCGGGCGCATAACTCGAAGCTCGCCGTTTCGACGGGTGATCTCGACCGCCAGGACGAACAAAAGCAGGCAATAATCGACGTGGCGGCTACGGTCGCAATGACGGCCGCGAACGGTGCCTTTAATCCGGCGTCGCTGATCCCGATTGCGTTCGGCATGATCGGCGGGGCGTACGGGATTGGAAAAAAGAAAGACGGCAATCGAAAAGACGAGACAATCGTCGCGTTGAAAGCCGGTGCGAGCAACACGACGTAAGCGGCTGGGCAAAAAAAAAGCCCCTTGGAGGTTCTTTTTGATAAAAGGCTTCCGAGGGGCGTTTTTTTGTGTCCGGCAGGACTGGGCGGCTTTTCGTATTACTGCCTTGGAGTGGCGACGGCCTTTGCGATCTTGTCGGCTCGCTTGTCGGCCTTGTGACTCGATACGACCATGATTGCATGAATCACGCCGGGAAACCATAATAGCAGGCATAGAAAAACGTTTAAGATGGCCGTGATCGGTTTCGCACAAAGAAGCACGGCGAGCGGCGGTAACAGGATCGCGAAAAGGTATCTCATTTTTTCTCCTTATGGAAAAGGTTTAAGAATTACGGGCCATTGCGATTGAGGAATGAATACCAAACCGCACGCGGGGCGTCAATGTTTTCTTAGTGACAAACCGGCGACGGCGTGTAGCATGTACGCAACAGTCGACCGTGGCCGTTCACGAATGGCATTAGGGCGGGAACAAATCAAAAAGCGGCCGGCGGCTGGAATGTTATATGGCAACACCGACATTGGCCGAAAAAATCCGAGCTATTCGCGAGCATGAAGGTTTGCGCCAATCGCAAGCATGCTGGCTGGCTGGCATGACTCGCCAGAAATGGCATAAGCTGGAAAGCGGCAAGATTCGCGATCCGCGATTATCGACCATGCACAAGGTTGCAAAAGCTCTCGGCTGTTCTCTTGACGAATTGCGGCCGTAGTCCGCTCAGACGATACCATCTTCCGGAAACATATCATGCCCTACCGATAGGCTAGCACGTGTTAGAAGCGCGTTGGTCTTGGCGGCCAGATAGTGCATATATGTAAGATTTCATGTCGTCGATGCAGCTGATAGTTTGAGCATGCAAGTCTGTCAGGCATTCTCGCAACTCGTGGCTGATTTTTGTCTCCACTTGGGTGCTCGCCTCGAACGCTGAATTGACTAGAAGCTCTAACGTAGTCATTTTGACCATTAACCGGCGAAGGCGATGCATGGTCCTCTCATGGGTCTCGCGGTACTTGCTGTTCTGACTATCTTCTCGCAGAGAGGAAATTCCCGCAGAAAGATTAGCGAGCATGTCGATTATCTTCGCACTGCTATGGTCTATTGGATTATTACTCACACGCAATGCTTGAAGTTGAATTGCCGTAGATAATGGGTTGTCCATTTCGGAATCCGAGTTCTGCTCCAGAGACTTGATTTGTCGAATCAACTCATTCTTGGCTCGATCCGCACCACCAAAATCCCCAGTGTCCAAGAGGATCGTACGTGCTGCAGCAATATCGAAGGGGATCTTTTGCTCGCGATCTATCATCTGCACCACGGGCTTATGAGTAGCATGTCGCACGCATAATTCATAAAACACATTTGGATTATGGTCAGTCAGGTCGGCGATAACTAAGTCATCATTAGTTAGTCGGTCGATGATCTGTGTAGTAATGATACCTGGCTCTGAAATCTGGTCTGCGCGAATTGTAGTATACCCCAGTTCAGTGGTCACAGGCATTATGATGTACTTCAGGACTGTATCTGATCTTTTGCGTTCGTCCGACCCGTCCGAACCAATGGGAGCGATCACAAAACATGACTTTTTGTCACTCATGAAATTTCCGCCTCTCGATCTAAATAGCCCTTACCGGTGGGAAGACCGCCACCGATTTTCTACGCAGTACTATAAGCGATACCGAGATGCTTACAAGTCTTCTTATGTTGTTCGGCAGAGCTGTGCATCCCGGACTCAGTAAGGATGTTTTTTAGTATCTAAATCTAAATCATACTTGACGTGATCGGATTTGACCGATATACAGAAATAGCCAAAAGGGCGATGCGAATCGAACCCTATTGGGTAACAAAGCGATTTTTTCTGTAATTTCTTTAGGTGACGCTAGAATCGCAAGTTACGACAGCAAAAGAAGTTAACAACGTCCGATAATATATGTTATGTGGTGTTTAGGGTAGCGTATTGGGCGTATGGCTGGATTTTAAGCTGAATCGGCTTATTGCCCTCGTCGGCTTCTACCCCCCGAGTGCATCAAATCAAACGGGCCTGGCTGTGATATATTCAGCCAAGCCCGCTCGCTGTTACCGATTTCAGCCCATACCCATCACGCGTTGTGACGTGCGGGGATGATCTGTTTTGTTACTCTAACGGCTGAATGCCTTCTCCAGGTCTACGCGGTCGACGAGTATTACCGTTTTCTTGTTCACGTCGATACTATACGCAACCAGCCGGCGCGTTCCAATGTCGATCACATATAGCAAGTCGTGTTTATCAGTCAACGCACCTGCACCCATAAGATAATCGCCACCTTTGATGGGCGTGCCTGCGTAGGCTGTGTTTTGGGAGTCCATATAGCTGGTCAGCAGCATAGCACCCAATATGATTGCGGTGACGACCAGCAGCCCGATGGTAAGATTCTGTGAATTTTGCATGGTAGTTGTCTCCTATGGTCGTCTTATTCGCTGGATCGTTCTCTTTCGAAATCGTTTCGCAGATCGCGCCCCTGATATGGAATCAGGCGTTTGCGAGTCCGATCAAATTTCCAGGCCAGGAGTCGACGTTGTGCGAGATCGACGACGTATACGGCATCGGATTTTACAGTCGCAAGCTTCCCGGTTATCATGAGATAGTCTGCTGCGCCGCGAAATGCCTGCCCGTGGGCCTTGGGCGTGGTCGGCCCAAATAGCAGCGCCATCAGCAGCGTCAGGTTCACGCACACAAGTGCGACGATCAGTGCTTTTTTCATGTCCATTCTCCCGTAAAAGGCATTACGTCGACGGTTTCACAACTCCGCTTATTCAATCGGACACGCACCTGGCCGCCACGATAGTCTGTCTGTAGAGTGATCGTTAGCGGGCGGATGCGTTTTTCAGCCACGTCAGTCCAGGTGTGTCCTTCGGGCGTGTTTGGAGGCCACGCCTAAAATCAGTATCAGGCACAGTACTGCAACGCCCGCAGCGGCCCAGGGGAATGTTTCCTCGCGAGCTGTGACCGGCATTGGTTCCTCGCACAAGGCTACTGCGGCATTCATTGCGACAATGGCTACGACTGAACACGCTTGTGTAATTCTGCGGTATCTCATGTTATGAATTATACGACTTGCGGCGAGTATTTCAACGATGCAGCAGAATGCTTACAGGAAGTGTTACAAGAATGTCGCCACGTCTCTGGCGAGTTCTTTGAATTGTCTGGATGGAACGTTGATCGTTTTCCATTTTGCGCTTCGTTCTTTGCTGACAGTCAGATAATCCGCCAGCGACACGGCTACGAACGCATAATATTTCTTTCGGAAAAAATGCACGTCCAGGAAGGGTGCTCGCTGCGGCGGGCCTTGCAACCAGTAGGCGAAGACGAGCACCGCGTGGAAATCGCGCCCGAAGACCTTTTCCCACTCGCCAAGCCCCTCGACGTCATCTTGGGTGATCCAGTTTTCCCACGCACGCGACGTGCCTCGCTTGGCCCCTACCACGCCGTCGGGAAATTTGCGCCCTTTGACATCCACCAGCAGGTTAGGCCCGGATTCGCTGTAGACTAGGAAGTCGAAGCTCTTGATCGCGTTGCGGCCGAAAATGGCTTTTTTCGATTCATCCACCGCCACATAGGGCCACCCCTTTGCCCGCAGGTAGTCTTCGAAGGCAGCCTCGTAATGAATGTTTCGGTGCGCCACAAACGCCCCCTGTTCGGGATTTCTATTCCAGACTGGCCATGAACTCCGCCAGGCTCATTTCCGTCTGCTCGCCGGTTTCCAGGTTCTTGACGGCGACGGTCTTGTCGGCGCGGACGATAACCGCTTTTCGTGCGCCGCGCTTGTTTGCGTCTTTCATTTGCTTGCCGACCGCGCGACGGGCGTAGCTGAACTCGGCCGACATGCCCCTGGCCCGCAACCGCCCTACCATTTCCATAACGTCCGGCAGCAGGTCCGCCTCGTCGTCGATTAGAAAATAATCCAGCGACTTGGCCAGGACCGGCAGCTTGCCTTTTTCTTCCAGCAGGATGCCCAGCACAACGTCGCCCATGCCGAAGCCCGTGGCGCCCACTTTTGGCCCGCCGAGAACCTCCAGCAGGTTGTCGTACCGCCCTCCCCCAGCCAGCGCCCGCAACGACTCGCCCGCGTCGAAAACCTCATAGACGATGCCCGTGTAATACGCCAGCCCGCGAACGATGCGCGGATCGAGGACACAGTAATCATCCACGCCTAATTGCTTCAATCTTTTAAAGAGTTCCACCAAATCATTAAAATCTTGGCCTGAAACTTTATTAATTAAAGCGAACCAAGAAAGCCCAAGCCTATTTTCCTGATTTTCCGCGGCTCGGCGTGCCTCGTCCTCGAATTCGTTCATCAGGGCGATTAGTTCACTCGACATGCCCTGTTTGGTGCAAAGGCCTTCGAATTCATCGTCCGAAAGTTTCGGGCGCTTGTCCAACAGAGCGAGCACCTTGTCCATCTGCTCGTCGCTTACGCCGCCGGCCTGCAGTTTGGCGATCGCGAGTGGCCTGCTGCCGATCCGCACCTGCACGTCCGCCGGCGAGAGTCCAATTTCGCGAAGAAAGTCCACGCAAACGAAAATGCATTCGGCATCGGCGAGGACGTTGTTGCTGCCGATCACGTCGACGTTCCACTGGAAGAATTCTCGCAGCCGACCTTTTTGCGGGCGCTCTGCCCGGCAAAGACGCGGGATGGAGAACCACTTGATCGGGCGCGGCAGCGAATTGATTTTCGCATTGACCATTCTCGCAAGCGAAGGCGTGATCTCCGGGCGAATGGCCAGGCTTCGCCCGCCTCGGTCGATCAGGCTGAACAGTTGCTCGGCGATCTCATCGCCGCTCTTGGCCGTGAACAAATCCAGATATTCGAAGATCGGCGAATCGTATTCCTCGAAGCCATTGCGCAGCGAAACCCGCCGCCACGCGTCGCAGATATAATTCCGCAGGCGCATCACGTCCGGATAAAAGTCTCGCGTTCCTTTGACTGCACGAAATCCCATAGTTCAATTTTCCTGGGCTGCCTTTTTAGCGACCCTTCAATTGCTTCTTTCTCTTCTTCGACTTTTTCGGCGGTTTTGGTTCGAGTTTTGCGCGGGCCTTGGCCTTCACCTTGTCGTATTCCTTCGCGCCGAGCGTCTTTCTCGCATAGGCATCGAGCTGGTCGGCCGTGAGAAAATGCTCGTCGTAGCCGTAATCGCCAGACGTGTAATCGCATCCGCCGGAGTCGTACTTCCGGCAGATCAGCGGGCGATTATCGTAGCCCAGGCACCTGCTGTCATCCGCAAGCATCTTGCACGGATTGTCGATGGAAATGTACCAATCGCCATCGTCGATATGGACGGTCACGCCCTCGTGGAGCAGATACCATCGAACGTCTTCGAATTCGTCGTAATCGTCAGGCTCGTCGATTTCGAAGCAGAAATATCGGCAGCACTTCGCGCCGCACTTTTGACACTGATTGCTCATGCAGATTCTCTCCGTTCACTTTTTCCGCCTCAATGGCGGAAGGAACAAATATGTAAACGGGGATTATAGACAAACGCCCCGCCGAGTCCAATGCTTCCGCGGCTCCAACCGAGACGACAAGCCTGCATAATACAAACAATGTGCAGGATAATCGCTGGCGATACTGCTTGCTGCAGGTTAATATACTTCCACAAAAGTATCGGAATTAACCAAACAGGTTTAATGGTGAGAGTGGAGGCTCGATGGTAAAAGAGGGCTGAATCAATCGATTATCTATCGAGCGGAGAATTGGAGTAGTTATCTTGGGGAGTAAGACCTGTGCCGGACGATCATATATATCAACTGGTCCTGCGTGATTCTAAAGAGGTATCGGAAGAACTACGAGGCATCCAAGCTTGTCGTAGTCAGATCTTTATTGGCACACTGGCGGCCGTTGGTGCCGTTGCTATGACAACGATTGCGATTTCTGCTGCGAAATTCCCAGCCGAAGACGATCTATCGCGCCTTATTACGGCAACAACCAGCTTTTTCGGGCTCAACGACGAGAACGCCGTCAGCAAATTTCTATTCATTTGGCCTTGGATATTAACGGGCGCGGTGGTGGCTGAAATTTTGCTGGTTATCGGCATCCTATCCACAATTGAGAAAGCCCGCGCAATCAATTTGAGAAAAGGTTTTTTGGCCGCACTGGAACCGTATCTCTTACGAAAAGCAACGCCACGGAACTATCAAGGTTGGGCGCTACTTAAATTCGCCTACTCAGAGTGCGGCCGCAGGCATAAAACAGATGACTGCGCGTACAAAAAGAAATGTAAGAATTCACAAAGATGTTGGACGGCCGGAAACTACGCGGCTGAAAGACTGACAGAAAAAAAAGCTTCGTTTCCAGGCACCTTTGATTCCTTCATGAGCCTCAGTTCCATGGTCTTTGCCTGTCTTTTTGTCGCAGTTGTGCTTTCGGGAACCTGGGCGTTCCTCTGTCTTGCTTGCTACAGTATCGAGTTGAATATATTATGGCTTGTGGGAATATATGCCGGCTCTCTATTTTGGGGAATAGTAATAGCCTACTTGCCTGAGAGGCACAAAAAGCGAATTAGGCGGGAGCGATTGAGGCAAGGTGTGGCGCGAGTGAAATCAGAGTTGATCGTTCGTTTATGTTCCTGGGCGTTCATCTTCATAATCATACTGACGGGAACTTCTTTCTTAATGTCCTGGATTCCTTATTTCGTAGAAAGTCCCGCCTTTAATATTACATTCAAACTCATCGCGATATTCGGAGTGGGGATGTCGTCTGGGGTGCTGGGCTTTTACTTATACGCGCAAATGCGGCGGGTGCGGAAAGGCCTATACAGCGTTGAAGCTCTCCATCATAGCTGGACATATGTTCTGCAACATTGCTGCCTGATGCCCGAAGTAGCGCCCAGAGAAAACGTTGAATGGGAGATGCTGCATGGCGATAGTTTGACCTCGAAATTCGTATATCATCTTGCTGTCCAATATCGCGAGATCAACAACACTCCTCATACCCTTTCCACCTGTGAGCAATTACATTTGTTTCTGGAGGAATTGTGCGAGGTAGGAAATGAGGAAAAACGCAAAACAGTACTCCAGGCGATAGTGGCTGCCTACCTTCCGAACGACGCCCCTGATGAGCCCGGCGAGACCTCCTCTCCTCCTGACGAATCCGGCAAGGCCTCCTCTCCTGATGTGAAGGAACAGAAGGGAAATGCTCCCTCATGCGAATTGAAGGCACTGAAGGAGGAACTTATCCGTACAATATGTGGTTATGTTATAGAGTCATGATTCCTCTGCTGGACTCGACGAGAAGCACTAGATAATTTTTTTCTGTGAACTGAGTGAACGATTGCGCTTGCCTAAAGGTTTGGCCATGCAACTTACCCATGAGATGATTACAATCGAGGCAACGATTATGAAGTCTGGTATGCCTTAGGCTTGCAAATGCCCTATTATGGGATCGACGACCCTGAGGCGAATGGATGCCTCAGGGTTTTTTTATTATAATTCATTGGCTAAAGCCCGTTTCTGAGCATCATCATGGAACTTGGCGAACCAGTGACCGGTGATAAATCATGAACAATAAAGCTGACAGTACTACCAAAAAAGTTGAAATATACGACACGACGCTGCGGGACGGCACGCAGAGCGAAGGCGTGAGCCTTTCCGTGGAAGACAAGCTCCTGATGGTCGACGCGCTGGACACACTGGGCGTCGATTACATCGAGGGCGGCTACCCGCTCAGCAATCCAAAAGACCAAGCCTTCTTCCAGAAAGTGATGGAGAAGGATTTGAAACACGCGCGGATCGCAGCGTTCGGCATGACGAGGCGAAAAGGTGTTGCGGCGGCCGAGGATATCGGCATGCGTGCCCTGCTGGACTGCCAGGCGCCCGTAGTGACCATCGTGGGCAAGAGCTGGGATCTCCACGTGCGCGAAGTGCTGAACGTGTCTGAAAGCGAGAACTTGTCGATGATCGCCGATTCGATCGGCGTCTGCGCCGAAGCTGGGCGCGAGGTGATCTTCGACGCGGAGCACTTTTTCGACGGCTGGCGGGCAAACGGCGAATACGCCATCCAGACCCTGCGGGCTGCCCAAGACGCCGGTGCGAGCTGCCTTGTGCTGTGCGACACCAACGGCGGGACGATGCCCGAGCAACTCGCCGAATGCGTCGACGCGGTTCGCGCCGCCATGCCCGACGCCAAGCTGGGCATCCACGTGCACAACGACAACGCGGTGGCGGTCGCCAACAGCCTGCTTGCCGTAAAGCACGGCGTGCAACAGGTGCAGGGAACGATCAACGGCATTGGCGAGCGATGCGGCAACGCCGACCTGACGGCCGTGGTGCCCAACCTGGTCATCAAGTACGGCTACGAATGCCTTCGCCCGGGCACGCTGGGCCAACTCACCGAGATCAGTCGCTTCTTCTACGAAGTGGCCAATCTCAACCTGCGCGCAAACCAGCCGTTCGTCGGTGCCGGCGCGTTCGCGCATAAGGGCGGCATGCACGTACACGCGATCCAGAAAAACGTATCGACCTACGAGCACATGAACCCGGAGCTGGTGGGCAACCGCCGGCGGATACTCGTCAGCGAGCTTTCCGGCATCCACAATATCACCGCCAATGCGCATAAAAGGTTCAATCTGGACAAAGACCGTGACCGCCAGCGAATGATCGTCGAAGCCGTCAAGAATCTCGAAAACGAGGGCTATCAATTCGAGGCGGCCGAGGCGAGTTTCGAAGTTCTCATCCGCAAGACTCTCGGCGAGGAGTGGTACAGGCAGCTCTGGACGCTCGATCACTACCGTTGCGTAATTTACAAACGCGGCCAGAACGGCACGGCCAGCACCGAAGCGATCGTCAAACTCGACGTCGACGGCGAGGTTCGCCACACCGTAGCCGAGGGTGAAGGCCCGGTCGATTCGCTGCATGGCGCCCTTTGTGCAGCCTTGCGAGACCACTATCCGGTCGTCGACGAGGTGCACCTGGTGGACTATAAGGTTCGCGTGGTCAACACCCAGGCCGAGACGGCCGCCAAGGTCCGCGTCGTGATCGACTGGCACGACTCGAAGAGCGGAGCCTATTTCGGCAGCGTCGGTGTCAGCGAAAATATCATCGACGCATCCTGGCTGGCCCTGGCTGATGCGGTCGAATATAAGTTGCTTAAAGAATTGGAAAAGGACGCAGGCGAGGCCGAATAAGCCGCCTGAGAATGACGTACAGATAGAGGTTTCGAGCGAATGACCAGTGAGTTAGCGAAAATATACGAGCCCAAAACGGTTGAACAAAAAGTTTACCAGCGATGGATCGAGCAGGGCGCGTTCAACGCCGAGCCCGGCGGCCAGGCGAAGCCTTACACCATCGTCATCCCCCCGCCGAACGTCACGGCCGTGCTTCATCTCGGCCATGCGCTGAACAATACGCTTCAGGACATTCTCATCCGCTTCCGCCGGATGCAGCAGTTCAACACGCTGTGGATGCCGGGCACGGATCACGCCGGTATCGCCACGCAGACCGTCGTCGAAAAGCGAATTCTCGCCGAAGAAGGCAAACGCAGGACAGACTTCGAACGGGGCGAATTCGTCGAGCGCGTCGTCAAATGGAAAGACGATTACGAGCATCGAATCCTGAACCAGCTCAAGATGATGGGCTGCTCGTGCGATTGGCGTCGCACGCGGTTCACCATGGACGAGATGTGCGCAAAGGCCGTGCGGGCGAATTTCTTCAAGCTGTTCTGCGACGAGCTGATTTATCGCGGCAAGCGGCTGGTGAACTGGGACCCGGCCACGCAGACCGTACTGGCCGACGACGAGGTCGAGCACGAGATGGTTCAGGGCCACTTCTGGTACATGCGATACCCGCTGGCCGAGCCGGTCGAAGCCGCCGGCGAGCGAATTACGCACGTGACCGTCGCCACCACTCGCCCGGAAACCATGCTGGGTGACTCGGCCGTTGCTGTCAACCCATCCGACCCGCGTGCCAAAGCGCTCGTGGGCAAGAAGGTCCGCCTGCCTCTGGTGGGCCGACTTATCCCGATCGTCGCCGACGAACTGGTCGTGCTGCCAGACCCAGAGAGCGACGACGAAAAGGCGCGATTCTCCACCGGCTTCCTGAAGGTCACCCCCGCCCACGACCTGAACGACTGGCAGATCGGCCTGCGCCACGACCTGGAAGTCATCAACGTCATGGCGCCGGACGGCTCGATCAGCGACCAGTTCGGCTGGGAAGACGCCGCCGGAACCGACGCCGAGCAGTTCCTCGGCCTGGACCGCTTCGAGGCCCGCAAGGCAATCGTCGAATGGTTCCGCACCGAGAACCTGCTGGAAGACGTTCGCGAATATGCCCACGAGGTCGGCCACAGCTATCGCTCGCACGTCCCGATCGAGCCGTACCTTTCGGACCAATGGTACATCGCCGTCAAAAAGCCGATCCCCACGCGGCCGGACGTCGGGCTGATCGAAGGGACGGACGTCCCGCTGAACTCGCTGGCCGGCCAGGCCCTCAAGCCCCTGCTCGACGGCAAACTGAAATTCACCCCGCCCCGCTACGCCAACAACTATCGCAGCTGGCTGGAGAACCTGCGCGACTGGCCCATCAGCCGGCAACTCTGGTGGGGACACCAGATCCCCATCTGGTCCAAGCAGGGGCCCGCGCCCGCCGACGGCCCCGATGGCGTCGTGTTTCGCCAAATGGAAACCGACGACGGCCCGGTCACCTACGCCTGCGTCGGCCCCGACTGCGAAGATGCGGAAAAACAAATCGAACAGGACGGCTGGCAGCGCGATCCGGATGTGCTCGATACGTGGTTTTCTTCGGCGCTCTGGCCGTTCAGCACGCTGGGCTGGCCGGACGAAACGCCCGAAGTGGAAACCTTCTACCCCGGCGACGTGCTGTGCACCGCACGCGAGATCATCACGCTGTGGGTCAGCCGAATGGTCATGATGGGCCAGTACTGCCTCGGCGACATTCCGTTCCACGACGTGTTCATCCACGCGATGGTTCAGGACGGCGACGGCCGAAAGATGTCCAAGAGCCTCGGCAACGGCATCGATCCGCTGGACATTATCGACACGCACGGCGCGGACGCGATGCGTTTCACGCTGGCGGCGATGACGACCCAGACGCAGGACGTCCGCATGCCCATCGAGGAACTCACCCTGCCGGACGGGCGAAAAGTCAATTCATCGCCGAAATTCGACCTCGGGCGTAATTTCTGCAACAAGCTCTGGAACGCGTCGCGTTTTGCGATGATGAATCTGGAAGGCATGGCGGCATGGGATGAAATTCACCCGCGCGAGAACCTCGCCGACCGGTGGATTCTCAGCCGACTGACCGCAACGGTCCGCGACGCGACTCGGGCGATCGAGGAATTCCGCTTCAACGAGCTGGCCGACACTCTGTACCACTTCATGTGGGATGATCTGTGCGACTGGTATCTTGAAATTGCCAAGGTCCGCATCGCCGCCGGCGACCAGGCAGCCAAGGCAGTTCTCGCAGCCAGCCTCGATACGCTGATTCGCCTGCTGCACCCGATCTGCCCGCACATCACCGAGGCGATCTGGGAAGCCCTGGCCGGCGTGTGCCCGCAACGAGGGCCTGGCGACAGCCCCACCGCCCCGCTGCTGGTTGGCGCCCGCTGGCCGATGGCGAACGCAGCCTGGTCCGACCCGTCGGCCGAGAAGGATTTCGCGCTGCTGCAGGAGCTGATCCGCCAGATTCGCAACGCCCGCCTGGAACACAGCGTCGTGGCGACCCACAAGGCCAACGCCGCCATCGAAGCTTCCGGTGACGCCGCCCGCATGCTCACCGAAAACGTCGAACTGCTGCGGGCGCTGGCGATGCTCGACGAGGTCACCATACAGGACAAACTCGCAGAAACGCCGAAAACCGCCGCAGCCGTCACCTCGGGCGGAGTGAAGCTGTATGTCCTCGACATCATCGACCCCAAGGCCGAGCAAGCCCGTCTGCAGAAGCAGGCCGACACGCTCACCAAGGGCATTGCAGGTATCGAGGGCAAACTGGCGAACGAAAAATTCGTATCGCGAGCACCCGCCGAAGTCGTCCAGCGGGAACGCCAGCGATTGGAAGAACTTCAACGCGACCTGGCGACGATTTCGGCTTCGCTGGAGGCCCTTTCTTAGATAGCAATATGAAGGTTTTTCGGTTCGCCTTGCAGCGGCTGGCTGCGAAATCCTACAATAGGGTAAGAGCCAATCCCGGCCAGTGGAGAACGCGTGGACATACCGGTAGAACTATCTCGAATCCTCATCACCGAGTTCGGCCAGGAGCAGGTGATATTCCTGAAGGAAATCGACGGCGAGCGGAATTTTCCAATCCTGATCGGCATCCCCGAGGCCCTGGCGATCGATCGGCGTCTCAAGGGGCAAATCCCTCCCCGCCCACAGACGCACGACCTGCTGGCCAGCGTAATCGGTGCGATGGGCGGCGAACTGGAACGAATCGTCGTCAACGATCTGCGCGGAGGAGCGTTCATCGCTTCGCTGTTCATCCGCCGCAATGGCGAACTTCTGGAGATTGATTCGCGCCCGTCGGATGCGATCGCTCTGGGTGTGGCGTTCGACACGCCGATGTACGTAGCCGAGCATATATTCCGAGAGGTCGTTCGCGAGCCATCTTCCGCAGCCGACCGTATTGAAATGCTTCGCGACCGGCTGGGAATGCTGGCGGAAAAAATGGAAGAACTTTCCGATCGGCTGACGGATCAGGAGTTCCTGGCTGATGCGAGCGACGAGGTAATCGACGAACAACGACGCCATCTCAACGAGATGGAATCGGAATACGAAGCCATCGATCGAGTGCTGAAGAAATTGGGGTAACACGCTTAGCGGCCGCTGTTGGCGGATCGCGCATTGGCGCCTTTGAACGGGAATTTACCCAGCGACACCACCTGCCCCTTGGGATTGTAGTAGTGTGCGCTGAAGGCGAGCTCGTTGATGCTCGTGAGGATCACCCCGTAGTAATTGCCCGCCTTGGCTTGGCGCAGTTCCCGTAAGCTCGGCCCGGCGTTTCCGGCATTGTCGAGTTTCTCGAAATGCGTGGTGAAACGACAAAGGGCGTCGTATCCGTCGTAGACCAATTGTGCGTTGACCCCGGTGGCGGTCGCCGGGTAGAGCATCGCCTCGATCTGGTCCTGCCGATAGAAGATCAACCCATCGCGAGAACTGCCGGCGTCGGCCTGGTTTCGCTCGCTCATCACTCGAAGCGCGCGGCGCATCCGCGGGCGGTTAAGCATTTCGTCGAGAAGATAAATGTTCCACAGATCGCTCGGCGAGAGGCTTTCGACCTGCAGGGGGAAACTGTCCGTGCGCACTCTGTTGCGAGGAACGCTGGCTATGGCGGCCTTTACATGCGTGCGGGCGTTCAGCGATCGTCCGACGTCCAGGATCAGCTGCGTTCGCTTACGCATGATTCGCAGCGGGTCTCGCGAAAGTCGGCTGGTGAGGTGGAAGTCGCGCACGTCGAAACGATACCCGTAGTTTCGCCGCCATCGGCTGGTCACGCCGGCTGCATTGCCGATCATTTCCAGGCGCGTGGAAAACAGCCTTTCAACTGCCTGGTACGACTCGCGCGTCGTCGGAAGATAATCGAGACTCTCGGCAAAACTTTGCATGGCGGCTATGCCGGTGGTGTTCGGTTCCAGCCGGAAAAGCCGGCTGCGCAGCGATTCTTTTGGCATGCGCCGTACGAGAATTTCCAGCGCCAGGTCTCGTGGAAAATCCCCACGGGAGTTCATTGCTTCCAGCAGCGCCTGCTGCCAGGTCATCCCGCTGATTTCCTCGGCGATCATGCGATAGCGAGGTTCGTCCGCACTGGTTGTAGACGGCTCGGCCGCCCACATTCGCACCAACTCGTTGAGCTTCGCCGGGGTCGGGTTGCGCCCCATCTGCTGGAGCTTCACATCCTGCTGGTCGGAACTGGCCAGCACTTCAGTGACGTCGGCTGGGGTGGTCGGTCCAGGCGAGGTCGTCAGCCCCCGAGCTGCCTTCGGAGTTGGCGTGGGAATCGGTGTCGATTTTGGTTGGGGTCGAACATCGGCGATCGCGTACCCTGGAAGGTTCAGGAACTCCGCAGCTGACCGCCGAAGCTCGTAGGGGCAGTCCGATTCGGTCAGCAATGGTCTCAGCTGATTCTTGACCGACGGGTCATTCGATCCGAGATGCATCACCAGCCGCAACGAGTCCATGCGCTCCTGGACAAGTCGCTCATGGTCCAGTGCTCGCTGAAGGTTGGTCAGCAGGATGGTCCGCCTGGCATACGCATGAGGATCCTGGGTCCGCATGATTTTGTATTCGGCGAGAGACTTCGGCGGCGGCGGCGCCATTGGCGCACATCCGACGGGGAGCATTCCTGTCGCAGCCAGCATCGCCAGCACGAAAGGAGTGGATACATGTCTGAAAAGTATTGTCATACGCATAGTCGCACCTTGGTTGGGAAGAGCCGGGAGAATTGTAAACGTTCGACCGCAGCCAACGCAAGCCCGCTTCGCCGCAGATCGTTAGCCGGCCGATCCGTTGCAAAGGCGCTGCGGGCAGGCTATACTCGCGCCCCTTATGGCGAAGCTGACAGACAACGAGTTACAACAACAGGTGCTCTCGCTCACTCGCGGTTGCGAGGGTATTTACGCCCAGCAGGAACTGGAAGCCAGGCTCAAACAGGCAGCCGAGTCGGGCAGGCAGATGCGGATCAAGCTGGGCATGGACCCGACGTCGCCCGACATTCACCTCGGGCACTCGATCCCCCTCAAGGCCGTCCGCAGGTTCCAGGACCTCGGCCACATGGCCGTGCTGATTATCGGCGATTACACCGCGCGGATCGGCGACCCGAGCGGCGTGAACAAGACCCGCCCGATCCTCACGCCCGAGCAGATCCAGGCCAACGCCGCCACCTACGTCGCACAGGCAGGCAAGGTGCTGGACACTTCGCCCGACAAGCTGGAAGTCCGCCTCAACAGCGAATGGCTGAGTGGGATGAACCTTGCCGACGTGCTGAAACTCACCTCGCAGATGACCGTTGCGCGGATGATGGAACGCGACACGTTCGAACTGCGTTTCAAAGCCGGCGAGCCGATCGGCGTCCACGAGTTCCTCTACCCGCTGATGCAGGGGCACGACAGCGTTTGCGTGCAGGCGGACGTGGAAATCGGCGGCACGGACCAGACGTTCAACAACCTCGTCGGGCGAAACCTGCAGGAAAACGCCGGCCAGCCACGCCAGATCGTGATGACCTTCCCGCTGCTGGTGGGCCTCGACGGCGTGGAGAAGATGAGCAAGTCGAAGAACAATTACATCGGCGTGACCGATGCGCCGAACGATATGTTCGGCAAGGTTATGTCTATTCCCGACTCGCTGATGGAAAACTACTTCACGCTGCTGACCGAACTGACATCCCAGCAAATCGCCGAACTGATCGACCCGGCCAGAACCCACCCCAGGCAAGCCAAGGCTACGCTCGGCAAGCTGATCGTCGCCGCATATCACGACAGCCAGGCCGGCGAAGATGCAGCCGCGGAGTTCGACCGCATTTTCGCGCAGAAGAAAATTCCAACCGACATGCCGGAAGTGACGATTTCCGGGGCGATCAATATCGTCGAACTGGTGTGCAGGGCCGACTTCGCCGAGTCGAAATCCAAAGCCCGCAAACTGGTCCAGCAAAACGCAGTCAGTATCGACGACGAAAAGATCACCGACATTGACGCCGAAGTTTCACCCCAAAGCGGTGCGGTGCTGAAAGTCGGCAAACGCCGCTTCGCGAAAATAGTCATTGCCTGAGCGGCCGGAGTAATAATCTTCATAGAGGGTGTCGGAGCATAAGAAAAGCCCGCAGCGCCAGGCGCCACGGGCTTTGAAGTTGCGACTTAATGGGTTCGACAACTATTTGTAGAAATCCACCATCTCTTTGCAGGTCTTGACGGGGATCTTGCCCGCCCAGCCAGCCTGGCCGAAAGCGATCATACGAGCCTTGCAGACTTCCTTCATCGCTTCGCGGGCCGGCGTGAGGTACGCACGCGGATCGAACGCCTCGGGCGATTCCTGGAGTACCTTGCGGATCGCGCCGGTGATGGCCAGGCGATTGTCGGTATCGACGTTGATCTTTCGCACGCCATTCTTAATGCCGCGCTGAATCTCCTCGACCGGCACGCCGTAGGTCTGCTTGATCGCGCCGCCGTACTGGTTGATGATGTCCTGCAGTTCCTGCGGGACGCTGCTCGAGCCGTGCATGACCAGGTGCGTGTTCGGCAGGCGGCGATGAATATCTTCGATGAGGTTCATCCTCAGCACGTCGCCGGTGGGTTTCTTCTTGAACTTGTACGCACCGTGCGAAGTTCCGATCGCCACGGCCAGCGCGTCGACATTCGTATCGCCCACGAACTGCTCGGCCTGGGCCGGGTCGGTCAGATGCGCCTGGGCTTCCTCTTCGCTCAGGCCCGCGCCATGGCCGTCTTCGATACCGCCAAGCGCGCCGATCTCGCCTTCCACACTGATGCCTTTAGCATGAGCGGCTGCGACGACCGACTTTGTGACCTCGACGTTGTATTCATACGTGCTGGGCACTTTGCCGTCTTCGCTCAGCGAGCCGTCCATCATCACCGAGGTGAAACCCTGATCGATCGCGCTGTTGCAGGTCTCGGCGCTGTTGCCGTGATCCAGGTGCATCACGATCGGAATGCTTGGGCTCAGCTCGGCCGCAGCCAGCATAAGGTGACGCAGGTACGCGTCGTTGCTGTACTTTCTCGCGCCGCGAGACGCCTGGATAATCACGGGGGAGTCCGTCTCCTGGGCGGCCATCATGATCGCCTGTATCTGCTCCATGTTGTTGACGTTCAGTGCGGCCACGCCGTAGCCGTTCTCGGCTGCGTGATCCAGCATAATTCGCAGTGGTACAAGTGGCATATTGCGACCTCTTTCGTTGAAAAGGTTAGAAGTTCCCGTTTCGAAACATTCGAAGCGCGGGCATTATATGGGCAGCCATCGCATCTGAGAAGCGGTTTTTATCGCCCGTTTTTTATGATCTTTGCAACTTGCTCGCCAGGGATGCCGATATCCACGACGCGAACGTCTCCGGTGAACTCGGCCGCCCCGGGAGAATCGAAGCCTTTTTTGCGAGCCAGCATGGTGACGGTCATGGTCGCACGCACGACAGGCCCGGCCGCGGCGCCCGTGTCGCAATCCAGGCCCGTGGGAATGTCGATCGCCACTACCGGCCGCCCGGCGGCGTTGATCTGCTCGACAGCGGTTGCGATCGACCCGCGAAGCCCGCCGCGAATGCCCGTGCCCCCCACCGCGTCTACGACCAGATCAAATGGCTCGAGACACTCGGCCAAATGCGACACCTGCGCTTCGGACAGTTCGTGGATCGCGTGGCCCAGATTGCGAAGTATGTTGAAATTGATTTTCGCGTCGCCGGATATTTTTGCCGGCTGGACTACCAGGAAGGTTTCAACTTGAACCTCTCGCATGGCCAGGTGACGCGCGATGACGAATCCGTCTCCGCCATTGTTGCCCGCACCGGCTACGATCGCGACCGGCCGCCCTGCCGCGCCACCGAGAAAGTTTTCGATAAAAATATCGATCGCATCCGCGGCCAATCGCCCCGCATTTTCCATCAGCACCACGCCTGGTACGCCGACGGTTTCGATGGCGCAGCGATCTACTGCGCGAATTTCATCTCGCGAAAGGCTCTGCATGATCGCGCCCTACCTTGGTGGTGTTGCCCGGCTCAGCCAAGAACTTCGTCGATGGCCGACTTGAGGACGGACTTGTCCTGGCGGCCGATGAGTTTCTTGACGGGCTGGCCCTGGCTGAAAATGATCAGCGTAGGAATCGACTGGATTCCGAATTTCATCGCAGCGTCGCGATTTGAATCGACGTCCATTTTTCCGAAACTCATTTTGCCTGCATACTCACCGGCCAGTTCTTCGATCACCGGCGCCAGCATTTTGCAGGGCATGCACCACTCGGCCCAGAAGTCGACCAGAACGGGCAGGTCCGCATTGAGTACTTCAGCTTCGAACGTGTCGTCAGTGAAATCTACCATGTTCTCAGACGCCATCAACGTAGCTCCTTTTAATGGGTTTTGCGTCAGCTTCCTTGCCTCGTGCCGTTGCGTGCGTTCGGCAAGCCAGACGAATCGTAGATAGGTACGGCAAGCTTGTCAACCGCCTCAAAAAGGTTTCTCAGGGCCGTCGCCCCCCACTGGCGCCTGGGGAATAACCACCCCCACCCCGGGGCCGAGACGATGTGGCTCTCGCAAGCTCAAAAAAGAAAACAAATAAGTCACCACGACCGCCAGTAGCTAGGCCTAGAATTGCCCGGTTGCATAAGAAGCGGCCATTTCAAGCACCTCCGCTAAAGTCGGGGACTTTGGCGGGTATTGAGCGTTTTCAAGTTGAGATGACACAGAGCCGGCGCAGCTCGCCGAAGCCGCAACCAGCCGGAATGTGACAGATTAATCTTAAGATGCTCTAGGGTATAGGGACTTCGTTGGGGTTCGACGCGAAAGGAGACATCCGATGAAACACAGAGCAGAATTTGCAGTTCTCCTCGCGCTTGCGCTCGTGGGAACAGTAGGAGTAGGCGGCTGCCGAGACACATGGCCACATTCGTTCGTGTGGCACCCCGGAGACTTGTCGCGCACTCACCCCGAGCCAGCCGAGGGCGGCTACTACACCAACTGGGACCCTTTTGCGGCGGAAATTGAAGTCGTCCCCGTCTCAAGTGTGAACCCGGTGGGCACTCAGCATATCTTGATCGCGACGGTCAAGGACCATGAGGGCAAGCCGCTGCCGGGCCGACGTATCGAGTGGAGCATCGCGGAAGGTGGTGTTGGCGCGTTCATTGAGGTGGACGCAAGCGGCGTTCGGGTCAGCCGCGGACACAAAGAAAACAATACGTTCGCCATCACGCACACCAATGCAGACCCGCATGTTCTGACACGAGGCAATGACGATCCAAATGATGACATTCACCTCGCAAGAGGCCAGAGCTGGGTGGTAATCAGCTCGCCGACGGAAGGCTCGACCCACGTGATCGCCTACGTTCCGGCAATCTACGACTGGGAAAAGCACAAGGTGATGGTCGTCAAACACTGGTACGACGTCGCTGTGGAAATGCCTCCCGACGACATCAACCCGGTGGGGACGCCGCATCAACTGGTTACCAAGGTGGTCAAGTATTCAGACGGTACGCCATTGGCCGGCTATGAGGTTACCTATCGCATTCTCTCCGGGCCGGAAGCATTGTTCTCGAAAGGCTCGCAGACTGCCACGGTGATCAGCAATTCTGACGGCCTGGCCACTATCACGCTGAACCAGAGCGTCAAGGCCGAGGGAACGAACGAAATCGAAGTACAGGTCGTTCGACCCGAGGACAGGGCGTGTTGCAAGGCGGCCGTGCATATCATCACGGATACTGTCACGAAAACCTGGATCGCGCCGTCCATCAAGATCAACAAGACCGCGCCCGCCAGGGCCCTGGTCGGCGAGACGTTCCGCTACAGCATCGTGCTCGCCAGCACCGGTAAGTCGACGGCCGAGAACGTCACAGTGACCGATACGCTGCCGGCCGGCATCAAGTACGTCGCAAGCCAGCCGCAGGCTTCGGTTGCGGGTCAGACGCTCACGTGGCGTCTGGGTTCGGTCGAACCGGGCGGTACGCGAAGCATTATGGTGGACGTGCAGGCCATGCGGACCGGGCGATTCACCAACTGCGCCGAGGTCAGCGCAGCCGGCGGCCTGGCCGATCGAAGTTGCGCCGACACGGTCGTCGCCAAGGCGGAGTTGACCTTGAAGAAGGAAGCCCCCGCCGAGACGATCCTCTGCGACGTGATTCCGTACGTCTTGACTGTTCGCAATACCGGCGACGCTCCTGCGACGAACGTGAAGATCACGGACAACATGCCCGATGGCATTCAGTCTGTCGAAGGCCGTCAGACCGTGACGATTACTGTCGGCACGCTGCCGCCAGGCCAGGCGAAGGCCTATAAGATTCGGGCTAAATCGACGAAGACCGGCACGTTCACCAACGAAGCAGTAGCCGAGGGAGACGGTGGATTAACCGCACGTGCGACCGCTCGAACGGTTGTCCGCAAGCCTGTTCTCCAGTTGAGCAAGTCCTGCCCGGCCGAGCAGTTCATATCCAGAGTGCTCGTCTGCACGCTGACGGTGCGAAATACCGGTGACGCCGAAGCTCGCGATACGGTGATAACCGACACGCTGCCGGCGGGCATAGCCTTCGTCAGCGCTACCGAAGGCGGGCAGTTATCCGGCGGCAAGGTGGTCTGGTCACTTGGCTCGTTGGCGCCAGGCAAATCGAAAACCGTGAGCATGAAGATCAAGGGCACCAACCCCGGCAGCTACATCAATCGCGCCACTGCCAGCGCGTACTGTGCGGACGCGACGGCCGAGGTGAAGTTCCTGCTTCGTGGTATCCCTGCTCTTCTGCTGGAATGCGTGGACGTGCAAGACCCGATCGCGGTCGGCGAGGATGAAACCTACGTCATCACGGTGACCAACCAGGGCTCGGCCATCGGTCGCGCCATCAAGATCGTCGCCATACTTCCGCCCGAACAGGAATACGTCCGAGCGGAAGGCCCGACTGAGGTGAAGGTGGACGGACGAACAATAACGTTCACACCGCTTGCCGAGTTGGAGCCGAAAGCGACGGCAACGTATCGCATTATGTCTCGGGGCGTGAAGGCCGGCGACAGCCGATTCAAGGTCATCCTGACGAGCAAGCAGCTTGTCAAGCCGGTCGAAGAAACCGAGAGCACTACGATTTTCACAGAAGAATAATCGCACGCCTTACGAGGACGTGTGAATAGACCACAGGCGTCGGGCGCTACATGCGTCCGGCGCCATTTTATTGCGCGAAAACGAGATATGAATCCACTCATCGGTTTGCTCAGATGGATTCCCGCTGAATAAACGTTTGTAACCTATCGTTGTGAAGTTCTTAACAAAGCTCCACTTAAATCTAGCCGAAAGGAGGGTCATGAGTACTACAACCGTTGACTCCACAGATACCGGCTCGGAGCAGGCTGTTGCTGCTTCCGCAACCCTTAGCGAGACGTCAACTTCTCTTGCCGGAGGAAGAATCCCCGACAGCGCCGACCCCGTCCTGGTCTGGGAAGAGCTGGTCTGTCAGGCTGCACGCCTGCGCGCGAGTGATATCCACGTGCTGGCGGGCAAGGATAACTATGAACTGGCCTATCGCCTCGACGGCGATCTGCGGACGCAAGGCTCGTTCGGCCGGGATTTCGCGCGACGACTGATCAGCCACGTCAAGACGATGGCGAACATCGATCTCGGCGAAAACCGCCGCCCCACCGACGGGCGAATGAAGCTAAATACGAGCGAGGATCCCCGGCGCACCATTGATCTGAGAATCAGCACCGTCCCGTCGATCTACGGCCAGGACATGGTCGTCCGCGTGTTCGACCACACGGTGAGCCTGCTGGACATCGAGCAACTCGGCATGGGAGACGAGCAACTGAACGCCACTCGCGATATGCTGGCTCGCCCGCATGGCCTGATCCTCGTATCGGGCCCGAGCGGCAGCGGCAAAACCACGACGCTTTACGCGATGCTCCAGCACCTTTCGGGCGGCACGCGAAAGATCAACACAATCGAAGACCCCGTGGAATACGATCTGCCGGACGTGCATCAGACGCAGGTCAACGCGCGTATCGGCGTGACGTTCGCCGGCATGCTGACGGCAATTCTGCGGCAGGACCCGGACATCGTAATGGTTGGCGAGATTCGCGACGAAGAAACCGCGATCACGGCAGTCCGCGCGGCCAACACGGGCAACCTCGTGCTCGCCACTACGCACGCCACCCGCGCCAGCCGGGCCATCGAGACGATGCTGTCGCTCGGAGTGCATCCTTACTTCCTGGCAGTAGCCCTGCGGGGTGTGATCGCCCAGGTGCTCGTCAAACGCATATGCCCGCATTGCAGTAGGCCGCTGCCCGGTTCGTCGATGACTGCGTTCGACTCCGACGCCAGCCGACAATTGATCGGCGATACGGATGTCAGCCTGCATGTTGGCGTCGGTTGCGACCACTGCGACCACACAGGCTATCGCGGCAGAATAGGCCTGTTCGAGCAATTCGTCCCCGACGATGCTATCAAGCAACTCATCCTGGATCGCAGGCCGGCCGTCGAAATCGACAAAGCGATCAGCCAGGCCAAGACCGGAACTCTTGAGCAAGCGGGCAAGATAGCCGCTCTGCATGGCTTGACCACCATGGAAGAGTTGATCAACAACCTACCCTCGCTGTAACTCGGCCATCGTTCGTTTGATGGCCTTACGCCCTTCGCTGCTATTGGGCGATCGCAGAATGCTCCAACTCATATCAGGCCCGCAGGCCAGGCAGTAACAATTGCGGCGAATGCTGTGCGCTGTGAAACTGTATCCGCAATCGCTGCAGCGGTGCAGGTACAGGAAACGCCGGCGACGGCGTATCAGCCGCCCCACCGGCAAATCATGCGTCGCCTTGGCCGACAAATTCACCGCCCGCATCAGCGTGCGGAAATGTTCGCCGTGCGGAGCGACCCGCCCGTAACGAATATGGGCTACTATGTGCGCCAGTTCGTGAGCCAGTGTGGGGATGAGCTGATCGGGGTGCTCGCGGAGCAATCGCGTGTTAAGCTCCACGCAAAGGTCCGTAAGGATCGCCCTGCCCAGAGTCGTACGAAGACGCGGGTTGTAGACAAGGCGGACCCTGCTGGGGAGATCTGCAATCTCCCACGCTCGCCCCAGCCGCTCTGCGATGGCCCGAAGTGTACCCTTGCCGGGTAGCGGCTTATCGGGGCTCCACAGATCACCGACGTCGAATTGCCTGGCCGCTTCCATGCGGCTTCTCCATCTGAGAAATATGTTTTCGCCAACAACCTGTCCGTGTCGGCAAGGCCTACTGGCCCGGGCGGGACTCGAACCCGCATGCCCCGAAAGGCAGGGGATTTTAAATCCCCAGCGTCTGCCAATTCCGCCACCAGGCCTGCGAGGCCAGTGTAGTTGCTCGGACAAGCCGATACAACGCCTCTTCGCCACTCTCGCCAGAGATTAGATTCCCTCGGGTAAGCCATGGGACCAGTTTACCGACTCATTCGAAGTGATAATGCTTCCACCGCCCAGATATAAATGCTTGTCATATCGGGAAAACTGTGGTATAAAAAGTTTCTGGCTTCAGGTTTTAGGAGTGGAGCTTTGCAACCCAAAGACCCTCGTCAACTTGGAGTTGCTTTGATGTACACATCACCTTTTAGATGAGAATATGGCGTCACTTGAAGGACTCTTGGAAGGAGATTGTTCATGTTTTCAACGAAAAATATTACATGCCTGTTCCTTGTCTTATTGATTGCTGCCCCGTCCGCGATGGCTCTGGATGTTTGGTTCGTCGGGACCATGAACGGCACGGGCGATGATTGGGGCGACCCGAACAACTGGTTGACAGAGGATTTAGATTCAGACATGCCCACCGCCACCGACACGGCCGTGTTCGGATACGGCACCGATTCCTATGCGAGGGTCTATAGCGGAATAGCGTCAAGCGGTTCGCTCGAACTTAGCCGGGGCGACAACGCCGGCGTCATAGTCGATGCAGGCGCGACGCTGAATGTGTACAGCCGACTGCTCATGGGCTATCAGGATCCCAACAACGACGACCCGAACATTTATCTGACGGTCAACGGCACGTTGAATCAGTATGGCGGCAATGTCAGTTTGGGTATCCACGGCAACAACGTTCTGACCATTAATGAAGGCGGACATTTTAACATCGATGGCTGGGCAACCATAGGCCAGGGGTACGGCGGCGAAGTCACCCAGGCGTTCGGCGATATGACCGTCTATCACAACGGCGGCACGTTCACCAGCAACAACAGTTCGGGTGGCGGCGTCGAGATGCACAACGACTCCAACCATACGATGCTTTACAAGTGGAGCGGCGGAACCATCAACACCACCTCGGGGGGCGGGTGGTTCAACCTTGGAGGCACTTTCGAAGTTGCCGGCCAGACCGAATACAACGGCAGTGGTATGCGGTTCTACGCATGGGACTTCAATTGGACAGATCCCGAAACGAACGTCCATGAAATAATCCCCGGCGACGTCACGCTGAAATTCTCAGGCACCGATCCGCTGATGACGGTAAATAGCGGCATAAACTTTGGTGACATGAACGACCCCAATCGCGTCAGGTATCTCATTAAATTAGACGTCGGCGATTTGACGCTCTCGCAGAGCAATGAATGGGTCACCGTCACTAATGCAAATTACATCATGAATCCAGAGTCATTGACCCTGATCGACGGAGGCGATGCGAACTGGCACATGAGAATCGTCGATGCCAACGGAGACATTGTGAATCGGGACGCCAACGGCGACCTCCTCGATGACGCCAACGGCGACGCGATTTGGGAGAGACTGATACAAGTAGCCTATGGCGATGAGCCGCAGGATTGCGTTCCTTCGATAGCCGACATCGCCCCGGTGGCGTCAGGAGGGGATGGCATCGTAGATGGCGCCGACCTCGGCGTTCTGCTGGCCCGCTGGAAAGATACCGGCCCTTCGATCGCCGACATCGCACCGGTAGCGACAGGCGGTGACGGCATCGTAGATGGCGCAGACCTAGGCGCTCTGCTGGCCCGCTGGAAAGACACTACCGTGTGTCCAGAGGCGGTCCCGGCCGTGCCAGAGCCGGCCACGATGAGCCTGCTTGCACTTGCAGGCGTCGGCCTGCTTCGACGGCGCTCAGCACAAGTGCTACGACGCAAAAAACGCTGACCACGCATAAGCAATTCTGTATCAATAGATTCAATCGCGGCGAAGGGCGTCATGCTCTTCGCCGCTTTTTAACTTCACATTCATCACATTAATCATCGGTGAACACGGGGATTTCCCCATGTCAGATACAGCATAAACACCCGTGCCCTTTTTCTCACGTTGACCCTCTTAGTGGCATAGACTTACGTTGATGCTTCGCTCCAGTCGGATAAATCGTGATTCGACGTGTGCGTAGGCAAGGGGAAGTTCAGCCTTTTACCGATTATCTTCATGTGTCCCTGTGGCATGCCTTTGAGACGACATCCGTTCACCGCCTCTTGTGGTTGCCCTCGGGCAGAGAAAGGGTGACAATATGCTGGCCAGGCAATTCACTGCGAAAAGATTTATCGTGACCTGTGTTGCTTTGGTAGTTCTCCAGGCCGGAGTTTCTTCCGCTCACGTCATGCTGGACACCCCAAATGGGGACGAGCAATTGACTGTCGGTTCGGAGTACGTCATTCGCTGGCACCCAGCCCCGGCTCATCCTATGGGCGATTGGGATTTGTGGTACTCCTCGGACGGCAATACCGGCACGTGGAAACCGATTATCATGGATCTGTATCCGGGCGACACGACCCCGACGGGAGTTGAACTCACCTATGACTGGACCGTTCCTGACGACAGCACGGACATGGTGCGAGTGCTGGTCGTCCAGGAAGGCTTGTCGGGGACGTGGGACGACGTGAGCGATGCGGACCTGTCCATTGTTCCGATGCTTGGCGGCGACGCCGACAGGGACGGCTTCGTGGGTTTCGACGACCTGTCGATTGTACTGGCGAGTTGGGGGCTGGATACCGTCTGGGGAAACGGCGAGTTCACGAACGACAATGTGGTCGACGGGGACGATCTGGACGTCCTCCTGGAAAACTGGCAGGAGCCCGAGCCACCGGCCGATCTGGTGGCCGACATCGCCCCGGTAGGCGCGCCGAACGGCATCGTAGACGGAGCCGACCTGGGTGCCCTGCTGGCCCGTTGGAAGACCAGCGACCCGGTGGCTGACATCGCTCCTGTGGGCTCGCCGGACGGCATCGTAGACGGCGCCGACCTGGGCGCCCTGCTGGCTCGCTGGAAAAACAGCTATACGACTCTCCTGCCTGAACCGTCTACGCTCAGCCTGCTTGCATTTGCAGGCGTGGGATTGCTTCGGCGGCGCTCAGCACGAGTGGTTCGCAGATAAGTCAATCGCGCAGTTCGACGTCCCAATATGCGTTGTTGAGAAAATGCTTCCAGGACGCATACTTGGCGATGCTGAGTCGGAGCGTCACAATGGGGGAACGCTTCGGCTTGACCGGAGCGGTGATGAGTTTCATTCTTGCTTCGGAGGGTGTCCTGCCGCCCTTGTGGACGTTGCACTTCACGCAGCAGCACACAAGGTTCGTCCAACTGGTCTGGCCGCCCCGGCTGCGAGGCATGATGTGATCGAGACTCAACTCCGACGTGGAATATTTCCGTCCGCAATACTGGCAGTGGTTGCGATCGCGGGCAAAGATATTCCGTCTATTGAGTTTTACCATCTGGCGCGGGAGTCGATCGTAGAATAGCAGGCGAACGATTTTTGGAACCGCCAGCTCGAATCGAACGCAGTTTACCCATTCGTGGTGCTCGCGTTCGTGTTTGGCTCGATACTCGCTGACTTCTCGCCATGAATCGAAATCGTGCGATTGGTAGGACTGGTCTTCAACCGCGACGATCTCAGCGATTTGTTTAAAGAGTAGGCAGAACGCCCGGCGGGCGGAGATCACCCTAATGGCTGCATAGTGCTTGTTCAGGACAAGCACGTGGCTGCCCAACGCACTGGACTGATAGGCGGACACTTCTTGACGGCCTCCGCACTGGAACAGTTTTCACAATTCCTGTCGCGTCCTTGCTACTGCAATGCCTTGGTCCATCGTCCGGCTGCATCGGCATAGCACGGCTATGCCTGTTTCGCCGTCCTTGCTCCAAGTCATTTCGCTACGCCCTGCCACGACATTTATTATGAAAAATGCTCTAAACCCCAACCGATCCGAACGCCAACGCAGCGGCCGAGACGGTCGGTTGACGCACATAATATAAGCGATTTTAGCCCATATTACAAGCATTCCCCGTTCGTAGCGGGAACGTTTGGCCCGATCGCAAGGCATCGAAAACGATCGAATATTGCGAAACTTAATGAGGTGCAGATGATTCGACAGAGACAAGCCGCAAATGTCGCGCTGCCGGAGTGAATCGAAGCGTCGTCTCGCCGAAGGCAACCTTCACGCCCTCGGTATCTTCGATTAGTTCCAACGGGCCTTCGGTCTTGCGACGGGCGAAGACACTGGCGAAATAGGCGCGGCCAATTACTCCACCGGTCAAACGCAGTACGTGGTCAACTCGCCGGTGAGATATTTTGTGCGAATCGACGCCGACCACAGACTTCATCGAAGAGGCGAGTGCAAATTGCACGGCTGCTTTCCGTCCGCGTATCACGCCCCCAAAGCCCGATTCGTCGAGTTCGGTCTTCGCCAGCGTGTGCCATAACAAATCGACGCGCTCAGGTGAGGCGCTGTCCAACTCGTCGAGAACGAAAACCGTTTCACCCAGACCGCTGGCCGTGTTGACCACCATCACCACGTGGCGGACAAAGTGAACGTCGTCGCCGCAAGCACCGGCCGAGTCCATAGCGACCCATCGATAATTATTACCGGTTTCGGCTTCGATGATGCAGCCCTGGGCGTCGATGCGATGGTCGCTCTCGGCGACGATGATCGTGTTGTGCGCCTGGGCCTGGACCTGGTAGAAGTCGCCCCGTTCTTCGGAAAAATATCGCCGGCTATACGGCGCTTGGCCAAGATCGACCAGGAGCATCTCCCCGTCGACCTGCAATTGGATCGAGTTCATGTCGTGCTGACTGTGGCTGGCGCCGAGATCGCCCGTTTTGCAGGCAACGTACATGCCCGGGTGCGGCCATTGGTCAGCCATCGCAGCCCACCCGATCTCGTGGAACACCTTCAAAGGCTGAAGATCGGGTTTGTCGGGACATTCGGCATCTGCCGGGCGAAACAGCAGGGCCAGCCCAGCAGCCGACAGTCCGGAAGTGCTCACGTCTCGCCGGAACGAATAATTGTCCAGCCACCACGTCAGTTCGTTCTGGCCCATATGTTTTATCAGCAGGTAAAGCGTTCCGAACAGAGGAACCGTCGGATTGTCGCCGAAACTGGCGGGATGGCCGTTGGGTGTGAAATAAATCGGGAACAGCCCCGTCGCGTCCATCCCACGCTTGTGCAGGATCGACTGGTCGTCTTCCAGCCGGCTCGTCGCCTCGCCGAACAGCAGCAGGCTTCGCATTGCCAATCCCCAATACCCAGTCCCCTCGTCCCATCCGCCTTCGCGACCCAGCGCGCGGAAGAACGATTCGAGTCCCGTGCGGGAAAGTTGCAATGCTTCGGCCGCGGATGGGTCTTCGTCGCTGAGAGCCAGCGCCGCCAACCCGCAACCGGCGTTGACCACGGCGTTCCAGTTCGAGCATGAGGTATACCAGAAGCTGCCCTCTTTGACGGCCTGGAGGTACGGGGCAATGGCCTTTTCCTTAATGGCCTTGACGATACGCAGTCGGTCGGCCCGGGTGAGATCATCCCACAGCCAGTCCAAACCCACCGTTGCCGCAATCGCAGCCTCGGCAGTGCACAAATCCGCAGGCAACTCAGCATGGCAGGGGTCGACCCACGTCGTCCACGAAACCAGGTCTTTCAATTCTTCGATGGCCCGGTCGCGATAGGCTGCGTTGTCGTCAATATGGTGCGCGACCAGCAGGTCGAGAATTCGGCCTTGCGTGGTCCGCGCCGCCGACAGCGCAGAACTCCAAGCGCCCTGGTGCCATAACGAGCGCCACTGAGCTTCGGTGACGGGGGCCGACTCCAGAATCAGCGCACATCGCCGATTCAACGTTTCGTGGATCGCATCGAATGGGGCCTGATTGATTCGATCTTTCAGGGCCGCCAACTCTTCTCGCGTCGCCAGTATGCCTCGCCTCATCGCAGCCTTTCTCTTTATCCAGTCCGTGATTTTTCAGACAGGTCGCCTTTCCAGCATACGCAGGCTCAGACGCCAGTGCAAGATGCGTTGAAAATCATCCCCAAATTGCAGTCTCACCAATAGCGTCGTGCCGTTCGACTCATACTGTCATATCGGGCGCACTAAATTGCTGCACCCGGCTATATTGGTGCCTGCCTGTACAATTCGCCACGGGCAAACTAGCTGCGAGCGTCCAAGCGAGCGGTTTTTTGTAATGAGTGCCAGGATGCACGGTTGTTGTTTAAAAGCCGGTTGATGAGTCCCGAGAAATCGGGATGAATCGGCCGGAACTGTTTATAACGGTCGCCTTTATTTGGAAAGTTCATCATCCATGGCACCCACCTCACCGCCGCGAGTACCCTGGCGAGCAGTTTTTAAGAAACAACAGCAACCGCTCGCTAACGTTCGCGGCTGGTACATCGAATTTCAACGCACATCGGATCACAAAATGATGGGACTCACTGCCAGGGCGCATTAATTATGTGCGCTCTGAATAAGAGTCGGCGAGGGGCACTCGCCCCTCGCCGGCAGACAGTTACAAGCCTCTCACAAATCCGCTCAGGTCATGGTCCGTCGGATAAGCGACAGGTGACGAAGCATCGCCAGAAGATGGTTCAGGCAAACTTCGACATCCTGTGAGGCCAGCAGCAAGTCCATTTGCTTCAGTGCCGCGTGAAGATGCTCCTGCCCAGCACGCGACACGGGTATCGATCCGTCGGGATGGTTCCTGTCAGATAGACTGCCACTCACAAGCCCACTCCTTCCTGAGAGACACAGACCCCAAACATCCTTCCGGACCCGACCCGGGACGTGAATTGTAACAGATTTGTAAAGGAATGAAAGCGCCTAATCAGCGCAGCTGACAATAGTTGATTCATTCGCGATTGCGAAACATGACCAAAAGCGGGGTTCAGGCGTCGGCCTGGGCGAGTTTCTGGTCGAGTTTCTGGTCGAGTTTCTGGTCGAGTTTCTTCCCGACATCCTCGAATCGGACGGAAATCCGGCGAGAGACGCCCGGCTCCTGCATGGTCACACCGTAAAGAACGCCGGCCATGCTCATGGTCCGCTTGGCGTGGGAGATGACGATGAACTGGCTGTTCTCGTTGAACTCCTGCAGCAATCGGCTGAACCGCTCGGTGTTGGCCTCGTCGAGTGCGGCGTCGACCTCGTCCAGCAGGCAGAACGGGCTTGGTTTGGCGCGGAAAATACTGAACAGCAGCGCCAGTGCGGTCATGGTTTTTTCGCCGCCGGACAGCAACATAAGGTTGCGGAGTTCCTTTCCGGGCGGACGGGCGATGATGTCGATCCCGCTTTCCAGCACGTCTTCGGGGTCGCTCAGCAGGATGTCGGCCTTGCCCCCGCCGAAGAGTTTGCGGAACAGGTGCTGGAAGTGTCCGCGCACGGCCGTGAACGTCTCGAGGAACATCTCCCGCGATTCCTTGTTGATTCGCCGGATCAGTTCGTTGAGCTGGTTCTGGGAAGTCTGGATGTCTTTCATTTGCTCGGCCAGGAAATCGCGTCGCTTTTCGAGTTCTTCCTGTTCGGTGATGGCGTCGAGGTTGACGTTGCCCAGCCGCTCGATCTTGCCTCGCAGTTCCCTGATTTCCGTCGCAACGGCGTCCCAGTCTCGTTCGCCGTCGTGCTCGTAGGCCTGGTACAGGTCCAGCAGGTCCATGGCCATTTCGTCTGACGCGCGGGTGATGAGGTTCTCGATACGGACGTCGGCCTCGCCGAGTTCCACGCGGACGGAGTTCACCTTATTGCCCGCCTCTGTGTGCGCTTTTCGCTGTGCGGCGAGTTGGGTGCGAATCTCATCGAGCCGCTCGGTGAGCGAGCGACGGGTTTCTTCGAGTTCTTCGGCCTCTATGGAAAGGCTCTGCTGCTGGGCGTAGAGCTCGTCGACCTGCTTGCGGGCCGAGTCGATGTTGGCCTGGGCTTCGGTTCGGCGCTGACGATTGAGTTCGATCTCCGCTCGCTCGCCGGTCAGGTCGGCGGTCATCTGCTCGCTCTGCCGAGACAGGTTGGCCAGCGAATCTTGCAGCGATCGCTTCTTTTCCTCGGCCTGGGCGAGGGCGACTTTTTGTTCGGTCATCTGGCCGGCCAATTCGCCCTGGCGGACGCGGGCTTCGTCTATCTGCCGGCCCAGTGTTTCCACTTCCGCCTGGCGGGCGGCGCTTTGACTCTCCAACTCGCCTGCGTTGTCTTTCGCTTCGCGTTGCGTTCGGACCGCATCGGCGATATCCGCGGCGATGCTCTCCAGGTCGGCGGTGATGACGGGCTTTTCCCGCTCGATTCTGGCGACTTCCTCGTTAAGTTGGCCGAGGCGGCTCTGACATTCGACGCGCTCGGTGTTGGCTTCGTAGATGGCCGTGCGGAGTTTCTGCTGCGTTTCGTCGAGTTGGCCGATTTCGGTGCGGGCGGTGACGCATTGCTGCTGAAGTTCGTTGATGCGGGTATCGAGCTGTTCGTGCCTGGCTTGCAGTTCAATCAGCTCGCTGCGGCGGGTGATTACGCCCGTTGCCCGGCTGGCCGCTCCGATGCGCACGCGCCCGTCGGCTTCCAGCACCTCGCCGCCAAGCGTTACGAAGCGGAAATCGCCCCGCAGCCGGTCGGCTGCAATCCGCGCGTCGGCTAAGTTTCGCGTCACCAGGGTCCGGCCAAGCAGCCGCCACATCGCCGGCGCCAGCCAGGGCTCGAAACTAACCCAGTCTATCACGCGAGCGAGGACGCCCGGGCAACCGGCCGCGTCGAGATCCTGCCCCATCGGTGCGAGGCGGTCGAGGCACAGCAATTCCACGCCCGCACCTTCGCCGATTACCTCGTAGAGCTCGGCTGTGGTTGCCTCAACGTCCTGAAAGCGGTCGACCAGTAATTGCTGATCGGCGCCTGCGAGTGCAGCCTCGACCAGCGGCGCGTGTTCGGTGTCACTGCGAAGGAAATCGCCCAGCATGCCGCGCACGGCCTGCAGTTGGCCCTGCTCGCGAGCCTTCAACACGCGGCGGACGCCGTTGGAAACGCCTTCGAGTTTCTGCTGAAGCTCTTGCAGGGTGCCCATTCGGCTGTCGATCGCGCTGCGTTGCTCGCGAGACTCGGCCAGGGTGCCTTGCAACGATTGTTCACTCTCGTGCATCGAGTCGATTTGCTGTCGTGTCGCTTCCAAGCGGCCGCTGGCATCGCCGAGCACGCCCTCCACTTCGGAAAGTTTCGCTGCAACTTCGGCGCGGTCTGTCAGCATGCCAGATAGCGACTGGTCGATCTGCTCGGCCCGCCCTGACAGGCGCTGCCGCCTGCCCTGGAGATTTTCCTGGCGAATTCCAAGCCCGTTGATTTCATTGTGCAGTTGGGCCGTCCGCCTCAGCAGGTCGAACGTGCCGGCTTTTTCGTCTTCGAGCTTCGCTTGGAGATGAGTGATGGCCAACTCGCCGCTGTGGTGCTCCTGGCGAAGAGTTTCGTACGTCCCAGCCAGTTGGGCTGAGGCTGCGTCGATCTGTTCGAGTTGGCCCGAGCGAGATTTGATTTCGCCGTCGGTCTGCTCGATCTTGGCTTCCATTTCTTTGCAGCGAGCTGTCGCCACGACGAGTTGGTCGCCGAGTTCTTCGACGCGGGCGGCGAGCATGTCCGCACGCTGCTGGCAGGCGGTGATCTGCCCGCTTATCGCGGCGATGCGGCTTTGCAGGTCGCGGGCCGTCCGCTCCATGTCGACTGCTTCGACTTCCGTGCCGCTCTGGGTGGTTTCCAGCCTGTCGATTTTCGCGCTGATCTGCGCCATTGAATCGTTGCTGGCGTCCAACACTTTCTGCAGTGCGGCACGCTGGTGCCACAGCTTGTGATATTGCGCGAGGAAATGCAGCGAGCGAAGTTCGCCCAGCCGCTGCGAATAGGCCTGGTAGTTGCGTGCCTTGCCCGCCTGGTACTTGATCGACCGCAGGCGTTTTTCCACCTCGTCCAGAACGTCCTGAATGCGGAGAAGGTTCTGCTCGACGCGGTCCAGTTTGCGCATGGCCTCTTTCTTGCGGGCCTTGTATTTGCTGATGCCGGCCGCCTCGTCGAAAATCGCGCGGCGTTCCTCCTGTGACGCCTGGAGGAAACCTTCCACCCGCCCCTGCTCGATGAGGCTGTACGCGTTGCCGGTATCCATGAACATTTCGCGGATGTCGCGAAGTCGGCACGGCGTTTTATTGATGCAATACTCGCTCAGGCCCGAGCGGAACAGGCGGCGGGTAATGGCGACGGTTTGCGGTGGCGGGCCTTCTTCGGCGCCTACCGGACGGAGCACGCCTGAGGAGTTGTCGAATTCGAGTGTTACCTCGGCCCCTCCCGCGGCACGGCGGTTGGACGAACCGTTGAAGATCACGTCCATCATTTCCGAGCCACGAAGGCTCTTGGCGGATTGCTCGCCGAGCACCCACTTGACGGCGTCTACGATGTTGCTCTTGCCGCAGCCGTTTGGTCCGACAATGCAACTGATGCCATCATCGAATTCCAGTTCCGTTTTGTCGGCGAAGCTCTTGAAGCCCGAAAGAATCAGCTTTCTTAGTTTCATCGCAGCGCGTCTTCCATAACGCGGGTCACTTAGAGCCTATCTGGATAATCCCGCGGGCCGCGATGGTCCGTGCGATAATCCAGACAGGTTCTTAAACCCATCCCTAGTTAACGATCTCGGCCCGATCGGGCCGCCCTCCGCAGCGGATATGCCTGCGGATAAAACGAAAAACATGCGAAAAACTTGCGAAAAAAATGCGAATAATTTGCGAAAAAACACGGATCGCGCCCTCGACGCGTCCCGCTGCGACCGGCGGTTTACGGGCTCGGCATGTCGGGCCTGCCCACTGCAGCCGGACTGCCATAGATTCTCTGCATACCGGGCGCAGGTTGCAAGATGAATTTAGCCGGGATATCATCCTCTTTGCACATGCGATAAAGCGTCGAGACGACCTGGCTGTAAGTCAGCCCCAACCCATACACCTTGCCGTCCAGGCCTATATCGGGCACCGTGCCGAGCAATTTCACCAGCGACCGGACCGAATAATCGATCTCAAACGTGTCACTGAAGCCGCCGGTGCGCGGAATTTTGCGGAATACGCTCATAGTGTTGCTGTCGGCGCGGGCATTGATGGTGAGCATCTCGCCGGGGCTTTCGAAGTAGCCCGGGTGGCGGACGGTCATGTTCCGCCCGAACAGGACGATCCGCGAGTTGAGGGTCCGCGTGGCGTAGATTGTGAACGGCCCGCTCGTATTCACCAGATCGAGCGAAAATCGGCCGGTAAGCTTGATCGTCTCGACTGCCGACGTGTCACCTCGTCGCCTCAACGCTTCGTATGCAGCCAGGCGAACCCGCTCGTTGGTCGAGTTAACAAGTTTGCGGAGGGGCTTGATGGTCCTGTAAAATCGGCTGTTTCGCCCGAATTCTGTGATAGCCGGCGCCTGGTATGGCGAGTTCTCACGCGTTGCGAATCGAAGCATCACGTCCTCGGCAAGTCGGTCTCCCAGTCGCAGGCCTGTTCGGGCAGAGTGATAGGCGACGGACGGATTCGAGGACGAATACATCTTCCGCACGATCGGCAGTACCTGCCTGCCCATGGATTCCCAGACCAACGACAGGCCATCGTGATTGGCGGTGGGCATTTCCATCCGCTCGGCAATGAAGCGAGCGTGCGAATCCGGCGTGCCGCCATAGAAGCGAATCGGCAGATGCAGGACCAGGTTGAGGAAATGTGCGTAATCACCTCTATATTCCTGCGGGATGCGCACCTCAATAATGGAGCGATTGCGGGCCTTGGCGACCTTGGCCAGGATCGGTTCCTGCTCGTGACTGAAACGGTGAATAATCGCCCGCTGAATGCGATCGGCGATGAGAAAATCGGGAGTGCGAAGGTGCAGCCGGATCGGGCGGGTCTCACCCACCATACCTCCTCCGATAACTCGGCCGCGCTTGAGCTTGGCCGTTGCGCCCGGCTTGGTGGGGTCGATAAACGGATTGACGAAAACCGCACCACTGACCCTGCCAAGCGGCTTGGTGAGACGATTTGGGTTGCTATTGTTGCCGAACGCGATTCGCAATTCGATGGGCAGCACCAGTCCGCCGTCAAGGCTGATCGTCTGGGTGTTCGGCAGGGACGAGACGAATACGTCGAAGCGGGTTCCAACCGGCGCCCCGGCCGGTAGTATGCCCGTCAGGCGAACCACAGCAGTGTCTTTGTCGCGAAGAACCCTCGAAGGAGTCACGTGCTGGGTTCCCAACCGAGGCGAGCCCAGCCCCACCCTGGTGAGGTAATCCGAGACCGAGCGTCTGAGGCGGGTTGGCACTTCCGACGAGCCGTTCTTTCCCAGGCCGTCCACCACGCCATAGGCTTCCACGGCCACTCGGCCACTCGCCAGCGCGGCATACTCGCCCACCGTGCCGGCAATGTGAGGCGGGATGACAATTTCCGGTTCGTCGTCGCCCCGACCGAATCTGAGACGATCGGCTGCGGAGGAATCATTTTTATCGCATCCGGCGATAATCGCGCACAAACATATCGCCAGTACGGCATATCGAATACGAAAATTCATTTCAGGCATGGCGAACTCCAGGAAGTTCGAATAGTCAGGCAAGAGTACCGCATGTTCACTTCGTTTAGGCAGGCGGGAAGGCCCTCGGCGACTCACCGAGAAAAACCCTTCTCTATCGAGGTCGAATTATACTTCAGTGCGCGCCTGGACCCAAGAACAAATCTCTGTGTCCGGGCTTGCAATCCAGTCTAGTCGAAGATCGGCTTGTCGTCCGAATGCAGGCGTCCGCCGCTCGGTATCGGTGGGCGAGAAGCTGTGGCCGGCCTACGAGATGACCGCGTAGCTGTCGGCATCGGCGGGATTTTAAGCACCTGGCCGGGCTTTAAGTCTGACGGCGCGATCTTTGGGTTTGCTGCAATGATCAGGTGGTTAAGATCGCCTTTTCGATACAATTTCTTGGCGATCTTCCAGTAGCTGTCGTCTTTGACGACAAGGTACGTACCGCCCTTTTCAGGTGTGAAGGACGTCTTGGCCGCAACCGTGGTTACCCTGGGTCTGCCGGTCGGCCGAGGCGGGATCACGAGTTTTTGCCCGGGGCGAAGCTTCTTGGAGTCGACGCCCGGATTGGCCTTGGCGATCAGCTCGTTGTATTTGCCTGCTCCGTAGACCTTCTTGGAGATGCCCCAGTAGCCGGTCGTGTCGGCTATGGTCACGACATAGACGGTCCCGCCGGCAGGCAAAATCACGCCCGACGTTGACGGCCTCTTCGATGTCACACCGGCCAGTGGAGGCACGACGATTCTCATGCCCGGCTTCAAGTCGCTGTTGGTGTACTTCGGGTTGGCGGCCTGGAGAACCGTATACTTCAAACCGTCCCCGTAAACCTTCTCGGCGATTCGCCAATAGCCGTCACCATCTCGAACGGTGTAGTACTCCGAGTCGTTGCCAGTGGGCGTGCCAGGAACGACAATTGGGGCGGTCGGCTGCGAGTCATCATCGGTCAGAACCAGCGTGGGGGTTGTCGGCAGGGCCAAACCCGGCCCGGTGACCGCTGCGTTCTCGACCAGGGTGGGCTTGAGCACAAGCGATCCGGCGTTGGTGTCCGCAGCCGGCGCTCGTGTGGGAATAATGACTGACGTGCTGCCGCCCGTAACAGGCGAGGCTGCTCCCGACTCGGCTGCGGCGCTTGCGCGCTCGTCTGCGTCGGTGATGGGCAGGTTGGTCAAATCTTGTGACTCATCGCTCGCAGTGTCGACCCCTTGCGGGCCGGTCGTGCCGGGGTCGTCACCCATAACGACCATCCAGCCGACAACCAGCAAGAGCAAAGCCAGTACGAACACCAACCCGATCTTGACTTCCGTGCTCATGAAAGTGACTCCTACGTGAGGTCATACCGCACAGATATTTTCAGATTCATTTCGTAAGTATTCAAAAGTATCCTAAAGAATCTGAATTCCTATTAATACGTACCGAGCGGGCAAACGCAAGAAAATCTATGCGCGACTGGTCGCAATCGAAATTTTTTTCGCCGGCGTCTAACCGGCCGCCTCGACCGCAGCCAGCGTATCCCTTGCGATCATCAACTCTTCATTTGTTGGAACCACCCAGACAGGCAAGGCTGCTCCGTCGGCAGTAATCGCCCCGCTGCAACCGCCGATCGCCCGTTCATTTCGGCCGCGGTCTACTACAGCGCCCAGGCGGGCCAAACCGCCGCAAATTTTCTCGCGGACGGCCGGTGCGTTCTCGCCGATTCCGCCGGTGAGCACCAGCGCGTCGACAGACGGCAAAATGGTGTAGTACGCCCCGACGTACTGCACCAGGCGATAGACGAAAATATCGACGGCCAGTTCGGCTCTCGCGTCGCCGGCAGCGATCGCCGCAAGCAGGTCGCGCATGTCGTTGCTTCGTCCGGAGAGGCCCAGCAAGCCGGAATCGTTGTTCAACGCCTCGTCGATCTGGTCGCAAGACAGGCCCCGGTCGGCCATGTGAAGAACCGCCCCCGCATCCAGGTCGCCGCATCGCGTGCCCATCACCAGGCCCGAAAGCGGCGTCATGCCCATGGAATGATCGACCGCCACCCCGCCAGCCACGGCCGTTATCGAACAGCCGTTGCCCAAATGAGCGGTGATCAGATTTACCTGATCCAGCCCTCTGCCCAGCAACTCTGCCGCCCGCATCGTTACGTATCGATGGCTGGTTCCGTGGAACCCGTACTTTCGGACGCCGAAGCGATCCAGCCAGGTTTCGGGCACGGCGTATCGATATGCCACCGGGGGCAGGGTCGACAGAAAGGCCGTGTCGAACACCGCCACGTGAGGCACGTCTGGGCAGGCCTGCCGGGCTGCCGCGATGCCGGCCAGGTTCGGTGGATTGTGCAAAGGCGCCAATTCGCAATTACGCTCGATACACGCCAGAACGTCCGCGTCGATGACGCACGAGGCGTGCATTTCCGCCCCGCCGTGAACAACGCGATGGCCCACGCCGTCGATCTCGTCGGTCGAGCGGATCGCATCGACTTCGACCAACGCTTCAAGAATCGTCCCGAGGCTCTGGTGGTGGTCGGCCGCGCCCCCGCGCCCCACCGTTCGATCGACACTCCGCTCCCCGCTCGCCAGATGCAAACATGCTCGCTCGGTTCCGACCCGCTCTACCAGCCCCTTAGCCAGAACCGTCTCCTGGGGCATTTCGAAAAGGCGAAACTTGATCGAGCTGCTCCCGCAATTAATGGTCAGAATTTTCATGTTTCAGCCATAGCTACTGCATCGCCGTTCCCCGGTCAAGTGGTGGATGGTTGGTGCTTGACGCGTTTTTTAGAATCTTCCTGAATGGTCTTGGCTACAGCATCGGCCTTCTCCGGACAAGTTGGCACTGGTTGGTGCTTGACGCAGGGTGTCGTAGCGCGTACACTCGTTGCATGGATGGGGTGGGAGATGGCACATGGACGTGTTAACAGAAGGAGCGTAGTGGTGGCCGAACGATTTGGCGATGACTTCAAGCGCTTCTTTTTACGGGGCCTGACGGCCGGGTTGCCGGCCATTCTTACCGTATCGATCCTCTTCTGGCTTTTCACTTGGATTCAAAGCCACGTAGGTCGTTATATCAACGTGGCTGTCCAGTGGCTAGTTCTTCAAGTCATTGCCCTGACGGGCAAAGCCCCGCTAGACTGGATGCCTCCAGATTCTGCCTGGCAGAAAATTGGCGGCGTTTGGCAAGCCTATCATCTGTGGTGGATCGGGTTAATACTGGCATTTGTAGTGATTTACGTATTTGGGCGATTCGTCGCCTCGATCCTCGGCCGCAGCGCCTGGCGTATGATCGAGCGCGCTTTTTTCCGTGCTCCGGTAATCAAACAGATCTATCCGCACTTAAAACAGGTTGTGGATTTCCTCCTGTCGGATAGGAAGTTGGCATTTTCTCGCGTAGTAGCGGTGGAATATCCGCGGAAAGGACTGTGGTCTTTAGGGCTGGTAACCGCCCCTGGCATGAGGACATTACACCAGAGCGTTGGCGGAGATTTACTGACGGTGTTCATTCCGTCCAGCCCTACCCCGGTTACGGGTTATACAATTACAGTGAACAGGAATGAGGTGATCGACTTGCCGCTCAGTATAGACGACGCCCTCCGATTTACCGTAAGTGGAGGCGTGGTAATGCCGATAAGTCAACAACGCAGCCAGAGCGAGATCGAGCAGGCTCGACAGGGCATTTTTGTGCTGCCGGAAAAGAAGGAACGGAAGGAGACCTCACAGTGAATATCGTAGTCAAAGCACGACACATGGATGTGACTGACGCAATTCGTCAGTATGTCGAAACCAAGGCCGCCAAACTCAACCGGTTTTACGACGGCATACAATCCATTGAAGTTACCCTCGACATGGAAGCGGACCAACCCTCCGTGGAAATCGTCATTACCGCCAAGCGGAAAAACGTATTTGTCGCCTCACACCGCAGTGAAGACATGTATGCGTGCGTGGACCAGTGCCTACACAAAGTCAGCGAGCAGCTGAGAAGGCACAAAGATCGTGTCCGCGACCGCCGGGGACCGACCCACAGCGAGGTCATGGAGTTGGGCAGCCAATAAGTTCTACTTTTCGAGTGGTTTGGAAATCATGGAAGCAGCCTCTGGCGGGCGAGCTCGCCAGACGGTACACTCTTAGCCGTTCTGAAGGGCTGACCGCTAACCCGCCGGCCGGGTACGAGGCAGCCCAGATCAATTGTTACTGCAGGAGCATAGGATGAAATTATCCGACATTATGGTTTCTGACGCCATCGTGCCAGAACTGAAGGGCACGACGCGGGACGAAGTCATCACCGAGCTGATCGAAGCACTGGCTGATGCTGGCGCGGTGGCCAAGAAAAATGTAAAGGAAATCACCAAGGCCGTGCTCAAGCGCGAAGGCCAGGCCACCACAGGCATCGGAAAAGGAGTGGCGCTACCCCACGCCAAGCTCAAGGGTATTAAAAAACCCGTCGGAACCATCGGACGGTCCAGCGCGGGCGTCGATTTTTCGGCCTTGGATTCCAAGCCCGTCTATTCGGTGATCCTGCTCCTGTCGAGCCCCGACAACCCGGATGAGCACCTCCAGGCCATGGAAGCGATTTTCAAGCACGTACAGAGAGACATCTTCCGCAAGTTCCTCCGCCAGAGTGAAACCAGGGAAGGCATTGTGGATCTGATTCAGGAATCCGATGAACTCGGATAGCCGAATCGATTTTTTTGACCGTTCATTTGAGTATACCCGTAACGGGCGTGACCGTTGCGAGAGGTGGATACAGAGTTGGCTACCGTCGAAACACAAGCGACGATCGTAAATAAATACGGCCTGCACGCCCGACCGGCGATGCAGTTCGTAGAGTTGGCGAATCAGTATAGCAGCAAAGTGGAAGTGTCCAACGGCGTGCTGGCCGTGGATGCCAAGAGCATCATGTCTGTAATGCGACTGGCCGCCACGAAAGGCACGGTGCTGCATATCGTCGCCGACGGGGAAGACGCCGAAGGCATCGCAGCGGCACTGGTAAAACTGGTAGCCGATGGCTTTGGTGAGATGGAAGAAGAAACGGACGTTGCGACGATCGAGGACTAAAGATGGTCCGATGCAACGCAACTAAGCAGTCATGATTATCAAACAGGGTATAGGCGTCTCACCTGGAGTGGCCGTTAGCCACGCCGTTGTCGTTGACGCCGAAGAGTTTGATATTCCGCAACGCCACGTGCCCGTGGATCACACCCGGGCCGAATTTGCCCGTCTGCGCAAGGCGATCCGCATCTCGCGGAAGGAAATCCAGGACCTCCAAAAAAGCGCTACCGATCGCCTCGGCAAGGAAACCGCCAGCATCTTCGGTTTCCACCTAGGGCTGCTGAGCGACGATGTTCTGGAAAAGAAATTCGAGGACACGATCATTGGAGGGAACGTCACGGCCGAGTATGCCGTGGCGACCGTGCTGCGCGGCTACGCCAAAGAATTCCTGGCCATGCCCCAATACCTTGCCGATCGCGTCAAAGACATCTACGACATTGAAAAGCGACTACTGCGGAACCTGATCGGACAGAGTCGCCAATCGCTGGCGCATCTCAAGCGCGACGTGATCGTTCTGGCCCACGACCTGACGCCCTCCCAGGCGGCGGGGATGGACCGCAGGCATATACGCGGCATGGCGATGGACGCAGGCGGGGAGACCAGCCACACCGCCATCGTGGCGCGGGCGCTGGGAATCCCAGCGGTGGTGGGCCTGAATGACATCACCGCCGAAGCCACCGGCGGAGACATGGTCATCATCGACGGCAATCGCGGCCTGGTGGTGGTCAACCCCGACGAACGCACGCTCAAAGAATACGAGCATTATGCCCGCCAGCAGATCGAGTTCATCCACAGCCTCGACGCGCTGCGCGACCTGCCCGCGATTACAAAAGACGGCCATGAGATCACACTGCTGGGCAACATCGAATTCCCCAGCGAAGTGGAAACCGTTCTTAGCAAAGGCGGCCAGGGAATCGGCCTCTACCGCACGGAATTTTTATACCTCGGCACGGACACCGAGCCGGACGAGCAGGACCATTACGACGCATACCGAAGTGTGATCGAACACGTGGCCGGCCGACCGCTGGTGATTCGCACGGTCGACCTCGGGGCCGACAAATACACCCAGTCGCGTCAGCGGATTCCGGAGCGAAACCCGTTCCTGGGCTGCCGGTCGATACGATACTGCCTCCAGAACCTGCCGATGTTCAAGACGCAGATTCGCGCGGTTCTGCGGGCAAGCGTCGATGCCGAAGTGTCGATCATGTTCCCGCTGATAACGAACCTGCTGGAGTTGCGGCAGGCAAAGATCGTCGTGCGGGACGTGATCGAAGATCTCGAAGAGGAAGGCATTGAGCACCGATACGACCTGCCGATCGGAATGATGGTCGAAACGCCGTCCGCGGCGCTGATGATCGACGCGTTCGCCCGGGAAGTGGACTTTTTCTCGATTGGCACGAACGACCTGGTGCAGTATACCCTGGCTGTCGACCGCGGCAACGAGCGCGTAGCGTCGCTGTTTTCGGCCGTGCACCCGGCGGTGCTTCAGCTGATCAAAGGCGTCATTCGCGCCGGCAACCGCCACGACGTGCCGGTGAGCCTGTGCGGCGAGATGGCGGGCAACCCGACGTACACGCTGCTGCTGCTCGGGCTTGGGCTGCGGACGTTTTCGTGTTCGCCGCCGGCAATCCCAGAGATAAAAAAAATAATTCGTTCGGTAACGATGGAGCAGGCCTTTAGGGTCGGGCGCAAGGTGATGAGTTTCGAAAACGATAAGGAAACCATCAACTTCCTCAACGTCGAGACCCGCAAAGTGCTGCCAGAAGCCTACGGCGACTGATATTTCGAGCGCGGGGTCCGGCCGGACGGCCGGTCGGCGCCGCGAGCGACAGAAGACACTGAAATAACGGACAAGGCATTGGAGTTCGAAAACTTGCCTCAAAGGTGGGCCATTCGGTTGGCCATTCAAGGTGACCTGCGGTTCCTATCGCACCGTGATCTCTTGCGCGCGATGGAGCGTATCACCGCCAGGGCGAATTTGCCCATTACCTATTCTCAGGGTTTCAATCCCCGCCAGAAGCTTTCTCTGGCGTGCCCCCGCCCTGTCGGCGTGACGTCACTGGACGATCCGCTCATATTCGCTCTGGACGAACCCATGGAGGCCGAAGAGCTGCTGGCCAGGCTGAACGATGCCTCGCCCGAAGCGATCCGATTTCTCTCGGCCGAGACGATGGAAACCCGTCGCCCCCCTCGCCCAACCCGCAACCGGATGGAACTTGCAATCCCCCCGGACCAGTTACAAACCGTCAAAACGAACTTAAACGAAATCAGTGCCGCCAGCGATTGGCCCATAGAACGCAAAGTATCCGTCAAACGAGGCAGACACACGATGCGCAGCATCGACATTCGCCCGATGGTGGAAAATCTGCGTCTGGAAGGCGAGACGCTGCGGTTCACGTTGGTGCGCCACGGAGACCTCTGGGCCCGCCCGGGCGAAGTGCTTCGCCTGGTCGGCCTGGACGATCGGGTGGATCTAGCCCGCGTCGTGCGCACCGCAGTTGAATGCGAAACATGACCCTCGCGCCGCCGGCGCGGAGTCCAATATTATCGAATAGTATCTGACAAAAGGAATTGGTGAAAACCATGGCCAAGGAAATGCTGATCAATACGGTCGCTGGCCAAGAATGCCGCATTGCGATCATGGAAAAAGGGCGACTGGAGGAACTCTACGTTGAACGAGCCTCCAGCGCACCGCACGTATCGAATATTTACAAGGGACGAATTACCAACGTCGAACCCGCCATCCAAGCGGCGTTCATCGATTTCGGCCTGCCAAAGAACGGCTTTTTGCACATTTCGGACGTTCACCCGAAATACTTCCCAGGCGAGCAGAACAACGAGTCCGAGCAGGTCGGCCGCAAGCGCCCCCGCCGCAATCGCCCGCCAATACAGGATTGTCTACGCCGCGGCCAGGAAGTCGTCATCCAGATGACCAAGGAAGGAATCGGCACGAAGGGGCCGACGATGACGACGTATCTGTCGATTCCGGGCAGGCTGCTGGTAATGATGCCAGGCATGAGCCGCCTGGGCGTCTCGCGAAAGGTCGAAGACCCAGAAGTGCGGGACAAGGCCAGAAAGATTCTCGGCGAGCTGGACCTGCCGGAGAAAATGGGCTTTATTCTTCGCACGGCCGGGCTTGGCGCGCCCAAACGCGAACTCCAGCGAGACCTGAAGTATCTCATACGACTTTGGGATACGGTCAAGCAGCGAATCGAGAAATCCAAGGCCCCCTCCGAGATCTACCAGGAATCCGACCTGGTGGTCCGCACGATTCGCGACGTGTACAACGCCGACATCGACCGTGTGCTTTGTGATGACGAAACCGTGGCGAAGAAAGTGCGGGAATTTCTCAGCGTCGCCATGCCCAGAACGCAACATCACATCGAACTGTACCACGGAAAAGGCGGACTGTTCCACGACTTCGGCCTGGAAGAGGAAATCGAAAAAGTCTACCAACGCCGGGTCGAACTGCGTTCGGGCGGTTCGCTTGTGATCGACCAGACCGAAGCGCTGGTCGCCATCGACGTCAACTCCGGACGATTCCGCCAGCACAACGACGCCGAGACGACCGCCGTAACGATCAATGTCGAAGCCGCCAGCGAAGTCGCCCGCCAACTCCGCCTGCGCGATTTGGGTGGCGTGATTATCATCGACTTTATCGACATGCACGACCTGACCCACCGCCGCAAGGTGGAAAAAACCCTGCGCGACGCGATGAAAGACGACCGCGCCAAGGCCAAGCCGCTCAAAATCAGCGCACTGGGCCTGCTCGAAATGACCCGCCAGCGAATCCGCCCGTCGTTGCGCGACAGCATGTACAGCCGCTGCGCCTTGTGCGACGGGACGGGCCTGATCAAGTCTCCCGAATCGCAATCGCTCCAGGTTATGCGAGCTTTGCAGCGAGCAACGTCCAATACGAACGTCGCTCGCGTGGTGGTCGCCGTCACTCCGATAGCCGCCCATCACCTGACCAATTTCCAGCGGGCTCAAATCAGCCAGCTCGAAACGCATTCCGGTAAAACCATCGTCATAGAGGCAAACCCGGATCTGTCGGGCGAGGAAATGACTGTGCACTGCACCAACTCGCGCGGCAGCAAGGTCGCCTGGGACACGGATATTACCAAGGCCGGCAAACCCAGCATCGAAACCACCGACATTGAGGATGTAATTGGTGGTGTCAAGACCACCAAGACCGCCGAGGCCGAAACCGACGAGAAGACCCCTGAAGGAGAGCAAGACCCAACCGCCAAAAAATCTCGCAGACGCGGGAGACGAGGCGGGAGAAAACATAAGAAATCAGCCGTCGAGACAAACGGCGAGGCCCCCGCCGTCGAGACAAACGGCGAGGCCCCCGCAGCCAAGACAAACGGCGAGGCTCCCGCAGCCGAGGCAACAGCGCCGGCCGAAATGCCCGCTACGCCCGAGACGGAACAAGCTGAAACCGCGGCCGAAGATGCGCCGGCCAAAAAGTCACGCCGCCGCAACCGACGAGGCGGACGAAAGCATAAAAAAAACACCGACGAGACGAACGGCGAAGCTGCTGCAGCTGAGGCAACAGCGCCGGTCGAAATGCCCGCTACGCCCGAGACGGAACAAGCTGAAAGCGCGACCGATGAGGCTCCGGCAAAAAAGTCTCGCCGACGCGGGCGACGAGGCGGACGAAAGCATAAAAAACCTTCCGCCGAGACAAACGGTGAAGCCCCCGCAGCCGAGGCAACAGCGCCGGCCGAAATGCCCGCTACGCCCGAGACGGAACAAGCTGAACCTGCGGCCGAAGATGCGCCGGCCAAAAAGTCACGCCGACGAAACCGACGAGGCGGGCGAAAGCATAAAAATACTGAAGCTCAATCCGACACGGCCGCGCCTTCGGACCAGACGCCTGGCGAAACCGCCGCCCCGCAGCCCGCTGCTGCCGAAAGCAAAGAGCATGATGCTGAGAAGGCCGCCAAAAAGTCCATGAAAGCCGCTGCGCCAACCAAAAAGGAAGTCGCGAAAAAGACAGCAAGGCAGAGGGGGCGGAAGACTGCGAAAAAGTCGGCCGGCAAAACCACAGATAGCTCTGAGTAATTCTGCGCGGACAACGAGTCCTGCCCCTATGGCTTTCTGTCCACGAATTATTTATCCTGAGCTTGTCGAAGGACGAATTAAAGAAGAAATGTTTAGATTGGGTGCCACGACTCACGCTTGCGTGGCCATGTTCTTCTTTTGATGCTTCTGTTGTTATGTTTAGAGCATTTCACGATTGAGATGCAACATCTTCTGCGTTGGCGAGGCAAGGCTGGAAGATAACACAGCGAAAGAATCGTAGAATTTTCTGCTTGACCTACAGGCGGAAATAGCTACTAATAATCTAGCGTAGTTTACTCACTTCTGGAGCATGATCGATATGGCTAGGCCTGCATCCAAATATCCGACTGAGTTGGAACTCGAAATCCTTAAGGTGCTGTGGCGCGTTGGGCCGGTGCCCGTACGCGTGGTCCGCGACGAGCTGGTGGGCTTCCGCGTCCTGGCCTACACGTCGGTAATGACCATCCTGAATATCATGGTGAACAAGGGGTATCTGACGCGAAAGAAAGACGGCGCGTCGTTCCGCTACCGCACGAAGATCCGGCAGAAATCCACGACCTGGCGAATGCTGAGGGACCTGGTGGACCGTGCGTTCGACGGCTCGGCATCGGCGGCTATGGTGAACCTGCTGGAAGCGGGCGAACTGAACGACGACGAAATCGCCAGTATTCGCAAGCTACTCGACAGCCACGCCAGCAGGAACAAGTCCTGACCGACGCGTCGTAATTCGTTGCATCGTTGCTGCGCAACGCTACCGTCGGTTCGAAATTCAACCCAGTTACGCAAGAGGACCGGCCCTTTGGACCAGTCCTCTTAGACAGCGGGCGATCGGATTCGCTTCGCGGCGCGTCGCTGTGCTCCGCGTCGAGCCGACGTTGTATCGTTGCTGCGCAACGCTACCGTCGGTTCGATATTCAACTCAGTTACGCAAGAAGGCCAACCCTATGGGCTGACCTTCTTGCATAAGCGGGCGATCGGATTCGAACCGACGACGTCCAGCTTGGGAAGCCAAGAATGCCGCTCATTAGGTATTGCGCAATAGCATCTTATAAACACGGCAAGCAAGACTTATGTCTGTTTATGGACTGTCTTGCAAACTGACTTCGGACTGTCTTTCGGGTGCTTCTTGCAAGACTGTTGCAAGACTACCCCCCCGGTACCACCCTCCGATTCTTGATCCGCCGAATAGAGTCCCATATATGCGTCAGAATTGACATGCGAAATAATGCCTTTTTGATTTGACGCCCCCACTCAGACCCAATAATAATTGGGTGGCAGATACGCCTTCTAAGGACATCAATCAAGAAGCACCGCTTGTGCAAACATCGCCCTCGTCATCCTCGCTACTCTCATTGTCAATACAACCGTCATAGAGCTCGATAGATTTCTGAATATTAGGGTCATCGGGAAGCTCTTCTTTCCCTGCTTCCAGAAGCTTTCCAATATTTACCGGATCAGCCAATACACTGCCGCCTGCCCGGTGTATGGCAGACATAGCTTGCATGTAGCGGCTTATGGCTTCCTGTTCGATTATATTGGCTTCGTGTTCTTTCCCCGACTTACGCAAACGGCCCACCATATCATATTCAGAGTTTAAGTTTTCAATCGTATCCTTTTCTAAAGCTTTGAACTGACGCAGCCCTTCTGTCATCGTTTTGAAAGCATGAGCATTTGTTGCTCGTGCATTTGAATCCTTCTCCCTAGTTATTGCCTTCTGCGTTTCAGTTTTGGCCTCCTGTTCCTTGACAAGGCTGTCTATCGTACGATGGCCCCATGGCCAGATTTTAGCCCAGCCCTTTGCCGCAACGGCACCAATCGTCTTAAAAAACGCCTTACGTCGTAACGGTTCTGCGGCTACTTCGTTATGATCCTGTGGTAATCGTGGCTGGATGTGATAGGTTAACTGAACAGAGCGATCTTCCTGTTCTGCGCGAGACATCAGCATCCCCCTTTCGCCACAACAGCCATCTCTGATGGGCCCTCGATAAAATCCAACCCATAGCCTCCCATGACGCGATTAAGGTCTGACAACGCAGCGAATAGCTCCGCGACCTGTTCTGGCGTAGCTTTCCCAGGGTCGATTATCAAATCAAAGGTGGGGCGATCAAATATTTCTACTACATCACTAGAAGCTCCTTCAGGTAAGGGTGCCCGTTCACTGGTGGCGGGAACGGTACGTAACGTTTGTCGCACCGCCCAGGCAGGCAGGCCCAAAGTGTTAGTGATACAGCACCCTGCGAAAGAAGGTAACCCCACTTGTAATTTGCCGAACTCGATCTCGCCAAAGTCGGCCTTGAGGAGGTTGGCTCCGTTTAGGTTGGCCCCACTGAGGTTGGCTCCGTGGAGGTTTGCTCCGATGAGGTTTGCTCCGCGGAGGTTGGCCTTGCTGAGATTAGCTCCGCTGAGGTTGGCTCCGTTGAGTCTTGCTACGACGAGGCTTGCCCATTCGAGGTCGGCTTCGCTAAGTTTGGCTCCGTTGAGTTTTGCTCCGTTGAGGTTTGCTCCGATGAGGTTTGCTCCGCGGAGGTTGGCCATTTCGAGGTTCGCCCCGCTGAGGTCGGCCCCGCTGAGGTCGGCCACGATGAGGTTTGCTCCGCGGAGGTTGGCCATTTCGAGGTTCGCCCCGCTAAGATCGGCCTCGTTGAGGTAGATCAATGCGTCTGGATGTTCGTCACGCCAATTATTCCACGGCGTGACACCAGATTTCAGTAAGGAAATATATTTTGAATATGTCATTAATACACCAAGATCATGCTTGTGAAAGAGTTAGAGACCTCTGTTAATTAAGAACCATTAAACTACTAGAGTTAGCACCTGTCAATCTGCATATATGAAATTACTTTATGCAAATATCCAGTCCTCTGACGAAACAGCCTTGGTCAGACCAATCACAAGTTGTCGATGCTGGTAGGCTCTACCGCTGCCAACACAGTTAATAGGATAACATGGAATTTCAAATTCGACAAGAGGTTATGACTTTTCACGGCTTTGCTTATTCAATGTCGGACAAAAGCCTAGCAATGCAATTATCACGATAGGGAATGTGCACGATTGATAATGCTGCTTGGGAACAAGGCCGAATTTGATTATTATCAATATATGGAATTGATTTTAAGGAAGTTATGAAATTAGAGCAAGGATGCGAGAAATGACTAATACCTATGCTTCGGGAAGGAAAAGTGCTGTTTCGAAGCCCTTGTTGAAAACCTTAGATTTGCTTGCGTTGGGAGGCAGCAGCACTGACCAGTGCATGGCGATAATGGCCGCGTTTGTCTTTCGCATCGCATGCCGTCACGTGCCTGCATTTTCCTGTCCGTCCTCCCCGCAAAAGTTCACTCAGCCGCAACTGCTTACCCCCTTGGTTTTGAAGGGACAGATGGGCCATACCTATCGCTCCGTCAGTGAGTACCTAGCAGGATCGCCAAGCATCCGGAAGGTTCTCGGCCTGCGAAGCGTGCCAAATTACTCAACATTCAAGCGATTCAGTGATAGAGCGACGACGCCAGGCATGCTCTGTAATATTTGGGCAGAGGCTTTTGAAAAAACACGACGTTTTAGGCGTTGGCTGAAGAGATAATGATTCCAATTTGGTAGAATGCGACCTGCCGGGACGGCTACTCCGTCGGCCAACGGATAGCTAAGCGGTGTGGTCAGTGATGTTTATATGTCCGCCTCACACGTCACTGCCCTCACCGACCCGGAGAGAGGCGGCAGTGAAGTGGATGCAAGAAAACGGAGTGCAGTCCCTGAGCTTCAACGCGTGGTAGAATTTCTACGGAATCTTCCTGGGGAAGTACCTACGAACCATCACTTTGATCTCAAAGATCAATTTTTTACGAAGGCTGGTAGGCTCTTGAATGCGGCTATTCTGTGCGGGGCGTTTGGTGACGATGGACCGTTGTTAGATATACTGGAGCAGCAGAAAGAGGGTGAATTCGGACCGTTCTTCTGGTCGGCGGTCAAGAAATGGCTGGTGCCGTACCGCCGGTATTTATTTACCGGATCGATCCTTGGGCCAACTCTCTCGGCCTTTCGCCAGTCCTGTAATATTATTGCCAATCTGATCGACGAAGAATCGAAGATGCTGCAAGATCAGGAAAAAGTGGCTGCCGGATCAAATCAAAAGTTGCTAACAGTGGGCATTATGGATATTGAGACCGGCCATCTACCCTCGCAGAATACCGGGGAGTCAACTCACAAAACCAAGCAACAGACCAACAAACGTCGCATGGGGCGTCCAACCGACACCGATCTAAAAGAAGATGAAAAGCTATTCAATGATTGGCAAGCTGCTAGAAATTCAGGATCGAGTCGTCGAGATTTTGCCCAGGTAAGGGGGATAAAGGAGCGTGACCTTAAATTGGCTCTTGATCGCCATCGTCATCGACGGAAGAAGGTGGACAGTTGAACCTGTCAAGGCTATCTGACTTATTCCACGGCTTGAGCCCCTCTCTGTAACCGCCTGTCATTCTTAATCATATCTGTACATCTATGTGGAATATGTCGGTGGAATAAGTACATCGATTTATTCCTTCCACACCACCGTGGATACTTCAAACGTGTAAGAGGCACATTGGACCTTGAACAGTTTGGAGTTTATGAAAATGGGCAAATTATCCAGCAGCAATAATGGGCCTAGTTTACTTGATGTATCGGCGGTTGCCACGATCTTGAGCGTCTCGGAAAGGCACGTCTGGAGGCTTGTAGACACCGGACGCATGCCACGCCCCATTCGACTTGGCCGGACATGCCGGTGGAGCAGACAACTCATCGAGGAGTGGATAGGCCAAGGGTGCCCATCTCCTGAGAAGCCTTCACGATGATGTGGAATCCATTCAAAACTTCCCTCAAATCGCCTTCGGTTGTTCTGAGCATGATGAATGCTAGATGGTGGATGCATGATTCGAGACGGGTGGGGTAGAAAGCAGGAAGGAGATGCCAGCCGTGAGTAATAATAAGCCAAATCGTGACTGTGGAAAATGCTACACAAGAGATACAGACATTCAAGAACCACAAGACACTCAGGGATATACACCGGGGCGGTTCCCGCCGAAAACAAATCCCCATGAGTTGCCGGTTGAGGAATTCATGAAATGGGCAATTAACCGCCACTTTGAAGTGCAGGGGCCAGATACCTATTTCACTTGGTACTCGCCGTTGTGGACCATCACGCGGGCAATAAGAGGGTACTTCAGTGATACCGCAATCAATGCCGAGCAGGCCTTTGATTATTTGGATAAGACAGTTAAGAAATCCGATTCGGGATGGGATATGTTTGGCCTAACAGAGGAAGAGGCCTATGCGGAGTTTGTTACGAGTTGGGACAAGGTTCGCTATCCTCCCGGTTACGGACCTTTACAGACTGCAATCCTCTATGCCAAAAAATCCATTCTGGTGCCAGATCGTTGCAAGCACCGCTCTTTGAAGGGCTATCAGGCATTTGTGAGCATCGCAGGATGGTTGCAGGTCTGCATGGGAAATCGTCCGATATATCTCCCCTGTGAATTGATCGCAAATGAACTCTCTAGACTCGGATTCAATGGCGGCAAGTGTCACAAGACGACGGTTTCGTATTGGCGAAGAATGGCAATTACTGATGGGTATCTGAAGGAAGTTAAGCCACACAAGTTCTCCTCCAAAGGTGCATCACGGGCCACCGAGTTTCGGTTCGATGTCAGTATATTTGAAGTTCTCCGCAAAGCAGCAGAATCAGGAAGCCAAATCTCATTTGAATATGCGGGCCTGCTTAATGGAAACCGTGATGATGATACTGAGTGCACAGAATAGCCATTACTCGCCCAAATGCCTGGGAGTGGCACAGCATAGACGCGTACGTCGCAGCTGGACGGTGCCAGTATGACCCAGTCCATTCTCGGGCCAACTTGGCTGCCGGGCAATCCGCCTACGCCATGCCCGGAACTTCTGACGGAAGAGGAGGCTATTCGCTATTTGCGGCTGGACACTGTGGACATTCGCAACCGCAAAGCAACCTTGAGGCGGTATCGCGAGCAAGGGCTGTTGCGAGGAACACAAGTCAGCAAGCGAGTCTTCTACCGCAGAGTGGAATTGGAGCGGTTCTTGGCATCGATAACGGAAAATAACCACCGATGACGCATGGCTAGGGTAGCTAGATGTCGTCGTTATGCCATATATAGCCACTTATTATGACGAGTGTTACATGACCGCATTCGGAGTCTTGCAACGAGTCTTGTTACGTAGCTGGTGAAGGGACGCACGTTTGATCCCCATTCCCGCCAGTTACCTCCTGAGCGTTGCATGACGCAGAAAGCGAGCCCCCAATGAGAGAATCAGTCAATCTTGCCAAAATCGGCACAAAGAAGCCCAACGGTCGAGTGTATGAGTACTGGGTATTACGTTGGTTTGCCATTAACGGCAAGCAACGCAGCCAGTCCATTGGCCGAGTCGGCAAAATGTCCAAGCGGCAGGCAGAGAAGATGCGACGCCAGAAGCAAGCGGAACTGGATCGAAATCCCGGCCGTCGGAACGTGTCTGCCGCTCCGTCGCTTGGCGAATATCTCCAGTTGTACTTCCAAAACCGTCAGTCAGAACTTGCTCCTGGCACCATCGCACTGCATGAGCATACGGCAAAGTACCTGAAAGGTTTTCTCGGAGAAGCCCGACGGCTGGACGCCGTGCAGCGAGCCGATGCCAGAGCATTCAAGGCGGCATTGGCCGCTGGAGAACTTGTATATCTAAACAAGCGTAAGCAGATGCCAGCTGAAGCGACGGTGAACATGCATATTCGCAATGCCAGAAGGATATTTGGCATGGCACTGGAGGACGATTTGATTCCATTTAACCCATTTGACAGGCTGGCAGGACGCATGCCAGCACCGAAGGCATGGCACGAAGTCACCGCAGATGAGTTCAGCAAGCTTATGACCGCTGCCAGCCCGGCATGGCGACTGTTGCTGGCACTGGCACGCTATGCGGGCCTCCGTCGTGGAGAAGCACTCAATTTGCATTGGGACAATATCCTGTGGGATAGCTCCCGGCTGGTCGTGATCGCAAATGATGAGTGGAAGCCAAAAGACCGGGACAGCAGGACGGTGCCAATATGCCAGGAACTTCACACCCTGCTGCTTGAAGCATTTGAGCAAGCCGAAGCTGGCCAGACGACTGTGATCCCCGCCAATGGGGTAGTTGTTAAGAATAATTCGCGGGATTTCACTGTTCTATGCAAACGGGCCGGAGTCCAAAGGTACGCAAAGCCACTCCATACACTTCGCAAGACCTGCCTGACAGACTGGTCACGAAGTTTCCCCGCTCATGTGGTTGCAGCCTGGGCTGGTCATGCCAGCATCGAAACCACAAGCCAGTTCTACCTGCAAGTGAGCGAGGCTGAATATGAACGGGCTGCGGGCGTTGTCCAGACACAGCCTACTTCGGTACTACGGTGATAATCGGCGGGACAAGATGTTGTCTTTCAGCTTCTTGAGACGGTCTACCTCGGCCTCCAATTCCGCAGGTTCTGGTATCCGTTTATTCACAGCCATCGCTGAGTCGTGGCACCAGTCCGATGCAACTGTCATGCCCTCATCTAAGTTCAGCATGTCTGCTTCCTTGAAACTGTCCGCAACACCACGAAGCTTCTGCGTATGGACGGCCGGATCAAACCGCACTAATGCACCGTTGAACAAGATTTCCTCCACAAAACGCTCCCAAGTCTCCCGTAGGACTTCAGCGATCTGTTTTGCCAACAACACGTACCTCGGACTTCCTTCGTTTCGTTTGTATTCCGCTCCTGCCGTTTGAAGTAGCTTGTGCAGGTAGCCTATCCGCTTCTTCACGGGCAAAGCTAGCCACGGCATGCTATCGTCCAGTAGCCCAGTGCAATCTGGTCTTCGCCTCATGCAGCGTTTCGACAGTTCTGTTCCCCTAAGTCTTGCCCATTTGTCTAAGAACCCAACAAACACGAGATCGTGTGTGAAGACGATAACTTGCCTATTGACGGCCTCAGCCACCAGCCGTTTGGCAACATCCTCACGTCGATACTGGTCCAGTGAACATACCGGATCATCAAAGATGATGCCTGTGACCTGCTCCCCGAAAACTGGCCCAAGTTAAATGAGAGTCTTTGACGATCATTTTGATCGAAGGAGACTCAGATGAAGCGGTTTACACCAGAGCAGATCGTATCGAAGTTACGGCAGGCTG